>Ga0070658_10000845_pt1 | contig 26136 bp, 22 predicted proteins | sample KBSC13metaG_FD_64664 | JGI IMG/M metagenome (GOLD analysis project Ga0070658, IMG submission 64664) | Corn rhizosphere microbial communities from Kellogg Biological Station, Michigan, USA - KBS C1-3 metaG | ecosystem: Host-associated > Plants > Roots > Rhizosphere > Soil ... | reverse complement strand
ACCAGCGGGTTCCGCGACCGGTTGCGCAGCTCGTTCTTCGCCAGGTTCGAGGCGATGGTATAGACCCACGTCGAGAACTTCTTCGACCGGTCGAAGCGATGCAGGTGCCGGTAGACGCGGATGAAGACCTCCTGGACCAGGTCCTCCGCCTTTTCGCGGTCACCGATCGTACGATAGATGAAGTTGAGCAGCCGCGTCTGGTAGCGCTCGACCAGCTCCTGGAAGGCACGCTCCTCGCCCTCGAGAAAAGCGGTGACGACCTCCGCGTCGTCCATCCCCTTGAGCTGTTCGCGGATCGATGGTCCTTTCTGCGCGACCCGCTTCGTTGCGACGTCAGCCATTTTTCTATCCCCCAAGCGCTGCGAAAGGGTTGCGCTCTACGAACCAAGTAATGCGATCTGCTTCGTTCCGCTGTGCGCCCTTAGGTAAGGCAGAGGCCATGCCCATTTCGGCTTCACGCTTGCACTCTTATAAGTCGTTGCTGTGAATACGTTTACAACGGATGAGCACCCGCCCTGTCCCGGTAGCTTCGGCGCCCAGGCGTCCTCTTTTCGGTACACTACGTGGGAATGCCCCGTTGGAGTGTCCATCTTTTGACACTCGAACGGGGCATGCAGTTGTCTCTCTGTCCGTCGATTTTTCGCCTTGAACGGCTGTCGAGATCGATAGATGGCGGGCTCAGCCGGTCTTGAACCCTGCGGAATAGAGCAGCCCGAGCGCTGACTTGCCGTCCGGGATCTCTCCCCGTTGCACGAGCTCGAGCGCTTCCGACAGCCTCAGCACGACCACGTCGGCGAACTCGTCCGCCTCGCGTGCCGCCTCCCCGTGCGTGAGGCCGGTTGCCATGAAGAGATGGATTCGCTCATCGGTGAATCCGGGCGTGGTCAGCATCGTGATCAATGGAACGATCGCCTTGGCGCTACAACCCGTCTCTTCCTTGAGCTCGCGCGCTGCACACGCGATCGGTGCCTCACCCGGATCCAGCCGACCAGCCGGAATCTCATAGATGTATCCGCCAGCCGCGTACCGGTATTGGCGGAGCATGAGGATCTGCGGATCGTCCCCTTCAGGATCGGTGAGGAACGGGACGACCGCCGATGCACCCGAATGCCGGACGATCTCCACATCGGCCTCGCTGCCATCCGGGTAGCGGATGTGGTCGCGATCGAGCTTGACGATCTTTCCCGTGTGGATCCGCTCCGTGCGCAGCTGCGCATCTGGTTTGCTGCCGGGCGGTGTCGCGTCGAGGTCAGCCGACGTGACGACGGGGGCTCGCTTCTTTGCCGTCATGCGGCGACCTCGGCGCCATCCGCGTTCACCAGGTCGACCTGCATTCCTCGCAGACCCGTGAGCTGATCAGCGATCACGACGGGATCTCCGACGATGACGATGTGCAGTCGCTCGGGATGGAGATGCCGCTCTGCCGCGCGCAGCACATCGTCCGTCGTCACGGCGCGCACCCGGCTTCGGTATTCGTCGTAGTAGTTCTCCGGAAGATCCTGGATCACCAGGTTGGAGAGCGCCGTGGCGATCGCGGCGGTCGTCTCGTACCGGATCGGAAAGACCCCGTCGAGATAACTGGTCGCCAGCGTCAGCTCGCTCTCGCTGATCGGCGCCGTACGGATCCCCTCGATCTCCTTCAGGATCTCGCGCACCGCGGCGCCAGTGACCTCGCTCTTCACGGCGGTCTGGATCGTGAACGGTCCCGCGCCGCGCCGCCACTCGAACGCGGAGAACGCGCCGTAGGTGTAACCGTGCGCCTCGCGCAGGTTGAGGTTGATGCGCGAGGAGAAGAGTCCGCCCAGGACTGCGTTCATCACCGTCACGGCGAAATAGTCGGGGGTGCGCCGAGGCAGGCCGGCGTGGCCCACCCGCACCTCCGATTGCGGCGCGTCGCTCTTGGCGACGATCCGAATCAGCTTCTGCTCGGAGGCCGTGTCGATCGCGCGTTCGTTCGTCGGGACCTCGCCCCCCTCCCAGTCGCCGAACAGCTGCTCCGCCAGCACTCGTGCGCCGTCCACCGTCACGTCTCCGGCAAGCACCAGTGTGATCGTGGAGGCTCGATAGCGTCGCGCGTAGAAATCGCGCACGACGTCACGCGTCAGCGCACGCACGCTCGTCGAGCTGCCGGCGGCGGGTGTCGCGTAGCGAGCGGTCGGTGCATACACGGCGCGCGAGAATTGTTCGTCGGCGAGCGACCCCGGCTCGGCACGAAGTTGCATCAGTTCCGCGAGCCGCTCGTCCTTGAGCCGCGCCACTTCCCGCTCTGGAAACTCGGGCGCGCGCAGCAGGTCGCGCACGAGCGTCAGCGCTTCAGGCAGGCGCTCCCGCATCACGGTGAGCGTGACCGCCGCGGAGTCCCAGTCGGCGTGTGCCTCGACCGAAGTGCCGATGCGCTCGAAACGATCGGTGAGCGCGGCACCGTCCATCCCGGCCGCCCCCTCGAGCAGCAGCTGCGCCGTCAGCGCTGCCACCCCCTCTTCGCCTTCGCGCTCCGTCCTCGCACCTGCGTCGATCACCGCGGAGATGGAGACGAGCGGCAGCTTCGTCACTGGAGCGACGACCAGCCGCATGCCATTCGGCAGCGTCGTCCGGGTGAACGAGGGGAAGTGATAGCTCCTCGGCGCCGTGGGTCCCGGCCGCGGCGTCGGTACGTTTTCTCTCGTCGCGGTGGTCATCGTGCCCCGGCCTCCGCCAGCTCTCGCGTCGGCTCGGCGACCGCCGTGTCGCGTGGGACGTAGAGCAGGCCCGCCCGATTCCCGACACCCAGCCGACTGCGAGCGAATGCGTTGACCTGCTCCACCGTCACCGCGCGGTAGCGATCGGCCTGCACGTTCACGAGCGACGGGTCGCCGAAATACGTCGCAAAGAGAGAGAGCTTGTCCGCGCGGTCCCCGGCGGACTGCAGCGACACGATGAGCTCCGTCTGGATGAGCGTGACGGCGCGCGCCACTTCGTCCGCGGTTACGCCCTCGTCCCGAATGCGATCGACTTCGTGGTTGACCGCACGCTCGAGCTGGTCCGGGGTCGTCTCGGGGCGGGCCGTCACGTCGAGCACCAGGAGATCGCTCCCTTTCGTCAGATCGTACGTGAACGACTGCGCCTCGGCGGCGATCTGCTGCTCTCGCACCAGTCGGCGGTGAAGCCGGCTGCCTTTCTTCAGGCCCAGGATCGCACCGCACACGCTCGCCGCGTAATACTCGTCGCTGCCGAATACCGGTGAGCGAACGGCGAGAAAGAGGCGCGACAGGACCACGTCGTCGGGGACGACTTCGCGGAGCGGACCGTCCAGCGTCGGCGGCAGGCTCATGTCCGGGAGGGGAGGCTTCCCTCCGCCGCGTGGGATCGGGCCGAAATGGCGCTCCACCAGCCGACGTGCTTCCGCTCGGTCGAAGTCGCCGGCGATCGAGAGGACTGCGTTATCGGGCGTGTAGTACGTCCGGAAGAACTGCTCGATGTCCTCGAGGCTCGCGTCGTCCAGATCGCTCATCGAGCCGATGAGCGAATGGTGGAATGGGTGGCTCGCCGGATAGCAGAGCGCGGGGAGCCGCTCCCACCACGTTCCATACGGCTGGTTGTCCATCGACCACCGGCGTTCGTTCTGCACGACGTCGCGCTGCGTGTCGAGCTTCTGCTGCGTCATGGCCGGCAGCAGATAGCCCATGCGATTCGCCTCGAGCCAGAGGGCCAGCTCCAGCTGGTTCGACGGCACGGTTTCGTAGTAGTTCGTCCGGTCGAGCCAGGTCGATCCGTTCAACGTGCCGCCGGCACGTTGGACCAGCTCGAAATGCTCGTTCGCGCCGACGCTGGCCGATCCCTGAAAGAGCATGTGCTCGAACAGATGGGCGAATCCCGTGCGGCCCGCCCGCTCGTTGGCAGAGCCAACGTGATACCACAGGTTCACCGCCACGATCGGTGCCGTGTGGTCTTCCGATAAGGTGACGAACAGCCCGTTGTCGAGCCTGAACGTCTCGATGGGTATCTGCATGTGCCGTAAGCTGTATGCGTGACCGGCCCCGGGGTACCGGGCGGCGCGGGGTGCGTGCGACGCCCGTCGCACCTCTCGCGCCAGACGAGACGGGGCACGCCTGAGGGCGTGCCCCGTCATCTTGTTCGTGCCTGTTGCGCCGGGCTCAGGGTGTCGGTGGTGCACCGAGTACGTCGCGGACGTCCCGGATCTCGATCAGACCTGGCTTCAAGGCGCGAAGTCCCGGCTCGATCACCTTGCGGTCGCCGACGATGACGACCGTGAGATGGTCCGGATCGATGTACTGTCGCGCGACCCGCTGCACGTCCGCCTGCGTCACCGCTTCGTAGCGCTGCACCGCCGTGCTGAAGAAGTCCAGCGGGATGCCGTACGCGACGAGCGGCAGGAACTCCGATGCGATGCTGCCGGTCGTCTCGAAGTTGCCGGGCAACCCGAGCTGCAGATAGCGCTTCGCCTTCTCGAGCTCGTCGGCGGGCACCGGTTCCCGGATCGCGCGGAGCTCTTTCAGGAACTCGACCAGCGCCGAGTCCGTCTTGGCCGTGACGATCTCGGCGGCCGCGATGAACGGTCCGGGAGAGCGGCGAAGCCCAAACCCGGATTGTGCGCCGTACGTGAACCCGTGGGTCTCTCGAAGATTCTGATTGAGGCGGCTCGTGAACGCGCCTCCCAGGATCGTGTTCATCACCTGGATCGGGAAGTAATCGCTCGTCGACCGCGCAGCGCCCACGCCGCCGATCCGGAACGACGACTGCGCCGCTCCCGGCTTGTCCACGATCACCACCGTCGTCGCCTTCGGGCTGCTCGGTGTGCTCACCGGCGGTGCCGACACCGGCTCGCGGGACCAGCCCCCGAAGATCTCGCGGGCTCGGCGTTCGACGTCGTTCGGACGGACATCACCCACGACGAGTAGCGTCGCGTTGTTCGGTCGGTAGTAGGTCGTGTAGAAGCGCTGGATCTCGTCGCGCGAGATGGAAGCCAGTGAGCCCTCGGTCCCCGCGAGCGGGCGGCCATAGGGATTCTTCTCCCCGAAGACGGCGCCGGCGAAGGCGCGGTCGGCGATGGCCGGCCCTCGGTCACGCAGCTGCTGTAGCGCGGTCAGTCGCACCTTCCGCACACGCTCCAGGTCCGCCGTCGGGAAGCTCGGATGCAACGCGACATCGGCGAACAACGCGAGCGCACTGTCCAGTTGTGCGGTGGGCGTGTGCAACGAAATGGTGCTCTGCTCCCAGCCGCTCGTCGCGTTGAGCTCCACGCCCAGGTACGCCGCCTGATCGGCGATCTGCAGCGCGGTCCGATTCGTCGTGCCTTCCGTGAGCATCGCGGCGACGAGAGCGGCCGTGCCCATCTTGCCCGCCGGATCGCTCTCCCCGCCCGACCGGACCTGAAGCAGCACGTCGACCAGCGGAAGCTCGTGCTGCTCGATGACGACGATCTTGAGCCCGTTCGCGAGCTCGCGCGTCGTGATCGGCGGCATCTTCAGCGTTGGCGGCGCGCCGAGCGTCGGTGGCTTGGTCGGGTCGATCGGCGCGGGCGTCGGCGCGACGGCGACGGGTGCCGGTGCGGGCGGTGGCGTCGTGACGACGCGCGGTCCGCCGCAGGCGACTAGAGTGCTGGTGACGGAGACGGCGGCGATGAGGCGGGAGGTGCTGCGGTGCATGACGTGGCTCACTGGGCGCCTCCCGTGACCATCAGCTGTCGCTTGCCCTCGGGAACCACGGTGAGGACCACCGCGTGCTGCTTGAGGTAGGTGTTGGCGACGCGCTGGACGTCTGCCGCGGTCACGCGCTCGTAGCGAGCCAGATCCTGCTGCGTGTAGTCCGGCGTGCCCGCCATGTAGTCGTAGGTCGCCAGCCGGTCGGACTTGCCGAGATCCGATGCCAGCTGGTCCAGGAACGACGCACGGCGACTATTGAGCGACCGCGCGAGTTCGCGCGGGGTGGGGCCGTCGCGCTGGATCTTCTCCAGCTCTTCCTGGACGAGGGCCGCCATCTTCGCCGGAGTTTGTCCCGGCTTCGGGGTCACGGTGATCTGGAAGTAGCCGTCCAGCATACCACTCAACTGGAACGCGTTGACGTCCTGCGCCACCTGCATGTCGAACACGAGCCGCTTGTAGAGCCGCGAGTTCTTGTCGCCGGCCAGCACGTCGGCCAGCACGTCGAGCGGAGCGTCGTCGGGGTGGAAGAGCTTGACCGAGTGCCAGGTCTTGTAGACGCGAGGCAGCGTGACCTTGTCTTCCTGCACCAGGAACGTGTCGCGCGCGACGGTGAACGCGGGAACGATGGGCCGCGCCGGCATCTCGGGGCCACGAGGAATGTTCCCGAAATACCGGTTCACCCAGGTGATCGCCGAGTCGCGGTTGAAGTCGCCGGCGATCACGAGCGTGGCGTTGTTCGGGGCGTAGTAGGTCCGGAAGAATGCCTTCACGTCCTCGAGGGAGGCCGCGCTCAGGTCGGTCATCGAGCCGATCGTCGTCCAGTGGTAGGGATGCGTCGCCGGAAACAGCGCTGCCACGATCGTCTCGTTCGCGCGGCCGTACGGCACGTTGTCGTAGCGCTGCCGGCGCTCGTTCTTCACGACGTCGCGCTGGAGATCCAGCTTCGCCTGGTCCATCACCGGGAGGAGGTGCCCCATGCGATCCGCGTCGAGCCACAGCGCGAGGGGCAGTGCGTTCGAGGGCAGTTGCTCGTAGTAGTTCGTGCGGTCGGTGTTGGTCGTACCGTTGTTGTCCGCCCCCGCGGCCTCGAGCAGTTTGTCGAACTGTCCCGTGGGTACGTGCTCCGAGCCCATGAACATGATGTGCTCGAAGAGGTGCGCGAACCCGGTCCGACCCGGCTTCTCGTCACCCGAGCCGACGTGATACCACGTGTTGGTCACGACGATCGGGGTCGAATGATCCTCGTGCAGGATCACTTCGAGGCCGTTCGGCAGGGTGATCTTCTCGAACTGGAGCTTGGGGACGTTCGGCGCGCCCTGCGCACCGACGGGGGCGACGAGCGCCGTGCTCGCCAATAATGCACAAACTGATACTAAATGTCGGGTGCTCACCGGTCGTTCCTCTCCAGTATGAATGCCAACGGCGCTTTCACGGATTCGCTCAACGCGTATTTCCACCGCAAGGTCGGGCTCGCGGCGATCGGACTGGTTGGGGTCGGCGATGCGAATGGCTCGAGGCCATGACGGCGCGCGATGATCGTGAGACGGAGCATGTGGAAGGGATCACTGACGAGCAAGACGTCGCGTCGGCCCTGACCTCCCATCAACGCAGAGACGCCGGCCATGGATTCACTCGTCGTGCGTCCTTCGGTCTCGAGCAGAACGGCCTGGACTGGTACGCCGTGCTGGACGACGTATCGCTGGCTCACGGCCGCTTCGCTCGTGGTGTCTCCCCGTCCTGTTCCCCCGGTCACGATCATGATCGGCGCGAGCCCGCGACGCCACAGCGCGATCGCGTGATCCAGGCGCGCCCGGAGGACGGGCGAGGGTCGGCCGACGTACTGCGCAGCACCAAGGACGACGATGGCACCGACCGGACGCGACTGATCGTGCCGCTCCCAGGCGAGGACGGCGCCGAGCGACGCCACCCATACCAGGAACAGAAGCCCGAGCCCCGCGAGCGCGAGGCGCACGAGGGGCGGGCGCGAGGAGCTCATTGCGTCCAAGCTAGCCGTCGCCCGCCACTCGGCGGAAGACAGCGCCAACCTGTCATTCGGTCAAGCCGAGCAGTGCGAGCCAGAAGATGTCGTAGCTGACGCGGGGATCGCGCGGCGCGCCGTTCGCGACATCGAGCGCGAGCCCGTCGACGAACGCCACGGCCGCTTCGGCCAGCAGAGCGGCTGGAATCCGTGGCGTCAGATCCAGCTCGGTGAACAGGTGCTCGATCGTGGTCGTCGCGCTGCGGCGACGCTCCGTGGCGGCCGCTCGCGTCGCGTTTCGGACCTTGCTGAGTCGTGTCAGTGAGAGCGTCGCCAGCGCGGCGAGCTCGCCCCGGCGTAGCTCGTCTTCCAGCCAGCGCCACAAGGCGTCGAGTCCTCCCGTGCCACCGCTCTCGTCCACGGCTGCGCGCTCTCGTTCTACTACCTCGATACCGATTCGTTCCGCGATCTCCGCCAGCAGCGTCGCCCGATCGTGGTAGTGATAGTGCAGGAGCGCTTTGCTCACCCCTGCCTCCTCCGCGATGGCCGCCATGCTGGCCCCGGTGACGCCTTCGCGCGTGATGCACCGAGCCCCCGCGCGTACGATGCGCGCCCGCGCATCCGTGGAGACGGCGTCGGCGGCGCGCTCCATCACAGCGTGATCTTCTGATGTGGCGTCGGCGCGAGGACGGACGGGTACCCGGCGGCGGTGAGCTGTGCGGCGAAGGCGTCTTGCGCCTCCGGCTCGCCGTGTACGAGATAGACGTCGGGCGCGGGCGCGGCTTCGCCGGCCGGCCGGCCATCGGCACGCACACGGTCGAGCCACTGCTGGAGCTCGTGTCGGTCCCCGTGAGCGCTGTAGCCGCCGAGCACCTCGACCCGTGCGCGAAGCGGGACGTCGTCACCGAAGACGCGCAGCACCGGCGCATGCTCCACGATCCGCCGCCCCAGAGTGTGCTCGGCTTGGAACCCGACGATCAGGATCGTATTCCGTGGATCGGACGCCCCATGCGCAAGATGGTGCAAGATCCGTCCGGCTTCGGCCATCCCCGAGGCCGCGATGATGACCATCGGGCCGTGCTGCGAGTTGAGCGCCTTCGACTCGCTCGCCTCACGCGTGTACCGCACGAGCGGGAACTTGAACAGCTCCTGCACCTTCTGCACGAGATCCTCGGTTCGGTCGAAGATCTCCGGGTGCATCGCGAACACCGTCGTGGCATCGATCGCGAGCGGACTGTCGATGTAGATCGGGATCTCGGGGATCTTCCCTTCGCGGGCCAGGATGTGCAGGTCGTAGACGAGCTCCTGCGTCCGACCGACGGAGAATGCCGGGACGAGAATGCGACCTCCGTGCGCCGCCGTCTCCGTGACGACCCGCGCCAACGCATCGCGCGCGGCGGCGACCGGCGGATGGTCGCGATTGCCGTACGTGGACTCGAGCAGCACCACGTCGGCTCCGCCGCGTGGCGGCATTGGATCGCGGATGATCGGCAGTCCCGCTCGGCCGATGTCTCCCGAGAAGACGATGCGCTTCCGCGTGCCGTTCTCGGTGCAGTCCAGCACGACGGAGGCCGACCCGAGGATGTGCCCCGCATCCGTGAACGACGCCTTCACCCCCGGCACGACGTCGAACGTCGTGTCGTAGGGCAGTCCCACCATCCGATCCACGGCGGTCGTCGCATCCCGCATCCCGTACAGCGGGGCGACCGCCTCCTTGTTTCGCCGCGCCAGGAATTCCGCGTCCTTCTCCTGGATGTGCGCCGAGTCGGCGAGCATCACCGCGCTCAGATCACGCGTCGCCGCGGTACAGTAGATCGGATTCGCGTACCCGTTGGCCGTGAGCAGCGGCAGTCGACCGGCATGGTCGATGTGCGCGTGCGAGAGGACGACGGCGTCGATCTCCCGGATCTCGATCGGCAACGTCGCGTTCTTCGCGCGCGTCTCGGCGCGTCGCCCCTGGAACATCCCGCAATCCAGGAGGACCGTCTTGCCGTTGATGCGCAGGATGTGACACGAGCCCGTCACTTCCCGAGCGGCACCGGCGAACTCGATTTGCATTAGCGGGCTCCGTGCAGGCGCATCACCCTTCGCCGTCGCCTGGACGTTCGAACACGAGCGTCACCCGATGTTCGTCCTGGGACATCAGGGCGGGACGCCAGCCGCTGCGGCTTCGCTCGTTCAACAGATCGGTGAGTGCGTCCTCGTCGTCTCGCGCATGTCGCGACAGTCGCAGCATCACGGCCTGGTATTCTTTCATGGGCGCGAAGTTAGTAGCTTCTGCCCCATGGACACCACCCCCGCGTATCCAACGCTGCGGATCGTTTCACACCCGCTCGTGCAGCACAAGGTTTCGCTCCTGCGTGCGCGCACGACACCGACCAAGATCTTCAAGGAGTTGGTCGACGAGATCGCGACGCTGATCGCGTACGAAGCCACCAGCGAGCTGCCCCTCGAGGCGGCACCGGTGGAAACGCCGTTGGAGCGGACGACGGGAATGCGCGTGAGCGGCAAGAAGCTGACGTTGGTGCCCATTCTCCGCGCAGGGCTTGGCATGGTGGAGGGGGTCGCACGCCTCGTCCCCTCGGCACGCGTCGGGCACATCGGTCTGTACCGTGACCACGATACCCTGGAGCCGGTGGATTACTACTTCAAGGTGCCGGGCGACGCCGCGGAGCGGGACTTCTTCCTGCTGGATCCCATGCTCGCGACCGGCGGAAGCGCCGCCGCCGCCGTCACCTCACTCAAGCGTGCCGGTGCCATGCGCATCCGTTTTCTCTGCCTCGTCGCGGCGCCCGAGGGAGTGCGGCGCCTTGCCGATGCGCACCCCGACGTGGTGGTGTACTGCGCGTCGCTCGACCGGGAGCTCAATCCCCAGGGCTACATTCTCCCCGGCCTCGGCGACGCCGGCGACCGGCTCTTCGGCACCCGCTAGCGGTTCGTGAAGGTGCGCTGGTGACTCGCCGACGCGGCGGTGCTTCGCGGCGCGGCCCACCAGGAAAAGCGAAGGGTGCACCGCCATGGCGATGCACCCTGTTCATGCGACGACGTTCGAGTGCGGCGTGATGGCGTTCAGCCGAACCACTCCCGTGGGCAGTCACGCTGCTGGCGGGCGGCGTCGAGCACCCACTGCTGGCTCCCGAGGTCCGTGATCTCCGCGGGGACCCGATTGAACCATGCCGTCGCCTGCGCCGTATCACCGACGCGCCGCCAGAGTTCGCCCACGAGGTACGTCAGCACTGCACGCTCCTCGCGCGCCACACCGTCGAAGCTCGACAACGCCTCCTCGAACTTCCACGCCGCCTTGCGCCGGAAGAAGCGCTCTGCCTCGGTGTCCGACTCGTCGACGCAGCACCAGGCCGCTCGCAGCAGGAGATCGGCGATGTGTCTCGCGTCGAGCGCCTGCCACTCGGCCACCTTCGCCGCGGCTTCGTACTTCTCGGAGCCGAGGACCGCACCGGTCGAGATCTGCGGCGCCAGCTCGTTCCAGACATGCTCGCGCAGCCCGGCACTCACGTCGGTTTCCTCGGTGAAATCCCGCTCCGCTCCCGAGTATCCACAGCGGCTGCACATGTGGATCAGGAAGGGAAGGGGCTGAGTCCCGGCAGCGCGTTCGTGAAAGTCCGTCCGCTTTCCACCGAACGAGTTCGTCGAGATCACCTGCTGCGACTTGAAGCGCGTATCGCAGATCGGGCAGCGCAGTTCGATCTGTTGAAGCGTCGTCATGACTCCGTATCCCCCAGCGACTTCGTGCGACGTTCCCCTTCATCAGTGGCAAAGGAAATTTTCGTGCCATCCGCCCGCGTGCCGCGCGATGGCAACCCGAGAGCGGTGCGCGTTGACGTCGTGCCGCCAATGGCTGCGCACCGTATGTGTCTCTTGTTCCACCCACTGGTCGCCGCTATCATACCGCGTCCGACGCGCCCACGATGCGGCGCTCCCGTCGCTGATGGGTTTCGCGCGGCTCCCCTCGCAGGTGGTTTCCCGGTCGAATGCTGATCAACCTGCTGCCCGATTTCTTCGCCGTCCTCAATAGCACCGACCGCGTCTCCGCTTATCACCGTTACTTCGAAGCCCATCGTCGTCTCCTCGAGCCCTACTGGCAGAACTACGTCGTCGACCCCGAAGGTCCGCACTTCGGCGATGTCGTTCGGGCAACCGCTCTCGCCGATCGCAGCGATCTGAAGGAGATGCTCGAGCGGACCGATGTGGTCGCGCTCGCCCGAGCCACCGAGCAGCAGTGCGGTCGATTGCTCGAGCAGGATGTCGACGTGCAGGTCGTGCTCATGGTCGGCGTCGGTGCCGCGAACGCCGGCGAGTTGGTGGTCGACGGGCAGGGAATCGCGTTCGCGTGTCTCGAGCATTTCACCTCCGTCGCCAACCCGGATACTCAGGGGCTCGGTCTCGATCCCGAGCTGCTCCCGCTCTGGCTGGCCCATGAGTTCGCTCATGCCATTCGCTACACGTCACCGGCGAGTCGGAGCGAGCTGCGCACGCTCATCGAGGAAGCGGGCGGATACTACTCCTACTGGGAGACCGGCCGACTCGCGTCCTTGCGGGAACATCTTGTGAACGAGGGACTCGCCGTCCAAGTGTCCCAAGTGATTAGTCCCGGCCACGCCGCCTGGGAGTATTTCGGCTTCGGTCGGCGCCAGTACGCCCGCGTACGCGAGCTCGAATCTGTCATCGCGCGCGCCGTGACCGAGGATCTTGATCGCGCAGGATTGGGCCTTCGGCTGCGCTACCTCTCGGGGGGCATGAGCGACGAGGCGCGCATGGTCGATCGGTATGTGCTGCCGGAGCGCAGCGGGTACTATCTGGGAGCGCGGATGGTGGACGCGGCGGTGGCCGAGCGTGGTCTCGCGTGGGCGGTCCGCGCGAGCGCCGGAGAGTTGGCCGCACTGGCGCGTGGAGCGGCGGCGACGGCCTGATCGGCTGGTGCGCTAGATCACTTACCGACGCAGAACTGCCGGAAGACGACGTCGAGGATGTCGTCGGTATGTAGCACGCCGATCAATTCGCCAAGGAAGTCTGCGGCTCGGCGGACGTGGATCGCGGCGATGCTGATCGGTAGCGTATCCTCGCTGAGCGCTCGACTGAAGCGCTCCAGCTCCTCGACCGCGCCTGCGACCGCTGCCTGATGACGGGCTCGGGTGAGGCCGGGCGCATCGTCGTGCTGCGTCCCGTGCTCCGCCATGAGGCGTTCATCGATCGCCGCGAGGAGCACGGGGAGCCCACTCCCTGATCGAGCGCTCACACGTATCGCCGGTCCGGCGTACCGTTCGTTCGATTCGAGGTCCGACTTCGTGAGGACCTGGAGCACGGGCGCGGCGGTGTGCGTCGCGATCGCTCGAGCGACGGCGTCCACCTCGCTGGGGTGCTCGGCGCACGCCAGCACGATCGCTGCTCGGGCGGCGTAGCGCGTCGACGTTTCGATCCCCAACCGCTCCAGAGGATCGGTGGTATCGCGCAGCCCGGCCGTATCGACCAGACGCAGAGGCCAGTGCGGACGGTCGAGCACTGCCTCGATCGCATCCCGGGTGGTCCCTGGAATCTCTGTCACGATCGCGCGAGCCTCTCCCAGCAGGGCATTGAAGAGCGACGACTTCCCCGCGTTCGGTGCGCCGGCCAGAACGACCAGCGCGCCGTCATGGAGGAGTGTTCCACGGTCGGCCGTGGCGAGCAGGGAGGCTACGTCACGCAGGGTGGACTCCGCCGTGGAGACGATGCGCTCCCTGGGGATGGGCCCATCGTCTTCTTCGGGAAAGTCGATGTCGTAGGCGAGCAAGGCCTCGAGCTGGAGGATGCGCGTGCGCAGATCGCGCACGCGCGACGACAGCCCTCCATCCAGTTGCCGCAGTGCTTGTTCGTGGGCGGCACGGGACCGGGCGTCGATCAGGTCGCCGATGGCCTCTGCCTGGAGGAGGTCCAGTCTCCCGTTCAATACGGCGCGCCGGGTGAATTCACCCGCGTGGGCCTGGCGCGCCCCGGCGCGTATTGCCGCCGCGAGTACCGCAGTCGGCACGTGAAGGCCGCCATGGGTCGAGATCTCGAGAAGATCTTCCCCCGTGAAGGAGTGCGGCGCGCGGTAGAAGGTGGCGACGACTTCGTCGAGAACGTGACCGTCGTCGGGGTCGACGGCGTGGGTGTAGCTGGCCCGGCGTGGTTCGAGTGAGGCCGGACGGAGCAGCCGCTGTGCGATGGCCGCGGTGTCGGGACCTGAGAGGCGGACCATAGCGAGCGCTCCCCGTCCCATGGTCGTCGCGATCGCCGCGATTGTCCGCCCGTCGCCCAGCACGCCGGCGTCGAGACGAGAGGCCGGGTTCGCGACGATCATGTCGTGGTCGACGGGGGCACGATGATCGAATCGCCCGGCTCCACGATGTGCACCCTGTCCTTCGCTCGGTGCGACGTGAGACTGCGCCGAAGGCGATTGATCGCGTCGTGCGCCGACGCCGTCACGTGGCGAAACGTCCCCCAGTGATAGGGGATGAGCACGCGGGCACGCAGCGTTTCGAACAGAGACAGCGCATCATCGTGGGTCAGATGGCCGCGCCGAAAGCCCGGCTTCCACGGGGGAGCATATCCAATGGGCAACAATGCCACGTCCAGCTCTCGGCCTGCCTTCCAGAGGGTGCGCTCGACCAGGGCATGCGTATCCGGCGTGAGCGCCGTGTCCCCGGCGAAGAACAGGCTCTCGTGGTCCGTCTCGCAGAGGTACATGTTCGCGGCGCTCCGCCAGCGATCGATCCCGTAGCGATTGCCCTGATGCGTCGCGCGCTCGGCGTGGATGCGCACCGATCCGTTCGCGATCGTCGTGCACCCGGCCGCGGCGAGTGGCGCGACGTGATGGTACCGCTTGCCGCGCAGCCATCGGGCGACGGCGGGCGGCGCATACAGCGGGATGTCCCGCGGTAGCCGATCGAGTGAGTCGAACGACAGGTGATCCGCGTGCGCATGGGTCAGGAGGATTGCGTCGAGCTTCGGCAGCGCACCGATCGCGATGCCTGGCGCGGCCACGCGAGGAAGGATCCTCCCCAGGCGAGGATCGAAGTTCGGGTCCGTGAGGATGCGGACGTCGCCGATCTCCAGCAGCAGGGTGGCATGACCGATATAGGTGATCTTCACACGCCACGCTCCGACTGTTTCGCTAGCTGCGTCGCTTCTGCGCGGGGGCTGGCATTCCACGAATCACCGCGGTGGCCGGCGCTGGCTCCTTCGCTCGTTCACGCGCGAGGAGCCATTGCTGCGGGATCGCCGCGATGTTCTGGACCGCGTAATACAGATTCAGCCCCGATGCCAGGTTGAGGAAGAATGCGGTGAGCATCACCGGCATCATGAACATCATCATCTTGGCCTGCGGATTCGGCGGGGCGTTCCGCGTTCCGATCCACGACATGAGGAACATCGAGAGCCCCATCAGGATCGGTGTGATGAAATACGGATCCCGGAGCGAGATATCCGGCAGCCAGAGGAAGGGGACACCTCTGAATTCGATGGTGTTCTGGAATACGAAGTAGAGCGCGAAGAGCACGGGCATTGGCAGGAGCATCGGCAAGCAGCCCATGAGCGGACTCAGGGGACTCATGCCGTGATCCTTGTACACCTTCATGATCGCTTCCTGCTGCTTCCGTGGATCGTCGGTGTACTTCTTCTGCAGCGCCTGTAGCTCCGGTTGCAGGCGCTGCATCTTCAGGCTCGTCCGCATCGCACCCTGGTTGAGCGGCCAGAGCACCAGACGGATGATCACCCCGAATAACACCAGCACCCACCCGTAATTGAGATGGGTCGTGCGCTTGATCCACAGCAGTACGCGCATGACGATGGCCGCGAACGGCTGTACGAGGCCGCGCAGGAATCCACCATACGGGTTCACCTGGTCCAGATCGCCGCCGAGCTTCTGCAGACGCTCGAAGTCCTGGGGGCCCGCGTAGATGTCGAATGCGGCTCGGCCATCAGCCGTCAACGGAAGCACCGCTTTGGCGGAGATGGCGTTTGCCACCTTCCCCGAACGCGGAGCACCCCGAAGCAGCACACCGCTGAACGGGTTCGTGGCTGCGGCACGGTATGCGACGAGGAAGTACTTGTTGCGCGTCGCCACCCATTCGGTGGGCCGAGCCTCCGACCGGATTTCAGCGGAGTCGAGCTTCGAGAACGCAACGCTCTCGATGTCGCCGGATTTGAGGCGGTAGCTCACCGCGAGATGACGCATGTCGTCCAGCGTGTCCGGCTCGTTCGATTGCAGCGTTCGCGGAAGGGCGAGAAGGAGTGCGCTTCCTTTCGGGGCGCCGGCGACGTTTGCCGTCACACGGAGCAGGAAGCTGTCTGCAACGACCGAATACGCGAGGGTGAGCGGTCGTCCAGCGACGGTGCCTGAATATGTGACCGTTGGCCCCGCTGCCCCGGACGTCGTCTGCCCGCGGAGCGAGACAGTATCGAGGGCGATCGTATCAGCGCCGAGCGCGAGTCGCAGATTGGCCAGAGCCTCCTTCGCGGGGAGCAGCTCTGCTGCGGCATTCGCGTTGCCCGGCCGTCGCGAGGGATAGCTGTCGAGCGCCACCGAGATCGGTACGGCACCCTGTGAAGTGAAGCGGTAGCGCGCCAGCCGCGTGTCTACGGTCGTCGTCTCGACAGGAGCTTGCGCCACCGACGTGTTCGGCGCCTGGACGACCGCGCCTCCGCCATTCGGCGTAGCGGCTGCGCTGGGAGCCGTCGCCTGTTTGCGGACCGTGTCCGCGCGAGTCGACGCGTGGCTGGTGTCGATGCCGGATGTGGCCCGCGGTACCGCACCTCTTTGAAAGAAGAGGGGAGGCGCGATGATCACGATCGCCGTCAGCAGTAACGCGAGAAAGAAACGCTTGTCCATAGATGGGGCTGCCTAGGAGCCTGAGCTCCTTAGGGTACCGGATCGTATCCGCCGGGACGGAATGGGTGGCACCGCCCGATGCGGCGGATTGCGAGCCAGCTACCTCGTAACGCTCCGTGGCGTTCGAGCGCTTCGATGGCATATGCCGAACAGCTGGGATAATAACGGCACGCCGAGGGAAGTAGATGGCCCAGCGTGACCTGGTAGCCTCGCACACACAACACCAGCAGTGTCCGCATTACATCTCGGAAGTTTTGGGCGGAATCGGTGTGCTGGGCCGTGGAGGAAAGGCTTCGATGACGTCTGCGCGCCAATGGTTCAGTTGGATGACGGCGCGATCGAAGTCCGATGCCAGGTCTGGGAACGACGCCCGATATGCGTCGGGGCGAATGCGGATCACGACGTCGGCCGTGAGACGAAGGGGCAGAAGTCGCGTGCGTGATAGTTCGCGGAGGCGTCGCTTGATACGGTTTCTCGCCACCGCGGTCTGCCGATGACGAGGAACGATCAGGCCTACGCGCGTCGGTTGAGCCGTAGAATGCGCGAGAGGGGAAGCAATCGCCCGAACTTCGAGAAACTTAGTTCGGATGCGCTTCCCCTCTCGCGCGACACGCTGCAGTTCCGCGCCTCGAGTAATACGTGCGCGTCGCGGAAAGCTGAGCGACGCCCTCGGCGCGTCAGGCTCCTGCGTACTTGTCCGGGATGCGGACGGTGAGCTGCTTCCGTCCCTTCTTGCGGCGGCGTGCAAGGGTCTTGCGACCCCACTTGGTCTCCATACGCGCACGAAACCCGTGCGTCTTGAGCCGTCGCGTGTTTCGCGGACGGTAGGTAGGCTTTCCCATGATTGCTCCAGCGGACGGTCGATGCAGAACTACGGCACAGACAGGTAAAGTTAGCCTCTGCCGATAGATAGGTCAACCTACATCAAGCGTCTGAGCAGCCGTGCGGGCTCTCCTCGTAATCATTGCGCCTGCAGTCAGGTGGTTTGCTTTTTCCACACGGCTCGGATAGCTTCGCACCCCCGCCTCCCCCGAGTTATCCACATCATCATGACGCTCTCGGCGAACGAAGTATGGACGCGCATCTTGGACCGCGCCCGCCGTGAGCTTCCGGAACAAACGTTTCGGACATGGTTGGAGCCGACGGAGCCTCTCGCACTCGAGGGCGACACGATCATCGTCGGATCGCCAGATCAGTTCGCCGCAGACTGGAATGAATCGAAGCACGCTCCCCTGCTGAGCAGCCTCGCTCCAATTGCGCTGGGGCACCCCCTTTCGGTCGTATTCCGCGTCCATGAGGAGCGAAAGGCGCGGAACCAGATGGATCTCTTTGTCGCGCCCCCACCTCCACAAACAGCGGCAGAGCAGCGACAGAAACAAGGCAGTATCAACGCACAGCTTAGCGAACGTTACACATTCGACAACTTTGTCATCGGCAAGTCGAATGAGCTCGCAGCTGCTGCCGCCCACGCCGTTTCGCAGGCACCAGGACGCGTGTACAACCCGCTCTTCCTCTACGGCGACACGGGTCTCGGTAAGACGCATCTGATGCAGGCCGTCGCACATACGGTCATGGAGCGACAGCCAGATATTCGCATCACGTTCATCGGGACTGAGCAGTTCACTAACGAGATGATCGGAGCGATCCGGGAGCGCACCACTCAGGACTTCCGGCGTCGCTATCGAGAGACGGATCTGCTCCTTGTCGATGACGTGCAATTTCTGAAGGGCAAGGAATCAACTCAGGAAGAGTTCTTCCACACCTTCAATGCACTGTACGAGGCTGGTCGCCAGATCATCCTGACCAGCGATCGCCCGCCTTCGGAGATCCCGGGTTTGGAAGCACGCCTGGTCAGTCGCTTCCAGTGGGGAATGGTCGCAGACATCGAGCTCCCCGATCTCGAGCATCGCATTGCCATCCTGCGCAACAAGGCGGTGATCGATCACCTCGAGATGACGATTCCCGAGGATGTCATTCGATTCATCGCCGAACATGTACGTTCGAATGTTCGTGAGCTCGAGGGCTCGATCATCAAGCTCCTCGCCTATGCCTCGCTCAAGCATCGAGAGATCACGGTCGACGTGGCACGTGAGGCATTGAGGGACAAGCTCCGGCCAGGTGAGTCGGCGGCCACCTCGGCAGTTGGCCTCAATAGTGATACGATACAGCAGGCCGTAGCAAAGGAATGGGGAGTCACAACGGAAGGCCTTCGGTCCAAGACCAGGACCAAGGCACTCACAGCTCCTCGTCAGGTCGCCATGTATCTCATGCGTGAGCTCCTTGGCCTACAATTGGTCGAGATCGGAGCAGCCTTCGGTGGACGCGATCACTCGACGGTGATCCATAGCCTCGAGCGCGTGACAGCGATGATCCGAGAGGACCCGACTTTCGCCCAGCGGGTTGCTCGGCTTCGTGTTCTTCTCGAGGGACTTGCTACCTGAGGCTATTCGGACACCTTATCCACATTGATCCACGGCTGGGACCCCTTCCGTCCACGAAGGGAGATCGACAACACACGTTTTTTGTGAGCGAATCTCGTCTTCCACATGGTGTCCAGAGCTGGCGACAACAGCTAACTCATGGCCCAGTTGAGACTTCGGTGGTTCACCCACATGTCCACAGTGACTACGACGACTACTGAATCAATCTCTTTAAGAGAGTAGAACAGTCGTCAGGCAGAATTGCACATACTCACCACACAGGAGCGGTGATGCGGTTCACGATTTCCCGGGAGAAGCTTCAGGAAGGTCTCGCCGCGGTTGCAGCCAGCATACCCGCGAAGACCACTCTCCCTGTTCTGGCCAATATCCTGGTGGAGACCACGGACAAGGGGATTCGTCTCTCTGGTACCGATCTGGATATCGCGGTCAGTACCGAAGTCGCGGCGGATGTTGAAGCCAGCGGAGCCATCACGATCCCGGCGAAGAAGCTCAGCGAGATTGCTCGAGAGCTTCCCCCATCACCGGTCAAGATCGCAGCTGCCGGTGAGCAGCGTGTCACCCTCGATTGCGGCCGGTCACACTTCAAGATCCTGGGCCTGCCCCGCGATGAATTTCCCAGCTTTCCTGCGGTTCGCTTCAACGAAAGCTGGCGCATCAGATCGGGGGATCTGCAGAAGCTGATCTCCCACACGTCATTCGCGGTCAGCACTGAGGAAAGCCGCCCGATCCTCAACGGAGTCCTCTGGGAGCTCAAGCCAGACTCCATGCGCATGGTTGCGACCAACGGCCACCGTCTCGCCAAGATGGAGGTACCGATCAAGGCGACTGCTGCTCCGGCAAGTGATCTGATCGTACCGCCAAAGGCACTCGAACAGATTCGGCGACTCTTTCCAGCCGATGAGGAGCTCGAGATCGCTCGCGGTGAGAATCATCTCGGTTTCCGCTCTCCATTCACCGCGGTCTTCACCCGATTGATCGAGGGGCCCTATCCCAATTATGACCAGGTAATTCCTCGAGACAACGATCGCGTAGCTGTAGCCGATAAGATCGCCCTGACCAGCGCGCTCAAGCGCATGTCCGTGATCGCCTCCGATCAGACACATCGGATCCGCCTCTCGTTCAACAGCGGCATCCTCCGCTTCAGCGTGCAGACGCCGGATCTCGGTGAGGCGACGGACGAATTGGCGGTACGCTATGCCGGGGATCAGCTCGATATCGGGTTCAACGCGAGCTATCTGCTGGAGATCTTGCGGTATATCCCTACCGATGAAGTGAAGCTCACCTTCAAAGCTCCCGAACGGGCAGCGACGGTAGAACCCGAAGGATGGAACGATCCAGCGACGTATCTCTGCCTGGTCATGCCTCTTCGACTAGTGGATTGATCAGCATGCCGTATGACCATGAACTGATCCTGAGGTCCGAGTGAACGCACTGCAGACGCTGGCACAAGCAGCTGGCGTTGCATATGCGGCCGGACTCAATCTGTACGCCACGGTCGGTATCATCGGTCTCGCGGCGAAGCTGCGCTGGATTGGACCACTCCCGGGTAGTCTCAGCAGCGTATCCTCGTGGTGGGTGATAGTCACCGCACTGACGCTCGCGGCAATCGAATTCACTGCCTCGCTCGTTCCCGCGGTCGCCTCGGCGTGGGACACGATTCACTCGCTGATTCGTCCGCCCGCCGCAGCGGCTCTTGCAGCGGCGACGGCGTGGCATGGTGATCCCGCCTTCGTTTTGGTGGCAGCACTGCTCGGTGGTGGGTTGGCGGTGACGACTCACACCACCAAGCTGGGATTGCGCTACGCGATCGATACCTCACCGGAACCCGTCAGCAATGGGGTGATGAGCGTAGGCGAGCTTGGACTCGTCGCCGCCATCGTCACGATGATCTGGCACCATCCCTATCTCACGCTTGGCGTCGCCCTCGCGGTCCTGATCGCATTGATGCTGATCGTCCGGTTGATCTGGCGGACACTTCGCCAGGTATTCTCGGGTCACTGGGTTCCCTACCGCGGCTTCCGTCAGGAAGCACGCACGAGCGACCGCCTGGCCCGCCGGGAAGAGGAGGAATAGCGCGAGAAGATTCGGTGCTGCGTGGAACTATAATAGTAATAATCTAATTATTACCAGATTATTACTATTTGTCGCGGGATGATGGGCAGGATAGTTGGATGCTGCCGGCCTGTAAGCCGGGTTCTGTCGAGTTTCACCTCGTGACGGTCATTCCTCTAGGAGCGTGGTCGCCCACGCCCTCGAGCAGCCTACCCGCAGCGTCTTCGTCGGGACGGGCCGTCCCTCGCTGCCTATTTGGCCTTGCTCCCGCTGGGGTTTGCCGTGCCACGAACGTTGCCGCTCGCGCGGTGAGCTCTTACCTCACCGTTTCACCCTTGCCTGTGTCCGACGTGCGGACCATCGGCGGTCTGCTCTCTGTTGCACTTTCCGTCGGGGCTCATCACCCCGCCCAGGCGTTACCTGGCAGCGCGCCCTATGGAGCCCGGACTTTCCTCGAGCATGGAATCTACTCGCGACCATCCGGCCGACAGCATCCACACTCAAGATAGCGCAGTCGGATGATGACGTGGAGATGACGCAGCGGATTTACACTGCCGGCGAATCTTGAACGGGGCAGTGGTCGAGCCGCCTCGCACCGTTTCACGCCACTCGGAGGTGATCCCATGTCGCCTGGAGCCCAGGATAATCACGAGCTGCCACCGATTGCTACGCTGCTGACACCGGAGGAACGACTTCGCGTCGATGCGGCGGGAGAAGGCTGCTATCGGACCTTGCACCGCGAAAGTGTCGAGGACCTGATCCAGGATCTGAAATCTCGGCAGGTTCAGGCCGTCCTCGTCTCGGTATCATGTGCGAGCAAGCACCCGAGTCGTGTTGCCTCACTGGTGCGTGAATTCCCTCGTATTCCTGCGGTCGCGCTGCTGAGCGAATTCGAGCTGAGAACGCCCCATGCCGTGCTCGCTCTGGGGCACTGCGGAATCCGGCGGTTGGTCGACGTTCGGCTTCCCGCGGGATGGCGAGAGCTACGCGGCGCACTCATGGCCGACACCGGTGATGCCGGACAGCGCGGCGTTCTGAGTCAGCTCGCCATCGACCTGCCTGGTGCGGCCCCAGACTGCTGGCAGTTCTTCGAGACGATCTTCACCTGTTCGCCGCGCGTTGGAAATGTTCGACAACTCTCCAGGCTCCTGGACGTCACGCCGAGTACGCTGATGAGCCGGTTCTTCCGAGCCGGAGCACCAACACCGAAACGTTACCTCGCGACGGCGAGGCTTGTGCGAGCCGCTCGCCTCTTCGAAAACTCCGGCTTCTCGATTGCAAACGTCGCCAACCACCTCGACTACAGCTCCCCACAGAGCTTTGGCCGACACGTACGGACCTTGTTGCACATCACAGCCGGAGAGTTCCGCGCGCGGTACGATTGCGCGACCATGTTCGCTCGGTTTCGCGCTGATCTGATCATCCCGTACACCGAAGTACTTCGGAACCTTCGTCCGCTCACCCCCGCTTCGGGTTGGTCATCCGGTCGTCTCGAACGAACGTCCCGACGACGCACGTCTCCCTCGTCGAAGGAACAGGGTGGCGCGTAGATCCGATCCCGTCGGTTCGGGGAGTTCGGCACGGGTTGTGGCGGTGCCGCTGCGTTGTTCTACCTCTGGCCGCGCTGGCAAGCTTGGTGCATTGGCGGAGCGATGTGACTACATCCGCCGACTCTTCCGCGTCTCATACTGACGACGGCTCTCGCCGTGGCGATCAAGCTCGAACGCCTGGGGCGCTCCAGGCGGCGCTCTACGAGGTGCTACGTGCCCAGGCGGCTGATCTGGCCTCGCGCTGGAGGACGCAGTCACGGGAGATCCTGCTTCTGGACGCACCGAGCGACGACCGCGCGGGCGTGGCGCCGGACATCGATGTCGCGCAGGATCTGACGAACGCCCTGCTCGCAGCGTTTGCCGTCAGCGACGAGAAGTCGGAAGCTGCCGCCGTGGCCACGGGCCTCCAATTCGGTGTGGAGGCCTTCGCTCGTGGAGCATCGCTCCATCACACCGTGAAGGCGGTGAACGTGCTGATCACGATGGTCATGCGTGCGACAGAGCTGGGGACCGCAGACATGCCGTCGGGTGGCAGCGTCGCGGATGGAGTCTGGCTGGCTCAACGGCTCCAGGGGCACGCGGGACTTCTGTCCCTCGCGGTGATTCGCGGTTACACCCAGGCCCAGGGGGATACGCTCCGCGACCGCTTCAGGCACCTTCGGCACGACCTGCGAAATCCCCTTGGGACGATCAAGAGTGTCCTGGCGCTAATGGATGACGAATCCGTGCCTCCGGAAGCACGTGCCAACGCAAACTTCCGCGCGATGGCGAAGCGAAACGCGCGCTCGCTGGAAGAGATGATCGCGGATCGCCTCGGGGACACGACGGTACCCTGGCCCGCCATGGTAGACCGCGACGTCTCCGTGCAGGCCGTGGCCGAGTCCGTGCACCGCGGGCTCAGAAGTGAAGCGGAACGACGCGGCGTCGTGATCCTGATCGATGCGACGGATCTACGAGGACGCTTTGATGTACCCGGCCTGGAATTGCTGCTGCAGGCCGTGCTCGAGGCCGCGTTACAGGAGTCGCGCACGGGAGAGCAGCTGCGCGTCAGATTCAACGAGATTGGCGAGGGGCGAGTTGCGATCTCCCTCTCGCATGAATCGGGTCACGCGCCCATCGAGCGGCGCGACGCCGTCGATCGCCTGGCGGCGTTGGCGCGCAACATCGGAGCGTCGGCGGCGCTAGCCGACCCGATCGTCATTTCCCTTCCCATGCATGGCGGCGATCGCAGAACCCAGATCGTCAGCGACCGGCAGGTCTCGGGTGAGAAGATCGGTTTAAGCGTCGCGGAGACGACCCACAATCTCCGAGGCGCGCGCGAGGACGATCACGGACAGGCCAGCGTCCTCTAACGCGTCGCGTCCGCCTTCCTCGCGGTCGACGAGAGCGAGTACGCCACCGACCGAGCCACCGGCGGCGCGGACAGCCTCCACGGCGCGGAGTGCGGAACCGCCGGTCGTGATCACGTCCTCGATGACCACCACACGATCCCCTTCACGGAAGGGCCCTTCGATCAGGCGCCCGGTTCCGTGTGCCTTCGCCTCCTTGCGTACGGTAAAAGCACGGAGAGGCGCGTCGCTGGAGGCGCTGGCATACGCAATCGCGTAACTGATCGGGTCGGCGCCCAGCGTGAGTCCGCCGATTGCGTCCACCTGCCAGTCGCTCTGCCGAAGTGCGGCGAGCGCGAGAGGGCCGATGAGTGCCAGACCATCCGGGCTCATTGTGGTGAGCCGCGCGTCGATGTATAAGGTGGATTGCCGGCCGGAGGCGAGAGTGAACTGTCCACGGCGCGCCGAGCGCTCGGCCAGAATCGAGATTAAACGTTCGTGGGTGGTCATGGTTGTGGCTGACGTTAGTGAGCCGGTAGAAACGAGTCAATCGACGGACCGCGATGCCGAACAACGCGTCGGTCTCGGTCTGTTGCTCCGGTTCATCGGAGCGGTCTTTCTCGTACTGCTCGGCGGGTTGCTCCTGCTGGATCGCGCGCTGGGCCGAGCGAACCGCCACCAGGCGTCGCTGGACGCGCGATCAGCGGCGCTGATCGCGGAAGCGTACATCAGCTCCCAACAAGTCCTCCTCGATCGGGTCACTCAGCTCGTGACCGCGTATCCGAATGCCGCTGACAGCCTGGAGCTACGGGCGGCCATCTCCCGCTTGCTTCAGAGTGCGCCGGGCGCGCGTCGCGTATGGGTCACGGACGCGGAAGGTCATCGCGCCGTCGACGTCGGCACTGGAAGCGCTCAGGCGATCGACAGCGTGGATCGTGTGAGGGTGGGCGCTCGCACGGCGGTCCGCTATTTCCGATCCGACAGTCGCACTGCACCCGGAGGCGTCGTCGCGCTCGTACGGTATGAGACGATTCCCTCCGGCATCGGTGGCGCGCCTGCCTCTCAGGAGCCGGGACGAGAGCGTCGTGTCGGCATTCTGGTCGACACGGACTCACTGCGTGCACTGCTCATGCGTACGTCGTCCGACAGCAGAGCGGCGCTCGTCGTCCTGGCCGGTGCTGATACGCTTGCGTCGTTGAGTGCTTGGCCAAGTGGGCGCGCGCTCGCGGGCACATCGAGTCGTGCCCTCGTCCGGTTGCCGAACGGCGGGACCTGGACCGTCGAGGCGAGCCACGCCTTTGCGACCCAGTCGCTGCGGTGGAGCATGTGGGCGCTCGGTGTCGCCGGTGTGTTCTTCCTCGCCTTGGGGCTGCTTCGGGAGCAGCAGCGCGCGTTGCATGTCGCTGCGCGATCGGTCGAGCTCGAGCGCCTCTACAGTGACGTGAAGCGCGCCAATCAGGCGAAGAGCGAGTTTCTCGCGAACGTCTCGCACGAGCTGCGCACACCGCTCAACGCCATCGTCGGCTTCGTCGAGCTGCTCCGCGATGGGTTCTATGGAGATCTCACGCCGCGACAGGTACCTCCAGTGGACCGTATTGCCGCGTCGGCGACCCATCTGCGGCATCTCGTCGACCAGGTGCTGGATATCGCCAAGATTGCCGCGGGCCGGCTGGAAGTGCACGCGGAGACGATCGTTCTGCGGCCGTTCGTGCTGAACGTGGCTAGCGAGCTCGAGTCGCTCGTCAGCGAGAAGGGACTCGCTCTCTCGATCACCGTCGGTGCTTCACTTCCACGGGTCCGGACCGATCCGACCCATCTCCGTCAGATCCTGATCAACCTGATCGGCAACGCCGTGAAGTACACGCCGACGGGATCCGTGAGCGTCCGGGCCCGCCTCTTAGGAGCGCCGGAAGAGTTGGGGAGCAGGACCCCCACTCCACGCGCCGGGATGGACGATCCCTCCGCGGCCGCCCTTCTCGCCCGCGCGCCGCGCAGCGGCATCTGGGTGGCCCTTCAGGTGATCGATAGTGGAGTCGGCATCGCGCCCGCCGATCTCACCCGGATCTTCGATGAGTTCGAGCAGGTCAACGCGGGTCCGCGGAGTGACTCGATGCAGCGAGGGACCGGCCTCGGCCTCGCCATCTCCCGTCGCCTCGCTCGTCTGCTGGGTGGCGACATCAGCGTCGAGAGCGTGCTGGGACGGGGATCGACGTTCACGATCTGGCTTCCGGTAAGTCCCACCGACCTGGCGCGCGAGCGGCCGGTGACCGGGGAGGTTCACA
>Ga0070658_10000843_pt1 | contig 26175 bp, 21 predicted proteins | sample KBSC13metaG_FD_64664 | JGI IMG/M metagenome (GOLD analysis project Ga0070658, IMG submission 64664) | Corn rhizosphere microbial communities from Kellogg Biological Station, Michigan, USA - KBS C1-3 metaG | ecosystem: Host-associated > Plants > Roots > Rhizosphere > Soil ... | reverse complement strand
CGACTGTCGACAATCGCCGGCGTCGACCGCAAGTAGTCGAGGCCCCGCAGCACCGTGTAATGCCAGTGCGACGGAAACGTCAGATACGTGAACTTCTCATCGATCACCTCACCCGTCTTGTCCGACCGGTACATCCGGTGACACAGCATAAACTCCGCCGCCCTCGCCTCCGCCTCCGAGAACCTAACCGCCAGGTTTCCTGCTCCCTCTCCTTTCCAAGGAGAGGGTTGGGGTGAGGTTTCCGAAACTCTTCCCCCTCCCGTTTCGGGAGGGGTGCCGAGGAACGAGGCGGGGTGGGTTCCGGTTCCTTCCGAGCCCCTACTCCCCACACCCCATTCCCTACTCCCTACGTATTCTCTCAATCCCTCCAACACATTGAAAGTCGTATGGAACGACCCATGCCGCGTCGACGGATAACCGCGCCGTCGACAGTTCCACCCGCCGTCATCCATCTGCTGATCCAGGACGACCTCGGCGATGTCGACCAGCCGAGGCTCGTCGATGCCGAAGTACCCCCCGATCCTCAGCCAGAACCCCAGATGACACAGGTCCATCCGCGTCAGCATCCACCTGGTGTCCCATGGCTTCTGACGCGTCACACTCCGCTCGATGAACGCCTGCGCCGACTCCCGCAGCCGCGGCTCCGACGGCGGAAGTCCGCAATCCATCACCACCAGCAGGGTCCACAGCGTGTCCGTCCACCGCCCCTTCGGCCACGACCCATCCGGCAATCGATGCGATAAGAACTGCGCGCCCCAGCCGCTGTCCACCGTTCGGGCACGCTCCGCCTGCCAGTCCGGTTGTGTCTCCCTTCCCTTTAGGGAGGGGGTGGGGCGAGGTAGTAGGTCGCGCATCACCTGCCAGCGAATCACCGGATCGCCTGTCATGAGCCAATCGATTACAGCATCACTCGACATAGGTTGACCTCATTGCCGAGCATATTAACTTTCTACGATCTCGATCCCTCCGACCAACATCCTGTCCATCCTGAAATCCATGCCAAAATTCCTAACTCGCCTTGGGCCTCCAATTCACCCTACACCCTATCCCCCACTCCCTACTCCCTTCCTCTTCTTTTCTCGTCTTCCTCCACAGCCCGCTTCAAATCGTCCAGCGTTTCGCCCGACGTCGACGTCGACTCCGGCATCCGCCACGAACCCCATCGCTCCTCCACCTCACGGTTCCAGTCCGCCATCTCGCGGGAGAACACATAGCGCGACTTGGCGCGTTTGTCCCGAGCCTCCTCAAAATCCAGCTCGTTGTACGGCAGCTTCTTATCCTCCACCGGCGCAGCCTCCAGGACGGCAACGCGCCCCAGTATCCGGTCGACCACGTACCTCGCCGCCGCCACATCGCCCGCCTTCGCCATCGACACCAACTTGTCAATGATCTCCGGCAACGCCTCGACTATTGTCTCCTCTACTCGCTGCGCCACACCCTCATACCTCAACGCCTTCGGCTTCCGTCCCGCACCTATCCGTGCACCACCACGTCTGCTCTCCATACCCGCCTCCCAAAATTAACATCTACACCCATTATAACACGCTTTGGGAACGAATGTTCTGTATGGTTTTTCCACATGGAAAACCCGAACACCAATCCGGTTTCCCATCCATTTTGAGGGAGCTGTGCATCCCGGATTTCGTAGGGGCGAGATGAAGGGCACAGACGAGGAGCCCATGACATCGACCGCGCCCCCGCCGTGCCCGTAACCTCGCCCGTTCTTGCGGCCACGTCAACTTCTGGTTCCCTCTCCTTTTCGTCGACTTCCGACGGGGTGAGGTTTCCTTCGTCCGATTTCGTAGGGGCGAGATGAAGGGCACAGACAAGGCCCGGACATCGACCCCCGCCCTGACGTGCCCGTAACCTCGCCCGTTCCTACGGTTGGGCAAAATAGGAAAGGGGGAGAATATTAGAAAGGGGGATTCCTAGGAATCCGGACTCAGGACTCCGCGTCACACCGCCCTCCACAAATCCTATCGTGGCATGGGCGTCCCTCCCGTCTTAAGACCTCCTATGCCGGCCGCTCCTCACCATCAGCGCACCCTCCACTGGCCCCTCGCCCGTTCCGACGGGAGAGGGGGTAGGGGGTGAGGGTAACGACAACGTGCCCGCCGCGTCGACCCGAACCGTCCTCTGCAAATCTGATCGTACGATGGGCATCCCGCCCGTCTCTTTTGCCACCCGCATAAAAGGAGGAATGAACCTGGCGAGCGCAGAAACATGTACGCGTGAATACACTTGCAAGGTACCTCTCCGAAGTCCGGCGAATCCGCTCGATGGGCGCTGTCGCCGAGACCTCCTGCTATCCCGCACTAGCTGAGCTATTAACGACAATCGGCTTAGGCGTTTCGCCCAAGGTCAAATGCATCCTCCACCCACGGAACCTCGGCGCCGGAACCCAAGACGTCGCGCTATCTACCTTAACGACACCGTCTACTGCAAGAACATCCCCGAAGCCGTTTGGCGCTATACGCTCGGCGGCTATCAGGTCATCAAGAAGTGGCTTTCCTATCCGGAGAAAAGCGTCCTCGGCCGCAACCTCAAAACCGACGAAGCCCTCTACGTCCAGCAAATGGCCCGCCGCATCGCTGCCATCATACTACTTCGGAGAAGAATTGGACAAGAATTACGAAGCCGTCAAGGCCGCAACCGTCCCGCTATCCACCGCCACCGACCCGGCGTAGTCAGAATTCAGCGACTTGCAGCAGAAAAGGATGGCGACCGGATCTCCCGCTATTGTCGGACGAGAGAAGCGAAGAAGCAATGACAGTTCCACGCAAGCGGTACGGAGTGCGTACCCAGCCAGATACCCCACCGCAGATTGTCTTCGGCCATATCAAGAGAAAGATGAAGGACAAGGGCCAGCCCTGGTTTGACAAATTTCACGACTGGAGCGTCAAGTTTAGAAACGTCATTCTCCTTGCCGCTGGCTTTATGTACTTAACGGGTTATCTTGTTTGGTGTATTTATGCTCACCAGCATAATCTAGGTGCACTGCCACTGATTCAATCTCAGTACTTGGCCGCCGGTTTCATTCCACTCGTAATCTCGATCGTATTCTTCCTAATTCCTGCGGGGCTTCTGACGTGGCAGAAATCCATGACAGAGTGGATGAGTACACTTTCGAATCGGACAAAGGAGCAGTCACGAAAGATCGTAATCACTCTGGGCATCATACTGGTAGCGATACTGTACATATGCCTTATCGCAAACAGTATCTCGCCACATTACAAAACACTAGGTTTATACGCCGGACTCGCCTGTTGCGCACTCGCAATCCTCACTCTGCCTCTGACGGGCCGTATCACATCACGCAAGCTGGCATCTCCATGCATTTTTGATGTCTCGGACCGGTTCTTCGCGGGTTACATACCGGCTTTGTGCGGCTTGCTGGCATTCTACATTTACTTGAACTTTACGTTTCCGATTTGGTCCCAAGCGATGGGGGGAGCACTGCCTCGGGTCGCGCAACTCGATGTTCAACGCACTGATCTGTCTCCTGAGTTGCAAGAGTTCCTTCTCACGCCCAAGTCCCTGGCCGGCAAGTCAGCAGTAGTGCGAACCAAGCCTGTCTATGTATTCTTCCGCGGAACAGATCGGTTACTCATAAAGTCGTATCCTGAACCGACAAAGGATACCTATGACGTCGCGGCAGCATCGATCAAAAGTGTAGTGTGGGAAATGCGAAGTATTCCTCTAAACGCCGTCATTCCCGTCTCGACTCACTCGAGTAAGTAAATTCGCAGCTCAAGTTACAAAGCCCGCACGACTACCCGTACCCGTAATTACGGTGGCCGTCCTCGCTATTTTTCGCCACCTTACTCTGTACCAGCGCCTCGACCTCGTCGGGTATGTATTTCCAAATGGAAAAAAAAACACTAGGAACAAACGTTCCCACTTTTGGCTATAATGGAACTAAGACAAGACCAGCACTCAATCTACGCACGCCATCGCGGAGTGAGTTGTATATTGGATGGAGGAGATCAATAATGCCGGATCACATCTACCGATGGGCGCCTATCGGCCAGGAATCCCCGGAAGCGGCCGCGGCAGCCAGTCTTGCCGCAATCGGATTGCAACCCGACATCGCCCTTCGGGTGGCGCCTATGGCAGTCGCGATCGACCGAATCGACGACGCCACCCCGATCAATCCGGGTTGGCCCGGCATCGCCGTCGACGCTTCGGCGGAGGACGAAAGCCAGACTGACATCGCCCAACCAAAGTATCGACCGATGTTTGTACTCGAGTTGCACGCTACTTCGGCGAGCGATGAAACTCAGGGATGAGCTTCGGCCGTGGCTTCATTCAGTCTACCACGAGGTGCGCCTTGTGTGAAGCTGTTCTTGGATATGAGCCACAGGTCAATTTCAACGCTCAGATGCCCTAGAATTTTTCCCCAGCACGACCGTTTGTCCATGACACAGGCGTGGGTATATGCCCAGTAACTTACGCGAGGTTACTTGAGCATGACAGTAGCGTCTCTCTCACCCGGTCTTATCGTCCGAATGGTCATAGCGGCAGTGCTGCTCTATTGCACATCGACATCATCTCCCTCGTTCGCGGCAACAAAGAAGGCCTCGCCGGCCGTATCGCACACAAATGGCGCTAAGGCCAAACCCGCAAAGGCCGCTGCTAAACCCGCCGCCGCGGGCGCGCAGTCGAGCGATGCCGCCACGCAGACCTCGGATCTCGACTTCGTTCTTAACTTACAGTTCAAGTCCCTGAAGTTCGAGACAGTTCCTAAAGTCACCGTTACGTTTCCGACCTCGCCGAATGGCATAAACTCCGACGTCACCGATCGGAAGAACATCCCCGATAAATTCGTCGCCGGGAAGACCTATCGCGACGGTGGGTTGACCTGGCACGTCAGCACGTCGATAGGCGATGTCGCGGACGTGACCGGGGCGGAACCCAGCGCAAGCGCGGGGGCGAACACTACGGCGGAGACAAGTCAGCCAGACGCTGGTGCGGAACCGAGGAAGTGATGAAACATCTCGTCGCTATTAACGCGATACTAGTTTGCTCGACGCTTCTAGCGCGCACGGATGCGGACCCAATCCCGTCGCAGCCGACAGACCGTGATTACGATATCAACATACCGCACAAACAGATCAGTGAAGTGAACTATAGCACCGCGGCGGAGCTGGGAGTGGGCCAACCGACTAATAAAGACGTCGCTGTTCACGTTGGCTGCTCGGTCAATGCGTCGCGCGCGACGATCACGTTTACCAATGTCCAAGGGCACGTACACCTCAAAGGGTCGCTAGGTCGACTCAAGGCGGTTACTCGGCGTGTGCATTGATGCCGCGCACATATTATCAAGGATAAGGAGATCAACATTGACGCATCGGTTACTTCTAACTGCCGCCCTGGCGGCATGGGTTTTATCCCCGACCCCCGTTCACGCACAGGGTACCACTTCGGCCGACACAGGAACGAACGCAACCGGCGCGGCTGCGACTTCCAATACGGGAACAAGCAACACCAGCGCGGCTACCACGACGCCCTCCGCGGTGACTCCTGTTAAACCGTTGTCGTCTTCTCAGGGCGCCTCCCCGGCCTCGAGTGAGCGCCGGCGTAAGGAAGCCGCGAGCGGCGATCCGGACGTCTTGCTCGACGTGCCCAATCTGTCGGTGGATGAAATCAGTCTCGAGGTCGACAACCTGAAAGCGCATATCGCCCTCGACGCTCGCCTCGCCAACCTTCTTCAACTGACCGCCGGTGCAGATGTGGGCATCGACAAAGTGAAGCTGACCATCAAGGGAGTTAAGGCGGAAGCGCTGCTTAAGGTGCGCCTGGACAACGTCGCGTCGATCATCGACAGGACGCTGACCACTATCGATCGCAACCCCAAGATCGTGGACCATCTGTTCTCGACGGTGGACAATGCTGTGAACACAGTCGGCAATGTCGCCAACACGGCGCTGCAACCCGGCGGAGTGCTCAGTCAGACGGTCAACACGCTTGGCCAAACGGTGCAGCATACGCTCGACACTACCGGCAACATCGTGGATAAGACTCTGGATACCACGGGCAAAGTGCTCGATTCAAAGACCGTCGGCAATATCTTGAACTTGCCCGTTCTGAACCAGACGACCAATGCCGCCGGCCAGGTCGTCAAGCAGGTCCGCGACACCAGCGGCGCGGTCATCGAATACACTCTGGACAAAGCCGGCAAGATCGTCAACTCGCGCCTCGTCAGTGGGGCCACGCAGCAATAAGTCTGGCCGAGGCGATTGCAATGAAACGGGCTTGCAGCGGACGACCGCTGCAAGCCCGTTTCATTTCCGACCGATTTTTCCAAATGGAAAAACTACCGGAACAAATGTTCCGTAATGCGATATAATGTAGTTGGGATACTACCTGTAATCGGATTATTGGGACGCGGCATGCAGACCCAACGTTTGATTTCTTCTCCGAAATCAAAAGAATCCCATCTGAAGCGTGGAGAAATCAAACGGTCTAAGCTTCCGACAAGGTCGTCGCCCAGACGTCGACCCTTCATTATATAGCCCGGAGGGCGGTTACTCGTAGCCATGGGGTTCAGCCCATGGGCTCTTTCTGGTTCCCCATTATTGGGGTTAGGGGCATAGGATTTAAGAATGCGGACAATAAGGATCGGGGTGGCCGTATTGACGGCCGCGATAACCATACTGACAGCCACGGCGGCGATGGCGCAGCCGGTGAATGTGCCGGTGAACTTGCCGGGGAATCTCGGCAATGTACTGAATCAGAAGAACAGCCCGCTCAATCCGACGAGCCCGAACTTTGGTAAGTTCGGCAAGTCGTCGATACCGGCCCTGCCGCAGCCGGTGCCGACCACCACGAACAAGACCACGACCACGCCGATCGGACCGGGGTACACGCTGCCGGGGCAGTCTCCGAAGTCGAAGCCCGCCGGAACCGGCGCACAGCCTGCAACAAATGCCACAAACCCCTCGACCACTCCGGCGGGAGACGGGACACGGGGCGAGGTCAAGCGGGTGGTGTTGTACGATGCCAACGGCCGGCCGTTCGCAAGTGTCGACGGGGACTATTTCCTCGACTCCCGTGGCAAGCGGGTGGCCGTCGTCCACAACGATGCCGTGTTTCTCAACGCCGGCTCCGGCGCGCAAATCGGCTGGTTCACCGACGGCTACCTGACCGACAACGACGGAAAGGCGCTGGCGACCATCACCGACCCGAATGCACCGTCGACGTCGACACCGGACACGAATATGGACACCAAATCCGCAACCCCATTATTGGGGAAGAGAGCCGAGCGACCAGGGGCGACACCGGCCGCCAGTGGGGCTTCGACGGCCGCGTCGGGCAAGGCGTCGCCAGCGGTCACGTGGTCGAAAATCGACCCGCGATCGCTCATGGGGATTAGGAGCCAATAGGTAGTTGGTCAACAAATCGGAGGTTCGGATAAACATCGATAAGCAGGACATCCAGGATGGCCAGGATGTAAGAAATCCTAATCCTGCTCATCCTGAACATCCTGAATATCGATGTTAAATGCCTTTCCGCTGGCCGCAACGCTCGCAGCCTCGCCCCTTCCCGTTGTGCTACAATAGGGTAGGGATGAGGTAAAGAAGCAGTGACTGCTAAAACGGGGCATGTGGAGGCGGTTTGGTCCGCCCCCGCGAGGGATAAGCAGGCGGAGGAAACCTTGATCGGGGAACTGCACCTTGACCGCATTGCGGCGAGGATGCTGGTGAACCGGGGCTTATGCGATCCGGATGTCGCGAGGCGGTTCCTGGACCCGTCGCTGACGGAGCTTAATGACCCGTTCCTCCTTCCGGACATGGACAAGGCCGCGCGGCGGATTGTGGAGGCGATTGACAAGGGGGAGACGATCTTTGTCCACGGCGACTACGATGTCGACGGGGTCACCAGCACCGCCCTCTACGTCCGCGCGATGCACGCGCTGGGTGTCAAACCGCTGTACCGGGTGCCGCACCGCAAGCTCGACGGGTACGACCTCAAGGCGCGCGCCGTCGACTGGGCGCACGAGCAGGGCGCGACCCTTCTGATTACGACGGACTGCGGCATCCAGGCGCGCGACGCGGTCAAGCACGCGAACTCGCTCGGGATGACCGTCATTGTGACGGACCACCACGAGCCCGGCCCGGACCTGCCGCCGGCGTACGCGGTGGTGAATCCGCATCGACACGATTCGACCTACCCGTTCCCGAACCTCGCGGGCGTGGGCGTCGCCTTCAAGACGATGCAGGCCGTGATCCGACTGATGCGTCCCGATGATGAGCCAAAGTTCATCGAGCGCTTTCTCGACCTGGTGGCGTGCGGGACAATCGCCGACGTCATGCCGCTCCTGGGCGAAAATCGCGTGTTTGCGTCCATGGGCCTCAAATCGATGCCCACGTCACGCAAGCTTGGATTGCGCACTCTGCTGTATTCTGTACATCCGGATATGTCTCGTCCGCTCAATTCTGAGACAATCTCGTACGGAATTGCACCAAGGATCAACGCGGTTGGACGATTGGACGACGCCGCGATTGCCCTTGACCTGCTCCTGACGAAGGATCAGGACGAAGCCAATCGGCTGGTCATGGCGCTGAATAACTTCAATGTGGAGCGCCAGGACGAACAGCGCCGCATGATCAGCGAGGCGATCGAGCTGATGTCCGGCCGCGACATGACCGACGTCAAGGTGGTCGTGCTGTCGTCGAGCAATTGGAACCCCGGCGTGGTGGGAATTGTCGCCGGGAAGATCGCGGAGCGCTATTATCGTCCCACGGTCGTCATCGGTGTCGACGAATCCGGGACGCGCGGAAAGGGATCGGCGCGGTCGATACCGGGCTTCGACCTGTTCAGCAGCATCACCCACTGCCGCGAGATCCTGGATTCCTGCGGCGGCCACGAGATGGCGGCGGGCCTCTCGCTGACGATGACGCGCCTTGACGAGTTCATCGCCGCAATCAATGACTATGCCGGCGGCGTGCTGACACCCGATGACCTCGTGCCCAAGATCGTCTTCGACGGCGTTGTCGATCCGTCGCATTTCAAACTGCGCCTGCTCGATGCCCTGGAGCGCTTCGCCCCGTTCGGCCAGGCCAATCCGGAGCCCCGCTTCGCCGCCCGGGAACTGCAAGTGTGCGACCTGAAGACAGTGGGCAAAGACCAGAGCCATCTGAAGCTGCGCCTCCGCGGAGAGTCGCCGATGTCGATCGAGTGCATCGCCTTCGGTCGAGCCGAACGCGCCGCGGCCCTGCGCACCGGCGACCGCGTGTCGGTCCTCTACACGCCGCAGGTGCATCACTACAACGGTCAACGCAGTCTGCAACTCAACATTAAGGACATGCGCCTGACGACAGAGCACGTCGCAGCGCTGCTGTAGGCGGTTCCCCGTTGAACCCTAGTTTTCGTCAATTATGTGCGTTTTTCGTCCGTTTTCTCGCTTAAACTGTTGCAAATCCCCCGCAATTATGCTAAAGTTATTGCCAGCCTCCTAGCCAGCAAGCTTGCTTCCAGTGCTTATCCTATCCTCTTCTGACAAGTCCTGGAGTAAAGTGGAACTTAGCAGGCCGCTTGCTCGTCCTTACCATCGTTCGACTTATTCATCCCGCCAGACTGGAGATGTATGCAACACGCCCTGCTCCCTCTTTTGACCGCTCCCGAAGGAGGCGGCGCTCTGACACTGACCGTGCAGAGCCAGGATGACGATGAGATTGTTGAGGGAGAACTGACCGACGCGGCAGGACGGGTTTATCCGATCGAGGACGGCATTCCCCGCCTGCTCCCATCGACAATGCTCGAAGCGCAGAAGTCCGAGATGGCCGCGCGCGACGCCCAGGTGGTCGACTACGACCGCATGGCTTTCCTGAACGCCTTCGGCAAAATCGAAATTCCGCTGACCATGCGCGCCCTCTCCCTCGGCGTCGACGATCGCCTGCTCGAAGCCGGCTGCGGCACCGGTCGGATGACGCGTTCCCTCGCCAAGGCCGCGCGCGAGGTGGTCGCCATCGACTTCTCGTTCGAGTCGCTGCGCGCGAATCAAAAGAAATTGAGAGACGCCGGCGTCAAGAACGTCCACCTCGTCCAGGCCGACCTCTGCCATCTCCCGTTTCTCAGCGGCGCCTTCAACCGCGTGGTTTCCTGCCAGGTGCTCGAGCACGTCCCCGACGATGTCTCGCGGCGTCAAGCGGTTGGGGAACTGTCGAGGGTGTCGAAGCCGGGCGCGAATGTTGTCGTCTCGGCGTACCAGTACAACCTCTTCACCCGAGCCTTCGCCCAAAAGGAAGGCCAGCACGACGGCGGCATTCCGTACTTCCGTTTCACCCAATCCGAGTTCCGCGACGTCCTCTCCACCGCCCTCGACGTCAAGAGCATCACCGGTTCGCTGGTTTACCTGTTCCTCGCCAAGTGTAAAAAGTCGACCAACGTCGGCGCATAACTCCCCATTTCCCGATCGAAGCACGTCTATCCAGACGATTCTCTTGATTTTAACCGTCCACAAAACACCGCTCAACACGTCGATTCTCGAATGCCAGTACCGTGCGAAATCGGTGTGAATGGTTGCACATTCGAATGCAACTGTACAATATCGGTATATTGTACGGATTATTGTACAATTTGTAGCCGTGCTCAAATAATTTAGTTCGAGTTATTGTCACAAGCAGTGTTGACAATATCGAGATTTGGCCCTATAATGTGAACGTTGGTCGCGGGCCAATAGTGCGATCATTGAATGATTATTTTTACGTGGAGGTATTAACTCAAATGAAAAGAAATGGTGCGCTCGGTTTTACTCTTATTGAACTTCTCGTTGTTATCGCTATTATCGCGATTCTTGCGGCGATCTTGTTCCCAGTCTTTGCCAAGGCTCGGGAGAAGGCGCGTGCGATTAGCTGTTTGTCGAACGAGAAGCAGATCGGCCTTGGGCTGATCCAGTACAGCCAGGACTACGATGAGTACGTCACCAATGCCTGGTACGGACCTTTCCCTGGCGCTCCCTATGCCTATTCGACCAATCAGAGTCCGACTAACTACGCCTACAAGTGGATGGATGCGATTTTCCCGTACGTCAAGAGCTTGCAGGTTTTCACGTGCCCGGACTTCAACGACGACCTGCATGTGAATGCCACGGGTAAGTTCTTACCCTTTACGACCTTTACGACGAGCAACGACACAGCGCACTGGGGCAGCTACGCGATCAACGCGAGCTACTGGGATACGGGCGCTATCGGCGGTAACTGTTTGAGCCCTGGTGGAAACAGCGCGATCCAGATCAAGCTTTCGCAGATGGAGCACCCGGCGAGCACCGTGTGGGCGGCGGACGGTGAGGGCAGCTATCAGTTCGACTGGGGACAGAACCCGCCGGCGATCCAGAAGATCGGCGATCTGAACCTGGAAGGCAGCGGCGGCGCGTTCGACGGCGATCTGGTCGACCGGCATACTGGCATGGTCAATCTCGTCTTCTGCGACGGGCATGCGAAGGCGATGCGGGTTGACAAGTTGATGACGACGAAGAGCATCAACTGCGGCAACGGCAACTACAACGTATCGCCGTACCTCGTCGTGCAGGACTACGGCACGAACTAGGTCGGCAAGCAGCTTCTCAAGGTACTCTTCCCCCTCCGCGGTTTGTCCGCGGAGGGATTTTTTGTATTTGGGTGCCGCAGTGTGATGAATTGAGCGAGAGACTAGTAGGTTGGCTTTGGAACACCATAGTGGTCGAGCCGTACAACTTGCCCGTAGGCGGAGAGGGTGGGACCCGTCTTGGTTTCGGGGCCGATGACCGTGATGCTGAGGCGGTTGGCGGCGAAGTAGGTGTTGGCGACGCGGTAGACGTCTTGCGGAGTTACCGACTGTATTGCAGCAAGATACCGGGAGCCGTAATCAAGGGGCAGGTGCATCATTACAGCGGACTTTGCCCAACCGGCCTGAGTCGTTGCGAGATCCCAATTCATCAATAATCCGCCGCTGAGGCTTGCCTTGGCATCGGCAAGTTCCTCGGCCGATACTGGCTCCAGGCGAATTCGGCCTATCTCTTTGAAGACGATGGGAAAGGACGTGGCGAAGTCGTCGGCGGAAACACCGGTGCCAAATGTCCAGCACGACCAGGTTCGGTAGTCATCTATTTGAGAGTTGACAGAGTAGGCGGAGGCTGGGCGATCACGAAGGGCTTTGTGGAGACGGCTCGCGGGTCCACGCGCGAGGATTTGGTCGGCGACGTCGAATGCCGCGACGTCGGCATCGTTGAGTGTGGGCGCAATGCAACTGATCTCAATTTCAGCGCTGTGGTTGTACGGCCAGTCAATGGTATTGATTGTAGTTCTGCCGGTGGGTTTGGGACCCGCGATGGGGTGCCATGGTGTCCCGGCGGTCCAATGAGCAATTCTCGCTCGAATTTCGGTCTCAATCCTCGCGCCGTTGAAGTCGCCGGTCACAACCAAAATGGTGCGGTTCGGGCGCATAACCCGCTGGTAATAGGTGATGATGTCGGACCGTTTGATCGCTGCGATACTCGCCGAATTGCTCCATGGCGCAGCGTAGGTGGTTCCATGCGCGAGCTGGGCCATGCGAACGTTATGGAATAGGGAGTCTGCGTTGTGGTCGATGTCGGTGTGCGCGGCGAGATCGGCCTGTTGTTCTCGTGAAACTCTCTCCTGAGGGAACGATGCGTGTGTCAGGATCGATGTCATTGTCGTAACAATATCGCTGGTGGCGCTTGATGGACCGTCGACGTTAATCGTGCCGTAGTCGAGGTAGCAGTGGGCATTCGCGGTAATCCCGCGATCTGCCAGGAGGTGATCAAAAGCATCCGCACTTAGTCCTTGCACTCCCTTGCAGGCGTCAACCAGCGAGACATTGGCGAGCCCAAGCTTTTCCTCATCTGACGAGCCGGCGTCGACGTAGGCTTCCAAGTTAACGACCGGGGTGCGGTGGTCTTCGCAGAGAATCAACTTAAGGCCGTTCGGTAGCGATATTGGTTTGGGCAGCGTCAACGGCGTCGGTTCGACGGGGGCGATAGGACCAAGGCGCTTTGGCATATCGACTGTCGTAGTGTCGATGGAGACAGCGGATGGGGTACTGCCGCGCCCAAAGACAGCCGCGATACGACTGAGAATTGAGTTAGATGAGACCGATGCAGACGGATGGACCGGCTCGGCATCTGCCCAACGTGCGTTTGGTCCGGTGTATACCTCGGTCATGGATGTGGCGTCCAGATACTTCCGGCACACACGCTGGATGTCCGCCGGGCTTACTGCCATGATATGGTCTTTGACTTCATTAACCTGGTTGGGATCATTGAACCAAATGGCATCTTCAGCGAGCAAGCTTGCGCGATTTTGCCGGGATTGAATCCCGGCGAGTAGTGTGACGTACAGATAGGTTTGTGCGCGGTGAAGTTGATCCGCTGTAACGCCGTTGTCGGCGATCCGCTTGATTTCCCGGTCGATGGCATCGCGCATTGGGGATGCAGCTTCACCACCCGTCAAAGGCGCATAGGGGTACCGCAGGCTGATTCGAAAGATTGACGCGTCACGTCGGGGGATGAACTGAGCCCTTACTTTAGATGCCCCAAGAGCATCCGCGACCACGCGCTGTAAGGGACTCTCGTCGCCGTGCGCTAGAACCACGCTCAACAGGTCCAGCGGGTAAACGTCCGGATCCTGAGCAGGGACCGTGATATAGTTGCGGGCGTATGTTCCGCGGCGGCCGTAGGGATCGTCGACGTACTTCACACCTCTTACGTGCGTGGCCGGCTCAATATCGTCAACGGCGGGAAGATCATTGCCGCGTGGTATGTCACCGAAGTAGCGCTGAATAGTGGCGCGGATGGTGGCCGGATCGAACCGTCCACAAATCGCGATGGCGGCGCAATTCGGCTTGTAATAGGTGTCAAGGAAGGAGTGAACATCGGATTCGGTGATCGACTGGAGATCGGAGGTAATGCCGATCGTCGGGTGTTGGTACGGAAATTTGGTGTATGTGGTGTCATCGCTTACCGTGGCCACGTCATCATACGGAATATCCTGATGGTTTTCGCGCTTCTCGTCGAGCACTTCACGGCGAACTTGCTCAATGTGTCCGGGGAGGATGTTCAGTCCGCGCATTCGATCGGACTCGAGGAAGAGGGCAAGCTTCAGCTGATTGGCAGGGACGGTATCGTAGTAGTGCGTCAAGTCCTTATCGGTGTCGGCGTTTGAGTACCCGCCGACGCGTTCGACGAGGGCACGGTGCTCTCCGGCTGCGACCTGCGCCGATCCCTTGAACATCATGTGCTCGCAGAAATGGGCAAGACCCGTTTTGCCGGGCACTTCATTGCGCGAGCCGACATCGTAGGCGACATCGACTGAGACAATAGGCGACTGTTGATCCGGCGATAGGATAACGCGCAGGCCGTTCGGCAGCGCGTACTCGTCGAAAGGGATGAGATCGCCTGGTTTTGAGTGCCGGACCTCATTCGGTTGATGTGGCGAGCAACCCGTCAATAGAGAAAGAATGACTGAGGTCGCCGCGATCGACACTCTGGAACGTAATTTCTTGGATAGCATGCGCACACATTATAGGCCAATTTGATCGACGCTGGCTAGCGGGCACTGACTTCGTAACCTTTAGCTTCCGGTTCGATGAAGCGCAGGAGGCGTTCGCCTTCGTCGACGAGGGCGTCGATGTCGGCTCTGGTCAGCGGCTCGAAGGGGTCGAGGAGGAGTTTGGCGGTCTTCTTTTTGACTTCGGTTTTCCAGGTGCCGGCGGTTATGCCGTCGACGAGGAAGGTGGCGAGGGTGCGCAGGTTGGCCGTGGCGACGCGCTGGCGGTATTCGTCTTTGATGACGCGGGTTCGGTCGTTGTGGCCGAGCATGAGGTTGTCGAAGTCGGGCAGGAAGCGGACGGGGGCGGGAGTGTCTTCGTCCGGCCGGGGGGCGTCTGGGAGGTCGAAGTATTCGCGCTTCTTGTCGCCGATGAAGGTGACGAGCTGCGGACGGAGGCGCTCAAAGGCGTCCTTGGCGCCTTTGAGGCCGGACCAGGTTTGGAAGTCGGCGACGGTGGCGGGGCCGAATGCGCCGAGGTAGCGCAGGATGAAGGCTGGGAACCCACCCCCGCTCGTTCCTCGCGACCCCTCCCGATGCGGGAGGGGCAGGAGATTAGGAGTGGCATCATCGGCTCGGAGGTCGACGGTGGGAACGTCGACGCCGAGCCAGGTTGAGGCGAGGGTGAACTCCGGGTCGTTGGTCCATCCCCAGGGAGCGCTGTCGGGAGTGAGCACGAGCGGCAACTTGAGGCGGGCGGCGTAGGCGGCGGCGCGGATGTCGATGCCGGGATTGGTTTTTTCGAGTTCGGCGCGAAGATCATTGAAAGTGGCGCTGCGGCCTCGGAAGTAGGCTCGGGCTTGTTCGACGAAGGCGTCGACGTCGATGCCTTCTCCTCGATTCTTGAGAATGGAGTTGATGGCGGCGTCCAGGACGGGCTGCATGCCAGGGCGGAATGCGAGATAGTCGCGTGTCGACATGACGTGGAGGGTGCCTCGCATTGCGGTGACGCGGACGGCTTCGCGGCTACGGACGATGTCGAGGAGGTCGTTCTTGTCGAAGGTCGCCAGGCGGGTCCACAGCCCGATATACGGGGGCTTGGCCTCCTGAGCCTGCAGGCCGGCGACGCGTTCGAGCGCCTCCAGGGCGGTGGCGCTGGAACGTTCGAGTAGCATTTGCCGGGCGAGGGTGGCCCGGTTCAGGGCGCGAAGGGTGATCATAGGATATTATGGCCCGCAGACAGGATCGGAGGTAGAGTTTTAGCGATGCGGTTCCTCCAGGCAGATTCCCGTAGTTGTGGGCGGCGGCACCATTATACTTAAGCCGAAAAATGTCGTCAACCGTACAGACATTTATTTTTGTGGATTGCGAACGTATGGCGTAACTTTTGCCGTAAAATTACGTCAGTAGTAGTGAATTAGTTTGGAGCAAGACCATCGACGACGCGGATGTAGTGCCTCGCGTGTTTTAGTTTGGAGGAAGGCTATGTTCGGTTTTTTGAAGAAAGGCAATCATCTTTTTGAGTTCGTCGTCCCGGTGACGAAAGGGGCGGCGTGTCGACTCAATATCGACTGGGAGCTGGGTAAGGTTGTGTGCTACGCCGCCGGACCCGATGAGGATTCCGCCAAGCAGGTGGCTATTCAGCAACTGCAGATCGCGCGCTGCACGGTGGAACCGGGGTGGCAGGTACGTGAGGTGGATCCGAAGTCTTGGGGGACGTATGTGAAGACACGATGGCCGCGGTCTGCGCCGAGCATGCCGGACCAGGAGCGCGTAACCGGTTTGATGAAGCAGGGCGGTTTCTTTTACGGCCCTCCAAACCCGAATAACGGATAGGTCGGCAGGGAGTAGGCGATAGGGAACAACAGCAATAAGACGTGAGAGACGCCCGGCTTGGTGGTCGGGCGTCTTTTGTTCGGACGTCTATTTGGCAAGGATAGTGCGCGGGGTTGGTTGACGGTGCGTAACCCCTCTCCCCCGACCCCTCTCCCCTCCAGGGAAAGGGGGAAGAGGGGAGCAGGATTGGCGGCGAGGGCAGGGAGCGGCGGGTCCGGAATGGACGCCGCCGTTTCCTGTTTTACCCTACGCCCTATTCCCCACACCCTACTCCCTACGGCGCGACGACTTTCCAACCGGCTGGCGTGGTGTTGATAGTGGCGGTTGAGACGACTGTCGAACCGCTGATCGTCCAGTCCGCGACGGCGGTGCCGTTTTGGAAGATAAGGTTCGGCTTAGCGTTTGCGGTCAGGTTGACGGCGGCCATGGCGGACCAGCCGGCACTTGGGGTTGGGACGATTGCATTGCCCCCAGTCTTGGTCGAGCCGTTGAAGGTCCAATAAGCCATTTGGTGTGATGACGAGTTTTGGAACATCACGTCTGCCTTGCCGTCAGTATTGAAGTCGGCGGCGCAGATGGCTTTCCAAAGGACGCCCGGATTGACGGAGACGACGCCGACACTCGACTGCGTGACCCCGTTCAGGAACCAGATTGTGAGCTGACCGGTGCCACTGTCCTGGAAGACGATGTCAAGGTTACCGTCGCCGTCGAAGTCGCCCAGACCGGCGGCTTTCAAGGTGGTTCCGGGCGAGGGGGTCATCGATACGGTGTTGGTGACGGTCGCTCCGTTCATGTACCAGGCCTGCAAGTCGCCCGTGGATTGATTCTGTAACAGCAGGTCCGGCAGGCCGTCGCTATTGAGGTCTCCGGCCCCTACGACGTTCAAGCCGGCAGCCGGGGTGGTAGAGACAAGGGCGCTGGATGTGACTTTCGATCCGTACATCTGCCATTCGGCAATTTGGTGTGAGCTAGAGTTCTGCTGGACGATGAGATTGTGCACGGGGGCTGTCTCAAACTTGAAGAGGGTGCCAACGCTCGATGATCCGTTGGCGCTGGAAGTTCCCCAGAAATTGCCGTCGGCGCCGATGATCAGGCTGCCGAGGGTGTGCCATCCCTGGGAAGCGTCCGGCGCGTAGATATTGGTATATGTTCCGCTGGTGGTCACCTTGTAGATCGATCCCCAATTGAGGGTGCCGCCCAGGTTGGTGGTACCGTAGAGGTTACCGTCGATGCCCTGGACCAGACCCGCCTCGGGATCGGCGCCGTCGGCGGCGCCTGCGAACTTGTGTAGTACGGTCAATGCGCCGGCCTTGGTGATTTTGTAGACGGTGCCGTTTCCGGTTCCGCCGGCGCTGGCGGTTCCGTAGAGGTTGCCGTCGACGCCCTCGACCAGATTGCCGACGGGAGTGCTGCCGTCGCCGACTACGGTGCCGAAGCTGTAGAGGATCGAGTATACGCCCGCCGGGGTCAACTTAATGATCGCTCCGGCATTGTGTGCGGCGTTGCCGCTGGCGGTTCCGTAAAAGTTGCCGTCCTTGGCGAGCAGCAGCTTGCCTTTCATGTGCCATCCGTCGGAGACGCCAGGTGTGTAGAAAGCGGTGGTGGTGCCGGTCGGGGTGATCTTGTAGTATGCCCCCCAGTTCAATGTGCCGCCGGTATTGGTTGCACCATAGAAGTTGTGGTCGGCTCCCTCGACGAGGCCGCCTTCGGGATCAGCGCCGTCGGTGCCGCCGGTGAACGAATGCAGCGGCGTGAACGTGCCGGACTTGGTGATCTTGAAGACGGTGCCGCTGCTAATAGAGCCGCCGGCACTCGTGGTGCCGTAAAGGTAGCCGTCGGATCCTTCGACGAGGTCAGCATTGGGCGCGGCGCCGTCGGTTCCGTTGAACGAGTGGAGGAGGGAGAAGGTACCGGCCGGGGTCAATTTGAATACCGTGCCATGACCGCCCACACCTCCGCCGTTCGTGGTTCCGTAGTAGTTGCCGTCGCTGGCGAGGATCAATCCGGCCTTCGGTGTGGCGCCGTCGGTGGTTGATCCGGTGAATGTGTGTACGGTGGTGTAGGTGAGTCCGGAGGCGTAAAGCCCGGCTGGAAACGAGACCAGGGCCGTCAAGGCCAAAGCGAGAGTACTGCGATGGACCATCCAAGCGTGTTTCATCAGAGAAATTGCCTCCTCATATTGTCGCCGTCGAGTCGACGAATGCATTGTTCCGCAAATGACACTCGTGATCGACGATAGTATCGTTAGTGTCTCTCCATAGTCGGAAAATGGTCGACGCGAGTTTGGAGGGAACTACCCTACCTCCCGTCGCTCGTACAACTCGCGTCTCCTTCTTCCCCGAAACGGGAGGGGAAAGAGGAGCGTGGGTGGTCGCAGGCAGCCCATCCCACTGGTGGATTTGATCGGGCGTTTTGGGGAGCCCGATTTTCCTTACATGTCTGGCGATTTGGCTCGGGCGGCGGCGATGAGGCCAGACCAGCCGACCATAAAGCAGAGGCCGCCGATGGGTGTGATGGCGCCGAGGATCTTAATGCCGGTGATGGCGAGCGCGTAAAGGCTGCCGCTAAAGAGGAGGATGCCGGCGGTGAAGAACCAGCCAGCATTGCGCAGGGATTTGATGTCGCCAAGGTTGCCGGCCAGTATGGCGACGGCAAGTATGGCGAGCGTGTGGATCAGGTGGTACTGGACGCCGGTTTCGTAGATGGCCTGACGGTCGGGCGTGAATGTCGACTTCAGCGCATGCGCACCGAAGGCGCCGATGGCGACGCCGAACAGGCCAAAGATGCCGGCTATTGTAGTGAAGGTACGAGTCATTTGAGAATTGTGAATGTCGAATAGTGAATAGTGAATTGGAGGAAGGACGGACTAAGCCGTGCGGGCAAGCCGAACTTCACCCTTCTACATTCACTATTCACCATTCTATTCCTTCTTACTTCGCGTAGTCCTGCGCGCGGAAGTACTGGCCGTTTTCGGCGTTGTCGTCGAGGAGAACGGGGACGAGTGCGCCTGGGAGGACGGATTCGGGTGCGCCGGGGGCCTGGGGGCCGCCGAGATCGGTGCGGAGCCAGCCGGGGTCGAGGGCGCTGACAAGGACCTTGGTACCGCGCAGCTCGGCGGCGAGTTCGATGGTGTACTTGTCGACGGCGGCTTTGGTCACGCTGTAGGGGCCAAGGTTGGGGACGGCGGCGATGCCGGAGCTGAGATTGACGATGCGGCCCCAGCCGCGCTCCTTCATCGATGGTCCGAAGGCGTGGCAGAGCTGGATCAGCGAGTAGACGTTGACCTGCATGATCGACTCCCAATCCTCCTGTGTGGTATCCCAGATCGGTTTCCACGAGCCCTGGATGGCGGCGTTGTTGTAGAGAATGTCGACGGAGACGCCGAGGTCGAAGACGTTCGTGATGAGGGCGTCGACTGTGCCGGGGCTCGACAATTCGCCGGCGACGGCGCGGGCCTCGACGCCGAGGGCCATGACGGCGTCGACGGTGCCCTGGGTGTTGTCGAGGGTGCGGCCGTGGACGATGACTGAGCAGCCGTGCTCAGCAAGGCCGGTGGCTATGTGGCGGCCGATACCGCGGCTCGATCCGGTGACGAGGGCCCATTTGCCCGCTAACTTCTTCATAGATTTTCCTCGATTATCTTTATATGTGGGTCAGTCTGCTCGGTAAAACACTCGACGCCGGCTGGTAGTTCCAGCTATATTTCTGTGAGGCGTTTCCCCATGCTGACGACGTCGTCGACGGCGAATCCGAGTTCTTTGTAGAAATCGATGGCGCTGGAGTTGGTGCTGCGGACTTGTAGGTTAATTTTGGGACAGCCGAGGGCTCGGAGGCGGATTTCGGCTTCGTTCATGAGGCGTCGACCGATGCCGAGGCGCTGGCGAGTTGGGTGAACGCCGAAGTAGTTGATCCAGCCGCGATGGCCGTCGTACCCGGCCATGACGGTGCCGGCGATGGCGTCGTCGACGACGGCGACCAGGAATAGCTCAGGGTTGACCTTGAGCTTGGCGGCGATGTCGAGGTGGGGATCGTTGACGGGGCGGTAGAGTCCGCAGTCGTGCCAGAGTTGGACGACGGCGTCTTCGTCGGCGGGGTCGAACGGGCGGATGCTAATACTGCTGTCCATGTCGCTTATCATACCTCGGAGTAGGGAGTAGAGGCCGAACATGCTACAATGCGGTCAGTTTAGAAGGCGGAGTTGATCATGCGCGTTATCGACATCATCGACAAGAAGCGGCTCGGCGGCGAGCACACGGATGAAGAGATCCATTTTTTGGTGCGGAACTATGCCGAGGGGGGCATTCCGGACTACCAGATGGCGGCATGGTTGATGGCTGTTGTGTGGCGCGGGCTGTCCGCGTCGGAAACGTTTTCGTTGACCGGGGCAATGGTGGCGTCGGGCGACACGCTGGATCTGTCGGATGTTGGGCGGCCGACGGTCGACAAGCACAGCACGGGCGGAGTTGGCGACAAGACGACGCTGGCGGTGGTTCCGATCCTGGCGGCCGGGGGTGTGGCGGTCGCGAAGATGTCGGGGCGGGGACTTGGGCACACGGGCGGGACGCTGGACAAGCTGGAGTCGATTCCGGGAACGCGGACGTCGTTGGAGGTGCCGGAGATTTTGCGTCAGGTGCGTGACGTGGGCGCGTGTTTGTGTGCGCAAACGCCGGCGCTGGTGCCGGCGGATCAGAAGATGTATGCGCTGCGCGACGCGACGTCGACAGTGCAGTCGCGTCCGCTCATCGCGGCGAGCATCATGAGCAAGAAGATCGCGGGGGGCGGAAAGTTAATCGTGCTGGATGTCAAAGTGGGCAGCGGCGCGTTCATGGAAACGATTGACGACGCACGTGCTCTGGCTCACTTGATGGTCGACATCGGCAAGGCGTACGATCGAAGGGTCGTGGCGGTGTTGACCGATATGAATGTTCCTCTGGGATACAATGTCGGAAATAGTGTCGAGATCCGCGAAGTTGTCGCGCTTCTGAAGAATAACGCGGGCGTGGATCGTCGATTGCGCGAACTCGTGGTGTATCTGTGCGGCGTCGCGTTCGAGCTTGCCGGTGTGGCGGCGAGTATCGACGCGGGGCAGGAGCTGGCGGCGTCGTTGATCGCGAGCGGCGACGCGTTTGAGATGCTGTGCAGGATTATTGAGGCCCAGGGCGGCGATCCGGAATACCTGCGGCATACGGTGGAGCAGCCTGCAGCACGCGTCAAGCTGGATATTCGAAGTCCGCGGGGCGGCAGCATCCGTCACATTGACGCAAGCGTCATTGGTCTGGCAGCGATGCGGTTAGGAGCGGGTCGTGAGACGAAGGACGCAGTGGTCGACCATTCGGCCGGGATTGTGCTGCGTCATACGGTGGGCAATGTGATCGCGCAGGACACGACCATCGCGACACTTTACACGGGGACGGAGATTGCGGCTCGGCAGGTGGCGGCTGAGGTAACCGGGGCGTTCGACATCGTCGACGGTGAGGTCGATGAGGCGCCGCTGGTGTATGAGACGATTGGTGGGTAGGGATAGCCCGGCCATGGGTGCGCCCCACGACGATAAACGTCAGGGTCATGCCGGCTTCGCCGAGACGTCCGTCCTGGACTGAACAGATGTCGCCGCGCGACGGTTTGAAGCGGAGGACGGGCGTGGACGCCCCATCCCACGTCTAGGATTTGCCGAGGACAATTTTTTCTTATGGATGAGGGAACAAAGGTGACGGAGCCGTCGTCTTAGGCGCATATGCGGGCCCACGGCCTCGTGTTGGTAGTACCACGTCTCGTCCATCTCTCACCAAATTCCGTTACCTGGCGTGTGTGGTTTGCAACCCGGTTCTATAGGGTACTGGTTCAATGACTCCAATTGGGTACGCCGCAAGAGCTGCCCGAAAGATTCCGTACGGGAGACCGAATTTATGCAATACAGGCTCCGATTGGCGGCAATGTGGGCAACGACCGTGCTGAGCGCGACTCTTGTTGGCCTGCTGCTTGGCTTGATCGTGTTTGCGCCATTTGTCTGTGCCGTGATCGGTGCAGCTTTCGGCATTGGTTACTGGGCGTTCGCGTGCTGGGCGGCGGATCGATTCCCGCTGGATGCCTACGACGCGCAGATGGTCGACGCGTCGACGTCTCCCAATCTCTACAAGGCCGTCGCAAAGCTGTCGACAGAGGCGGGGATCGAGACTCCGCTTCTCTACTCGCTGCCCTATGGGCCGGCGAATGCGTTTGTTGTCGCGCGGACGGATCGCAGCTCGGCGATCGTTTTGAGCAATGCGCTCATGAAGAGCCTGGATCACGACGAGGTTCGGTCGATCCTGGCTCTGATGGTAGCGCGCATTGCTGAGAGCGATGCCGCGGCGTGCTCAATCGCGTCGACACTGGCCGGTATTCCGTTCTACTGCATCTGTCATCCGAGTTTCCGTGGACTGATCCGGGATAAGATCAAGGTTGACCCGGCGAGCGGGCTAACCTGGCTTGAAAAGGCCCTGATTTCGCTCTATACACCGATGACGATGTTGACTCTGCGGATTGCCTTCGACGCGACGTTGCTCAAGAGAGCCGATGCGACGGCGGTGCGGTTGACAGGAGCGTCGTCGACGTTCGCGTCGGCGCTGACCAAGATCGAGCGGGAGAAGCCGAACGAATGGTGGGGGAATACCGCGTTCAATCCGGCCACGGGAATACTGTTTGCTGTATCTCCGCTGGTGTACACGGACTCGATGGCGTCGACGAATCCGTATCTGCTGAAGTCGCAGCAGGCGTTCACGGCATCGATGCCGACTGTCGAGACGCGCCTGGCGACATTGATGATGGGAGAGCCCGAAGCGCCCCCGACGGCCGTGCCGGCCTGAACGGACGATGAGGATTAACTGACCAAGCATGTGACAACAGCCCTCGGGACAACCGAGGGCTGTTGTCGTTTCGGCCCTATCCGGAAGTGTTCGCCTTTACGGCCATCGGTCCTCTGTGGTACACTCCGGCTAGCGGGCGGAGCCTGCGTTGAATTATGGACAATACATCGACCACGTCTGAATCACCGTCGACAACTCTCGCCGATGTCGACCGCTGTGACCTATTTGCCCCCGCGCTCGACAAGTTGTCGACGCCGGGCGATTTGAGTGCCTTCCTCAAGGAGTGGCACGCCCGGATCAACGGCGAGGGGGCGGGGCGGGACACTGTGCTGCTGGCGCATAATACGGCGCTGATTGACGCGGTGCTACGGCGCATCTTTGCTCTGGCTGTTGAGAAGGTGGACAACGGAGCGGAGCTTGATCCGCCGGAGTTGGTCATCGTGGCGACCGGGGGGTATGGTCGACGCGAGCTGTGCCCGCATTCGGATGTCGACGTCACGTTTGTCCCTGCTCGCGAGGACGACGATCGGCTGAATGCGATCATCAAGGATATGTTCCAGCTCGTGATGGACGTATTCCTGTATGGCGCGGGTCTGAAAGTTGGCTATGCGTATCGGCTGATCGCGGACCTGGGTCAGCTTGACCATCAGACCCAAACGACCCTCCTGGATTCTCGCTATCTGTGCGGCGACGAGGAACTCTTCCGCGCGTTCCGGCATACCTTCCGAACTCAGATTGTGATGCTCGCGGCGGACTTTATGTTCCAAAAGTGGGCCGAGCGGCAGAGCGTGTTGGCCAAGTTTGGGGGCGACAATGTCTACGGTGTCGAGCCCAATATTAAGGAAGGGGCGGGATGCCTGCGCGACATCCACAATGCGGAGTGGATCGCGGAGGTTCGATTTCGGGCGTCGCAGTCGAGGGTGTGGCCTACGCTTGTCGAGCAGGGGGTCATCACGGCGGACGATGCCGCGGCCGTGCTCGAGGCGCGCGACTTTCTGCTGAGCGTGCGGAGCGAGCTGCATATTGTAGCCGGCGAGGCTCGCGATGTGTTGACGACGGAGAAGCAGGAGACGGTGGCGACGCGGCTGGGTTATGTCGACTCGGCTTTGTATGACGGAGGCCCGATATCGGTGCCGGCTGTCGAGATCTTCATGCGCGACGTCTACACGCATATGGCGCTGGCGCGCAGGATTTCGCGGCGTGCGATTGCGCGCTGCCTGGACAGTGACATCGAGTTGGGGCTTGGACTGGTGTCACGCGCCCGCAAACTCTATATCGCCGACCCGGAAGTGGCGGATGTCGATGCTGCTCTGCCACTGCATGCGATGGAGATGGCGCTGGCTTACGGCCTGGGGGTTTCGGAGGAACTGGAGGAGGATATTGCACGGTTCCTGGAGCGTCACCCAACGCCGTCCGATACCCATGCGGCCGGACGTGTTTTTGCCAGGATTTTGAGCGCGCCAACAGGAGTTGCCGGAGCGGTCGAGCGTTTGGAGGATCTTGGCGTACTTTCGTGGCTGATCCCCGAGTTCGGTCCCCTGATGACGCTGATCCCATACGATGCGGCTCACGACTATACGGTAGGCGCCCACTCGCTCAAGGTACTTCGAAATTTGGAAGAGATCAAGACGACCGGAGATCCCAAGCTCGGCGACTATCGACGAGTCGCCGGTGAGGTGTCGATGCGGGAGGTGCTCTATTTGGCGGCGCTGCTGCATGATGTCGGCAAGCAGTGGCCGGAGGGTGGGCATGCCGAGACGGGGGCGCGCGCGGTAGTCGACATCGTCGACCGACTGGGCTGGGACACGGAGCGTCGGGACCGTTTGGTATTCTTGATTCGGGATCACCTTCTGATGGCGGAGACGAGCCGCCTTCGCGACCTTTCGCTCGACGAAACCGTGCGGGAGTTTGTGAAGGAGGTGCCGGACATGGAGGCCCTCAACATGCTTTACCTGCTCACCTATGCCGATACGGACGCGGTGGGGGAGGGAGTGTGGACGGAGGTTAAGGGCAAGTTCCTCTCCGAGCTCTACTACCGGTCTGAGAACATGATGTCCGCCGATCAGGGGGGCGAGACGCCCGCCTACGTGCCGAATGTGACGCGTCATCGTGAGCGAATCCGTAAGATGCTCAGTCAACAGAATCTGCCTGTCGACCTTATTCACGAGCACACGCGCAATTTACCCGCGCAATACCTGCTGAACACGCCGCTGGAAGAGATGTATCTGCATATCTCGATGATCGGGCGGCTGCGGGAGACGTTCGTGCCGATTGTGGACTTCAAGCATGAGTTCGGCTCCGATTTCACCGAAATGATCCTCTGTGCGTACGACGATCCAAGCCCGGGTCTCCTCGCGAAGATTACGGGCGTCCTCTATGCGTGTGATATCAACGTGCACGTGGCCCAGGTCTTCACGCGTGAGGCGAGTGTCAAGATCGCCATCGACTCGCTGTGGGTCGATTACCGCGGGAAGCCTTTGTCGACAACTAAGAAGGCGGAGGTTCAGGACTCTCTCCGGAAGGTGCTGCTTGGCGAACTACCGTTGGCGGAGCTCTTAAAGCAGAAACGCAAGCCGATTAAGGAGCAGACGATCTACTCGGCCGCCATCGACGACGCCGCGTCGGATCGATTCAGCTTTCTCGAGGTGAGCGCCCCCGATGAAAAGGGGGTTCTGTACCGGTTGACGTCGTCCATTTCGAGTGTCGGTTGGAACATTCACGCCGCGCGCCTTTCGGTGTGGGGAAGTCGAGCACGCGATGCGTTCTACATCACCGATACTAACGGGAAGAAGGTTCCGGCGGCGGACGTCCAACGGTTGCTCAACGTGCTCCCGACGACATCGTATGTGAAAAGGAAGCTGGCTGCGGTGCCGTCAAAATAGCAACCTCAGCGGTTGTGCAATGGACACTAGTTATGATCACAGTTTGCAATCGAATATTCGTTAATCCTGAATTCGCCGATCAGTTTGAGGAGCGCTTCCGAAACAGGGCCGGTCTGGTCGACCAGATGC
>Ga0070658_10000841_pt1 | contig 26230 bp, 23 predicted proteins | sample KBSC13metaG_FD_64664 | JGI IMG/M metagenome (GOLD analysis project Ga0070658, IMG submission 64664) | Corn rhizosphere microbial communities from Kellogg Biological Station, Michigan, USA - KBS C1-3 metaG | ecosystem: Host-associated > Plants > Roots > Rhizosphere > Soil ... | reverse complement strand
CTGCTCGACGACACCACCATCACCGCGCGCGCGAAAACCGCCACGTAACCGTGCCGGCCATGCGCCGGCGAAGTTCAGGAAATCTGGCGGCAGCGTTCGGTCGCTCGACTGACAGCCCCACGCGGTGCGAACGCTTGGCATAAGGGCGAACGCGCCCGCAAGCCAATCGCTCGGCGCAAAGACAGGCGCCGCGGCTGCAGACACATGTCGTTCGTGCGAGAGTGGGTGCCTAGCGTGCGTGGATCTATCCGGACCATGTCGACTCTCGCCGCATATGAGCGCAGCGTGAGACACGGTGAGCATGAGCGGATCCCGGCACGAGAGCGGCAATCCAGCCGCCAGCGCGCCTCGCGACACCGCATCTTCTGCCCCTGGCCCGGCCGCGCAGCTAAGTTTCCGTTCCCAGCTCACGGCCGGCGAGGACGTCATCGATCCGCAGACCTGGGCGGGCTCGGTTGGTGTACAGATGGGAATCGCTCCGCATATTCGGCTCGGTCGGAGCCGGTGGTTCAACCTGCTGTGGCTGCTGCCCATAGGGTTCGCGGTATTGCTCGTTGCGGTCGCGGTCGCCAAGGGTCTGCGCGACACGTCGGCGGTGCAACGGTTCATCGCGCGGTACCCGGGTGCGGTCGAGACAGCCGGCGCGAAGGCACATCCGGGATTGCCGATCTGGGTCGGGGTCCAGCACTTCTTCAACCTGTTCCTGCTGGTGTTCATCATCCGGTCCGGCGTCCAGATCCTCAGCGACCTTCCAAGGCTGTACTGGACCCGGCACAGCACGCCGGGCAAGGACTGGTTCCGGATTCAGAAGCCGGTACCGGCTGACCCGCTGTGGACGGCAAAACAGGACTCGATCAGCCTCCCCGGCCAGATCGGCCTGCCAGGGATCAGACATTCGATCGGCCTAGCGCGCTGGTGGCATCTCGGCGTCGATGTCCTGTGGTTGTTGAACGGTCTGGTCTTTTACGTGCTGCTCTTCTCGACGTCGCAGTGGCGGCACATCGTCCCGACCTCCTGGGCGGTGTTCCCGAACGCGTTGTCGGTGCTGATCCAGTACCTGTCGCTGAATTGGCCGGCCGAAACCGGCTGGGTGGCTTATAACGGCCTGCAGTTGATCGCGTACTTCATCACCGTGTTCATCGCGGCTCCGCTCGCTGTTATCACCGGGCTCGGGATGTCGCCGGCGCTGTCCACCCGGTTCAGGCGAGTCAGCAAAGTGCTGAGCATCCAAACTGCGCGCTCACTGCACTTTCTGGTTCTCGCCTGGTTCCTGCTGTTCATCCTCATCCACGTCACGCTCGTGTTCACGACCGGTCTGCTGCGTAACCTGAACCACATCTACGCATCGCAGAACAGCGCGGGCTGGGTCGGGTTCGCGGTCTTTGCGGGGACGATGGTCGTGATTGTCGTTGGCTGGGTTGCCGCCACGCCGTTCACGTTGCGTTACCCGCGCGTCGTACAGCGGCTCGGGTTCGCTCTCGTCGGGCCGGCGCAACGGCTCTTCGAACACCTCGACTCAGCTCCGGGTGAGTACAGCGAGAAGGACATCTCCCCTTACTTCTGGCACAACGGGGTGTACCCGGACTCCGAGGAGTACCGGACGCTGCTGCACGGTGCCTTCGGGGACTACCGGCTGCGCATCAACGGTCTCGTCGAGCATGCGGTCGAGCTCAGCCTGACCGAGCTACGAGCGCTGCCGCATCACGAACAGATCACTCAGCACTTCTGCATCCAGGGCTGGTCCGGCGTTGCGAAATGGGGCGGGGTGTCAATGCGCACCCTGATGGATCTCGTCGTGCCGCGACCCGACGCGCAATGGGTCGTTTTCTACTCCCTCGGCGACGGCGCGGACGGGGGCGTCTACTACGACGCGCACCCCATCGAGCAGATGAGCTACCAACTCACCATGCTCGCCTACGACATGAATGGCGAGCCGTTGTCCTTCGGGCACGGCGCCCCGCTCCGACTCCGAAACGAGACCCAGCTCGGCTTCAAGCAGGTCAAGTGGGTCAAGGGCGTCGAGTTCGTCGCCCACTACTCCGAGCTCGGAGGCGGCTACGGCGGCTACAACCAGGACCACGAGTTCTTCGGATACCGCCAATCAATCTGAGCCCGGCCGCGTGGTCGCGGAATAGGGAGTGTGCATGGAGAAGTCGTCGCTAACCGCGCTGGCCCGTGAACTGCTCGAAGTTGCCCGCGGGTCGTCGAGCGGTCGCAGCTCCCGGACGGTCTACGGCGGGCATGAGCACGTTCTGCGGCAGACCGTGATCGCGCTCGCTGCCGGTCAGATGCTCCACGAACACGAGAACCCGGGCGAGGCCACCGTCCACGTCCTACACGGTCACGTCAAGCTCGCCAGCGACAGCGCCGCCTGGGAAGGCTCCCCCGGAGACCTTCTCACCGTCCCGGACGTCCGCCACACCCTCGAAGCCCTCCAAGACGCCGCCGTGCTGTTGACGGTGGGGAAAGCTGGTTGACGCCCCAGCACGACGAGCGGGCGCAACGTCAACCACCAGGGTCGCCTCGATCCCATGAGCTGGGTCGCGCACGAGATCGAATCCCGCCTAACGGCGCCGCCCGACCCGAGCGTCGGCGGTCATCTGACCGCAGCCTGAGCGATATCAACGGCTACCGAAACAGCATTGGCGGCCGGCAAAGTTAGCCTCGAACCGCGATGACATCGCAGTGTTTAGTGCGCATCCGCCTCCTGAAGGCGGTGCCTTCCCGCGTAGCTGGCACTATTCGACGGGCGCTGCTGCACCGCGGCTTCGGGCGGTGAGGACGTTTAGCCGCTGGTGCAGCTGTGCCAGGCCGCAGGCCAGCTCCTGCGCGGGTTCGCGGTTGGGCGGAGCGTCGAAGGCGCCGACTGCGGTTGCCGCCGCGGTGTCTACGGCGGGAACGAGCGCGACCGCTGGATAGGGGCGCGGAAACTCAGCGGCCATTTGCTTCTGCGGATCGGTTATGGGTTCGCCGCCTTCAGGCGTGACGCACGGGCGGCGAGGGGAGCAGTGGTCCGGACAGATCCAGGCGCGGCGCGCTGGGTGGCCAGTGTGGCACGGATCGAAGCGGTCCGGCTATCCGGTTAACCGGAGTGGAGCAGGTCTGGGTCGCGCCAGGGCCGTAGGGCAGACACCTGCTTGTCTTTCGCCGGGTGGCCGGCGACCCGCGGCAGGGCGGACGGCCGCGCAGCGGGAGGTGGTCTGCCGATGAGTTCCCGGTAGCGCATTGGTTCGCGCGTTACCGCGCGTTGGAGCATCCGGTAGAACACCAGTCCCTGACTGCGGGAGCGGCGATGGTTGAACCTCGACGCGAACTCCTCGAGGGAGACGCCGATCGCGGAGTCGCGCGCCGAGGCGTGATCCGGCTCGGCGAGCCACCGTTGGGCGAGCGAGCCGACCCGATGCACCCCCGGCAGAAGCGCGGCGGCCTGTCGCCGCGACACGGTGAGCCGTTCATGGTGGTAGCGGCCGGCGGTGGCGTCTCGGTGGGACTGTCGGCCGTCGGTGACCACGGTCGAGCCTTCCTCGACGTGATCGGTGAGAAACGCCCGCAGCGACTCGCTGGAACCGTCCGCCAGCACGCCTATCCGGCACCAGCCCAGACCGGTCGACCCCACCCGCTCGACCGCTATCCCGACAAGCGGGTGTCGGGGCTGGCCGCGCCCGCCTCGCCGAACGGGGGCGGTGCCGCGCATCAGGCTCTCCCCGATCTCCACGATGCCTGAGAGCCGGTCCAGATCCGGGTGCACTTGTACCGAACGCAGCCGGCGCAGCATGGCCCAGGCGGTCTGGTAGGAGCCGAAGTGCAAACGGTGCTGAAGGTTCAGTGCGGAGACCCCATCCGGGTCGTTCGCAACTAGCCAGAAACCGACGAACCATACGGACAACGGGATGCGGGTGCGGTCGAACATGGTGCCCGCGGTCACCGACGTGCGGGCGGCGCAGGCCGCGCACATGAACCGGCCGTCGGACAGCCGCCACCCGCCGCCATGCTGACAGCTGAGGCAGACGAAACCCTCTGGCCAGCGCAGCCACTCCAGATAGTCCAGGCAGCCGGCATCGGTGGAGAACCAGGCCGAGAACTCGCGGTCCGAAGCGGGGTAGAACAGCTCGACCCGGGGGCTGGCCACGATCGCAATCTACGCCGGTCAGATGGATAGCACTGGACCAGTCTTGATGGGCAATGAAGGGTTACCCTGAGCGGAGAAGTCGGCTCGAGTCCCTGGCCATCGTTACCACCGTTGCGTCTAGGGATCTGCATCGTGAGCGACATGATCACCAGGCCGGAAGTCGCGCCGCCCGAGCCGGGCGAGCGATCGGCGACAGCTGGGGTGAATCGTGTTCCCGTCGCTGCCGTGCGGGTCATCCCGACGGTAGATGTGGGCGTCGGTAGCAGGGACCGCGCGGGCACCGGGTTGTCAGCGGCCGCCGTCACCGACCTGCGGTGCGGTGGATGCGGCGCTGCCGTCGGGCTCGCGCAACGGGAACGGCATTACGGGCAGCTCGTTTGCGCGTTCCTCGACCAGCACCAATCATGCGGCGGCTCCGTGGAGTTCAGCGGCCGTCGGACGCCGGGCTAACCCCGGGGTGAATGCGCGAGAGGAGAGCTTCATGGGCGCGTTTCTCACTGATGTGCAGACCCTGCGGGAGCAAGCCCGTACGAATCTTGAGCAAGGCCCGGTCACCACCGCCTACGGTGCCGACCTCGACCGGGTGTTGGCCGTACTCAACGACGCGTTGGCGACCGAACTCGTCTGCATACTGCGCTACAAGCAGCATCACTACGCCGCTACCGGGCTGGCCGCGGAGCCGGTGGCGGCCGAGTTCCTCGCGCACGCCGCCGAGGAACAAGCGCACGCTGACCAGATCGCGGCGCGGATCACGCAACTGGGCGGCACACCCGACTTCGAGCCGGACACCCTGACAGGCCGGGCGCGGTCGCAGTATCGGACGTCGCAGGACCTGCTGGAGATGGTCAGCGAAGACCTCGTTGCCGAACGCGTAGCGATCCAGTTCTACAGCGAAGTCGTCGCCTGGCTCGCGGACGGCGACCCGACCACCCGCCGAATGCTCGAGACGATTCTCGCGAACGAGGAAGAGCATGCCGAAGAGATGCTGACCTTCCTGCAGAAGATGAGCTGACCCGATTCATGCTCGGTGCTCTCGCGAGATGCTCGGACGTCGAGCTGCGTCCGGCCCGGAAGGGCCGGAACGGACCGGCGGCGCGATGAATCGCGCGGTGAGGACAGGCCCTGCCGGCACCGTCGTCGGGCTTCCTGCTCAGGTGCGCGCGTGTCTGTTCGATCTCGACGGTGTGCTCACCCAGACAGCTACGGTGCATGCCGCCGCGTGGAAGGAGATGTTCGACGCCTACCTGCGGGCGCGTGCGCGCCAGCGTCACGAAGCTTTCGTTGCGTTCGACGCGGTCACCGATTACGACGCCTACGTGGACGGCAAGCCCCGCGCAGACGGCACCCGTTCGTTCCTCGCCGCTCGTGGCATCGAGTTGCCTGAAGGCACCCCGAATGATCCGGCCGGCGACGAGACGGTGGCGGGGCTTGGTAACCGAAAGAACGACATCATGCTGCGGCGCATCCGCGACGATGGTGTGCAGCCGTATCCCGGGTCGGTCCGTTACGTGCGGGCTGCCCGCGAGGCCGGGTTGCACAGGGCCGTGGTTTCCTCGAGCGCGAACTGCCGCGATGTGCTCGTCGCGGCCGGGATCAACGAGTTGTTCGAAGAACGCGTCGACGGTCTGACCGCGCGGCGCGACCACTTGGCGGGCAAGCCTGCGCCGGACACGTTCCTCGCCGCCGCTCGGGCCCTTGACGTTGCACCGGCGGACGCCGCGGTGTTCGAAGACGCCCTGGCCGGGGTGGCGGCCGGCCGTGCGGGCGGGTTCGGCTTCGTGGTCGGGGTGGACCGTGCCGGGCAGGCCGAGCAATTCAGTGCACATGGCGCCGACGTGGTGGTAGGGGACCTGGCCGACCTGCTGGCCGCACCGTGATCAACCATCCGGCGTTCACGATCGAACCGTGGTGCCTACGCGCCACGAGCCTCGATCGAAACGTCCTCGCCCAGACCGAGTCGATCTTCGCACTCGCCAACGGGCATATTGGCTGGCGTGGCAACCTCGACGAGGGCGAGCCGCACGGCCTGCCCGGCTCATACCTCAACGGCGTGTACGAGCTGCATCCGCTGCCCTACGCCGAGGCCGGCTACGGTTACCCGGAGTCCGGGCAGACGGTGATCAACGTCACCAACGGCAAGCTGATCCGTCTGCTCGTCGACGACGAGTCCTTCGACATCCGTTACGGGCAGCTCCGTGCGCACGAACGATGCTTGGACTTTCGCGCGGGCGTGCTGCACCGAACGGCGGACTGGGTCTCCCCGGCAGGTCGGGCGGTCCGGGTGACCTCGACCCGACTGGTGTCGCTGGTGCAGCGCTCGATCGCGGCCATCTGCTACGAGGTGGAACCACTCGACGGCCAGGTCCGGCTCGTCGTGCAGTCCGAACTCGTCGCGAACGAGGAACTGCCGGCCGCCGACGGCGATCCCCGCCTTGCGACCGTGCTCAAGTCGCCGCTGGTGGCCGAAGAGCATGCAGCGAAGGGTGCGCGCGCCGGTCTGGTGCACTCCACACGGGATAGCGGCCTGCGTGTCGCCGCGGTCATGGACCATGTGGTCGACGGGCCGGCCGATACCGAGGTGGCGGCGGAAAGCTTCCCGCACCTCGCGCGAGTGACCGTCACGGCCACGGTCGGGCCGGGGCAGCGGCTGCGGCTGGTCAAATACGTCGCGTACAGCTGGTCGGGAGCACGGTCACTGCCTGCGGTCCGCGATCAGGCGGACGCTGCGCTCGCAGGCGCCGCCCGGACCGGCTGGGATCAGCTTCTCGCCGAGCAGCGGGCGTATCTGGACGCGTTCTGGGACCGCGCGGACGTACAGGTCGACGGGGACGCCGAGATCCAGCAAGCGACCCGGTTCTCGATGTTCCACGTCCTGCAGGCCGGCGCCCGGGCGGAGGGCAGAGCGATCGCCGCGAAAGGGCTGACCGGCCCCGGCTACGACGGGCACTGCTTCTGGGACACCGAATCCTACGTCCTGCCGATGCTCACCTACCTCCTACCAGAGGCCGTCGCTCACGCGCTTCGGTGGCGTCATTCCACCTTGCCGATGGCGACGGAGCGTGCCAAGCGTCTCGGACTGCGCGGCGCCGCGTTCCCGTGGCGGACTATTCACGGCGAAGGCTGTTCCGGCTACTGGCCGGCAGGCACGGCCGCGTTCCACATCAACGCTGACATCGCGGACGCGGTCATCCGCTACCTGGGCGCCACCGACGACGCTGCCTTCGAACGCACGGTCGGTCTTGAGTTGCTGACCGAGACTGCGCGGATGTGGTCCTCGCTCGGCCACCACGACACCCAGAGCCGGTTTCGCATTGATGGGATCACTGGCCCTGACGAGTACAGCGCCGTCGCCGACAACAACGTCTACACCAACCTGATGGCGCAGCAGAACCTGCGCGGCGCCGCCGACGTCGCGAGCCGGCATCCAGACCGGGCACGTGCGCTCGGCATCGACGCGGAGGAGACGGCCCGTTGGCGCGACACGGCCGACGCGATGTACATCCCCTACGACGAGACGCTCGGCGTTCACCCGCAGGCAGAGGGCTTCACCGACCACCAAGTCTGGGACTTCGGCGCCACCACGGCGGAGCAGTACCCACTGCTGCTGCACTTCCCGTACTTCGACCTGTACCGCAAGCAGGTGGTCAAGCAGGCCGATCTTGTGCTGGCCATGCATCGGCGCGGGGATGCGTTCACCGACGAACAGAAGGCACGCAACTTCGACTATTACGAACGGCTCACCGTGCGGGATTCCTCGCTGTCGGCCTGCACTCAGGCGGTGATCGCTGCCGAGGTCGGCCATTTGGGGCTGGCGTACGACTATCTCGGCGAGGCGGCGCTGATGGATCTCGATGACATCGAACACAACACCCGCGACGGCCTGCATATCGCCGCCCTCGCCGGCAGCTGGATCGCTTTGGTCGTCGGCCTCGCCGGCATGCGCGATCGGGATCGCACGCTCAGCTTCACACCGCGACTCCCCGCGGAGCTGACCCGACTCGCGTTCAAGATTTCCGTGCGTCAGCGGTTGCTGGCTGTGGACGTGCTCGCCACCACGGTGACGTACGCGCTGCTCGAGGGTGACCCGATCTGCCTCCTCCACCATGGCGACCCGGTTACCGCGTCGGTCAATGAACCGGTCACTCTCCCGATCCCCACAGCGGCCGCGGTGTCGCCGACGCCCACCCAGCCGCTGGGTCGTGAGCCGACCCGGCGGATCTCGACGCAGGCCATCGGCATCCCCTCGCCGGGTGACGGTGCCGCGGTCGGCGACCGAGCGTCGACCGACCGGGCGATGGACGCCGTCACCAGGAGTAGATCCGCGACATGATCTCGTGCCGCACCGCCTCTTCCGGCCCCGGATGGGTGATCACTACCGGCACGTGGCTGGGATCTCGCCCTTCGACCAATGTGAAGCCGTCGGCGGTCTGCGTGCGGACGTGGCCGCCGGCCTCTCGAAGGAAACGCTCACATCGGCGGAGTTCCTCCGCGCTGTGTGCCGTCCAGATGACGTACTGAACGCCGATTCCTCCGAGCGCATGCTGGGCATTCGGTCCGACCGAGCGTAGGTACAGCTGGAACCCATCAGGGGTGGCCAGCAGCGCGGCGGCATTGCCGCGAACCGTGACGTTCATGTTCAACAGTGCGCAGTAGAAAGGCAACGAGGACTCCAGGTCACCGACGAACATCACCGCCGATGCCAGCCGCGCCCCCTGTGTCGGCGCCGCCGAGGCGCCTTGTTCGTCTGCATGCGCTTCCCGGGCGTCGGAGCCGTCCGTCGTGCCGAGGGGTGACCGACTCATGCGGATCGCTCCATCTGCGGGTTGTAGCTGCCGTTGACGGCGGCTGCGTTGGCGCGGGCCCGGTGGATGAAGGCCGCTTGGCCGTCGGCCGCTCGCGCCGGCTTACCCGCCCAGGTGGCGAGTGCCGTGTCCTGCAGGGCCCGACCGTAGGAGAAGCTCAACGGCCACGGCGCGGAGTCCAGCTGCACGATCGCGTTGAGGTTCGCAGTTGCGCGCATCTCCTCCTGGCCGCCCGAGAGAAACACGATCCCGGCGACGGCCGGGGGAACGGCATTGCGGAGACAGCGCAAGGTGGCCGCGGCGACCTCGGCGGCTGCCGTGCTCCGGCTGTTCTCGCTGCCCGCCAAAACCATGCTCGATTTGAGCAGCATCGCCTCCAGAGCGACGTGCTGCTCAGCCAGTGCGGCGAACACGGCCGTGAGGGCGGTGAGAGTGACCTCGTAGCTACGGTCGAGGTTGTGGTCGCCGTTCATTAACACCTCGGGCTCGACAATAGGAACGAGCCCGGCTTCCTGGCACAACGCGGCGTAACGCGCCAAGGCATGTGCGTTCGCGGACAGTGCGGCGGTGGTCGGCATGCCCGGACCGATAGTGATGACAGCCCGCCATTTGGCGAACCGAGCACCAAGATCCCGGTAACCGGCAAGACGGTCGCGCAACCCGTCAAGCCCCTCGGTGACGGTCTCACCCGGTGATCCTGCTAACGCCTTGGCGCCGGTGTCGACCTTGATACCGGGGATCACGCCCTGGTCGGTCAACAGGTCACGGAGCGGCGCACCGTCCGCGCTGTTCTGCTTGATCGGTTCGTCGAAGAGGATGGCCCCACTGATGTAGTTGGCTATTCCCGGTGCGGTGAACAGCATCTCCCGGTACGCCCGACGGTTCTCCTCGGTGGACTCAACGCCCACCTTGGTGAAGCGTCGTTCGATGGTGCCGAAGCTCTCATCCGCCGCCAGAATGCCCCGGCCGGGACCCACCAGCGTCCGCGCCGTTTCGGTCATTGCCGCAACGTCCATCCCCGTCACTCCTGTCGAAAGGTTGCTTCGCCGAGACGCCACCGCTCCTAGCCACTTGCTGGATTGCCGCCGTGCTCGTCGGACGTGTTCGGTGGTGAGGCAGGCTGGCTGGTTTCATCACGAGTTGGTAGGCCTTGCGGCAGCGAGTTCTGCCAGGGCCATAGCCCGGCGGTGCGCATGCACTCCTCGGCCTCCGCGAGCAGCCTGGGCGATGCCTCGGCGACGTGCGCGCGTATCCACGCCTCCCATTGCTCGCTGGTGGCGCCAGTCTCGGCCGCGTTCATTGCTAGGTGTGCCAGGTGCTTCACGTGCGGGCCGCAGGACGCCTCCTCCAACCATTCCGGCAGTGGCTCGTCGATGACCCGGTCGTGGGCGGCCTGCAGTCGGTCACTCAGGCTGGTTGGGTCGGTCACGACTCGACCGGTCGGTTCACGGCGGGCCGCCCGCCGCTTTTTCGGCGTCGAGTGCCGCTTGATTTCGGGGTTGGCTTTGCTCATGCAGCAGGGGCAGGCTTCGTACCACTCCCGCAGCCCCTCGTCGATCTCCACGGTCTGCGTCGCGGGTTCCGTCGCATGCTCGGGCGAGCTCATGACGCGTTCTCCTTGTTGGTTGGCTGTGCTGGTCTGGTTGCTGCGGGTTGCGCGTGTGCGGACAGGTCGCCTAGTGCCACGTCAGGATCGGCGAGCTGCTGCCGATCGACGCGTCGACGGCCGGCGACCAGTCTGCGGATGTGGGGGGAGACGCCCCACACTCCGGCGTTCATCCCGGCGGCGACCCGACCGTCGCAGAGGTAGAACGCGATGAACCGTCGGCTGGCCGGGTCGCCGCGGATGACGATGTCGTCCCAGGTCGGGGCGTGCCCGGTGTATTCGATCTCGAAGTCGTATTGCTTCGAGCCGAAGTAGGGGATCCAGTCGTAGGCGATCTTCTTGCCGAGCATGTTGGCTGCGGCGACCGGGCCTTGGGTGAGCGCTGCCCACCAGTGCTCGAGTCGCAGGACGCGGTGAAGTGTCGGATGGTAGCTGTTGGCGACGTCACCGGCGGCGAACACATGCGGAGCGCTGGTCTGCAAGAACTGGTCGACCACGATCCCGTTGTCGGTGGTGATCCCGGCGGCCTCGGCCAACCCGATTGCGGGCGTCACCCCGACGCCGACCACGGCCAGGTTGCAGCTCACCCGGGTGCCGTCGCTGAGCTGCGCACCGGTAATCGCGCCGGCGCCGGTGAAGGCCGCGACCGCGACCTCGGAGCGGACTTCGACACCGTGTTCGGCGTGCAGGTCGCGATAGACCTGACCGATCGCGGTGCCGACGGTGCGCTGATAAGGGACCGCGCCGCGATCGACCATCACGACGTCGACGCCGTTGAGGCGTAACGACGCGGTGACCTCACCGCCCAGCCAGCCGGCTCCGACGACCAGCGCCCGGCTGCCCGGACGCGCCGCCCGGCGGATCGCGTCGGCGTCCGCAACGGTGCGCAGGGAGAAGACGTTGGCGAGGTCGGCCCCGGGGACGTCGAGCCGGCGTGGCGTCGCGCCGGTCGCGAGCAGCAACCGGTCGTAGGGCAACCGGCCGCCCGGCTCCAGCACCACCTCTCGGGCCCGTGGGTCGATCGTGGTGACCGTGGTCGCGGTCCGCAGCTCGATGCCGTGCTCGGCGTAGTAGCCGGCGTCGTGGACGGCGGTGTCGTCCGCCGAGTCCCGTCCCTGCAGGTATCCCTTGGACAGCGGCGGCCGCTCGTACGGCCGGGTGGGTTCGGCGCCGACCAGCACGACGCGTCCGTCGAACCGCCAGGCACGCAGTGATTCGGCGGCCTTCGCGCCGGCCAGCCCGCCGCCGACGATCACGATCGTGTCGGTGGCCGGCATGTTGTTTCCCTCTGCGTCGGGTGCGGTGTCACGCGGCGTGCGGTGTGGTGTGCGGACCTGTTATCGACTTGGCTGCCGGTGGTGGCGGTGCACCCGCGGCGTCGATGACCGCGGTGAGGTCGACGCCGATGCGGGGGTCGTGCAGGGTGGCCGCGACCAGGTCGTCGGGTTCGAACTGGAGGCCGGCGGTGTGCGGGCCGGTGGCGGCGCGGCTGCCGACACGGACGGTGGTGGGGATCTGCACTCCGAGGTCGTCCATCGTGGTACGGCGCAGCCACACCTCGATGTCGGTCAGCCGGAGGAGCTCGGTGCTCCATGGCCGGGTCGCTTCAACCGGCGCGCGACTGACGTGCCTGCGCGGTCGGGGCGCGGGCAGCGTGACCTCGATGACGTGCAACGCGCGGACGACGGCTGCGGTCGCGTCGCGGAGGACGAGTGTGAGTTGCTGCGCGGCGGCGCGTTCTTCTGCCGGCCGGTGCATCCGCTCGACGATCGCCCGCATCGCTCCCGCCGTGTCGTCGACCTTGACCCGGTGCGCGGTGTAGTCCTGGTCGAGCGCGCTGAGCACGCCGTCGATGTCGTCATGTTCGTGGCGCTTCATGTCTTGTCCCTTTGCCGGTGCTGGACGAATCGCTCATTGCCACGTCGGTGTCAGCCGGCGGTTCGGTCACCTGGACCGTTCGTGAGCGCCGCCTTACGGCGAAGCCGTCGGTGGACGTCGTTCGCCCTCGGTCAGCCACCAGTGGCGTGCCTGCACGGCGGCCTGCCGTTCGTCCCCGGGGACGTGCGTCAACTGGTGCGTTCCGAGTCGGACTTTGAGCCGGTCGGCGTCGCTGGACCACAGGGTCAGTTCGGTCGCCCAGTCCCAGTCGACAGCGAGGCCGGTCTGTGCGAACACGATCGCCACTTCTACCGCTCTCCGTGATGACTCCAGGTCGACGCGGTCGGCCCTTGCGGCTGCTGATCCGAGGGTCGCGGAAGGGAGCGGTGCCCGAGCAGTGGATCCCGCCGACCGTTGTCATCGAGGTCAACAGGGGGCAGGTCGCCGACCTCGTCCTTCGTCAGCTTGACCCAGACCCCATGACCGACATCGGTCACACTGCTGATCGGAATGGCGACCGTCCGCTTGCCCCACAGGTGACCCTCGTCGAGCAGGACGTGCGTCACGTGATGGTCGCGCGGATCGATGACGAGTCCGCGTACGTGCCCGATAGGGCCGTCGGTGGCGTGGACATGCTGGCCGCGGCGCACCTGGACTTCCCCTTGCGGTACCCGGTCATGGATGCTGACTTCCGGGTCGGAACCCAGGCCGGTGCCGCCCTTTGCCCAGCGCTTCGACTGGAGCCGGTAATAGGGCTGGGAGAGCATCTGGTCGCCTCCATAGCCCCAGATCCCGTTTGCTACGGGCAGGAACTTCGTCTCTTCCGCGTCCTCGAGCGCGCCGAACTCGGCGGTGGAGCACCGCAGCTGGATCTGTTCGGCTGCTGAGTCAACGAGATTGATCGGGACCAGACGACCCGTTGCGCGCTGGTGCTTTGCTTCGACCACGAGGTGGGTGAGTGCGCGCGCGACGGGGTCGACGACGACCCGCTTCAGTTCACCGCAGTCACCGTCGCTGCACGAGACCTTGCTGCCAATGGTGAATGTCGTCGAATCGTTCATCGTCGTGCCGTGCATGACGTCCTCGTTCCCGCTGAGATCCGCAGCGGCGAGGCAAGTGCACGAGGTCTGGACAGATCCAGGCGCGCTAAGACCTGGATCGTCTCACGATCCACGTTGCTACACAAGGGAATCGACCGGTAATCGGCGTTGCCCGTGATGTCTCTTCACTGAACGGTTGAGAGCCCAGAGCAGTAAGCCGATCCCGGTGGCCGCGACAGCGGCAGCAACGGCTGTTCTGGCACGACGAGATGGGGACGGCGCATGCCGAGTCCGTCCGGAATCAGGCTGTGCCGGCGCACGACTGGTGACCGGATGTCCGGTGGCGACGGCTACCTTCGGTGTGACAGAGACCGGCTCCGGGCGTCGGATCGGGGACGGTTCGGGTCGGTCGACGGCGTCGACGGGCTCACGGTCTTTACGGCGTCCAATGTGCAGGCCGAGAAACACTGGGTCGTACTTGAGGTCGACGACCCGCTCTTTCATCGCGATGATCGCGTTGTCGGTGATGTGGATGCCGGCGGCGCAGACTTCGGTGCAGCACTTGGTGACGTTGCAGTACCCCAGACCCTGGCTGTCCTGGAGCATGCGCCGGCGGTCGAGGATGTCGAGCGGGTGCATGTCGAGCTCGGCGTAACGAATAAAGAAGCGAGGCCCGGCGTAGACCACCTTCTTATCCTCGTGGTCGCGGATGACGTGACAGACGTCTTGGCATAGGAAGCACTCGATGCATTTGCGGAACTCCTGGCTGCGCTCCACATCCGTCTGTTGCATCCGGAACGTGCCGCCGGCGTTGTCGTGCGCCGGCGCGAAAGCAGGCACTTCCCGCGCCTTCTCGTAGTTGTACGTCACGTCGGTCACCAGGTCGCGGATGACTGGGAACGTGCGCATCGGGCTGACGACGATGAGCTGCGCGGGATCGAACGATGACAGCCGGGTCATGCACATCAGCTGTGGGCAGCCGTTGACCTCCGCGCTGCACGAGCCGCACTTGCCGGCTTTGCAGTTCCACCGCACCGCGAGGTCGGGGACCTGCTCGGCTTGCAGCCGCAGGATCGCGTCGAGAACGACCTCACCCTCCTCGACGGCCACGGTGAACTCGACGAAGGCGCCGTGAGTGGAATCCCCGCGCCACACCTGGAGGCGAAGGTCACGACCCATCGGCCCGTCCATGCTCGTGGTGCGCGGAGCGCGGCTGAGGACTGCGCTCGCCGTCCGTCGGTGATGACCGGCTCGGCCGTTCGCTCTGACGGACCAGGATTGCTCCGGCGCCGCGCGAGGTGAAATAGCTCCAGCCCCAGTCGAGGAGGACCTTGATCCGGTTGCGGAAACCGATGAGGTAGACGATGTGCACGATCACCCAGAGCAGCCACGCCGGTAACCCACCGAACCGCAGTGGGTAGCCATGACTGGAGTCGGTACCGGGGCGCAGTGGCAGCTCGGCGACCGCGTCGCCACGGCCGAGGACGGCCATCATCCCTTTGTCGCGGTACCGAAACGCTGCGAGCGACCGCCCGCCGACGGCCCGCGCGACCTGCTTACCGGCATGTCGCCCGGTCTGGATCGCGACCGGCGCGAGCATCGGCAGCGATCCGCCGGACTGCGACGTGCCTGCGCCCGCGAGATCCCCGGCGACGAACACGTTCGGGTGGCCTGCCGCCTGCAGTGAGGAGTTGACGACCACCCGGTCCTGCCGGCCCAGGTCAAGGCCGAGCGCGCGGCCGACCTGGTTCGCCCGCACGCCGGCCGCCCAGATCGCGGTGCCGGCTTGGATCCGTTCGTCACCGTCGAGCGTGATGCCGTTGGCGTCTGCGGACTGCACGGTTCGGTTGAGCCGCACATCGACGCCGCGGCGTCGCAGGTCGCGGAGCGCCCGTGCGGAGGAGCGCTGGCTGAAAGCGGCGAGAAGGCGTGGTCCGGCCTCGACGAGGACTACCTGCAGCGTGGCGACCGGTCCGACGACGTCCTGCGCCATCGAGGTGAGTGCGGCTGCGGTCTCGACACCGGTTGGGCCTCCGCCCACTACGACGACGGTGGTCCGCGCTGCGCCGGTCGGATCGGTTTGCGCCACGCGTTCGAAGGTTTCGAGCAGGTGCGTGCGCAGTTGCACCGCGTCGGGAAGAGTGTACAGCGGCCACCCGTGGTCGGCCATCCCGTCGATGCCGAAGAAGTTTGTCTCGGCCCCTGCGGCAAGGATCAGGTAGTCGAAGCTCAGCGATGAGCCGTCCTGCAGACGCAGTTGCTGCGTGGCGTTGTCCAGGCAGGCGACTGTCGCGACACGTACCGTCAGGTTCCGCTGCCGTCGAAACACGGAGCGAAGGGCGGCGCCGACTTCTTCAGCGGGCAGGTACCCGGTGCTGACCTGGTACAGCAGCGGCTGGAACGTGTGGTAGTTGTGCTTGTCCACCAGCGTGACCTCGACGTCAGCATGCCGCAATGCGTGCGCCGCGTTCATCCCGGCGAAACCGCCCCCGACGACGACGACATGTGGTCGGCGACGAGCGCTCACCGTAGCCCCCGCGGGTCGCCCGATGCGGCGTTATCCTGGCCCGCAGGCCGAGTCGCGTGCCCGGTGACCAGTCGAGGGCTTCGGTGATCAGCGACGGGACCACGATGATGAGCGAAGGCGGAGCGCAGCGTTCGGATGACCGCCGCGTGGTTGTCGCCATCGCGACGCCGATCGAACCGGAATTGGTCAGCGACATCAAAGCCGTCGATGATCGGCTCGAGGTCCGCTTCGAGCCGGATCTGCTTCCGCCGCCACGGTTCCCCTGCGATCACCGAGGTGTTGACGGCTTTCGACGTAACGAGGAGCAGGACATCCGTTGGCGCAGGATGCTCGGCGATGCGGAGGTGGTGTTCGGCATCCCGGGCGATTCGCTGCAGGGGCTGGCGGATCTGGTCCGGGCCAACGCCGGTCTGCGCTGGGTGCAGGCGACGGCCGGCGGCGCCGGTGAGCAGGTGGCAGCGGCGAACTTGACCGTCGACGAGCTTGAGCGAGTGCTCATCACCAGCGCCAGCGGTGTCCACGCCGGGCCGCTTGCCGAGTACGCCATGTTCGGGATTCTGGCGTTCGCCAAGGGGCTGCCCCGCCTGCTTGCCGACACACGTGCGCGACGCTGGGACCACTACCCGATGCCGGAGCTCGCCGGCCAGACGATGCTGGTGGTCGGGTTGGGATCGATCGGCCGGGCGGTGGCGCGGCTGGCGAAGGCGTTCGGCATGCACGTGCTGGCGGTGAACCGGACGGGTAGCACTGAGGTCCCGGAGGTGGACAAGGTCCGGCCGCCGAGGTTCCTGGCGGACCTGCTTCCGGTTGCCCACGCCGTGGTGGTCACGCTGCCATTGACCGAACAGACGCGAGGCATGATCGACGCCCGGGCCATCAGCCGGATGCGCACCGATGCCGTGCTGGTCAACCTCGGCCGCGGTGGGGTCGTCGACGAACCGGCGCTGGTCCAGGGCCTGCAGTCCGGTCAACCGGCCGGAGCCGTCCTGGACGTGTTCGCGACCGAACCGTTGCCAGCGGACAGCCCGCTGTGGGATCTGCCCAACGTGCTGATCAGCCCGCACACCGCGGCCTTGTCCGTGCATGAGAACGCGCGCATCGTCGAGTTGTTCACGGAGAACCTGCGTCGCTACCTGCGCGGCGAGGAACTGCTGAGCCGGGTTCGCCCATCGCTGCTGTACTGACCGTCGGCGACGTCGTCGCTGGCCTCTGGTCACGGCGCCACTGGCGGCTGCCGACCGTCCCCCGCGTCGTCGACCGAGGGATCCGGCAACGGGGTCTCGGTGTCTGCCAACCGCGAAGAAATAACCCGGTGTCCGGCCCGAACCACTGCCTGGATGGTGTCTGTCGCGTCCCACACGTTGACGTTCATCCCGGCCAGCACCCGGTGATCGTTGAGCCAGAAGGCGATGAACTTCAGGCCGTCCTTGTCGCCGCGGAACACGACCTCGTCGTAACCGTTCGGCCCGACATAGCCGGAGTACTCCATCCCCAACTCGTACTGGTCGCTGTAGAAGTACGGCACCCGGTCGTAGGCGGCGGCGGCGCCGAGCATCGCTTTCGCTGCGATCGCCGGTTGGTTCAGCGCGTTTGACCAGTGCTCGACCCGGATGTGGGTGCGCAGCGACGGGTGAAAGGCGTTGGCGACGTCACCGGCGGCGTAGATGTCCGGGTCCGAGGTTCGCAGGTGTTCATCGACCTTGATTCCGTTGTCGAGGGTGAGGCCGGCCGCGCCGGCAAGCTCGGTGTTCGGCGTGGCGCCGACACCGATAACGACCAGGTCGGCGTCAACGCGGCTTCCGTCGGCGAGACTGACACCGGTCGCGCGCGTCGCGTCGGCGCCGATGATGTTCGTCACCTTGACGCCGCAGCGCAGATCTACGCCGTGGGCCCGGTGCAACTGGGCGAACACCTCGGCGGCTTCACGACCCAGCACCCCGAGCAGCGGGAGCTCGGCCGTTTCCAGCACGGTCACGTCCAGGCCGGCGGCGCGGGCGGCGGCGGCCACCTCCAACCCGATCCAGCCGGCTCCGACCACCGCGATCCGTGAAGCGCTCGACCAGGCGGCCCTCAGCCGCTCACAGTCCTCGATGCGACGCAGGTAGAACACCCGGGGCGGCTCTGCGCCGGCCACCGGCAGAATCCGCGGGGACGCGCCGGTGGCCAACAGGAGCTTGTCGTAGCCGATCGGCGGTGCACAGTCGCGGATCACTTGGTGCGAGCCGCGGTCAATCGCTGTTGCCCGGCTGTTGCGCTGCAGGTCGACGTCGTGTTCGTCGTACCAGCTCTCCGGATGGACGTAGATCTTTTCTTTCTCGGAGTGGCCCTGCAGGTAATCCTTCGACAGCGGCGGACGTTCGTACGGTCGCTCCGCTTCCTCGCCGATGAGCACGATGCGGCCGTCGAAGCCTTCGTCCCGCAGGGCCTCGGCGGCTTTGGCGCCGGCCAGCCCAGCACCGACGATCACGAACGTCTGCCGGTGAGCCATGGTGTGTTCCTCTGAGTGTTGGATGTCGGTTCGGCTGAGCATCAGGGTCGAGTCGCGGGGTCACCGTTGGGTCTTGTCGGGAAGGGGAGGTGCCAGCGATGCGGCGCGACGAGGCCCGTGGTCGCGGGCGGGCCCCATGATCCTTGCGGGTAGGCCGCGGGTGTCGGGGGCCGTTCGAGCAGCGGCGCGGAGATCTCCCACAACCGTTCGATGCCGTCGGCGCGGGTGAACAGCGTGTGGTCGCCGAGCAGCGCGTCGTGCAGCAGACGTTCGTAGCCTTCGAGGCCGTTCGCCACGTCGAACGAGTCGCCGTAGCGGAACGTCAACGACGCCGGCCCCAACGCCGTCGCAGCGCCCGGGGTCTTGGCGAGAAAGTCCACCCAAATCACGCCGGGATCGGACAGCTCGAAGGTCAGCTCGTTGGGGCGGGCCACCCCCCGGGACCGCAGAGAATCGAACATGTCGTGGGCGGGCTCCTTGAACCCGAGGGTGATGGTGTGCCGGCTCGCTGCCATCGCCTTACCCGTGCGCAGGTAGAACGGCACGCCCGCCCAGCGTGAGTTGTCCACCCCGACCTCGACCGCGGCGAACGTCTCGACGACCGACTCCGCCGCGACCCCCGGCTCCTGCCGGTACCCGTCGTACTGGCCGAACACCGCATGTTCCGGGTCGACCGGCTTGATCGCATCGAAGACTTTGCCGGTCGCGTCGCGCAACGAGCGGGCGTCCAGGCGCCCGGGCGGTTCCATCGCGACGAACCCGAGCACGTGCAACAGATGGGTGACGACCATGTCGCGGTACGTGCCGGTCTGTTCGAAGAACCCGGCACGACCTTCGACGGTCAGCTGCTCGGGGACGTCGATCTGCACGTAGGCGACGTGGCGGCGGTTCCACACCGGTTCGAACAATCCGTTGGCGAAGCGGAACGCGAGAATGTTCTGGACCGCTTCCTTGCCGAGGAAGTGGTCGATCCGGAAGACCTGCGACTCCTCGAAACCGAGGTGCAGCGTCTCGTTGAGTGTGCGCGCGGAGGCCAGGTCGTGTCCGAACGGTTTCTCGATGACCACCGAGGTGCGTTCGGTGAGATCGGCCTCGCGGAGCATGTCGATGATCGGCGCGAACGCTTGCGGGGGGACGGCGAGGTAGACCAGCCGGTGGACCTGCGGCCCGAGATCGGCTTCGGCCTTGGCGACCGCGTCCAGCAGCGCCTGCGGCTGCTCGGCCGTGGCGGCCGCGAACGACAGGCTCGCGGCGAACGGGCCCCACGTTTCGTCGGTGACCTCCCGCCGGCCGAACTGCTCCAGCGCGCCGCGCACATGCGCCCGGAACCCGGCGTCGTCAGGCGCGTCGTCGGGGCGGCCGGAGCCGACGATCCGGTAGTGCGCGGGCAGCATCCCGGCGACGGCGAGATGAAACAGACCCGGGAGGAGCTTGCGCTTGGCCAGATCACCGGTCGCGCCGAACAGGATCAGCACGTGGTCGTCTGGAACCACTCGTGCCGTGGCCCGAGGATCGGCCGATGGACTGCTGGTCATCGCCGTGCGTCGTCGATGCGGACCTTGCGCGCATAGCTTTGTCCGTGGAGCGTGTCCCTCATAGTGGCAATCCCTCGGTGAGCGAGGAGATGACGTAGTCCGCGCCAGCCTCGCGGAGTTGGGCGACGGTGAAGTTGTGGCTGCCGACGCCGACGCACGCCATCCCGGCGGCGTGCGCTCCCTCGACGTCGTGCGGCGTGTCGCCGACCACGAACGCTTGGGCAGGCGCCACAGGTTCGCCGTAGACGAGCGCGGCGCGCTGCAGCGCGATCTTGGTGAGTTCGCCGCGGTCGGTGGAGTCCGAGCCGTAGCCACCGAAGGAGAAGAACCGGTTGAGTTTCGCGCGGTGCAGCTTGATGTGCGCCGCGGCTTCGACGTTGCCGGTGACCAGGCCGAGCAGGTAGCCGGTGTCGATCAGCTTGGGCAGCAGGTCCTCGACGCCGGGCAGCACCCGGTAGTTCTCCGACTCTTCGACGGTCGTGTGCAGGTAGTACAGCCGGCGTTCGAGCAACTTGGTGAACTCGTGCCGCTCGGGGTCGCGGTGCAGCACGGCTTGAAAGGTCTTACGGCCGACATCGGGATCGGTCATGCCGGTGTCGGTGAACTGGCCGATGTCAGCCGGTATGCCGTAGAGCTCGTCGAACGCAAGCCGCCACGACGCCGCGCCGGCGCCGCCGGTGATCAGCAGGGTGCCGTCGATGTCGAACAGGATCGCGATGCGTTCGTTGTCCGCGCGCGCCTCGCGGGTTGCACCGGATCGTTCGGCCGCGGTGGTCATCGGACTGGCTTCTCGGCGTGGCCGCCGAACTGTTTGCGCATCGCCGACAGCGTCTGGTCGGCGAAGTGGTCGAGACCTCGCGAGCCGAACCGCGACGCCAGCGCGGTCAGTAGAACCGGGGCGGGGACGCTCTCCTCGATCGCGGCGATCGCCGTCCAACGGCCCTCACCGGAGTCCGACACGCTGCCGGAGTACTCGTGCAGGTCGGGCGATTCGACCAGTGCGGCGGCGGTCAAGTCGAGCAGCCAGGAGGCGATCACGCTGCCGCGCCGCCACACCTCGGTGATCGAGGCGATGTCGAGGTCGTACTGGTAGTACTCGGGATGTTCCAGCGGGGCGGTTTCGGCGTCGTTGTCGCGGGCGACAGTCCCGGCGTTGGCGTTCTTGAGGATGTTCAGGCCCTCGGCGTAGGCGGCCATCAGCCCGTATTCGATGCCGTTGTGGACCATCTTCACGAAGTGCCCGGAGCCGACCGGACCGCAGTGCAGGTAGCCGCGTTCGGCGTCGGCGGGGTCCCCGTCGCGTCCGGGTGTGCGCGCCGCGGCCTCGACGCCGGGCGCGATCGCGGCGAAGATCGGCCGCAGCCGTTCGACGACCTCAGCTTCACCGCCGACCATCAGGCAGTAGCCGCGTTCGAGACCCCAGACGCCGCCGCTGGTGCCGACGTCGAGATAGTGGATGCCTTGCTTCGCCAGTACGGCGGCTCGGTCGATGTCGTCGCGGTAGTAGGAGTTGCCGCCGTCGATGATCACATCGCCGGCGTCCATCCGCTCGCCTAGCGCGTGGACGGTGTCCGCGGCGATCTTCCCGGCCGGGACCATCACCCAGACGGCTCGCGGCTTGTCGAGTTTGGACACGAGCTGGTCGAGGGAGTCGGCGCCGGTCGCGCCGTCGGCTGCCAGCACGTCGACCTGGTCCGGGTTGACGTCGAATATGACGCACTCGTGACCGTTCGGCAGGAGGCGCCGGGTGAGGTTCGCCCCCATCCGTCCGAGCCCAACCATTCCGATCTGCATGATTCGTCTCCGTCTGTTGGCTGTGCTCAGCTGAGGATTCGGGCGACGACGTCGCGCAGCGCCCTCAGGCCGGTGGCGGGGTCGTCGCCGAGGTCGACCCGTAGAACGCGGCGGCCGCGTGCGGCGAGAGCGTCGAAGTCGCCGCGGGCCTGCGCTTCTTTGACAACCCCGAACGTATAGGCGTGGCCGGGCACTGGGAGCTCGACTGTGTCGACGCAGGTCAGTTGCAGGAAGACTCCGGAGTTGGGGCCGCCCTTGTAGGCCTGGCCGGTCGAGTGCTGGAACCGCGGGCCGAACCCGACGCAGGTGGCGACGTGCAGCCGGTCGCGGACGAGCACCCGGATCTCGGTCAGCAGCCGCTCGTGCTCGGCCGTCATCGGCAGGTAGGCCAACAGGGCGAGATAGTCGCGGGGTTGGACCCGGCCGAGCTGCGCCGCCAGCAGGCTCTCGACCGAGGCGGTGGCGCCGGCGGTTTCGAGCAACTCGGCGGTGTTACGGGCATCGGCCGCCAGCCGCATGACGTCGCCGGTGGCGAACCACGGGCGATCAGGCAGCGACCGCGTGGCGTCGTAGGCCTCGGTCAGGCTGCGGGTCGCGGTCTTGGCGTCTTCGACGTCGGGCTGGTTGAACGGGTTGATCCCGAGGATCGACCCGGCGACCGCGGTTGCGAACTCCCAGCGGAAGAATTCGCCGCCGAGATCGGCGAGGTCGTCCAGCACGATCCGCACCACCGGATGCCCGGCAGCTTCCAGTGCGATGACGTGCTTCTCCTGATCTGCGTCGTTGTCTGCGGTAAGGCGCAGGTACACGAACAGCCGGTCCTCGCCGTAGACGTCGGGCGCGCCGAGCGGCTCGCGGTCGACCGGGATGACACCCGTACCGTCCTTGCCGGTCGACTCCGCTATCAGCTGCTCCAGCCAGGCGCCGACGGACCGGATCCCGGGGGAGGCGATCACGGTGAGCTTGTCGCGGCCCGCGGTCGCGCAGACGCCGATGATGATGCCGAGCGCCAGGCCCGGGTTGTCGGTCGCCGGCACACAGCCGGCGCAGGCATGCGCCATCCGTTCGGCGCGGTCGAGCAGCGCCAGCACGTCGATCCCGCTGGCGGCGCCGGGGATCATCCCGAAGTCCGACAGCGCCGAGTAACGCCCGCCGATCGGCAGCCAGCCATGGAAGACCGCCCGGTAGCCGGTTTCTGCGGCGAACTTCTCCAGGGCAGTACCCGGATCGGTGATGGCGATGAACCGCCGTCCTGCCTCGGCGGGACCGAGACGGTCGCTGAGCAGGGTGTGGAAGTAGGCGGCGAAGATGTTGGGCTCGAGCGTCGTCCCGGACTTCGAGGAGACGAAGAACAGTGTCCGGGACAGGTCGATCGAGTCTTCGAGTGTTTTGATCTGCCGCGGGTCGGTGGAGTCGAGCACGCGCAGCCGCGGCAACCCTTCAACGGTTGGGAAGGTGCGCGCGAAGACGTCCGGGCACAGGCTGGACCCGCCCATCCCCAGCACCACGGCGTCGTCGAAGCCACCGGAGCGGATGTCGTCGACGAGTGCGGTGAACCGGTGCGCGTGGGCCAGCTGGTCCATCGGCACGGTCAGCCAGCCGAGCCAGCGCGCCTCGTCCGCGCCGGTCCACAGCCGGGCGTCGTTGGCCCACAGGCGTGAGACCTTCGCCTCATCGCGCCACTGCGCGATTGTCACGTCGACACTGTCTGCGATCGCAGTCGGCAACGACCGGGTGACATGGGTGACCGGCGGCGTGGCGGGCATCCGCAGGGACTGCCCGATCGAGTCGAGCAGTTTGGCTTGGGCCTCGATGAACGTCTCGACACCCTCACGCAACAGTCCGTCGGTGACCGCGTCGAGGTCGACACCTTCCAGCGTCAGCGTGTCGAGCACGGTCTGCGCGGCCGGCACGTCCTCGGTCAGCGTGACTCGCGCCGTGCCGTGCGACTGGAACGCCTCGTAGGTGGCCGGGTAGATCGTGTCGACGGTGTCCGGTCCGATCAGCGACTCGACGTAGTAGACGTCGGAGTACGCCGGGTTCTTGGTGCTGGTCGACGCCCACAGCAGGCGCTGCTCGTGGCCGCCGCGGGTCTGCAGTGCCTGCCAACGGTCGCTCGCGAACAGTTCCCCGAACCGGACGTAGGTGAGCTTGGCGCTCGCGATCCCGACCTCGCCCTGCAACTGCTTGCTCACCTGCGGGTCGACGGCGGAGTCGATCCGGCTAATGAAGAAACTCGCCACCGACGCGATTCGGTCGATCGGTGCGCCGGCCGCTAGCCGATCCTCCAACCCCGCCAGGTAGGCCTCGACCACCCGCTCGTAGACGGCGATCGAGAACAGCAGGGTGATGTTGACGTTGATTCCCTGCGCGATCAGTTGCCGGATCGCCGGGATGCCCTCCTCGGTGCCCGGCACCTTGATCATCAGGTTGGGCCGGTCGACCGCCGTCCACAACCGCTGCGCCTCGGCGACAGTGCCGGCGGTGTCGTGTGCCAAGTCCGGCGCCACTTCCATGCTCACGTAGCCGTCAACGCCGTCGGTGTCTTCGTACACCGGGCGCAACACGTCCATCGCTTGCCGAAGGTCGACGATCGCCAGCGCCTCGTAGACGCTCTTGATATCTGGCGCGTCGCTGGACGCTGCGGCTGCCGCGCGTGCGGCCGCCAACGCCTCGTCGTAGTCGGTCGAGCCGACGATCGCCTTTTCGAAAATCGACGGGTTGGACGTCACGCCGGTAAGGCCGTCCTCGCGCACCATCCGCTCGAACTCCCCGGAGGTGAGCAGCCCCCGGCGGATGTTGTCGAACCAGACGCTCTGGCCGAGGGCGGCGATCGCCGCGATCGGAGCTGGAGTGCCGACCGCTCGCGCGGAGGATGCAGTGGTCATCGAAGCCTCGGTTCCGTAGCGGTTGTTAGTGCAGGACTTTGCCGACCGTCAGCAGGACCACCGAGTCCTCCAAAGCTTCCAGGCGGTGCCGCGCGTCGGGGACGACGAGCAGGTCGCCGCTGCGGCCGTCCCAGGACAGCTCGCCGCAGGCGAGCCGGACGCGGCCGCTCAGCACGTGCACGCTGGCCTCGCCGGGACTGTCGTGTTCGGCCAGCGTCGCGTCCTTCACCATCGCGATGACCGTCTGGCGCAGGACATGCTCGTGGCCGCCGACGACGGTGTCGGCGGTGTGGCCGCCGCCGGCCGCGGCGGCACGGTCGAGCAGCTCGTGACCGAGCGCTTCGAGGGAGAACCGTTGCATGGGCCCTGGCACATCCATCCCATTGCTTTGTTTCCGGTCAGACATCGGCGGGGCTGCTGTCAAGCGCGGTCGGCTATCAGGACTCCTGCGGTGGCCGGTCGGAGCAGGTCGCGCACGGTCTTGACGATCTGATCGCGGTCGATGCCGGCTTGGGCGAGTAGTTCGTCGGGCGTGCCAGACGTCGGCATGATGCGTACGGCGAGGGTGACGACGCGCGGCCGTGCGGTGGTGTCGGCGAACACTTCGAGGACGGCGTCGCCGATGCCGCCTTCGGGGTGGTGGTCCTCGACGGTGACGATCGTGCCGGTCGCCTCGGCCGCGTCGAGCAGCGTGGCCGCGTCGATCGGCTTGATCGAGTACAGGTCGATCACACGGGCGTTGATGCCCTGCGTCGCCAACGTGTCTGCGGCGGCGAGCGCCTCGTGCAACGTGATCCCGGCGGCGACCACGGTGACTTCGTCGTGGATGGAGCAGCGCAGGACGCGGGATCCACCGACGCCGAAGTCGTCGTCCGGTGAATACAGCACGGGTGTGGACGCACGGGTCGTCCGCAGATACGAGACGCCGGTCTGGTCGACCATGGCTGCGACGAGTTTCGCGGTCTGGTTCGCGCACGACGGGTACAGGACGGTGCTGCCGTGCACGGAGCGGATCGCCGCGATGTCTTCCAGGCCCATCTGGGACGGCCCGTCCTGGCCGATGGACACGCCGCAGTGCGAGCCGACCAGGCGGATGTCGGCGCGGCTGACCGCCGCCATCCGGATGAAGTCATACGCCCGGGACCAGAAGGCGGCGAAGGTTGCAGCGAACGGGATCCAGCCTCGCACCTGCAAGCCGACCGCGGTCGCGACGAGCTGCTGCTCGGCGATGTACATCTCGAAGTAGCGATCTGGGTGCGTGGCTGCGAACAGCTCGGTGTACGTGGAGTGACCCACCTCGCCGTCGAGCGCGACGATCATTGCGTTGCGGGTGCCGAGCGCTGCGAGTGCGTCGCCGTAGGCGCGGCGGGTCGCGACCCTCTCTCCGACTGACCAGCGTGCGGGGGCGCCCGCTTTGGCAGCGAAGCGGTGTGGCTGGGCGCCGACAGGGGGAGCGCTCGGGTGCGCGGTCAGGTCGCGGATCCCTCCGAGCTCACGGATCGCGGCGTCGGGGTCGGCGAGTGGTTTGCCGTGGAAGCCGTTG
>Ga0070658_10000839_pt1 | contig 26240 bp, 16 predicted proteins | sample KBSC13metaG_FD_64664 | JGI IMG/M metagenome (GOLD analysis project Ga0070658, IMG submission 64664) | Corn rhizosphere microbial communities from Kellogg Biological Station, Michigan, USA - KBS C1-3 metaG | ecosystem: Host-associated > Plants > Roots > Rhizosphere > Soil ... | reverse complement strand
AGCGGCCCGCGTCGCCGCCGAAGCAGAAGCAGCACGCCTCGCCGCCGAGGAAGAAGCCCGGCGCCTGGCGGAGGAAGAAGCGGCCCGCGTCGCCGCCGAAGCAGAAGCAGCACGCCTCGCGGCCGAGGAAGAAGCCCGGCGCCTCGCCGAAGAAGAAGCCGCCCGCATCGCCGCGGAAGAAGAAGCCGCCCGGCTCGCCGCGGAAGAAGCCGCCCGGCTCGCCGCCGAAGAAGCAGCCCGCATCGCCGCCGAGGAGGAAGCGCGCCGCCTCGCAGAGGAAGAAGCAGCCCGCATCGCCGAAGAGGAGGAAGCGCGCCGCCTCGCAGAGGAAGAAGCCGCACGCCGGCTCGCGGAACAGATCGCGCAGGCAGAGGACGAGGCCTGGGCGGAGTACTGGGTGCGCGAAGCCGCGATCATCGAATCGCGCGAGGAGGAGCTGCGGCGCGCCGCGGCCGAGGAAGCCGAGCGCGAGCGTCGCCACGCGGCGCGAAGCGTTCTGAGCGAACTCGCGCAGCAGGAGATTGAGGAACAGCCGCCGGCGCCGGACCCCATGCCGGACCCCATTCCGGAACGCGAGCCGGTAGCCGCCGGCATCGCCGCATCGAGTCGCGACGTCGCGGACACCGCGGCGCTGCTGCGCGAGTTGTCATCGCTCGGGCTCGACGACGATCCGCCGTCCGGGCCACCGCCACCGCGGCTGCCACCTCGGCCGGCGCCGGCGCCACCGAAGAAAAAGAAGCGCGGCCTGTTCGGCCTGTAGAAAGACTGCGTGCGCGCAGTCGTTCAGCGAGCGTCCTCGGCGTCGGTGTCCGTCGACGGCGAAGTTCTCGGCGGCTTTGATCAGCAAGGTCTCGTCGTACTCGTCGGTGTCACCCACGACGACACACCAGAACAGGCACGGCAGCTCGCGGCGAAGGTGCACGGTCTCCGAATCCTCGACGGCGAGCGCTCGGCCGCCGATGCTGGAGCACCGATCGTCGTCGTGAGCCAGTTCACCTTGTACGCCGACACCTCGCGCGGCCGCCGACCGTCGTGGAGTGCAGCCGCGCCGGCGCATGTCGCGGAGCCTTTGGTCGACGAAGTCGTCGGCGAATTACGACGCTGTGGCGCAACCGTCAGCACCGGTCGGTTCGGTGCTCACATGCACGTCAATCTCGTCAACGACGGTCCGGTCACACTCATCCTCGACGTGTAGCCCAGGTGCGGAAAGCCGTTGTGCTGCAACGGAAAAGTGTCGGTGCTCGTGGATAGCGTCGCATCATGATGCTGATGACGGAGTGTCCGGAGTTTCCGCAAGCATTGGCCGTCACGGCCGGCGGCACGACCGTGGACGGGCAGGTGCTGGAGAACCTGCTGGACGCACCACCGGACCCGTGGCTGGCGGTGGTGCTGGCCGAGGTCGATCCGGCGAGGTTGACCAGCGTGGAACTGCCTGGCTATCTGCAAGGCTGGCAGACGCTGGCGAACTGGGCCGAGGCGAACCTGACCGCGGCCGTCGCCGAACTGGCCCGCCGACCCGACGTCCAGATCCCGGACAAGGAGGTCGCGCTCGCGTTGTGCGAACCGGCCGGCACCGCCTCCCGGCGGGTCTGGGCTGCGCTGCAGGTCACCGGCCGGCTGCCGAAGCTCTGGCAGGCGTTCCGGGCCGGCCGGCTGACCCGCCGACACGTCGAGGAGTTCGTCAAGGCCACCGCCCGCGTCCAGGACCCAGACATCCTCGACACGGCGCAGGAACGGGTGCTGGCGCGGGCCGGTGGGAAGACCCCGGACGAACTGCGCCGGCACGCCCGCGACGTGATCAATAAGCTGGACCCGGCCGGCGCGCAGCAACGCGCCAGAGACGCCCGGAGAGAACAGACCGACGTGGTGATGTACCCGGCCGACGACGACGGCATGGCGAACGTCGTCACCACCCAGCCGGTCGAAGACGCCGCGCTCGTCACCGCCGCCACCCACGCCTACGCCGCCGGTTGCAAGAACGCCGGCGACAACCGGCCGGTCGGAGTGCTACGCGGCGAAGGGCTGACCCGAATGGCCAGCGCCTACCTCACCGGCGACACCCTCCTCGGCGCGGCGCCCACCTCCGGTGGCCGACCGATCGAGATCTGCATCACCTGCCCGCTGCCAACCGCGCTCGGTCTCGCCGACCTGCCCGGCGAGGTGCCCGGCAAAGGCATCGTGCCGCGGGAGGTGATCGCCGAGATGATCGCCCGCGAACAGGTCAAGCTGCGGCTGATGGTCATCAACGAGAACACCGGCCGACTCGTCTACCGCGCCACCACCGCCTACCGGCCCACCCCGGACCAGATCGCCCAGGTCCGCGCCACCTACGTGCACTCCGCCAGCCCGGGCAGCAAGGTCCCGGTCGAACGCTGCCAGATCGACCACGCCATCCCCCACCCCGACGGCGACACCGTGATCGGCAACCTCGCTCCTCTCGACCAGAACTGGCACGGCGACAAGACCCGCAAGCACCTGAGCGTCACCATCAACGACGACGCCACCATCACCGTCACCACCCCACTCGGCCAAACCCGCACCATCGAGCCCTACGACTACCGAACGTGCGAACAACCGCCACCGTCATCACCCGACGTCGAAAAGACCGACGTCGACTCGCCCCCCTCGAACACCCCGCCACCGTTCTAAAGCCCAGCCCCCAGGCGACGTCGCAAATCCCGACGTCACCTCCCAGCGCCCGACAAGCGAGCGCGACTGTGTGTGCCAGAGCGCACGGAACGGCGCCCACTTCGACCGGTCACGGAGCAGCGATGGCAACCGACGTCGAGAATTCCGACGTCACCAGCTAGCACGAGGCAAGCGGGTGCGGCCCCGAACGTCACCGACGTGGGCAATGGCGACGTCCCGGCTGGCGCGACTGAAGTGTGCGCGGTGGTTGTGGTCATGGCGCAGCGGGCGACGCACACTTCGGCGCGCCCCGGCCCAGCGACGGCAACCGACGTCGCAAATCCCGACGTCACCGCGCTGCGGAGACAAGCGGGTGCGATCGCGTGCTCCAGAGTGCACGGAACGGCGCCCACTTCTCCAGCCGACGGCCTCAGGTGTCGGCGTCAGGCGTCGACGAGGCGTTCGATCGCGGCGGCCATGCCGGCGACGAACAGGTGCGCATCATCCGCCGTCTGCCGCTTGACCACCGCGAGCGCGATCGGTCCGAGCTCGGCGTGATGCACGGCTGTGCCCAGGAAGCCGACCGGGCGATCGTCGAGCAGCACGGGTGTTTGCGGCGGCGGCAACTCGTCCTCGGTGCCGTCGAGGTGCAGTCGCACCAGCCGCCGCGGCGGGCGACCCAGGTTGTGCACCCGAGCAACGGTCTCCTGCCCGCGATAGCAGCCCTTGTCCAGGTGCACGGCCGTGTCGAGCCAGCCGATTTCGTGCGGGATCGTCCGATGGTCGGTCTCGAACCCCAGCCGAGGCCGGCCCGCCGCGACACGCAACGCCTCCCACGCGGAGTGTCCGACCAGCGGCAGGCCGCCGGCGTGAACGCGAGCAGCGAGCTCGGACCGCGGCACGATCTCGTCGTCGCCACCGACGCGCGACAGCACGGCGTACGCCGACGAGACGTCCTCCGGCTCGACCGCGCTCCAGAACCGCATCGACTCCAGATAAGCCAGCAACGCGGCAGCGGCTCCCGGCTCGACGTGGATCCAGACGGCATCACCGTCGTCCACGAGCACCAGGTGATGTTCGACGTGCCCGTGTGGTGACAGCACGAGTGCTTCCGTCCATCGACCCGGGTCGAGCTGTTCCAGGTGCTGTGAGGTCAGCGAATGCAGCCACGGCAGCCGGTCGTTGCCGGCGACGCGGATGACGCCGCGATGCGACCGGTCGACGACGGCCCCGTCCGCGATCGCGACGCGCTGCTCGCGCAGCGGGTCGCCGTAGTGCGCCGCGACCTCGGCATCGACACCTTGTCCGGCGACGGCGCCGGGACGGGCGAGCAACGGACTAACGGCCACCTACAAATGCTATGCGCCCTCCAGATCAGGGCAGGTTGCTGAAGACCACCGTGATCTTTCCGCTGGTCGCCAGGCCGGGGCACGACCGCACCGCACCCACGGAGTCGAGCGCGAGGTCGAAGGACGGGGCGGGGAGCTTGAAATCCTTCGTCGCTCCACAGAACTGGTACTCGGTCGACAGCAAACCGCTGCCCTGCACCCAGATATCGCCCGGAACGCTGAGACCTGAGGCGTCCACGGCCTTGATCGTCAGGTAGCGCTCGCCCTTCTTGGCCGCGAGCGTCCAGTCGGCGGCACCTGCACTCGAGCACGCGCCGGGACGGGACGCGACACCTGAGCCACCGTCCCAGGCCTCGATCGTGCAGCCGCCTGTGTAGGTCAGCGTCACGGTGCGGGTGGTGCGCTTGACCACTTTCTTCTTCGTCGCGGCCTCGGCGCCGACGGCGCTGGCCAGCACGAGCGAGGCGACGACCAATGCACCGATCACGCGAGCCTTGCCGACCATGCGGGCCTCCCCGTGCGCCGAATATCGGCGTCGGAAGGGAGTTCGACAACGGCGCCGTGATTCCTGCGCGTCAGCCCCGCTGCTGTGCCCACCGCCAGCGCGTCCGCGCCGCATAACCGGCAGCGCCTGCGGTCATCAAGCCGGCGGCGCCGAGCATCCACGCCATCTCAGAGTCGGTCGTACGACGGCTCATCGCCAGCGACGTGTCGTCCTGCAGGCCCTGGTCGGCGTCGGCGAACGCCAGCTGCGGCTGCTCCTCGTCCTGCTGCGCGAAGCCGGCGTTGGGGTTGACCGCAGGGTTGGGGTTGACGTTGGTGTTGACGTTGGTCGGCGGGTTGGGCGGAGCCGCCGGCGCCACCCCGGCAACGACGGCAGCCGCGGCCGGTGGGATGACGGCCGCGGGTGGCTTCGCCGCGGGTCCACACGTGACCGCCGTCGTCGTCGAGGTCAGCGCTCGCGGCCCGGCCGTCGCCGTGAGCGTGAGCGGCCATGTGTGGCTGGTGGCGGCACGGGGGCAGGTGTAGCGCACGACATAGCCGAGCGTGTTGTCGGCGCGGATGTTGACTGTCGGCGCGGCCGGATTCGAGACCACGCGCCCCAACCCTGACGGGCCCCCGGCGATGCGCAGGGCCACCGAGCGGTAGTCCGGGATGTTCTCGGCGAGCTGCACGAGCAGCGGCGCGAGGTGGACCGCGGACGGGGCCGAGCCCACTGCGACCTGCTGGCCGGCGAGGCCGACCTTGACCCGGTTGTCCGCCTGCTTGCTGATCGTGCAGACCAGCGGCTCACCAGCCGGGATGTCGGTCGTGCCGTTGCCGTCGCAGTCGACGCCCCCACGTGGCGCGAGTGCCCCGGTGGCCCGGGCCATGCGGCGCTCGTCCTTCAGCGAGTCGAACACTCCCGGCTCCGGCTTGCCCGCACCGTCGGTGGACTCGACCGCAAGGCCGATCTGGTGCACACCGTGGCTGTTCAACGTCGAGATCGTCGTGCGCCACGACGGCGAGATCGCGAAGTCGCTCGAGTCGTGGAACGGCTCATCGGTCGCGAGGAAGGCCAACCGGAGCGAGCCGCTCCGATAGCCCGCGCTCTGCCCCGGCCGCACGACCCATCGCTTGACCGATGAGTCGTAGTAGACGTCGCTCGCCTTCTGTCCCACCCCGACCGTCGACTGATAGAGCGCGGTCAGGTCCGACTCCGGCACGTCACCACCGTCCGCCGCCTTCAACGACGACAGCGCGTGCGCGAGTGTCGCGTTGGCCGGCCCGATCCGCCGGTCCAGCCGATACGGGTAGTCCGTGTCGGGCCCCTCGCCGCCGGCCCAACCTGGATAGTCCTTGAAGTCGCCCACGCCATAGTCGACGTTGAGGCCGGTCGAGCTCAGGTCGTTGACGACGCTTTGCAATCCCTGCCGGACACCGTCGATGGTCTGGTCGGTCGAGCTGGTCGTGTCGACGAGGAACATCAGGTCGACCGGCGACGGTGTCCGCGGCAGGAGCAACGAGTAGGGCACATCCTGGTGCGCACCGGCCGCCAGCGTGAGACTCCGCACCGCGGAGGTGAGCGTCGACGGGAACTGCTTGACCGGGCCCTGCGGCAACAACCGGATCGGCCGCAGTGTCGGCGTCAGCGTCTTGCAGGAGTTGATGTTGTAAACCGCGCGCAGCAGATGCCGGCGATCAGGAGCGATCCCGGTGATCGCCAGCCCGACGCCGGTCGGAGCGGAGACTTGGACCGAGCCGGCCGTCGGCGGACCCACGCCCGGCGTCAACGCGATCTGGAACAGGCAGCGCCCCGCCAGCGGCTCGACCGACAACTTGTCTGCGTCGTACGCGACGACGATCGGCGCCACTGCCGCGATCGCCACCGACTTGGCGTTCTCGAGTGCCTGGTGCTGCTTCCAGGCGTGGCCGCCGTCAAGACTGACGTCGAATCGATGCGAGCCGGCATGTCCTTGCGCCAACTGGACGAAGCCGCTGCCTGCGGTCGCGGCGTAGCTCTGCACGTCCTGGCCGTCGATCGGCAAGGGCGCAAAGGTCGCGCCGCCGTCAGTGCTCAGCACGAGGCCCTGCCCGGCACGCAATGCGAACACCTGGTTGAGCACCGCCGGGTTGACGCGCAGGTGCGTCTCGCTGGTGTCGCTGCTTCGCTTCGCCCAGGTCTGACCCGCGTCATTGCTGACGTAGATGCCGCTGTTGGAGCCGGCGCCGGTCACCAGGGCGTACAGGTCGCGCGGTGACTGGTCGGCGGCCGCAATCTCAGCGATGCTGCCGACATTCGGCAGGCCGTTGCTGCTCGAGGTCCACGTGGTGCCGCCGTCACCGCTCGCGAACACCACCGGCTGCGACGGTAACGCCACCGGCAGCGCATCGGTGACGGTGACGTCGGCAGCGACATAGACGTACGACGAGGCCGTGGATGAGCTCGGCGCTGCGATGTCAGTGATGCTCGTTGCTTCATGCAGCGCCGAGACGCCGCCAACCGTGACCGGGGGCAACGACGCCGTGCGCCAGCTGCAACCCGCGTCGGTGGTGACACGAACAGCGTGCCCGTCAGTGGCAAAGACGCGCTCCGGCGCGTAGGTCACGGCGCGAACGAGGGTCACGTTCGCAAGCCCCGTGTCGCTGCCGAGCCACGAGTTGCCGGCGAGCATCGTGGTGCCGCCGCACGGCGCCGTCGGCGTCGCCGCTTCGGACGCGACGACGCCGCCACCGGTCATCACGACCAGGGCGGCGGCGATCGCGAGCCGGAGTGAGCGAACCTGCACGGGCGTCGTCCTGTCGAGTCGGCGCGTCAGCGGTTAGCGGTCGTACGACGCCGGCTACCCGCTGAGACGCCCTGCGCCCGCACCCGGGCCCGACCCACCGGCTGCATGCGGGCCCGCAGGTCGTCGAGGTGCTGCTGCAGCGCCGCACCTTCGAGCGTCTCAACCTCGGCGAGGGTGGCGGCGAACGCGTCGAGCACGGCTCGATGATGCTCCAGCAGGACCCGGGCCTCTGTCTCGGCGTCGGCGATGAGCCGGCGGATGGCGGCGTCGGCGGCGGCTTTGGTTTCGGCCGAGATGTCGGCGAGCGGGGTCTCGTCGCCCAGGAACGCGGACGAGTCCGGCCCGAACAGCCGCGTCATCCCGACCTCGTCCGACATGCCGAACCGGGCGACCATGTCGCGCGCCAGCGCGGTCGCCTCTTCCAGGTCGTTCTCGACGCCGGTCGAGATCTCGCCCATGACCAGCCGCTCGGCGGCGGCGCCGGCCAGCTTGATCGCGAGCCGGGAGCGCAACTGCGACTCGGTCAGCAGCAGCTCCTCCTCTTCGGCGCGCAGCTCGGTCGTTGCGATCACCTTGCCGCGGGTCAGGATCGACACCCGTTGCACCGACTGCGACTCGTCCTGCGTCAGCGCCACGACGACGTGGCCCGCCTCGTGGTACGCCGCACGGCGGCGCTCCTCGTCGGTCATCAGGTGGCCGCGACGCTTGGGCCCTTCGAGCACCCGTCGGATCGCCTCTTCGACGTCGCCGACGGTGATCTCACTGCGCTGGTCGCGGATCGCCAGCAGCGCGGCCTCGTTGGTGACGTTCGCGAGATCGGCACCGGTGAAGCCCGGCGTCCGCTCGGCGATGTCCCGCCAGTCGACGTCCGGAGCGAACGGCTTGTTGCGGGCGTGGATGCGCAGGATGCGCTCGCGGCCGTCGATGTCCGGACGCTCGATCGTGATGTGCCGGTCGAAGCGGCCCGGGCGGCGCAGCGCCGGGTCGAGGATGTCGGGCCGGTTGGTGGCGCCGATGACGACGATGCCGCGGGAGACGTCGAAGCCGTCCATCTCGACGAGCAGCTGGTTCAGCGTCTGCTCCCGCTCGTCCGACCCGCCGCTCGAGCCCCCCGCGCCGCGCTTGCGCCCCGCGGCGTCGAGCTCGTCGATGAAGACGATCGCCGGAGCGGCAGCCCGCACCCGTGCGAACAGGTCGCGCACGCGGGCCGCGCCGACGCCGACAAGCGCCTCGACGAACTCGGCGCCCGCGACGGAGAAGAACGGCACCTCGGCCTCGCCCGCGACCGCCTTCGCCAGCAGCGTCTTGCCACAGCCGGGCGGCCCGAACAGCAGCAGGCCCTTCGGCGGGGCCGCGCCGAGCGCTTCGTACTTGGCCGGGTTCTTCAGGTAGTCGACAACCTCGCGCAGCTCGGTGATCGCCTCGTCCACGCCGCCGGCGTCTTCGAAGGTCACCACGGACAGCTTCTTGCCGACACGACCTCGCTTCATCTGGCTGAAGTCGGTGACATCGCCGAGGCTGCCGCCGCCCCGCCCACCTGGCGCCAGCAGCAGCGCGAAAACCGTCGCCAGCAGCATCAGTGGCAGCAGGAACGTCGCAACGAGACGTTCGATCTGCTTGCCGGTCTGCGGGTCGACCGCGACCTGCGCACCGCTGGCCTGCAGCACGCGGTAGATCTCGGAGGTGACGGAGCCGTTCTGGCTGTAGTCGACGTAGTAGCGCAGGCCGCTGGTGCCGAGCTCGCCGACGATGCGGTTGTCCTCATCGAGGAACGTCGCGGTCGTCACCTGCTTGTTCGCGGCGTACGTGTTGAGCTCATCGAGCGAGAGCCGCTGTCCGTGCGCCGGGGCATTGAAGACCGAGCTGATCAGGAAGAAGAACGTGCCGAGCAGCACCAGGAACAGGGCGACCAGCGCCCGGTTGAATCCCCGGCGTCCGCCCTTCGCGGCGGCTCGCCGCTTGCGTTCTCGAGCCCAGGTGCGGGCCCCGCCCAACGCCTGGCTGAGGAGCTGCCGAGGTCCACGGCCGGCCGAATCGTCGGGCACAGTCACTGCCACGCGTGACTCCTCTGGGGTTGCTGGTGCGCCAGACCGGACCGGCCTAGAGCCTCATCTTTCGACAGCCGCCGGCCTTGCACCTTCTCACCGTTGCGGCTACTTCGTGTAACAGAGGCGGGGGCCCCGGCGACCCGGGACCCCCGCCTCAACGTCCTACCTCAGGTGCGGCTGAACTTCACCGTCGGGCTGTTGTTGCCCGTCACACCGTTCTGGCTGTAGAAGCGGGCGAACACGACGTGCGTCCCGCGACTCCAGGCGTGCGTGTAGCTGAACGTCGAACTCGAGCTGAGCGTCACCATGGCGATCCGCACGGACTTGCCGCTGCGGATCTCGTAGATGTAGACGTGCCGCCCGTGCTCGTTCGGCCCGACCGTGCCGGCGATGCGCACCGCGGTCGTGTGCGACGAGTTCTTCGCGGTCACGCTGGTGATCCGGATCGCGGCCTTGACGGTCTCGGCTACTGACGAGATCGACGAACCGAACCCGCTGTCACCGGCGAACGAGATGTCGTACGACGCATTCGCGATGGGCTTGGTCGAGAACGACCAGCGGCCATGGGTGTCCGTGGTCGGATGCGCGGCACCGCCCTTACGGCCACCGGCGTAGACCGGGAAGAGCGACAGCCGCTTGCCACCCACGCCATAGCCGTGCGAGTCGATCAGCCGGCCGCTGAGCACCACCGTCGTGCCGTAGGTGATCGTGCGCGCCGAGCTGCTGATGGAGAGCGCCGTGCTGCTCTTCGGAGTCGCGGTGCCGGCTGCGACCGGCCCGTTGCCGTTGGCGTCGGTTGCGCTGAGCGTGACGCCGTAGCTGTGTCCGTTGGTCAGACCGAGCGTCGCCGAGGTGGCCGACGACGACGGGTGCAGCGTCTGCGCCGTCGAGTTGGCCACCGTCTGGTCCCGGTAGGTCAGCGTGTAGGTCGGCGTCGCGCCGTTGGCGAGCGTCGGCTTGCTCCAGGTGACGAGGGCCTTCGAGTCGCCGGACAGGACATGCAGGCCGAGGCCGCTCAGAACCACCTGCTTGGTGGCAGTGCTGGACAGCCCGGCGCCGTCTGTCGCTTTCAGTGTCAGCGTCAGCACGCCGTCGACTACACCCGACAGGGGAACCGGCTTGAACTGCCAGCCGCCCGTGTTGGTCACGCTCGCGGTGGCGACGTGTGTGTGCGTCTTGTCGTTGCTCGACACGATCGACAGCTGCACGACGTTGACGTCGTTGTCGACGGTTCCCGCGAGGACCGCGGACTGCAGCGTCGCACCGGTGATCGGGCTGTCCGCCTCGGTCACGCTGATGGTCGGCGGCGTCGTGTCGACCGTCCACTGCAGCGGCGCCGCTTGGGTGGCCGGGCTGTAGTCGGCGGCGGTCGAGCCCTTGCGGACCACGTCGGTCTGGGCCTTACACGTGTCGGAACTCGGTGGGTTGACGTCGCCGCAGGAGTTCTTCGGCAGCCAGGTCACCTGCAGCTCGTAGGTGCCCTGACCGACAGTGCTCCCCTTCGGCACGGTCGCGATGTAGCCGTTGCCGGAAGGCGAGGCCGCCAGAGACAGCCCGACGATGCAGTTGCCGCCGGTGCTCGCGATGCAAGCAGAAGCGCTGTGGGTCACGGGGGGCAACTTGGTGTTGTCCTTGTAGCTCACGATCACCGGCTCGGTGAACTCGATGTCGATCGTGGACGGCGGCTGGATCGCGTGCTGCTCGGCGTCGAGGAATGTCGTGTTTCCGGCCGGCGTCGTGAACGTGCTCGTCGAGAGGTTGGGGATCGCACCGACGTTCTTCTGGACAGTGGGCGGGCTACTGCCGCCGAAGTCGCCGGAAAGGTTCCCTGCGGCGTCGCGCGCATCGATGTGAACCGTCAGTTTGCCGTCGTCCAGGCTGGTGACGTCGATCACCTGCTTGGCCATCGTGCGCGAACTGTCTGTCCCGGCAGCCGGGGTGGTGACGACCGTGTGGCTCTCCGGGTCGGTGATGGTGATGGTGTAGCCGACCGTGCTGGAGTCGCTGTCGGTGGCGCCAGGAATGGTGACCTGGGTGCTGTCGGCGGAGATCGTCGGCGTCTGTGCGGTCGGCGTGGACGGCGCCATGGTGTCCTGCGCGATGTTCTGGTCCGGCGAGGTGGCCGTCGAAATTGTCGTGCTCTCCGGCTCCGAGCCCGCGGCGTTCCAGGTCAGGGTGCCGTCGTCGAACATCGACCCGCCCGCCGGCGTGGTGACGTCGACATCGACTTCCCACGGGCAGCTCGGTGCCGTGTTGCAGGTCGGCACGACCGCAGTGTTCTTTGTTGAGTTGCCCGGAATCATCGCGGTGGAGCCAGTGACTGTGACCGTGATGGTCAGCCCGGGCGCAGCGGTGCCCTTGAACGGCACCGCGCTGTCGTTCTGGTTGTTGATGAAGGCCGGCGCCGACAGGTTGGTCGGTGCGCCCTTGCCGGCGACGTAGAAGTTGTAGTCAGCGGTGCCGACGGAGCTGGGGTCCTTGGCTCCGCTGCTGTTGAAGCCGTTGACGTTGAGGACGGCCTCGTACTCACCGACGACCAGCGTGAACTGCGGCTTCCAGGTGACCGTGTCACCCGGGCCTGTCACCGGCGGCATGCCGGTGTCGAACGTGACTGTGCCGGGCAGTTGCGCACCTCGGGCACCAGTGGAGGTGACCTCGAAGACCTTGAAGGAGTTCTGGTCCCCGGTCACCGGCTGGTCAAAGGCCGCCGTAAGCGTTTCGCTTCCGGCGATGACTGACTGGCCCGGCCCCGGGGTGGAGTTGGAAGGGTCGAACTGCGGCGCCCCCGCCGCGGCAGCGTGACCGATGAGCGGCGAAGCAATGGCCGCGATCGTCACGGCGGTGGCGGCCCAGGCGGACCGTCGCATCAGCGCGGAAGCCATTCAGATCTCCATTCCAAGTGCAAGACGCACGCGTACAACGACCGAGGGGGAATTCGGTGACGTGCGCGGATTGTTACCGGCTCGCCCCCCGATAGATCTTTTCGGTGCGTGGGATCCGATCCCTGCCGGATTATGGCGACGTCTGTCCGGATTCCGCCGACGCCGCGCGGCATGTGGCACAGGTGCCGAAGATCGCGAAGTGCGTGGCGTCGATCGTGAACCCGTGGTCGACCGCGATGCGCTGCGCGACCTCGTCGAACACTCCCGGGGCCACCTCCTCGATCCCGCCGCAGTCGCGGCAGACGAGATGCAGGTGGTCGGCGTCTTCGGCCGCGTGGTAGGTCGGGGCCCCGTGTCCGAGATGGGTGTGCGTGACCAGCCCGAGCTCCTCGAGCAGCTCCAGGGTCCGGTAGACGGTCGAGATGTTGACGCCGCTCGCGGTCGCACGCACGCGTTCGGCGATCTCGTCCGGCGTCGCGTGCCCGAGCGTGGCGACGGCCTCCAGCACGAGCTCGCGCTGTGGCGTCAGCCGGTAGCCCCGGGCCCGCAGCTTGGCGTGCCAGGCCGGGGGCGACCCCTCTGCCGTCACGCACCGAGTCTAGGAGCGGCGGCGCTCAGCGCAGCCGTACGACGTTGGAGGGGCGGTCGTCGTCCTGGAGCGGGCCGCCGTCGGCGGTCGGGCGCTGCTCCGGGAGCCGGGTCGACGCGGCCACCGGTGCGAGGGGTAGCCGCAGGAGGAACGTCGACCCGGCCCCCGGAACCGAGGACACCGTCACGTCGCCGCCCATCGCGCGCGCCAACCGGCGGGTGATGTAGAGGCCGAGTCCGGTGCCAGTCTGTTTGCGCGTCTCCTCCAGCCGCTCGAACCGCTCGAAGATGCGCTCCTGTGCCTCCGGCGCGATGCCGGGGCCGCGGTCGGTCACGGCAACGGAGACCTGGTCGCCTTCCGCCGAGATGACGACGTCGACCGGCTCGTCGTCGGGCGAGTACTTCACGGCGTTGGCGAGCAGGTTGGACACCGCCCGCTCGACCCACACCGACGAGCCCTTGACCGTGCACGGAACCGCCGGCGGCCGTATCCGGACAACACGCTCGGGCCTCGACGCGAGCGTCTCCTCGACCAGCCGCGCCGCGATGCTCACCACGTCAGCCGCGCCGTCGCCGTCCGAGCGGCCGGCTTCGATCCGCGAGGCCTCCAGGATGTTGAGCACCAGCGACTCGAGCTTTTGCGCCTGGGACAGAATCGACTGGACCGCCGTACGACGCTGGTCGTCCGAGAGTCGGTCTCCCCGGTTGAGCAGTGTTTGCGCCCATCCCTTGATCGGAACCAGCGGCGTACGCAGCTCGTGCGACACCACGGCGACGAAGTCGTCCTTGAGCCGCTCCAGCTCGCGCGCCTGGGTGATGTTGCGGGCGACGACGACGAGCACGTCGCCGCGGTTGTCGGTCGCTGCGATCCGGCTGTAGGCGCAGGACACCCAGATCGTCGCGCCCTCGGCGGAGACGATCTGCAGCTCCTGGGGCAACGACGACGGAGTGTCGATCTGGTCGACCCAGCGCTCGAGCAGCACGTCGCGGCCGTGGGCGTCGCGCGGCCGCAGCAGGCCGAAGTGTCGCGTGCCGACGATCTCCTCGGCCGGGTAGCCCGTCATGGCCGCGAGGCCGGCGTTCCATGACGTGATCGTGCCGTCGCTCTCGATGGAGAAGATTCCGTCGCTGGTGGCGCCGAGGATGTCCGCCAGCTTGCGCCGCTCCTCGTCGACCGCCGCGACGAGCTCGACCCGCTCGAGGAAGCTGACCAGCTCGCGAGCGAGGGCGTCCGCGATCTTCAGCTCGCCGTCCTCGAAGCCCTCCATCCCGACCCGGTCGTAGAGGAACAGCACGCCGATCGTGCTCCCACCGGCGCGCAACGGGGCCGCAACCGCACGAGAGTGGTCGCTGGCCGCGAGCGCAGCCGCAGTGTCGGTGTCGGCGGCGGCAAGCAGGTGGACCGCTTGGGACAGGCCGCCGGCGATCGTCCTCGCCAGCGCATGCTCTCCGTCGCCGACGCGGTAGGCGCCGGAGGCACTGACCGCGTGCGTCGTCGACTCGGTGTCGCTGGTGAAGAGGACGAGCTCGACCTCCTGCACCTCGAACCCGGTGCGCGCCTCGGTGAGGAACATCGGCAGGCCGCCCGCGGCATCGAGCGAGGTGGCCAAGGCGTGCGTGGCGCGCTGAAGCCCGACGAGCCGAACGTCGTCGGCGTGCAGGGCGGCGAACGCGCGCCCCGCCGCATGGAGAGCAACGACGAACACGACGCCGACCAGCAGCGTCCACGGGCTCCACAAGTACGCCGCGCTCAGGCAGATGCCACTGGCGAGACCCGCGGTGATGCTCGCGGCATGACTGGTGAGCACGTTGCGCCAGTCGGTGCGGTTGCGGGTGCCGGTCGGGCTACCGGTCACGACATAGAGCACGCCGGTGATCGCGATCTGATTGACGACACTCATCGTGAGCATGGCCACGACGAGGACGCCGAGCATGGCCGGCGCGTGGATGTTCGCCGGGCGCAGGTGCGCGGCCACAACGGACGCGAGCGCCGCGGCGATGACCCATTGGCTGACGTTGAACACGCTCTTCAAAAGCGCGTTGCGGCGCACTGCATCGCCAACAGCGAGAGAGACCGCTGCGATCGCGACGACGGTCCAGCCCGAAGCGACCAGCACCAGCGGCGCCAGCATGCCTTCCATCACGACCAACGCGTCCACGTTGTCGCGGTGGTAGTAGCGGACCTGCAGCGACTCGGCGAGCACGATCAACACACCGAGCAGCACCATTGCCATGGGGCCCGGCGGGGCGGCAGCAGAGACAGTGCTGCCGGCCCAGCACGCCGCGGCGACGGCGACAAGCGCCACCGCCGCGACGTACCCCTTCACTTTCATCTAGGTGTGCCCCCCGCCGTTGCCGTCACCAAGTCAGCTCGCGTCCGTCGATCCCTACTGATCCCAAGCGCCGTACCAGGAACTGCCGAACCAGGAGCTGCCGTAGTCCTCGGTCGCATCCGGCTGCCCGTACCACGAGGAGCCGAACCACGACGAGCCGAACCAGGAGCTGCCGAACCACGACGAACCGAACCACGACGAGCCGAACCAGGAGCTGCCGAACCACGACGAGCCGAACCACGAGGAACCCTCGAGGAAGGGCTGCAGCGTGCTGGTCAGGTCGCCGCTGGAGGCGTTGAGCACGGTGTTGTTGGCGTCATCGAGCACGACGCCGACGGTCCCGCGTGAGGCGGCCAGCGACCCCGTGCCGATCGACGGCGCCACGCCCACGTTGGCCACGCCCGGTCCTGCCGCGAGTGCTGCAGAGCCATCAACGATGCCGGCGCCGACGGACATGATGTCGTTGGACGCGTCCGAGTGGGCCGTCGACGTGAGCATGTACTTCACGCGGTTGTTCGTCAGCAACGGCTGCAGCGACAGCATCTGCGCTTCGAGTCCGGACACGACCGCGGTTGCCATCGACGTACCCGAGCCGCGCCGGTAGGGCGCCGTCATCGTCGGCGGGAACTGGGTGGTGATCGAGGCGCCAGGCGCCGCAAGCGAGACGATGTGCGCCCCTGGTGCCACGACGTCGGGCTTGGCGAGACCATCGCTCGCCGTCGGGCCACGTCCGGAGAAGTTCGGCAGTACGTCGTCGTTGAGACCGTTGGTGCCCTTGTCGTCGATCGCGCCGACAGTAACGACGAACGGGTCGTTGGCCGGGTCGGAGATCGTGCCGGCAGCCGGGCCGCGGTTGGAAGCCGCGACGTTGACGACGATGCCGGCCTGCCATGCCTTCTCAGCGGCGTAGTCCAGCGGGTCGATCGCATACGGCTGGGTCGAGTCGGTGCCGAGCGACAGGTTCAGAACGCGGATGTTGTAGATCACCTGGTTCTGCACGACCCATTGCAGTGCGGCAATCAGCGTGCTGACGTCTGACGCACCAGTCGCTCCGGCGACCTTGACGGACACGATGCCGGCCTGCGGCGCCATGCCGACGTACTTGCCGTTCGATGCGGAGCCGTTGCCGACCATGATCCCGGCCATGAACGTGCCGTGGCCGTACAAGTCGTCGCAGGTGCCGTCACCGGCGAGGTTCAGGCAGGGCTGCGGCCCCAACCCGGAGACGTCCGGCGTGATCGGAACGATCGAGCTCGCGACGTCAGGCAATGCCGTCACGCCGGTGTCGATCAGCGCGATGTTGACGTTCTGTCCATTGCCGCCCGACGTCGCGAGCCGCGTGCCGTTGGTGACCTTCTTGTAGACGCTCGGCAGGTTGTTGTAGGTGCCGGGCACCGACTGCACGTGCGTCGGGCGGTCGAGCGTGATCGTCCCGACACCGGGCACGTGCGACATGGCGGGGACGTCGTTCGCGGGGATCTTGGCGGCGTAGCCGTTGATGATCGGCAGCTGGCGGGTGATCGTGCCGCCGGCCTTGACCACGGCACGCTCGCTCGACTGCGCACCGGTGACGATCACACCGACCGTGCCGTGCGCCGCGCGCAGGGCGGGGTCCACGACGGCGGTCCACCGGACCGGGCCGGTGGTCGCCGAGGTCGCGGGCGTCGCGGCCACCGCGGCGAAGCTGGCAGAGAGGGCGACCACCACGGTGGCAGCGGCGGTACGGCGGCGGATCGTCAAGGCCATGGGTTGCACCCTCCGTGAACGTGTCATCACAGAGGGTCGACTGACTAGACATCCGACGTCATGACAATGCGGGGTAGTTCTTTATGGCCCGATCGGGCTATGCCGCCCCGCGCTATCCCCCTCGGCGGCGAGGCAAATCGGGATAAGTCAGTTCTGCGCTTCCTAGTTACGACCCGGAATCATGGCCGCACGGGACCCGGCAGAACTAGGTGACTAGAGCTTTTGAGTCGCGTAGAAGTCGCGGCACCCGTCGTACGACGGAAGGAGCCCCTGCCGCTCGGCGTCGGCCAGTGACGGCGCCTCCGCGTCCTTGTCCGACAGGACGGCTTCGGCGTCGCCGTCAGGCCAGGGCAGGGCCAAGTCACCGTCCAGCGGGTGAACCGCATGCTCGATCGCCGGGTTGTAGGTCGAGGAGACCAGGTAGGTCACGTTGGCGTCGTCGCTGAGCGCGACGAAGGCGTGCCCGAGGCCTTCGGCCAGGAACACCGACCTGCGCTCGACGTCGTCGAGGCGGACCGCCTCGTGCTTGCCGTACGACGGGGAGCCGACGCGAAGATCGACCACGACGTCCAGCACTGCGCCGCGCGGGCAGTAGACCAGCTTCGCCTGTCCCGGCGGCACGTCGGCGTAGTGCACTCCACGCAGCGTCCCGCGACGGGAAACCGAATGGTTCGCCTGCGCGACCTCGAAGCGCCGGCCGATCGCCTCGCTCAACTTGTCGGGACGGAACCACTCGAGAAAGGTGCCCCGGTCGTCGGTGAACTGCCGCGGGGTGATCACGAAAGCGTCGGGTATCGCCAGCGGCGCTATATCCACGGACCACACGCTAGCGAGGCGCTACGCTGGGGTTACACGGGAAAGGAGGTGGTCCGGTTTTGTATAGCCATAGGACTCGTGAGGTGACTGTCCGCTAGTCGCCGTCTCCGGACTCCGGTGTGAGCCCCACGCCGCCAGTCAACTTCCGGAAGCCCATCTTCCAGAAGCAAAGACGGCGTCAGGCGAATACCAGACAGACACCTGGCCCCCGGGTGCCGGCCTCGTCCAGCCGGCCCTGCCTTCGCACTGCGAAGCAGGAGCACCCGGGGGTCGTCTGTTGCTTCAGCTTTCGAGCAAGCCGCGCAGGTAACCGCCGTAGCCGCTCTTGTCCAACGCGCTCGCATGGGCGAGCAGCTCGTCGGAGCTGATCCAGCCGTTGCGCCACGCGATCTCCTCGGGGCAGGAGATCTTCAGGCCCTGGCGTTCCTCGACAACGCGGACGAACTCCGCGGCCTGCATCATCGTCACGAAGGTTCCGGTGTCGAGCCACGCCGTTCCGCGCGGAAGCAAAGAAACGCGCAGGCGTCCCTGCTTGAGATAGGCGTCGTTGACCGACGTGATCTCGAGCTCGCCGCGCGCCGACGGAGTCAGCGTCGAGGCGATCTCGACCACGTCGTTGTCGTAGAAGTAGAGACCGGGCACCGCATAGTGCGACTTCGGCTGCTGCGGCTTCTCTTCGATCGACACGACGCGGCCGTCGTCGTCGAACTCGACGACACCGTAGGACGACGGGTCTGCGACGTGATAGCCGAACACGTGCCCGCCGTCGACGTCGGTCAGCTTTTTCAGCTGCGAGCCGAGACCGCTGCCGTAGAAGATGTTGTCGCCCAGAACGAGTGCGACCCGGTCCGCGCCGATGAACGGCGCGCCGATGGTGAACGCCTGCGCCAGTCCCTTCGGCTCCGGCTGCACCGCGTAGGTGATGGACAGGCCCCAGGAGGATCCGTCGCCGAGCAGCCGCTCGAACTGCGCCGCCTCCTCAGGAGTCGTGATAACGAGGACGTCGCGGATGCCTGCGAGCATCAACGTCGACAGCGGGTAATAGATCATCGGCTTGTCGTAGACCGGCATCAGCTGCTTGCTGACGGCGCGCGTGATCGGCCACAGGCGACTGCCAGTGCCACCGGCAAGAATGATCCCCTTCATCGCGCGCGCCAGACTAGTTGGCAGGTCACGACGCCGTGCCGCAGGCGTCGACACGCCAGGCGCGCCATTGCAGGGCAGCGCCGAAGGCCGCCCACGCGTCGCCGTAGTAGGTCGTCGTCGCCTGCGCCTGCCGGATCGCCGCACGCACCAGGGATGCCGCCGTCGTCGGCTCCCCGGCGGCACGGGCGGCTGCGGCCGCTGCAACGAGCGAGAGTGGCGCGTGGCTGCCGTTGACCACATGACCGTCGAGGGAGAGGGTCAGCGCATCGTCGTTCGGGCGCAGCAGCGACCACCATGACGCGGCGAGCTTCCTGCTCTGGCTGTCGCAGTCAACGGCGAACCACACCGGCGCACGCGCCGCGTCTGCGCCGTACGACGGCGGCCCACCACCACTCGGTGACGGCGACGCCGTCAGCGAGCCGTTCGCGAACCTGGCCCAGTCCGGTGGCAGCCGGCTGCCACCGTTGGTCAACTGCCGCATCAGCCGCACCGAGTCGTCGGCGAGCCGCACCCAGCGGGCGTCGCCGGTGCCGACAGCGATCGCGCGGAACACCGGCGGCATCAGGTACGACGGGTCGACGGTCGGCGGCGAAGCGGTCGCCCACGGCCCAGCGACGAGAAGCAGGCGGCCGCCCATCGTGACCGTCTCGTGCGCGAGCACGGCAGCGGCCAACCGGACGCCGTCCCGATGCAAGCCGGCGGCGTCTGGACCGTGGTAGCGCAACAGGGCGTAGGCAGCGAGCGTGTCCGCATCGGCGGCCGACTGCGGATCGAGCACGCGACCGTCACCGGCCGCGTGATAGCTGAGCAGGCCATCGGGGCGTTGCAGGTGCAACCGCGTCCAATGCCAGATCAGTCGCACCGAGGCCGGCCGGTTCGCGATCTCGGCGAGCACCATCGCGTAGGCCTCGCCCTCACTGACGATGTCGCCGCCCTGGTCATGGCGGATCACGCGACCATCGGAGGTGACGAAGTCGTTGAGGAACGTGACCGCCGGCTGCACGCCCGGCGCCAGTTGAGGCACTGACGCGCCGCCGGGGCCGCCGACCGCTCGAAGCACGACCGCGAAGAGTGCTGCTGATATCGCCACGACGATCAGTGGCAGCTGCACGAGCCAAGGCCATCCCTGCTGCCGGTGCCGACTCATGCGGTGGCCCTAGCAGGCACTCCCTCCACCGCGGTCGAAACGATCCGGCCGGAACGTCGACGCGGGCGGAGGGCGTAGGACGCCCCGGTCAGCTGCAGCACCATGTGCACAACAGCGAACGCAGCGTTGTTGAGGCTCGAGGGCGAACGGCTGCTCACCAGCGCGAAGGAGGCCGCGCTCGCCAACGCCGCCGCGACGAGCAGCGACGGCCACACGACACTCGGCTGCCACGTTGACCCGGCCTGCTTCGGCGTGACGACGAACCGGCCGGAGCGGCGCAACAGCGCGCGCAGGCTCGACAGGACATGCACCCACCACGTCGACGCGGCGAGTGCGAAACCACCGAACGTGTAGGCACCCCGACCGCAGCGTGCGACTGCGCCCAGCGCGATGACGAAGTAGGGCGCGAAGTGGATGAGGAACAAGTCGGCGCTCGCGCTCGCCAGCGGTTGCATACCGGTGAAGATGCGCACCACCGGCAACGACATGTAGATGAGCACGGTCCAGCCGCTGAGGAAATACATCGACGAGAGCAGGTATTGCAGCCGCAGCCGCAACGGGAGCCGGGCGCGCAGCACCGACGGCAACGCACCCAGGCATCCGCGTGACCAGCGCAGCTGTTGGCTGACGTAGGACGCCATGTCCTCCGGCCCGAGGCCGAGCGCGAGCACTTCGGGCACATACACCGAGCGCCATCCCCGCTCGTGCAACCGGATCGACAGCTGGAAGTCCTCGGTGAGCGAGCGCTCCGGGAAGCCGCCGACGCCGTCCAGCGCATTGCGGCGGAAGACGACGTTGGTTCCTGCGCAGAACATGGCGCCGAGCGCGTCCTTGCCTCGTGCAATCGGGCCGAAGAACAGCGCCTGCTGCGCCCACGCTGCGGCCGGCACGCCACCGCTGCCCTGGTTGGCATAGCACTGCGGCGTCTGCACATACGCGACGCGCTGGTCTCGGAACTCGCCCAGTGTCTTCATCAGGAAGTCAGCTCGTGGCACGTGGTCACAGTCGAGCACGACGACGAGCGGCGACCTCGTCAGGCGCAGCGCGTGGTTGATGTTGCCCGCCTTCGCTCCAGTGTGATGCGTGCGCGTGATGTAGCGAGCGCCGTGGCGTTGCGCGACCGCCCGCATGTGCGGATCGTCGCCGTCGTCGAGCAGCGCGACATGCACGCGGGCGCCCTGCATCCGCGTGGCGGCGGCAATGGTCGGCTCAACGACCTGGACCGGCTCTCCGTAGACCGGCACCAGCACGTCGACGTCGACGATGTCCGGCAGCGGTTGGAGCGGCGACCGCCGCCGCCCGTCGCGCGACGCGGTCCACCAGAACCCCGCGGCCTGGCAGAGGTTGAACAGCTCCGCGGCGACCAGCAGCGCGAACAAACCGACGTTGCCCACCCGACTCGGCTGCAGCAGCCAGCCGAAGTACCACACGGATGCAGCGAGCGCGAGCAGCAGAAGGAGCGCGGTGCCGAGCCGGCTGCGCGGACGGTCGTCAGCCGGCCACGTCACCAACTCTGTGTCTGTGTCGGCGTCGAGCGGAAGACGGGGGTCGAGGCTCATGCGAACTCCCATACCCGGACGTTGTCGAGCCGCCAGTGGGCAATGAGCCGCCGGTGCTGCCGCAGCACTGACATCACCGCATTGCTCTCCTGCGTGCCACCGAGCTCGAGGAAGCTCGCGAGCACGAAGACGTGCACATCTCCCGATGTGCGCGCCACGATTGAGGTGGGAGAGCCCAGGGCCGGCACCTGTCGCACCGCCGGCGCGTAGTAGTGCGCGATGTCCTGCAGGTAGGCCGGGGCCAGGATGACCTGGTCGGTCGGCCCCGCGTCGGCCGCGATGCGATGCAGGGCAGGGGCGAAGTCGTAACGGCGGGGGTTGTCGCCGTTGACCTGCTGGTCGATGAGTCCCGCGACAAGACTCAGTGCGACGCCACCGGCCAGGAAGGAGGACCCGATCCGGCCTCGCGGCCAGGTCGACGCGGCGCGCGCGAGCACGAGCAGCAGGAGCGGGACACAACCGATGAAGTAGCGCAGGTCGAACAGGAACCGCTTCTCGACGCCGATCGCATACATCGCGGCGATCGGCAACAACGCGGCGACGAGGCACAGCGTCGTCGCCCGCGACCGGCCACGGCCGAGCAACGCCAGCGCGAGCAACATTCCCGCCGGCCAGAGCGCACCCAGAGCGGTCATGATCGTGTTCGAGTGATAACCCCACACGGCCCAGAGCAGGTTCGCGATGACCACATACGGAGACACGGTGCGGCCGGGCTGCACGATGCCGTTGTTGGTCGCTGTCGGCGCACCGAAGCCCTTGCCGGCGGACTGGTTGACGTCGTACTGGTCGCGGGCGAACGGCACCAGTGGCGCAACGAGCACGACGAACACGAGCATGCCGAGCAGCCACGCAATGATCTCGCGTCGCACCGGTTCGCGCCGTCTCAGCCGTGCGCCGAAGATGCCGATCGTGACCAGCTGCTGCGCGACGATGACGAGCAATGCGAAGTACTGCGTGTAGACCAGCAGCGCGCAGAGCACTCCGTGCGCCACCCACATCGACGTGCGGCCGGTGCGCAGCGCACGCACCTGGACCCAGGCCGACAACGTGACGAGCAGCATGAACAGCGCGTACATCCGTGCTTCCTGGCCATACCAGACCATCTGCGGCGCGGCGATGCCGAGTGCGGCAGCGGTGTAGCCAGTGCGGCGGCCGTACATCTCGCGACCGGCGAGATACAGCGCCGGCACGAGCAACGTCGAGACCAGGATCGACGGCAGCCGCACCGACAGCGGCCCGCTGCCGAAGATGTGCACCCAGCCCCACAGCAGGGTGAAGTAGCCGGGAGGGTGCACGTCGCTCGTCCGCAGGTTGTGCAACATCGCGCCGTAGCCCATGCGCGCCTGCGTGACGCTGATGGCTTCGTCCAGCCACAGCCCGCGGGTGATGACGAGCCGGACGCCGAGCCCGGCAATCGTCATGGCTCCGATGACCGCCGGCGCGCTGCGCCACCACACCACACTTGCGTGCTCACTGACGCGTTGCACGGCGGCATTGCGCCGTGACCGTGCAATCGCAACGACCGCCACCCCGCTCGTCAGCACCACTGTTGCCGTCAGGGTCGACAAGGCGACCGCGCGAGGCGTGCGCATCGCGAGGCAGATCATCGCCGCCTGGAGCGCCGCCGCGCCCGCTGCGACAGCGAGCACCAGCCGACCGTTGCCGCGGGAGACGACTCGCGCGGCCACGACGCGGGCGATCCCGAGCAGACCCATGGCGGCGAGGTAGGGCGCGGCGAGCTGCGCCACGCCGGCGTAGCGGGGGCCGAGCACGTCGGCGTAGACCTGAGCGGGAAGAACCGCACCGACGGCAGCGGCTGCCACCGCGATCCCGACGGTGATCGCGAGCGCGACGCGCGTCGCATGCCGGCCGGCACGCCCGGGTTCTCGCGCTCGCGGCAGCAGCACCAGCGGCACCGTCGACGTCGCGAACGCGACGATGCCGCCGACGGTCGACAGCGCGGCGAACAGCCCCGCGGCTCTGGCCGGCAGCAGGCCGTTGGCGAAGACGACGTCCTGACTCTGTACGACGGCCAGCAGCACGAACGTCGCGACAGTGACGATCGGCAGCCGCGACTTGGCCTCGCCAACAGCACTGGGCTCGTCAACGGGCCGGTGCCGGCCTCGCGTTGCGACCAGCCCCACCACCCAGGCGGCATAGCCACCGGCGATGACACCGATCGCTCCACCGACCGCGCCCCCGGCTGCAACGAGCGGCAGTCCCGCGCCCAGCCGGACCACCGGCTCGGCGACCAGTGTCGCGGCAGCGGCCCACGGCCGCGTTTCGCCGAACAGACGGCCGCGCACGAGCGCCAGCGGCGCCGCTGCCGGGAGCGCGACGGCCAGCACCACCACCATCGCCACCGGCAGGTGCAGCGGCCCGGCAACGAAGGGAGACGCCGCGGCCAATACCAAAGCCGCGCCGACACCGGCGATGACGCCGCGGCGCGCGGAGCGAGCCGCGGCGTCAGGGCGCGCCGACGAGCCGGCGGACAGGCCGAACAGCGGCATGAGCAACAGCAGGTAGAGCGCGAGGAACGTCGCGAGCCGCGCGAATCCGCGTGCGTCGACCAGCCGCAGCGCCGCGAGCAGGAACGCGAAGTTACCGAGCCCGGAGATGACCTGGCCGGCGATGACGACGCCTTGCTCCCGGACGAGCCGGCGGAGCGGAGGGGCGTTGTCGGCGGTCGGCTGTGCGGCGGACTTGCCGACCGGCCGATCGACGGTCGCGGTCGTCGTCACCACACCGGCTCCAATCGCAGTCCCGAGATGCTTTCCACCGGCTGCTCGCCGTCGGCGACCATCAGCCGGAGCAAACCGAATGCCTCGTCCGCCGCAGCGATCTCGGCCCGGACTGCGGCAGCAGTCGGCGGTGCCGCTTCGAGGGCGCCGGACAGTGCGGCGGCGAGCTCGGCCGGCGTCGCCCAGGCCGACACGGAGGGCTGGTCCAACCGGGCCGCCAGCGAGGTGTGCTTCGGCTCGTTCGCCACCGTGAGCGCCGTGGCACCGGCGGCGGCCGCGGCCAGTGCGGCGTGAAAACGCGCCGCGACGACCAGGCGAGCGCCGTGGAAGCTGCGCACGGCATCGGGGATGTCATGCGGCGGCGGCAACAACTCGGCGTCCGGGCTGAGCTGGTCGAACAGCCACGCGCTGTGGTCGCGATCGTCAGGACCGGGCGACCCGCCGACCTGCCACGGCTGGATCTGGACCGAAAACCCTGCGGCAGGCAACGGTCGCAGGGCCGCGGCAAGCGCACGGAGGTGATGCGGTGCGTCGGCCACTGCCCAGCGGCTGGGAACGACGACGACGCGGTTGCTCGGCGACGCAGGACGCGGCACCTGGTCGAGCAAGGTCCACGCCGGGTCGGCACCGACACGCATCGGCGCGGGCACGCCGGCAGTGGCCAGGAGGTGGGCGGAGCTGCTGTCGCGCAGGACGAGCAGTTCACACTGCGCCGCGACCTTTCGGGCCAGCAGCCGGCTCGTCGATGTCTCGAGCCGACCGACACCGACGCCTACCGCGAGCAACTGCCGGCCGCGGGCCCGGGCGTAGGCGGACAGCGCGAGAGTGTTGCGGAGCAGCGACAGCGGGTGCCGACCGGTCTCCGCCGGCAGCGTCTTGAACACCGTGCCACCGGCCAGCACCACCGCAGCCGTCTCGTGCACGGCATGGGCGACCTCGCGCCACGACCGCGAGTCGATGGCATGCACTCCATGCATGGCCTCGGTCTGCCTAGGGTCGCTGCTGGCGACGACGATCGGCGAGCAGTCGAGCGCACGCAGGAACGCGGTGAGGAGCGCTTCGTCCCCCGGGTTGCGTTGACCGAACGCACCGGCCAGCAGCACCGGCCTGCCGGTCACTCCGTCAGGCAGGTCACAGCTCATGGCGCCGCCCCGAGGGCTGCACGCATTGACCGATAGCCCTCGACCAGGTGGCGTTTCGCCACGTCAGGCCACTGCCTGCCGTCGAGCAACGGTTCGGTCATGTCTGCCAGCCGGCGGCGCGCGTCGTCATCGCCGGCCAGCTCGCCGAGCCGGGCGGCAAGGTCGCCGGCCGACCGGAAAGCGACCTCGCCGGGCAGGCCGCACGTGCCGGTCAGGGCAGCGGAGGCAAGCACGGGGCGGCCGTGTGCGAGCGCGAGGGCCAGCGCGCCGCTGCTGGCATGCGGCTGCGGATAGGGCAAGACGACGACATCCGCGGCGGCGAACCATAGCGAGACCTGCTCGTCGCTCAGATAGCCGGTGAACGTTGCCACATCCTGGTTGGCGCGGCGAAGCATGTCGGCGTACATGTGCCGCGCCTCGAGCCGCGGATGCGCACCCCCGCCGATCACCAGGTGCACCCGCTCCGACCCCACCTCGCGAACGGCCGCGATAGCCGTTTCCAGCCCCTTGTACGGCGCGACGAAGCCGAAGCACAACGCGACGAGTCTGTCGTCCAAGCCAAGGGCGGCGCGCGCCTTGTCGCGCTCAACCCGGGCGACCTGCTCGACGCCATGCGGGATCACGACCGCGCCCGGCACGAGCCGTGCGAATGCCGGCTCGTGCACGATGACGGTGTCGGCTTGCGAGCTGATCGCGCGTTGCACGCGGTTGATCGCCATCCGCGCGGCGGCCGGGGGCAACGACATCCGGTGCAGTCGGGTGAAGTGTGCAGTCACCGCACTCGGGTCGACCACCTGGTGCATCGTGACGACGGTTCTCGACCTGCACAGCCGGGGTGCGCGCAGG
>Ga0070658_10000838_pt1 | contig 26270 bp, 25 predicted proteins | sample KBSC13metaG_FD_64664 | JGI IMG/M metagenome (GOLD analysis project Ga0070658, IMG submission 64664) | Corn rhizosphere microbial communities from Kellogg Biological Station, Michigan, USA - KBS C1-3 metaG | ecosystem: Host-associated > Plants > Roots > Rhizosphere > Soil ... | reverse complement strand
TCGACGATAATCACACACCCCAGCAGCCCGCGCGGGTCGGAAACGTCTTCCCTTCACCGCCGTTCAGCCGCAGTCCGGGGGTCTCCGTGTTGATATAAGAGCCCCCGGAGGTTCGCGCGCATGAGCAAGTGCAAGGTTTCGTTGTTGGCGCTGGTCGCCGGCGTCGGCATGCTGGCGACGCTGGACACCCCGGCGCTGTCGGCCCCCGCCAAGGCCCCCCGCAAGGATTGCATCCTGCTGGCCCACGCCGGCAGTCAGGATCGGCCCGTCGGCAGCGTGCGGATGTGTCCAGGCAAGGGCAAGGAGGGAAAGGGCAAGCGTGATTTTCAGTCGTCGCTGGAGAACAAGTGGGGCTTTCAGTTCGACGCCGCCACCTTCGCACGCCTGCGCGAGCTGCTGTTGCACGAGAAGAACCAGCCGCCGACCCCCGCCGGGATCCTGCCCCCCGGCACCTTCTCGGTCACCTGGCACGAAGAGGGGAAGGTCACGGACGAGGACTACACGCTGGAGCCGGCCAAGAGCTGCACCTTCCTGGATGACCTGACCCACGCCGTCTCGCCGAAGGCCGACGCCGAGTTCGTGCACGTCATCCAGGATCTGCAGGCGCGCGTGCATTGCCCGCCGGTGTCGGCGAAGTGACGGCGAACCCGCTGGCCACCGCCGAGCCCTGGAACCTGGTGGCGGACGCCTACGCGGCCGAGGCCCTGCCCCACTTCGAGCTGTTCGCGCGCGCGGCGCTGGCCGCCGCCGCGCTGCCGGTGGGGGCGCACGTGGCCGACGTGGCGGCAGGTCCGGGAACGCTGGCATTGCTGGCCGCGGCGGCGGGCGCGCGCGTGTCCGCCATCGACTTTTCGGACGAGATGACGGCGCGCTTCCGGGCCCGGGCTGCGGCCATGGGCCTGGCCAAGTCCTGCGACATCTGCGTCGGCGACGGGCAGCGTCTGCCCTTTCGCAGCGCCGCGTTCGACGCCGCCTTCTCGCTGTTCGGGTTGATGTTCTTCCCCGATCGGCAGGCCGGGTTCCGAGAGCTGCGCCGGATCCTGAAGCCGGGAGCCCCCGCCGTGGTGTCCAGCTGGATCCCCTTCGCCGGACCGTTCGGCGCGCTGATGCAGGTGGTGAAGGAGCTGATCCCCGGGCTGCCGCTGGGCGGGGGCAAGCCGCCCCTGTCCGACCCGGACGACTTTCGCCGCGAGATGACCGAGGCCGGGTTCCCCACGGTCACCGTCGAGACCGTCGCGCACGACCTGACCTCGCCGTCGTTCGACGCCTTCTGGGACTCGATGGAGCGGACGAACGCCCCGCTGGTGCTGATCCGCCACCGCGCCGGCGCTGCCCGCTGGGCCGAGCTGGCGCCCCGGATTCGCGACCGCGTGCGCGCGGCGCTGGGTGACGGCCCGCTGGTGATCGGCCGCGGCGCCTACCTGGGCATCGGCCGCGCCTGAGGCGGTGCGCGACGCCCGGGCACCTGCGCGTCAGGGATGGCGACGCACGCCCGGCGACGGCGCGGCCACCACCAGGGGCTGCCCCGTCCCCGGGTGCACCAGCCCCGGTCGGGCCACGTCCGCCAGCGGGATCAGCACGAACGGCCGCTGCAGCATCGCCGGGTGCGGCACGCGCAGCGCGACGCCGTCCTCGACCAGGTCCAGCACGGCCTCGCCGTACAGCAGCAGATCGATGTCGATGACCCGCGGCGCCTTGTCGACGCCGGCCGGCCTGACCCGGCCCAGCGCCGCCTCGACCGCCAGGCAGCCCGCCAGCAGCGCCGGCGCGGGCAGGTCGGTCAGCGCGCGCGCCACGGCGTTCAGGTAAGGCGGCTGGGGCTGGTCCGCCACGGCGTCCGTCTCGTAGAGCGGCGACAGCACCAGGTCATGCACCAGTCCCGCCGCGTCCAGGCGCGCCACCGCGCCGACGATGGCCGCCGCGCGATCGCCCAGGTTCGCGCCCAGGCCCAGATAAACGGTCACGCTCATGCGGGGATCACCGTGCGGATGCCCGGGCCATTCTACGCCCGGTCCGACTCGCACCATGGGCGACCACCGGCTATAAGCTCGCCGGAATGTTCGCCGCGCTGCTCGCCGCCACGCTGACGGGCCTGGCCACGGGCCTGGGGGCGCTCCCCTTTCTCTTCATCCGCGAGCTGCACCGCCGCGTCTACGACGGCATCCTGGGGCTGGGCGCCGGCCTGATGCTGTCGGCCGCCACGCTTGGCCTGCTCAGCGAGGCGCTGGAGATGACCCGCGCCGCCGGCAGCGGGCTGACCCTGATCGTCGCCGGCTTTCTGGTGGGCGTCGGGCTGGCGGCGGCCATGGATCGCCTGATCCCGCACCGCCACGCCAGCGACCACCACCAGCACATCGGTCACGGGCCTGGCCACGATCACCACGACCGCGAGGACTCCGACCACGAACTGCGCCGCGGCTACGCCATCATCGGCGCGCTGGCCATTCACCGCATACCCGAGGGGCTGGCCATCGGCGCCGGCTTCGAGGTCGGTCATCATGATCGGCTCGGTTTGCTGCTGTCCATCGCCGTCGGCCTGCAGAACGCCTGCGAGGGCATCGTGATGGCGGCGCCGCTGCGGCGGGCGGGCGCGAACCCGGGCCGCAGCACCGCGTTGATCACGCTCACCGGGCTGGCCACGCCGCTGGCGGCGCTGGCCGGCAACCTGCTGGCCGGCTCGGCGACCAGCGCCATGCCGTTCATCCTGCCGCTGGCGGCCGGAACGTTGATCTACGTCACCTCGAACGAGATCATCCCCGAGTCGCACAGCCACGGACATGAAGGCACCGCCTCGACCGGTGTGGTGCTGGGCTTCCTGCTGACGATGATCTTGAAGACGATTCTGGCCTGACGGCGGGCGCTCGGTCGCCCGAATGACGCTTTCGCGAGCGGGCGAAGTTGCCCCACCTGATCGACCACGATACAGTTTGAGGCTGCTGTGTCAGACCGACGGCCGTCTTCGTTCGTAGTCGCGGCCCTGGCTGCCGTCCTGGTCGTCGCCGGTCTGAACGGCGCCCGCGCCCAGGAGGCCGCCGGGGCGAAGCGCGCCGACGATCCCGCCGCCGCCGAGGCGCGCCGCCACTACGAGGAGGGCACGAAGGCGTTCAACCTGGGCGAGTTCCCGCGCGCCATCGCCGAGTTCAAGGCGGCGTACAACGCGAAGGACGATCCCTCGCTGCTGTACAACATCGCGCAATCGTTCCGCCTGCAGGGCGACGCCGCGCAGGCGATCTTCTTCTACCGGTCGTACCTGCGGAACATGCCCAGCACCCCGAACCGCCGCGAGGTCGAGGGGCGCATCCGCGCGCTGGAGAAGCAGCTGGAGGAGCAGAAGAAGGCCGACCAGAAGATGGAGGCGACGACCCCGGTCGTGGTGCCGCCGGCTGCCGCCGTGACCGCGCCGCCTGCCGTCGCGCCAGTGCCCGTCCAGCCGGTCGAGCCCACCGCTCCCGCTGCGGCCTCCGCGCCGGTCTCGCCGAAGGAGGAGACGGCGCCCGCGCCGGTCGAGAGCGCGCTGCCCACCGCCCCGGCCCCCGTCGCGCCCGCCCCCTCCGTGGAGCTGGCGCGCGCGCCGGCCGACGAGCCGGCGGCGGCGCCGTTCTACAAGAAGTGGTGGTTCTGGACGGCGGTCGGCGTGGTGGCCGTGATCGGCGTGGGCGCCGGCATCGCGGCGGCGCGCGACAAACCTCCCTCGACGACGCTGGGGCTCTACGACCCCAATTTCATGAAGCCATGAAGAACCTGGCGCGCACCCTGCTCGGCTTGCTGGCGCTCGCGTGCCTCGGCGGCACGTCCTGCAAGAAGGGGACGTACCTGGAGGTGGTGTTCAAGGGCGCCGCCCTGCCCCCCGTGAATCGCATCGCCTTCTCGCTGACCCTGCCCGACCAGAGCGTCGCGGCGGGCAACCTGCCCCTCGACTACACATCCACCACCGTGGTGCAGCTGCCCGCCTCGGCGGCGTTTCAGCTGGACGACCACGAGGGCTTGCTGGCGATCTCGGCCACGGCGTACGACGTGGCGGGCACGGTCCTTGGCAAGGTGGACACCAGCACCATGATCATGCACGGCGAGACCTGGACGGTGAACGTCGACTTCTCGCCGGGCGCCGACGCCGGCACGGACGGCCCCACGGACGCCGGCGATGACGGCTCGCTGGTCACCATCACTGACGGCAGCATCGACGCGGGCGGCTGCGTGGCGGCCACCGTCGAGGCCACGGAATCAGTCAGCGTCGATTACAACTCGTCGGGCTCGGACACCGACACGGGCAACATGCTGTGGGCATACGTGGGCTCCGCCGAGCAGTACGTCGGGTGGATGAAGTTCGGCGTGCGCTTCGTGCCCAAGAGCGTGCACCTGACCAAGGCGACGCTGAACCTGTTCCTGGCGCAGGCACCGACGGGCAGCGTGCCCATGCTGTCGGTCGCCTATTCGTCGGTGGACGGCTGGGTTCGCAAGTCGAAGGCCAGCGACATCAGCAACGACGGGGTCGTCTCGACGGGCGGGCCCTACCTGATGCCGAACGCGGCGCCCGCCTCGACGCCGTACGCGCTGGATGTCACCGGGCACAACTGGGCGCTGGACGTCCAGGACGGCTACGTCACGCTGGGCATCCAGAACTCCTCGCTGGCGACGACGGCGCTCACCTCGAAGGTCGTGTTCTACGGCGTGAACCACAGCGCCAGCCCTGATGCGACCCGGCCCACGCTGGACCTCGAGTTCTGCCCGTAGCACCTCGCCGTCAGCGGACGGAAGCCAGCAGCCGTTGCAGGCACTCCTGGCCGAAAGGCCAGTCGCCCAGGCCGCTGGCGGCGTTGATGTGGCCGCAGCAGCCGGCGTCGGCCAGCGTGCTGCCCCAGTCGGCGGCCAGCTGGGCGCAGAACGCGAACGACGAATAAGGATCGTCGTGGCTGGCCACCAGCAGGCTGGGGAACGGCAGGTGCGCGCGCGGCAGGGGGCGGAAGCCCTGGATGACGTCGGGGAACGACGGCAGCTCGGGATCGGGCGGCGCCACCAGCAGCGCGGCGCGAACGGAGCGCTTCGTCACCGCCGCCCAGTGCGCCGTCTGCAGGCAGCCCAGGCTGTGCGCGACCAGCACCGTGTCCGGTCCCGATTGCGCGACGGCCTGCTCCAGCGCCGCGATCCAGGCGTCGCAGCGCGGGTTATCCCAGTCCTCTTCCTCGACCCGCCGCGCGCCGGGCAGCTTGCGCTGCCAGCGCGTCTGCCAGTGCTCCAGGCCCGAGCCGTTCAGGCCCGGGAGGATCAACACCACGGACATCTGGCCATCTTGACGGGGCGCTATCCCCCGAGCAAGCGATCCAGGTTCGCCTTCTCCCACGCGGTGGCGCGCTCGAAGTCCGGGTAACTCCGCTCGTCGGCGATGAAGGCGGGCGAGTGGAAGATCCGCCGGCGCCCCTTGCGGATGATGTCGTGGCGGCCGTGCAGCATCTCGTGAAAGACGATCCAGCGGATGAAGAACGGCGGGACGTCCCCCTGGTCCAGCATCGGATGGATGCGGATGATGCGATCCTCGACGGCGAAGCTGCCCATCTTGATCGAGCGGCGGGCCCGGCGCGCGGTGACGGGACCCCACGTGATGCGGGCCTCCAGCTTCGATTCGAAGCGCTCGACGTTCAGGCTGTCGAAGATGGCCTGCAGGTCGTGATGGCGCCCGGCGGTGCGGCCGCGGAACGGGCGTGGCTTCCGTTCCTGGCGCTTGATGACGTGCTGGTGCCGCTCGATGTAGTCGCCCAGCAGCTGCGACGCCCGCCGATCGTTGTGCACCACGTAGCGCACCAGGGCGCGGACGATGCGCGGGGGCGCCCCCACGAACATCTTGTGCAGCCGCAGCCGGTATCCATCCGGCCGGCGCCGGATCGAGATCATGCTGTAATGATTGTCGGTCAGCGTGAGCTCGAGGGCCTTGCCGGGCGGCAAGTACGGCTTTAGAGCAATGCTGACGGCCCGTTCCTGGACGCTGACGTCATCGGGGGCCGGTAGGCGCACCTCACGCGGGGCCGACGAAGGTCGGAGGCCCCGCCGAGATTCGGGTGGCGTCGCCGGCGCCGGTTGCTGAGCGGCCGCTGCGGTGGAGGGTGAAGACGTGGTAACGGAGGATCCGGGGAAGAGGGACAGCTGGCCGGGCAGCACGCGCGCGGCGACAGGAGCAAGGGAGTCCCTGGCGGAATCTCGGGTCAAGGTGGCCTCTCTTTGAGCATGCTCTCCCTCGGTTGAGCGAAAGAAAGGCTAGCAGCGCGCCGCGGACGAGGCAAAAAATCTACACATCCAATATTCGCTAGGTGCCTGAAATAATCAGGCTTTTATTGTTGATAAAGCTGTTGATAACTTGACGGCGACAGGCGAAACGAGAGATCGAAATGAACGTCAAGATTTTGTACTTTGCGGGGCTGCGAGAACGTAGGGGCGTGTCGGAGGAGACGCTGTCGTTGCCCGACGGTGGCGACGTGGCGATGGCCCTGGCCACGATCGCGAAGCAACATCCCCACGTCGCGCCGCTGTTGCCCCGGGTCCAGGTGGCCGTCAATCAGGTGATGGTGGCGGCCCTTACGCCGCTGGCCGACGGGGACGAGCTGGCGCTGATCCCGCCGGTCTCCGGAGGCTCGACGTCGCGCATCGCCGTGCGCGACGTGCCCCTGTCGCTGGACGAGGTCATCGCCGTCGTGCTGAGCGGCGAGCGGGGAGGGCTGGTGACGTTCAGCGGGCTGGTGCGGAGGCAGGGCCGGATCCCGGACGTGATCCGTCTGGAGTACGAGGCGTACCGCTCGATGGCCGAGCGCGTCCTGGGCGAGATCGCCGACGAGATCGAGGGCGAGCTGCCGGGAGCGCGGGTCGCCATCCATCACCGGGTGGGCTCGCTGGTGGTGGGCGAGGCGGCCGTGGTGGTGGCGGCGGCGGCGCCCCATCGCGCCGAGGCCTTCACGGCCTGCCGCGCCGCCATCGACCGGCTGAAGAGCCGCGCCCCGATCTGGAAGAAGGAGATCGGGGCCAGCGGCGCTGCGTGGATCGAGCACTGCTGCTGAGGAAACCAATCGCGGGCCGCGCCGATAGGCCCGCCCGTGACGTTACACGCGCTGGACGAATATCGCTGGGGCAACACCGAGGACCCGAGGCCGGGGGAAGTCGAGGATCCGGGCGGGACGCGTGACGGCGCCGCCGCCGGCAGCGTTCATGGCGCAGCCGGTGGGCGACGGCAGGGCGAACCGGCCGTCGCCGCCGCCGACGATGAACGCGGTGATCAGGTGGGCGCCCTGGCCGCGGGGATCATCGGGGTGGACCCGGCCCTGCTGCGGGTGGTACGGACGGCGGCGCGGGTGGCGCGCACCACCGTGCCCGTGCTGGTGACCGGTGAAAGCGGCACCGGCAAAGAGCTGATCGCCCGGCTGATCCACGATCGCGGTCCCGCGCCCGGCGGGCCCTTCGTGGCGGTGAACTGCGGCACGCTGTCGCGCGAACTCGCCGACAGCGAGCTGTTCGGGCACGAGCGGGGCGCGTTCACCGGCGCGCACGGACGCAAGCGGGGCTGGTTCGAGGAGGCGGACGGCGGCACGCTGGTACTGGACGAGATCGGCGAGCTGCCGCTCGAGCTGCAGCCGAAGCTGCTGCGGGTGCTGGAGACCGGGCGGGTGCGACGGGTGGGCGGGAACGGAGACGTCAGCGTGAACGTCCGCGTGGTGGCCCTGACGCTGCGGGAGTTACCGCGCGAGGTGGCCCGGGGCGCCTTCCGCCTGGACCTCTACCACCGGCTGGCGGGCTTCGAGCTGGCGCTGCCCCCGCTGCGCGCGCGCCGGGGCGACGTGGCGCGGCTGGCGCGACATTTCCTGGCGCAGCTGGCGGGAGAGCTGGGCCCGCGGACGCTGGACGAGCCCGCGCTGGCGCGGCTGCTGGCGCACGACTGGCCGGGCAACGTGCGCGAGCTGCGGAACGTGCTGCGCCGGGCGGCGCTGGTGTGCCCGCGGCACCTGGACGCCGCGGCGCTGAACCTGCCCCGGCCGGTTCCGCCGCCGGCGGTGTCGCTGCTGGACGGTGGGCGCGGCTACGGAGTGCGCGCGCCGGCGCTGGCCGAGCCGGGACCAGAGGAGGATCCTCCCCCGGACGCCGGGGCCGGCCAGAGTGCGCTGCCCGACGCTGGCTCGACCTCCGCCGGGACCGGGGTCGGCGCTTTTCCCGAGGGTGTGCTGGACCTGCGAGGCCTGACGTTCGAACAGATCGAGCGCCACGTTTATCGCTGGGCGCTGCACCAGCATGGTGGCAGCCGGCGCAAGGCGGCGCGCGCGCTGGGCATCGCGCGCTCGACCTTCTGCGACAAGGTCAAGCGCTACGCGCTGGGGTGAAGGGCGCCCGCCACAGCAGCAGGCCCATGAACGCCGCGAAGGCGCCCGCCGAGGCGGCGAGCGAGGTGTGGATCCCCACCACGCTGCCCACCAGGCCGACGGTGACACCGCTGAACGCCCGCAGCCCCAGCGACGACATGTTGAACAGGCCCAGCACGCGGCCCCGGATCTGGTCGGGCGCGTTCAGCTGGACCAGTGTCTGCATCATGCTGCTGAACGACAGCTCGAAGAAGCCGGCCGTGAACAGCAACGCCAGCGCCAGCGGATAGATTCGCGCGAAGGCGAAGCCGGCCAGCGCCAGCGCCCAGAACACGGCCAGCCGCAGCGCCGAGGCGGCGCTGGTGGGCAGCAGGCCGCCGCGGCTCTCCAGCAGGAAGCCGGCCAGCAATGCGCCGGCCGCGTCCGCGGCCAGCAGCGCGCTGTACGACGTGCCCGGGTCGCCGTGTCCCAGGTCGTGGGCGAAGCCAGGCATCTGCGCCTGATAGCTGTTGCCGATGAAGAAGGAAGCGCCGCCGCCGAGCAGGATCATGATCACCAGCACCGGGATGCCGCGCACGTCGCGGATGGTCTGCGCGATGTCCGCCAGGCCACGCACGGCGCGCCTGGGTGGTGCGCGATCGCCGCGGAAGTACCGGCCATAGGGGGCGCGCACCAGCCACAGCAGCAGCGGCAAGTAGAAGACCGTGTTCAGGAAGATGCCGCGCTTCGTACCGAGCGTCAGCATGATCAGCCCGCCCACGGCAGGGCCCACCAGCACGCCCAGGTAGCGGGCGGTGGCGTTCAGGCGCACGGCGCTGGGCAGCAGCGCCGGTCCCACGATGTCGTGCAACAGCATCTGGCTGGACGTCTGCCACAGCACCCCCGCGCAGCCGTGTAGCACCAGCAGCAGCATGGCGCCCCCCATGGTGAGGCTGTCCGTGACGAAGAAGTATCCCCAGCCCAGCGACGCCGTGATGAACAGCGCCATGCCCGCCTGGATGATGCGGCGGGCGTCGAACCGATCGTTCAGCGCCCCCACGCCAACGGAGAAGGCCAGAAAAGGCAACCAGTGAGAGAGAACGGCGAAGCCGCCCAGCGCCGGCGAGTGAAATTTCTGAAACGCCACCCAGTAGCTGATCACGTGCTCGATGTTGTCGGCCATCATCGCCAGCACGTAGGTGATGAAGTGGGCACGGTAGCCGCGCAGGCGCAGCGCCGCGAAGGCCTGCGGCCTGGCAGAAGGGACGCTGGTGTTTTCGCTGGTCATGAGGGTAGGCCGGCCAGTCTAGTCTTCGTGGGGCGCCGCATCGTCGTCAGGATAGATGTCTCGACGGCCGCGCAGGTCGCCGCTTTTGTCAGGTCGGGTGGCCGTGGTAATGCCGCGGGGCATGTCGCACGAACAGCTGGTGGTGCCTCGCATCGAGGGAACCGTGTACCGCTGGACCTTCGGCGAGGGGGCGGCGGCGACTGAATTCGCGGTGGACGCGGCGCTGGGGGGACGGATCACCCGCTTCAGCCTCGGGGGCCGCGACGTGTTGACCGGGCCCGACGTCAACGACCTGAACTTCGGCGCGACGTTCTGGATCAGCCCCCAGGCGGCCTGGGGCTGGCCGCCCCCGGTCGAGCACGACTCGGAGCCGTACCAGGCGCATCAGGCGGGGGAGGACGGCGCGGTGGGCGTGTTCACCGGCAAGCCCGACGCGAAGCTGGGGCTGGCCGTCACCAAGACGTTCTTCGTCGACGCCGCCCGCGCGGCCGTGACGATCGAATACGGCCTGCACAATCATGCCGCCGAGCCGCGGCCGGTCGCGCCGTGGGAGATCTCGCGCCATCCGACGGGTGGGCTGACCTTCTTCCCGGTGGGCGAGGCGGTGGAGGCGGGCTCGACGCTGGCGGTGAAGACCGAGGCCGGCGCGGTCTGGTTCGACTACGACGCGCGCGCCATCACCGATCACCAGAAGCTGTTCGCGCACGGCAGCGAGGGCTGGATCTGCCACGTCGATCGGACGCGCGCGCTGCTGCTGGTGAAGAGCTTTCCCGAGATCGCGCGCGCGGCGCAGGCGCCCGGCGAGGCGGCGCTGGAGATCTACGCCGACCCGAAGCACACGTACATCGAGGTCGAGCAGCAGGGCGCCTACCAGTCGCTGGCGCCCGACGAGAGCCGCACCTGGCGCGTGACCTGGGCGCTGCGCGCCGCACCCCCGGCCGGCGAGCTTCGCGGCGGCAACACGGCGCTCCTGACGGCGGCGCGCGTGCTGGCGTCGTCGTCCTAGCTAGCGCGGCTGCCGGGCCGGGAAGCTTGGGGGCCACAACACCGCTGCCGCTTCGGCGCGGGTGCTGGCGTCGTCCTCGTACTGGCCAGTCGAGTTGCGCGCTAGCGTCGCCGGCTGTCAGGGGCCCTGGGACGGGCCCTCGGGCGAGCCTGGCGCCGGGGGCGCCGGATCGCCGGGCGGCGGCGTGCCGCCCGATTGGCCGGACGGCGGTGGCGAGACGTTGTCGCCGCCGGCGTCCGCGACCGCGGGGCCGGCTGGCGCGGGGCCGTTCGTCTGGTTCTCGGCCGTCTGCGTGTTCGTTCCGGCGCCGCTGCCCGGGGCGCCGCTGCCGGGGCTGCCGGCTCCGGGGCCGCCGCCAGCGGCGCCGTTGGCGGCCCCGTTGACGGCGGACGCGGTACCGGGCGCTCCACCGATCCTTCCCATGAACTGACCGCGCATCAAGGGCGGCGGCGGCGCGAAGCCGACGCGCGCCGGGGCGGCTGGCGCCACGGCCGCCACCGCCTCGGGCGGCGGCTGGGGCGGCACCGGTGGCGGTGGTGGTGGTGGCGGTGGCGCCACGGTCACCGGCACCGGCGGCGGTGGCGTGGGCGGCGGCGGGGGTGGTGGCGGCGGCACGGCCGCCGGCGGCTGGCGGTGCGCGCCCATGGGAGGCGGCGCCCCGGGCGCCACCGACGTGTGCGAGCCGCCGCGGGGTGGCTGGCCCTGCGCCGGTACGGGCGACGTCATGGAGAGCGTCGCCTGCGGCAGGCCCAGCGTGCCGGCGATGCGCAAGCCGTAGAACCCGTCCGGTCGCAGCCCGGGCGCGCCCGCCATCTGCAGGATGGTGGCGATGCTGGGCGCGCTCTTCAGCAGGGCGTCGCCCAGCTTGAAGCGCAGGTAGAAGTTCAATGTCGAGCTGGGCAGCGGATCGCGCAGCACCGCCTCGCCGTCCAACGTCACCTCGGCGTCGGACGACTTGATGGCAATACCCTGCGCCCTGGCGATCCCCTTCTCGACGACCATGCGGCCGGCCAGCTCGCCCAGGCGCACCCGCGGCAGCGTCAGGCCCGCCGCCAGAAACGGATTGCTGCCCAGCTTGGCGGCGGTCTTCCCGTCGCCGACGACGCAGCTCGCGCACTTGAACTCGACCTCGCCGTGCGCGTCGGCGTACTTGCCGGTCGTCGACTCCAGGTGCGCCGTCAGCGTCATGGCCCCGGTCAGGGGCAGGTTCAGCGTCTCACGCACGCCGGGCAGCTGCCCCAGCGCGATGTCCTTGGCCGCCAGGTCGATCTTGAACGGTCCCTTCCTGGGCATGGTGCCGGCGAGCGTGATCTCGCCCCCCAGCCCGCGGGCGACGACGTCGAAGGATTCGCCGTGGGACATGGCCAGCGGCAACATCGCCACCCGCACCGAGTCGAAGCGCGCCTGCGCCGGCTTGGGCGGGGGCACGGCGGTGCGGGCGCGGACCCGCACCTCGTCGAACGCGATGCCGAACGGGAACGACGGCCCGGCCGACCCGATCTCCAGGTCGTAACCGGCCCGGGCGGCCACGGCGACGGCCGCGTCGCGCGCCCGGTCGTAAGGGAAGCAGAACGTCAGCGCGATGACGTAGACGATCGCGCCGGCAACCGTGTAAAGCAGCGATCGCCGCACCAGCCGCAGCCGCTCGGGGGTGATGATGGTCATCGACTCTCCTTGGCGCTGGCGCGCGCGGCGCGCCCGCTGGCCCCGCCGGCGCTGGCGCCGCCGTCGTCGCCTTTCTTCCTGGAACCGGCCTTCTCCTTCACCCGTTCGAATGCCACCGCGGTCAGCTCGGCGTCCAGCTTGTCCTGCTCGGAGAACCGGCGCTTCAACGACAGATGCGTGAAGAAGACGGGGCGCTTCCCGGTCTCCACCCGCTTCAGGAACGCGGTCAGCGTTTGCAGGTCGACCTCGCGGACCTTCAGGTCCACGTCGTGCTCGATCCAGCGCTTCGACGCCGCCACGGGCGGGCGCTCGTTGCTTTCGGCGATCTGCATGCTCTCCTCGCGCGCCGCCGCCTCGATGTCCGCCACCAGCTGAGGCGGGTCGCTGCCCAGTCGGGCCTCCTGCGCCGCCGCCCGCGCCTTCGCCTCCAGGAAGCTGTCGCGGTTCTTGGTGATGGCCGCCAGCGCCTCGCGCACGTCGGCGTTACTCTGCTCGAGGTCGCTGATGCTGCTGAACACCAGGTAGATGACCAGCGACGCCGCCACCAGCACGATGGCGATGCCCAGGATGGTGACCGACCGCTTCTCGCGCGTGGGCATGCGCTCCCACTCGGCGCTCAGGTAGCCCAGCGGCCGCCCCAGCACCTGCCGCGATAGCTGGCGGGCCCGCACGCGCACGGTGTCGAGGGTACTCATCGGCGCACCCGCTTCATGGGCACTTGGCCGCCACGGTGAGGGTGAACTGCTTCGCGTCGCCCGACACCTCGGTGACGCTTCCCTTGGTCACGTCTTCGTAGCAATCGATGTCCTTCAATCTCTCGGAGATCTCGTCGACGGCGGTGGCCGTGTCGACGGTCCCCTTGATGAACGTCTTCTTGGGGCGGATGTCCAGCTCGGTGATGTCGAGGACGATGTCGTCGTCCGACGGCACCCTCTTCGAGATCTGCTCCAGCAGATCGAAGGCGGTGGCGCGCGGCACCGGCGCCAGCTCCTCCTTGAAGCCCTTGCGCAGCTCCTGCGCCACCTGCTTGGCGTCCGTGCGCGGCTGCCCGAAGATCTCGGTGGTGGCGGTCTTCAGGCGCGCGTCCAGCACCTTGCGCTCGTCCCCCAGGTTGGACAGCGCCGCCGACACGTCCAGCGCGCCCGCCACGATGACCGAGGCCGCCAGCAGGGCCAGGTGCGCCGCCTTCTGGCGCAGGGCCGAGAAGCTGACGCTGTAGACGAAGGGGCCGCGCCGCAGATCGATCTCGCGCCCGCCGCGCGCGGCCGCGATCCCGATGGCGGTGGACAGCGCGAACGAGCTGGACTCGGTCGCGGCGTAGGTCAGGCGCGTGGTCTTCTGCGTCTCGGCCGGCGCGCTGTCGTCGTCCGGCCCGCCCGGACCTTCGCCCGAGGGCAGGGGCGCGATGGCGGCCTGGGTGGCCCTGTTCTGGCTTTGCAGCGTGTTGGGCACCGACAGAAAAGCCACCGGCAGGTCCAGCTCGTCCTGGAAGAAGCCGGCCACGCCGCGCAGGCGGGCGGTGCCGCCGGTCAGGAGCACCACGCCGATCTCCCGGTGGGCGGTGGCCCGGTAGCTGGCCAGCGTCTGCCGCACCTCGCGCACCAGCGGCGCCAGCGCCGTGCGCAGCAGCTCGTTCGAGCGGGCCTCCCGTCCATTCATGGCGGCGATGCCGGTGCCCAGCAGGCGCGCCTCGGTGCGCTTCCAGTGCTCGGCCCGCTCGGGCGTCAGCTCCATCCCCTCGGCCAGCGCCATCGTCAGATGGTGCCCGCCGCGCAGGATGGTTCGCGCCGCTATGCCGGCCCGATCGCGGCCGATGAACAGGTTCGTGCGCATGTGGCCGATGTCCAGGATGGCCGGCACCTTGCCGGACTCCTCGTCGACGCGCGGGTCGTCGACCGGCAGCGACCGGTACGCCACCGGCGCCGCGAACAGCGACCGCGGGTCGACGCCCCCGCCCTGCAGCGCCTCGAGATAAGCGGCCACGTCGGTCTGCTTGGCCGCCACGGCCAGCACGCTGGAGCCGTCAGGCGACGAGCGCACCGTCACGTGGTCGAACACCACCTCCTCCAGCGCGTGGACGATCTGCCCCTCCAGCTCGAAGCCGATCACCTGATCGATCTTGCGCGGATCGGTGAAAGGCAGCTCCAGCGCCCGGATCGACAGCGCGTCGCCGGGCATGGCCACGTACAGCATGGCGTCGGACGACACGCGCGACAGCCCCTCGCGCAGCGCCTCCAGCTGGCGCTCCTGCAAGGGCGCTGGCCCTTCGGCCACCAGCTCCTCGAAGGCGCCCCGGAAGACGTTCTGGCGGAAGCCGACGTCGAACACGACGAACTTGATCGAGAACGCGCCGATGTCGATGCCGCAGACGGGATGGGCCATGGGTGGTGCCTTACTCCTCTCGCCAGTATTGCAACGCGCCGGCTGCCTGCTCCGACGCCACGTTCACGGTCAGGGGGTTCTCGATGGTGCGCACGGTGTCGATGATGGCCGTGATCTTCTTCTTCACCTTGCCCGACTCGCCGGTGGCGACGATGCGGTAGGTGCGCGGCGGCGCCACGTAGGCGACCTGGTTCAGCGCATCCTTGGTGATCGACAGCGGCTGCATGCCCGACAGCACGCGGTAGCGGGGATCGTCCGTCAGCACGGCCGCCTCCGGCTTGGTCAGCACCGCCAGCACCGTGTCCAGGCTGTCGAAGCCCCCCGCCGAGGCGCGATCGCACAGCACGGTCGCCAGGGGGTACAGCTTGGTGTCGTCCAGGATGGTCGGGTCCAGGGTGGCCACCTTGTTGGGATCGCCCATGGCCGCGGCCCGGATGACGCCCATGACCAGCGGGGCGCAGTCGCCCTCCTTGTTGCTGATCACGCCCATGTCGACCTTGCAGCTCTTGTTGCTGTCCGAGTTCGGATAGACGGTCAGGTAGGGGGAGAACGCCTCGTAGAAGCCGTCGCTGACGCCGCGGACCAGCCGGATCTCCTCCAGCGAGTCGAGCGTGTTGTTGTGGGCCCGGTACTTGTCGCGAGGATCGGCGTCGTAGTGGTAGTCCTCGGCGGCGCTGGTCGACGAGCTCTCGAAGGCGAACATCTGCTGGTCCGCGTCCGCGAAGTCGATCAGCGCCCGCGCCACCTCGATCCGCGAGTTGAACTGCCCGCCGCTGTCGGCGTTGTTGAACAGGCGATCGTAGCGCTGCGCGTACATCAGCCCCGACAGCAGCCGGAACACCACCTTCTGCTTGTCGAAGTAGCCCTGGGTGCCCAGGCCTCCGCCGCAGTTGAGGTCGATCTTGCCGTCCTCCGCCGTGATCTCGGCGTCGAACCGGCCCGACTTCAGGCCCAGCCCCTTGGCGTTCGTCAGATCCAGGCCGATCAGCGAGCCCAGGCTCATCGCCTCGTCCTTCGACCCGCTGAAGAACCCCATCAGCATGTCGGCGTAGTCGGTGACCCGCAGGCTGATGCCCAGGCCGCCCGCGGGGGCCGCCGGATTGGCCGAGCCGCTGGTCCCGCCCGAGCCGCCCATGAAGTCCTTCAGCATCTTCTGTGCCTGCGCCATCACCGGGTCGACGAACTTCGTCTGGATCTTGATCAGCAGCCGCGACAGGTTGATGGCCGAGCGCGCCATGTAGTGGGCGCGCAGCTCGTCGCGGGCGTTGGCGGCCTCGGCGGCGTCCACGGTGGTGCCGAAGGTGAACTCGCCCACCAGCGCGATCATCAGCGCCAGCCAGGTGATGACCACCAGCAGGGCCACGCCGCGATCGCGGCGCCGGCTACCCAGCGTGAACAGCACCTTCAATTGCGGTACCCCACACGATCGGTCAGCTGGATGCGGGCGTCGGTGGCGTACGTCTGCTCGCGCCCCTGATCGTCCAGCACGGTCAGCGAGATGTGCACGTGGGAGGGCAGGAAGTTCATGCCCATCACCTTGCTGTCCCAGTCGTCGTGCCACTCCTTCTTGCGGTAGTCGTAGTAGCTGAACTTCAGGCGCACGATGTCGGGGCAAAGGACGTAGGTCTCGCCGGGGATCTCGTGCGGGTCCTTGGGCACCAGGCGCCGCGACTCCTTGCGCATCAGGTTCAGGATGCGGCGGTCCTCGGGGTCGCGCTCGCCGAAGTAGCCGATGGCGGCGGCGTCGCTCTCCGGCGCGCCCGCCCGCAGCCGCTGGTGCGCGAACGACGTCAGCCACAGCTCGTCGACGTCGGGGCGGCTGACGCCCAGGAACTGCGTGCGGGGCAGGGTGGCGTCGGGCTCCTCGCTCTCGGACAGGAACGCCATCTCCAGCTCGCGCGCCATGCGCAGCAGCGCGGTGCGCACGGTGTGGGTGCGCTCCTGCTGGGCCTCGATGCGCTTCTTGTTGCGCGAGGCCTGGCTGAACGAGCTCCACATCAGCGTGGTGATCAGGGCCAGGATGGCGATGGCCAGCATCAGCTCGATCAGCGTGAAGCCGGCCGCGCGGACGCCGCGGCGATCGGCCCATCGTCGTTCCCAGCCGGCGCGCAAGGCCGTCATTTGGTCCCCGTGCTGCTGCTGCCGGTCGAGCCCGACTTGCTGCCGCTGGAGGTTCCCGCGCCGCTGGCCGCGCCGGCGCCGGCGCCCAGCGACAGGGCCATGTCCAGCTTGGCGGGGTCGGTCACGTAGGTGACGACCTCGATCGACTGCTCGGGACGCTTCCGTTCGTTCCAGAACACGCGCACGGTGATGCGCCGGACCGACTCCTGCAGGCCGATCCGCACCGGCTCGATGAACATGCCCATCAGGCCCCCCACCATGCCGGTCAGCGCCTGCATGGGGTCCTTGTTCTGAGTCTTGTCGCCGGCCGCCTGCTGCGCCGACTGCGCCATGTCCGTGGGCAGCTGGATCTTCTCGATGGCCGTGGTCCAGCTGAACTCACGGAAGCCGTCGTCGGCGAAGTTGCCGTCGTCCGTCTCGTCCAGATCCTGGAAGCCCTTCTCGATCAGCCCGTCCTCCAGCGACACGATCTTCCCGCGCGCCAGGAACGTGGCCGTGGTCAGCATGCGGGAGTGGGCGGTGGCGCGCATGTTGTTGGTGATCACGCTCAGCAGCACCACCAGCGTCAGCGCCAGGATGGCCACGGCCGCCATCACCTCCAGCAGCGTGAAGCCGCCGTCGGATGACCTTCGGGTACGCCGCGCCGGCAGGGTCATTGGGCGTCGTTCCCCTCGTCGTCGACCCGCATGTCGATGGGCGGCTCGATGTACGAGTTGTAGATGCGCACGCGCCCCGTGATGGGGTGCACCACCAGCGAGTAGATCGTCTGCTGGGTGGGGTCGGACAGGTGGATGATGGCCGGCTCCGTCTGGCCCAGGGGGAAGAAGTAGATATAGGCGCGGCCCTTGGTGACCGGGTCCGCCACGCGCGGCGTGAACACGTCCATGATCGCCGTGTTCTTCAGCGTCACCGGCTTCAGGTTGGACTCCTTGAAGGCGCCGAAGCGGGCCTTCTTGGCGCGGAAGTCCATGGGCAGGACCTTGCTCATGTCGACGTCGCCCGCCGCCTGCGCCATCTCCTTCTGGCGCGCCTGCTTCTCGTCCAGGTCGGCCTCCAGCGCGGCCAGCTTCTTGGCCGAGGACTCCGTCTCCGGATCGCGCGGCAGGTAGAACATGTCGTCCGAGACCTCGGCCCAGTAACGCCCCGTCTCGAGGTCGATGACCAGCCGGTGGTAGCGACCGGTGGTCGAGGCGCGGTCGAACAGATAACGGATGGCACCGGCCATGTGCGTGACGCTGGCCCGCAGATCGCTGCGTGCCAGCGAGCGCAGGCCGCGGATCGACATCCCCGCCAGGATCCCCACGATGGCCAGCACCACCAGGATCTCGATCAGCGTGAAGCCGCTATGTGCCCGCCGCCGGCGCATCGTTCAGGCTATTGCAGCTCCCACGAGTTGATGTCGTCGGGCGTGCCGGGCTGCTTGTCCGGGCCGTTCGAGGTGACGTCCACGCCGTCGGGATCCTTCACGCCGGGGCAGCGGAACAGGTAGGGCGTGCCCCAGGGATCCTTCATCTGGCTCTTCGACAGATCGCCCGACGCGATCAGCTCCTCCAGCCCCTTGGGGCAGGCGCTGCTGGTGCCCATGCTGGCGGCGGCGGCGTTGGCGATCTTCTGCACCACCATCTTGGCCGTCTCGATCTTGGCCTTCTTCAGCTTGGGGACCACGCCGAAGCTGACGGCGCCCGCGATCAGGCCGATGATCACGATGACGATCATGACCTCGATCAGGGTGAAGCCCCGCGCTGCCGCGCGCGCGGAGCGACCGGGAAACCGCCTGCTGTCTCTTCCGAATGCCAGAGTGATCATCGACATCTCCTTTTTGTTCACCGTCACTGCACGAAGTTCTGCATGTCCAAGATGGGCGTCAGGATCGAAAACACGACGAACACCACCACCAGCGCCATGGTGACGATGATGGCGGGGGACAGGATGGTGGTCAGGCGGGCCACCTTGCCGTCCACCTCGCGCTCGTAGGCGGACGCGACGTTCTCCAGCATGGTCTCCAGCTGGCCCGAGCGCTCGCCCACCGCCACCATGTGCACCATCATCGAGGGGAACTGGCCCGACTTGCGCAGCGTCACGGCGATCGATTCGCCCTCGCGGATGGCGTCGCGCGCGCTCTCCACCACCTTCTCGAGGACGGTGTTGTTCAGGACCTTCTTGGTGATCTCCAGCGCCGTCAGCACCGGTACGCCGGCGGCCATCATGGTGGCCAGCGTGCGCGAGAAGCGCGCCACGCCCACGAAGCGGATCAGCGGGCCCACCACCCAGGCCCGCAGCTTCACCCGATCCAGCAGGTTGCGCCCCTTGGGCGTGCGCGACCAGCGCCTGAACCCGAAGAAGCCGCCGATGCCCAGGGGGATGATCAGCCACCAGTAGCTGCCGATGCCGCCCGAGACGAAGATCAGCAGCTGCGTGTTCCAGGGCAGCGCCTTGCCCATGTCCTCGAACACGGCGGTGATCTGCGGGACCACCACCACCAGCAACACGCCCATCACCAGCGAGCCCAGGATCATCATGATGATGGGATAGGTCAGGGCGCCGGACACCTTCGACTGCAAGGCGATCTGCGCATCAAGGAAAGCCGCCAGCCGCAGCAGCACGGCGTCCAGGTTTCCGGCGGCCTCGCCCGACCGCACCATGTTGATGAACAGGTCCGAGAACAGCGTGGGGTGCTCGGCCAGCGTGTCCGCCAGCGACGTGCCCTCGTTCACCTTCTGGCGGATGCCCGCCAGCACGCGCTCCAGCTTCTTGTTGTCCGACTGCTCGGACAGCGCCGACAGCGTCTCGGCCAGGGGGATGCCGGCGGCCAGCAGCGTGCCGATCTGCCGGGTCAGGACCGCGATCTCCTGCGGCCGCACCCGCTCCATCATCTGGCTGAAGTTCACCTCCCGCTTCAGGAAGCCCTTGGGCTTGTTGCCGGCGGCCACGCTGGCCTTGGCGGCCTTGCCGCCCGTGCCCAGCACCTCCGACAGCTCGGTGATGAAGATGCCGTCCTTGCGCAGCGCCTGGCGCAGCGCCTTGCCGCCGTCCGCGTCCCGCGTGCCGCCCACGGTCTTGCCGGCGGCGTCCAGTCCTTTCCACGCATACAACGACATCGATCAGTCCCCGTCAGTCCACGTCCTGGGTGGTGATCATCAACACCTCGGCGGTGGTGGTCATGCCCGCCAGCACCTTCTGCGCGCCGTCGTCACGCAGCGTGCGCATGCCGCCCTGGCCCACGGCGTGGCGCTTGATGGTCTGCGCGTCCGAGTTCTTGATGGTCAGCTGGCGCGTCGTCTCGTCGATCAGCAGCAGCTCGTAGATGGCGGTCCGGCCCTTGTAACCGGCGCCCAGGCAGGCCGGGCAGCCGCCGTCATGGGCGCGGAACAGCTTGCCCTCGGGCGGCAGCCAGTTCTCGTCGCCCTTGAAGTGCACCCGCCGGGCCCGCCCCTCGGCGAAGGCCGTGGGATCGATGCCGATGCTCCGCATATCGTCGGCCGTGGGCGTGTAGGCCTCGCGGCAGTTGCGGCAGATGCGCCGCACCAACCGCTGGGCCAGCAGCGCCATCAGCGACGACGCCACGAGGAAAGGCTGCACGCCCAGGTCGACCAGACGGGTGATGGCGCCGGCGGCGTCGTTGGTGTGGATCGTCGACAGCACCAGGTGACCGGTCAGCGACGCCTGGATGGCGATCTCGGCCGTCGAGACGTCGCGAATCTCGCCCACCATGATGACGTCGGGATCGTGCCGCAGGAACGAGCGCAGGCCGGCCGCGAACGTCAGATCGATCTTGTCGTTGACGGCGGTCTGCGAGATGCCGTCCAGCTGGTACTCGACCGGGTCCTCGATGGTCAGGATGTTCAGCTCGGGCGAGTTGATCTTGGCCAGGCAGGCGTACAGCGTCGTGGTCTTGCCCGAGCCGGTGGGCCCGGTGACCAGCAGGATGCCGTGCGGGCGATGAATCAGGTCGTCCATCTGCCGCAGGTGATCGTCGCCGAAGCCGATGTCCGCCAGGTCATGCAGCACGGACTCGCGATCCAGCAGACGGATGGTGATGCGCTCCGCGGTCGACGCCTTCACAGTGGGGATGGTGGCGACGCGCATGTCGATGTCCTTGCCGGCGATCTTGCGGCGGATGCGGCCGTCCTGGGGCAGCCGCTTCTCGGCGATGTTCAGGCCGGCCATGATCTTCACGCGCGAGATGATCGACGGCATGAACTGCTTGTTGGCGCGGCGCACCTCGTACAGCTCGCCGTCGATGCGGTAGCGGACCACCACCTCCTTCTCGCCCGGCTCGATGTGGATGTCGCTGGCCCGCTCCTTCACGGCGTTGAACAGCAGCGAGTTCACCCAGCGGATGATGGGCGCCTCGTCGGTGACGTCCAGGATGTCGACCAGCTCCTCGCTGCCGATGCCCTCCTCGTCGTCCTCGGCGTCGCCCAGGTTGCCGCCGGTGTCGTGCTTCTTGCCGTAGACGTTGTTGATCAGCTCCAGGATCTTGGTGGGCGAATGCAGCACCGGCTGGATCTCCGCCGCCAGCTGGCTGCGCAGGTCGTCCATCGCGCCCACGTCCAGGGGGTCCGCCGTCGCCACCAGCACCGTGTTCCCCTCCTGGCGCAGCACCAGCAGGCGGTGCTGCTTGGCGAAGCCGATGGGGATCTTGGTGGCCAGCTCGGCGTCGACGTCGTCCGTCTTCAGGTCGCCCAGCACCGCGATGCCCAGCTGCCGGCCCAGGGCGGCCAGCACGTCCTCGTCGGTGGCGACGCGCATCTTCACCAGCACCTCGCCGATGCGCCCGCCTTCTTTCTGCTGCAGCACCAGCGCCTGATCGAGGGTGTCGACGGTGACGCCACCGGCGCCCAGTTCGAGCAGGATCTGACCGAGTAGCTTGTGACCCACGGGCTTCCTTCTATCGGGTGGGCGTCGTCACCACCGGCGGCGCGTTGCCGGCCGGCGGCGCGACCGTGGAGGGTGGCGGTGGTGAGGTGGCGCGGCCGACGGTGCCCGGCGCGCCGGTGGGCGCCTGCGAGGGCGTGCCCGGCACGGGGGCGTACGGCGCGGTGGTGTTCGGGGTGTTCGGGCCGGTGCCCGGCGACGTGCCGGGGGGCAGCGTGCCGGACGGCTGTGTGCCGGGCGAGGGCGTCACGGGCAGCACGCCCAGGGCGCCCACGGCCGCGCTCTCACCGTTGTCGCCCGGGGTGGGCGTGGCGGCCGCTCCGGTGGCGGGTGCCACCGGGACGATGGCGCCGCCCGGCGCGGCCGGCGTCCTGGCGGGCGCCGCGCCCGGAGCGCCCGTACCGGCGGGCGCGCCTGGCGTGGCAGGCGCTTCCGGCCCCGTCGGCACGGCCGGGCCCAGGGGATGCGTGTTGATGGGGATGTCGAGCGGGCCCGCCTCTTCCAGCGAGTCCTTCTCGCGGTTGCGCAGCAGCGCGTCTTCCTCGTCGACGATCTCCTTCACCCCCCGGTTGATCTCCTCCAGCATGCCGCGCTTGCGCCGGTAGTCGATCGACGCCTCGGGGTTGACCACGTCCTGCTTGCCGAAGCGCTCCACGAACTCGCGCCGCTCCTTCAGCTTCTTCTCCAGCACCCGGCGCAGGTCGGCCTGGTCGGTGATGACGTAGGGGGTCAGCGCGATGAGGATGTTCGTCTTCTGCACCGACTTGGTGGTGTTGCGGAAGAAGAAGCCCAGGATGGGGATGTCGCCCAGGAAGGGGATCTTCACCACCTTCTCGACGTCGCGGTCCTGCGACAGGCCGCCGATGACGATGGTCTGCTGATCGCGCGCCACCACCGTGGTCTTCGCGCTGCGCTTCGAGGTGGCCGGGCCCAGGCCGTTGAAGTTGGGCGACAGGATGTCCTGGATCTCCTGGTCGACCTCCAGGCGGATCATGTCGTGCTCGTTCACGTGCGGGGTCAGCTTCATCTTCAGCGCGACGTCGGTGCGCTGCACGGGGGTGGCCAGCGGGATGCCGCCGAACGAGCCGGCGCCGGCGGTGCCGCCGAAGCTGGCGCCCTGGAAGGGCAGGTTCTGGCCGACGCTGATCTCGCCGTCCTCGTTGTTCATGATCAGCAGGTGCGGCGTCGACAGCACGTTGACGTCGTTGTTCTGCTGCAGCGCCGTGATCAGCACGCCGAAGCTGGGGATGCTGGACGCCACCGAGGCGGGCGCGTTCAGGGTCTGCGCCGCGTTGGGGATGGGGGGCCCGATCACGCCGGCCGCCAGGCCCAGCAGCGTGTCGCCGCCGCTGGACAGCAGGCCGCCCGGGTTCAGCGTCTGGGTGATGTCCAGACCGCCCAGGATCAGGCTCTGCTTGCCGAAGATGGGGACGTTCGGCACGCCGCCGTGGAACGAGGCGCCCAGGGTGCGGCTCTTGTCGAGCGAGATCTCCATCACCATCGCCTCGACGAACACCTGCTTGCGGGGCGAGTCCAGCTTCTCGATCACCCGACGCAGCGACTGGTAGTCCTTCAGCGACGACAGGATGATCAGCGAGTTGGTGGGGCGGTCGAAGCTGACCCGCATGTCCCCCTCGAACAGCAGGGGCAGCTGCGCGCCGTTGGCGGGCGCCGCGGCAGGGGCAGCGGCGGGGGCGGCCGCGCCCCGGCGCGAGCGGCTGGCGCCGCCGCCCGACACCGCCACGCCGGTGATGGCGGTCAGCGTCTGCCCCAGCTCGTCGCAGTTCGCGTTCTCGCAGTAGTAGACGTGGATGCGGCCGTCGCCCCCCTCGATGGGGACGTCCAGCTTGTGGATCAGCGTCAGCAGCCGCGCGTAGGCCCGCTCGGTGGCGATCACGATCAGCTGGTTCGATCGCTCGTCGGGGATCATCTTCGAGATCGTCATCTCCATCGCCAGATCGGCGAGCGAGCGCGCCCCCTTGGGCGAGGAGGCGGTGGCGGGCGTGCCGGCCACGCCGCGCTTGCCCGTGCCCAGCTGCTCGACCTTGAAGATCTCGGCCAGCTTCTGCGCCATCTCGCTGGCGGCGGTGTTCTTCATGCGCACGATCCAGACCTTCTCGCCCTGGGTGGGCTGGTCCAGCTCGTCGACGATCTTCAGCATCCGGCCGATGCTGGACTCCAGGTCGGTGATGATCAGCGCCCCTTGCGGCGGGTAGACGATGATGTCGCCCTGCTCGGTCTTCAGGCGCAGCAGCACCTGCGACAGCTCGTTGGCGTCGGCGTGCTCGACCCGCACCAGGCGGGTGATGTAGCGATCGCCGGGCGGCGTCTCGCCGTCGGCGCCCGGCATCGGCGCGCCCATCTTCGCCTTGCCGCTCTCGATGATGCGGTAGAACTTGCCCGACTCCTGCACGGTCAGGCCGACCGAGTCCAGGGCCGCCACGAACAGCTGGTACGCCTCCTCGGGCGTGATCAGCTGCGGCGCCACGATGGTGACCTTGCGGCTGTTGCCGGGGATGGTGCCGGGCAGGATGAACTGCTTGCACGTGATCGACGAGATCCAGGAGATCAGGTCTCCCAGCTCCGTATCGGGCTTCATGTTCAGCTTGACGATGCGGCCCCGGAACTTGTGGCACGAGTTGAACTCGCGCTCGGCCGTGGAATCGACGACGCCAGGCGTTCCCGGCGCCGTGGTCCCGGCGGGCGTGGTGGCCGGCGCGGGCGTGACCGGGGTGGTTGGGGTGGCCGACTTGCCGCCCCCGCGCCGCTCCTTCGCGGTGAGCGGCTTCTTGGGCTCCTTCTTGTCCTTGGCGTCGGTGCCCGTGGTGCCGCCGGTGCCGCTGACCCCCGGCCGCGCCAGCCCCGGACGCCCGGGCATCACCGGGCCCACCTGCGCGGTCAGAGTCGTCTCGGCGGCGACCGGCGCCGCGGCCACCAGCGTCAGGGCCGCCAGCACGCCACCGCCGCGCAATCCGCTTTGCAACCAACCGCGCCGGCGGCGGTCACGCGTGGTCGGCTTCGTCACGAACGTTCTCGATGTCATCGGATGTTGTAGTCCTTGGTGAGCTTCGCCCCATTGCGTTCGATCGCGACCGAGATGTGGTTCGCGGACTTGAGCTTCGTGTACACCTGCAGCGCGTTGTCCGGGCTGGTCATCTCCATGCCGTTGATGGCGTAGATGACGTCGCCGTTCTGCAGGCCGATCTTTCCGAAGGGACCGTCCGGCTTCACGCTGAACAGGCGGAAGCCGGCCGACTTGCCGTCACGCACCTCGGGCACGATGCGCGCGGCGCGCGACAGGACCGCCATGTTCCCCAGCATCGAGTCGACGGTGCCGCGCTGGATCTCGTACCCGTTCTCGCTGGTCTTCTTGATTCCCTTATCCAGCTCGGCAGCGAAGGGGTCGGCCGAGGGGGCGGGCGGCGGCGCGGCGGCGGCCGGCGCGGCGGCGGGCGTGGGCGGCGCGTCCAGCAGATCCAGGAACTCGGGCTTGCCGCCGTTGTCCAGGTAGATCCGCGTCTCCTGGATGTCGACGATGGTGGCGTCGCGGACCTTGCCGCCGATGGCGTAGGGACCGGCCGAGTTCCGCTCGGTGTCGCGGACGATGGCCACCGACCAGCGCGGATCGTTGGGGGGTGGCGAGAACATGATCGCCATCAGCTTCAGCGGCAGCGAGGTCCGCACGGGCGAGGGCGTCGCGGGGACGTCCGGCTCACCGCTCTTGGGCTCCTCGATGATGGGCGGGCACGTCGAGCAGAAGATGTTCCGCTTGAGGATCGCCAGGACGTCTTTGTCGTAGTGCGTGGTGGGCGCGCTGTCGGTCGGGGGTCGATGCAGCGCCGGCACCGTGGGCGTGGCGCGGCCCAGGGCCGTCTCGATCATCACGCCCGTGGCGCGCGCCGCGAACATCGCGGACACGACGATGACCGCGAGGTCGACGGCCCACAGGTATTTGCGGAGCAGGGTCTCCATGGATTTCCGGCGTCTGCTCAACAGCAACGCCGGGGCCACGCGCCCTGCAAAAGATATTGAAACGAAATCAGCTAGTTACGTGGCATGCTCGGCCGGGACGCCATGCCAAATTGGCACGACTGGGAAGCCGCCGTTGCCTCCCCGGCGCCACCCGGACCGCGGCGCTGCTTTCGGCGGGGCCCGTCCTGCCCGGGCGGGCCGCGGGAAGCGCAACGGAACCCTCGGCGCCTGCCCCTGTTTCAGAGTCCGAAGGCCGAGGCCCAGCGCATGATCTCGGGATTCAGATGCGCGACCTCGCGCGCCTCGTCCTCCGCGATTCGACGAAGCCGCTCCAGCAGGGGCCGCGCTTCCTCGGTGCGACGTTCGGCCAGCAGCTGCCGGAGCTCGTACCTCAGATGGACCAGCTCGCGTTCGCGTACGAACTCCATCGGAACTACTCCTTTCGATGTGGTCGTCGACGTTCTCGCGCGTCTCATTCCACAGTACGAAACCTGATCTCCACGTCAACTAAATGTGCGGCCCAAAGTGCGCGCGGATACGCGGCGCGCTCCAGGCGCGCTCGCGACGACAGCACGCAGCGGTTCGAGGACGGCACGCTCGAGCGGGGCGAGCCGCCCTAGTCGTCGGCCTGATCGGGCTTGGCGGCGCT
>Ga0070658_10000837_pt1 | contig 26278 bp, 25 predicted proteins | sample KBSC13metaG_FD_64664 | JGI IMG/M metagenome (GOLD analysis project Ga0070658, IMG submission 64664) | Corn rhizosphere microbial communities from Kellogg Biological Station, Michigan, USA - KBS C1-3 metaG | ecosystem: Host-associated > Plants > Roots > Rhizosphere > Soil ... | reverse complement strand
CACCAGGCGGCGGTGTAGGGGTAGTCCATCAGAAACTGCTTGTATTCGGGCCCGTACATGTCACCGCTGAGGTTGCCGTAGGTGATGGGCGTCATCATGTAGGAGATGAGGACGTAGCCGCGCTTGTAGTCGTTCGTGGGCTGAGGTTTGTTCCCGTCCTGCACCATCACGTGTCCCATCTGCATGCCCTTGTAGGCGTTGACGGGTTCGTCGAAAGTGCCGAACACTTGCCACGTCGGATGGCTCATGAAGCGCTTTCCGACCATGCCACTGCGATTCGCGAGACCGTCGGGAAATGTGTTGCAAGCCGACAAGAGCAGGAGACGGGGAGTCTCCAGCGCATGAGCGGCGATGATGACGATAGCGGCGCTGACCTCGTGCTCGACGCCCGCGCTGTCGACATAGACGACGCCGCTGACCTTGCCGGCGACGTCGTCGTAGACCACCCGGTTGACGAACGCCTGACTGATCACTATCGCGCCATCGGCCTCCGCCTTCGCCAGGTAGGTGCCGCTGGCGGTCGCCTTGGCTCCAGTCGGACATCCGGACGCGCACCAGCCGCAGTAGCAGCATGCGGGACGTCCACCGTAATCCGTCGAGTTGATGGCGATCGGCGGCGCGAAAGGATGCGCGCCCAGGGCTTTTGCACCGCGCGCCAGCACCTGTCCGTGCCAGTTGAAGCGATGCGGCGGCATCGGCAGTGTGTACTGCTCCGGGGCAAACGGGCCGCACTCGCCAGCGACCCCGAAATCGCGTTCGACCTTCGCATAGTACAGGGCGAGGTCGTCGTAGCCGATCGGCCAATCGTCGCCCACCCCTTCGGTCGAGTAGGTGCGAAAGTCGTCGCGATGGAAGCGGGGCATCACGCCCAGCCAGGTCAACGTCCCGCCGCCGACGCCGACACCCGACTTTGGCACGATGGGATGCTTGCCGGTGTAGACGCGCGGCTCCGTCCACTGGATCTTACCGGCGTTGGCCTCTGTGTTGGCGAAGTCGACCACCGGGTCGAAGCGCCGGCCAGCGTCAAGGACGAGCACCGACAGCCCCGCCATCGACAACTCGCGCGCCACCAGCGACCCGCAAGCGCCCGCTCCGACGATAACTGCGTCGTATTCAGTTTGGACGTATCCCATTGAGATACCTCAATTCAATATAAGAACAAGAGCGGAATTGCATGGATGTAAGGATGTGCAGGATTTCGGATTTTCTTTAGTCCTGTACATCGTTATATCCATGCAAGCTTCTTAAGCTCTACGTCGGCGGGTCCCAGTCGAGGCCCACCTTCCACTCGCTTCGGATGATGGCGGCGTACGTCTCGCCCGCCCTGGCTGCACCACCAGTGGCTTCCATGATCGCGTGGGTCCGCGACTTTCGCGCCGGCATTCCCGGCTTGCGAGCGACCTCGCCGAGCATCTTCCAATTTCCGTCGGGCATCTGCTGAAAAACGAGATAAGCCGCGCCCGGCACTCCTTCATCCATCTGCGCTTCTCCTAACCCTGCTCATCCTAAACCGATGCAAAATTCCTCAACTCTAAATCAATCCCAGACGCTCCGCGCACGACCGCATGATCTCCGCTTCCCAGGGCGGACGCTCCGGCGATCGCGGATGCGTCCGTGATGTCGGGATCTTCCCCAACAGGTGGAGGAACGTCGCCGCCGAGCTTTTGTACGCCGGCACCGGGGGTCGAAAGGCGATGTTGCCGAGATGCTGAAGCGCATCGGCAACCGCGATATATTCCAGGTCGCCCGCCTCCCACAGTCGGTCCCGCTCAGCGAACTTGGCCGGGCTGAAGGCGGCGAGGCCGAGCAGGTAGTCGCTCCCGTACTCGATCATGTCGATGCCCAGATCGTTGCCGGTCAATATCTTAAAGTCGGGCCGCAGTCGATCGCGAGTCGCCAACCGTTCCAGCTCACGCACGCGGTCGAGGCTGGAGTGCTTCATGCCGACCACCTGCGGGATCGACAGCATCCCCTCGAAAACCGCGTCCGACCAGATCTCCCCGTTCGGCGCGAACATCCGGCCCAGCTCGAAGACGTACGCCTTCTCGACATCCACCAGCGCCTGGGCATAGGTATCGACTACCTGCGACGCCGGCACGTCGTGCAGCCGCGACGTTTGGAACAGAATCGGAATTCCACCGTGGTCGACAATCGCGTCGACCTCGCGTCGATAGTTGTCGGCGACGTCGCCGTCCAAACCCTCGACGAACGCGCCTGCGATAAACGGCCGGCCATCGGCGACATCACGAGCGAACGTCAGCATTTGCCGGTTTTCATCCGCGGTAAGGAGGTTGGCGTAGCCGGTGTCCATGTTAACCGCCGGCGTCAGGCCGGTGGACAGGGTTTCTTCGAAGAGGGCCGCGTAAGCGTCGAAGGCGATGTTGCCGGCGGAGTCGAGCGGCAGCAGCATCGCCGCCATGCCGGTGACCTTGCGTCCCGGCTGGCGTCGGCGGTGCATGTCGGCGAGGTTGTCGATATTGGTCATGTCGATCTTTCTGGCTCCCTCTCCTTCCAGGGAAGGGTTCGGGTGAGGCTCCCTACTCCGGCAGACCGGGCACGTCGACCCAGGCGCGTCGACGCCACGACTCGAGGCCCAGTTCCGCGAGCTGAACACCTTTTGCACCCTCGCGCAGATCCCATGGGAACGTGCCCCCGTCAGACACCACGTGGCGCAGGAACAGTTCCCACTGCGCCTTGAACGCGTTCTCGTATGTCCCTTGTGCGGGCATCTTGATCCAGCCATCCTTAAAATCGATGGGGCTGTCGATATCGGGATTCCACACAGGCCGGGGTGTCGCGGCATGAGGTTGGATGTAGCACTCCCGAAGGCCGGCCACGGCTGATCCCTTGGTACCGTCGACGTGGACGGTCAACAGGTCGTCTCGACGAACCCGCGTGCACCACGACGAATTGAACTGCGCGATCACGCCGCCTGCCAGCTCGAAGGTGGCGTACGCGGCGTCGTCGGCCGTGGCGTCGTACTGACGATTGGCCTCGTCCCGGCGCCGGGGCACATGGGTCGCCCCAAGGCACGACACCGCCTGGACGTCGCCGAACAGGTTGTCGAGGACGTACCGCCAGTGACAGAGCATGTCGAGGATGATGCCACCGCCGTCTTCCTTGCGGTAATTCCACGACGGTCGCTGCGGCGTCATCCCGTCGTCGCCGGTGAAGACCCAGTAGCCGAACTCGCCGCGCACTGAGAGTATGTCGCCGAAGAACCCGGTGTCGCGCAGAAGCTTGAGCTTCAGCATTCCGGGCAGCCAGAGCTTGTCCTGCACCACCCCATGCTTGACACGCGCCTCCTGAGCCAGCTTGTAGAGCTTAAACGCCTCCGCTGATGTGGTCGCGCTCGGCTTCTCGCAATAGATGTGCTTGCCTGCGGCGATGGCCCGTTCGACGCCGGCGGGACGCACCTGAGTGAGCTGGGCGTCGAAATAGACGCTATTGTCGCTATCGGCCAGAGCGGCGTCGAGGTCGGTCGTCCACTTCACCCCACCCGCCCGTACCGCCAGCGCCTCTAGCTTCGCGCCGCTCCGGCCGACAAGGACCGGTTCCGGCATGATGACCTCGCCGTCGTCAATGCGGACGCCGCCCTGCTCGCGAATGGCGACGATCGACCGCATCAAATGCTGATTCGTCCCCATGCGCCCGGTGACGCCGTTCATGATAATGCCGATCGAATGTGTCTTCAAAGAAATCTCCAGAAGGAAGAATTAACATGGATGAATGGGATTAGGATCTATTCTGAATATCCTGTCCATCCCCTTTATCCATGTTAATTTCTTTGTCTCTATCTTCTCTGCGGCCGTGCGCCATCCGGCAACGCCGGCGCGTCGACACCCGCCTCGGGCAGGGTGCCGTCGAGTTCCTGTCGCCAATGCGCGACGTCGCCGGCGGGCGCGTAACAGTAGATCAGCCGCATGGCCGTTGGACCGGTGTTCGTGAGCTGATGGAATACCGTCGGCGGCACGTATACCGTCTGCCCGGTCCGCACCAAGCGCCGCTCCTCGCCCAGGCACATCTCGCCGTCGCCCTCGACAATGACGTAGACCTCTTCCTGATCGTGGTTGTGCCAGGGCACCTGCCCGCCATTCGCATCGAGCGTGACGTAGCCCATACAAAACCCCGCCGCCTGAATCGTCGACAGCCCGCCCACCAGGTTCTGCGTACGGCGTCCCGCCGGATACGTCCGGCCCGCAATCTCTTCCAAATCCGCAATGATCATGTCTCATCCTATTCAATGCATCGCAACCAGCTGCTAGTAAGCGATTTGCCATGGGACCGTCCTTTCCGTTTCGGGGAGGAAGGAGACCGAGCCTCGGGAGGAGGGGCTATCCTCGGTATCCCATCGCGCACGAGACCTCGCGTGCCGTGTCGACCAGGTGACCGTCGTGATCCGGCTTCTCGCTGCCAACCAGATACGGCACGGCGAGCGCGGCGACAACGGTTCCGCTATGGTCGAACACCGGCGCGGCGACCGCGCACAGCCCCAGTTTATATTCCTGCCTGTCGCGCGCCAATCCCGACCGTCGGACGTCGGCGAGCTCCACGTCGAGGGAGTCAGCCGCCGAGTGCGTAAACGGAGTGAACGTCTCGAGGTCTCCGCCGCTGATGTACGCAGACCGCTCCGATTCCGGAGCGTACGCCAGAAGAGCCTTGCCGACCGCTACCGCATGCAGCGGGAACCGCGAGCCGGCCTTGCCGATTAAGGTAAGATCCGGGTAGTTCGGACTGCTCACTCGCGCCACGCACAACGCGAACCGTCCCGAGCGTATCGAAATCTGACACGCCTCACCCGCCTCCGACGCAAGCCGCCGCATCGGCTCCGCCGCAATCTGCACTACATCCAACCGCTCCTGCGCCCGAGCCGCCAGGCTCAAATTCCGCAGCCCCAGCGTGTACCCGCGCGGCCCCACCATGCGAACATATCCGCGCTGAGTGAGCGTGGACAACAGCCGATACGCGGACGCTTTCGGTAACGACAACGCCGCTACCACCTGCGCCAATGTCATGGGCTCGTCGCGTGTCTCGAAGAGCTCTAGAATATCGAGGGCGCGGTCGACAGCCGGCACCGCACTTTCGATTCCAACTGATCCATTTTGTTTCATATATGAAACGATATCCCATATGTGATATACGCGTAACGATTATATAACAAAGCTGGAATTCTGGCAAGAGAAAAGAATCCGAAAGGACGCCGAATCGTCTCGGCGTCCCGGGGAACGTACACTTGGTTTTGGAAGCGGCCAGGCTCTAGGCGGGCTTTACGACGGCGGCGTACCGGCTCGCCACGAAGTCCCAGTTGACAACGTTCCAGAACGCGGTCACGTAGTCTGCGCGCTTGTTGCGGTACTTGAGGTAGTAGGCGTGCTCCCACACGTCGATACCTAACAACGGCGTGCGACCGGCGGTGATCACTGCGTCCTGGTTCGGCGTCCCCTCCACGGCAAGCTTGCCGGTCGCGTCTACAGTCAGCCATGCCCAACCGCTGCCGAACTGGCCCGTGGCGGCTTTGGCGAGCGCTTCCTGGAACGCTGCGAAGGTGGTGAACTCCTTCGTGATGGCGTCGCCGAGTGCACCGGTCGGGGCGCCGCCGCCAGTCTTGCTGAGCATCTGCCAGAACAGCGAGTGGTTATAGTGGCCTCCGCCGTTGTTGCGCACTGCCTTGCGGATGTCCTCGGGCAACTGATCCAGGCCGGTGAGCAGTTCCTCGATCGACTTCGACGCTAATTCCGGGTGCTTCGCGATCGCGACATTAAGGTTCTTGACGTACGTCGCGTGGTGCTTGTCGTGATGCAGGTGCATCGTTTCGGCGTCGATGTGCGGCTCCAGGGCGTCGTAGTCGTAGGACAAAGCAGGCAGCGTAAACGGCCCCGTCGGCTCACCCGCTGCAGGGGGCGGAGGTGGGGGAGGCGGCGGAGTCGCGGGAGCGTCTGCCGAGGCGGTGCGCGCGAGAATGGGGAGAGTTCCCGCGGTGATACTTGCGGCCGCGAGCGCCTTGAGCGCATCCCGACGGGTTATCGTGTTCGTCGGGCTCACGCCCCCTTCCGGCCGGGCGAAGAGCTTCGATGTGAGCGTTCGTAGGTCGATCATGTTGGTCTCCTATGTGAGGTAATGACTTGGGGCGTCGACATGAGAACGGTTGAAGTCGGCCGTAAGTTCCCTGGGTGGATCACTCGGCCCATATCTGGGACAATGTCTGGTTGACCTGTTGACGGCGTGCGTCGGCGAGGTTTGGCATATGCTGAAGCGCCAGCAGGACTGGTTCGACGACGGCGGAAATCGACCCTTTAAGACGCAGGAGGTGGACCGCGGAGTCCCACAGCAGAGCGCTGATTTCCGTCTCGGCATCGGGGCACTCCCGAACGATCAGCGCCAGCACGATAGCTGCGCCGCCCGTCGGCCAGTCTGCCTGACCGCCCATGATCGACATAAGCGACTCGCGACGCTTAGAACCCGCCCAGCCACCGTCGACTCCGGCAATCGCGAAGCACGCGGCATACTGAGTTCGAAGCAGCCAGTCCCAAGATCGGTATTGACCAAACGCGGGAAGCGGATGCACCATCGTGGCATGGAGATCGTCCAGGCGGTCCGGGCCAATCTTGCGGCCAACCTCTTTGCCGAGGGTAAACCACGCATTCGCCGAGTAGCGCGAAACCGCGATCTCGCGAACCATCGCGGCAACTTCGAGCGACGGCGGCGGCAGCACGGGGCTCGCGTCGATACCCTCGTATGTCCACAGACGCAGCGCCGTCGGGATGCGAGGCTCGCGAGGATCCGGCGACGTCTGCGGGGTCGCGTCGATCGCCAAACGGCACTCGCCGAAGCGCCTGCGGAGCTCGAGATTGCAGGCAAAAATCGCCGACGGCGCCTCAAGGCTGCTCAGGCCCATCTTGACCACCCCGTCGGAACCCGGCTTGAGTCCATCCATAAGTAGTTGACCGACACCATTTATCGAAGCCTCATGCGGCGGCGGAAGCATGTCGCCAAAGTACGGCGCGAAAAAGGAAGCAAGCTCGCGTGCCCGCTGATTGCCCGGATTGTCTTCCACGAAAACGTCGAACCGCGTCCTCGACGCCTCATCACCTCTGGCAAGGGCCTGGGCCGCATAAAACGATGGCGCCGCCCATTCGTGATCGGTCTGCAGGTGAAGGACCTCCGCGTAGACCGAACCCGCGTCGGTGTACCGGCCGGTCTCAAGCAGCAGATCGCCGATGTCGAGGCGCACGAGGAGGTCGTAATTGTCGAAAGTCAGCGCCTCCCGATACATGGCGATGGCCTTGTCGACATCGCCGGCAGCGCGCGCCGCGGACGCCATCGCGTTTGCCGTATGATAGTTCGGGGATTTCGCATGCGCCTCCACCGCCAGAGTCTGCATCAGATCGAAACATCCGAGTCGCTTCAACGTCACGATAAAGGCGAAGAACGATGGACCGTCGACAGTTTGTGTCCTCACGACCTCTTCGATCAAGACCGGAATACGATCGAGCGTCTGCACGCGCGATGCCTCATCGGACCGAAGCTCAGGGATACGGTCAACGATGCGCCCGCAAAATCCGACAATCGGTCCAGCGTCGATCTTGCCGGCGGCGGCGGGAAGTTTCACCCAGTCAATCGCCCACTTGAGAAAGCCGATGTCCGGCGCTTGCGACGCGACCTGCAGCAACAGATCGAGCGCCTCAGACCACCGACTCAGACTCGCCAACAGATAGGAGCGCACCGCGATCGTACCGATAAAATTACGGTCGGCCAGTGGTGCGAGGTCAAGCGGCTTAGGACTCGCCGCGGCGATCTTGTCGAGGAGCACGAGCCATTCGGGCTTGTTAGGGTCGTTGACAAGCGCGCAGCCCACATGATAAGCCGCATGCTTCAGGTCGCCCTTGGCAAGCGCCTTTTCAGCGATATCGATCTCTTGATCCGGCGTGAGGTCACCCTTGGGGGCGGCATTTCGGCCTTTGAGCAGTTGGGCGAGTTTATTGAACACAGCGATAGTCTCGTGAAGTGGAAGGGTTAGCCAATCAGCATTGGGGCGTGATCCCTGTGGGTCGGCTAACAAGAGCGCGGCGTCGACGTCACGCCCCCAATGCTAATTGGCTAGAGCTCTTTGACAAATGTCGAGGTGTGGGTCTCGGTCATCTTACCGGCGACTGTTACAGGGCGATTTTGCTCGGTGTCGACCGCGGTGAACTTCGAATGCATTGTCATCGATTGGAACATGCCGGGGGCATCCGGGTCTACCGGCAAAAACCATTCATCGACCTCATCGATATTGGCGTGCGCCGATCGGATCTCAGCCGGCAAATTCGACAGGCCATCGATATTCGGGCACGACAGCATCATGTCCACGACCAGGCAGTCAACGCCGTTTACTTTCTTGTGCCCGGTAAGCTTCAGCGAAACGGAAAGACCGTTGTCCGGCATAATCATGCCACCGGCTTGGAAGCGCTTCACCATGGATGCCGTGTTAGGCCGCCAGGTTTCTCCAACAGAAACGTTATGGTCCGGAGCAAGGTCACCATCATCCGAAGGCAGATCGGGATCTTGCTTTCCATAAATATGGCCCAGCAGGTCCATCTCATCCGGCGTAATGTCGTTTCCGTCATCCCGGACGATTTCAAGATCGGGCCACATCGAGACGGAAATCGGAACGTGGGAGCATTCGGCGTCTTCCAACGCCGCCGTGCTCGCCAGACGATACCTGAGCGACTTGAAATAGACACGCATCAACAGCGGGCGACCGCGCGGATCGACCTTGGCTACCTTCTCAATGACGTCATACTTCGCGTCCAGATAGGCATCCATATCGCCCGCGTTAAGCCCCAGCGAATTGCCCTTGATATCATCAACCTCATGGATCTCACCGGTGCGTTCCGTCCGCAAACCCTCACGACTCGGCCGGTCGAACACGAGATGATAAGTCCTTGTATCCTTCTTAGGAGGTGCAGCCGCGCGTGCGGTGTGGTGAATCGACGAAGCAAACATCAGAACGACGATCGCGAAAACGATAACCCCGGTAAATCTGAATGTATGCCTCATCAAGAATGCGCTTCCTCCGGTGCCTTCCGCACCCACGATGCAAATGTTGGGAACAACTCCGCGAACGCGCCCTCTCTCGGATCGGAATTCAGGTGGGGGCCGCTTTCATCATACAACGCCTTCACCATTTCGTCACGAGCCGAGACTGAGACGTACTGACCAAAATGGACTTCGGAGTCGGGATCCTTCACGCTCACCGCTTCCAACTCGCGGTCATCCGCCCAGATGCCGTCACAGGAACCGCACTTATCCAGCGTCACCGGAACGCGGCACGCGACCTCGTACGGAAGCATGAGCGTGCGACAGTTCGGACAGGGCCGTGGGTCGACTCGCCGACGCGCTTCGGCCGACGCTGCCCGGCTGGAGGGAACGACCGCGTCATCGATACTGACGAGCTGCTGGTGCGGCATCCGGCGCATCCGGTCGACCATTTGCTTGTCCAAATAGATCCCCGCGCACGTCGCGCAACGCTCCACCGTTGTCGACCCAGACGTAAATGGTGTGAGATGCCCACAACCATTTGGACACAACCGGGATGACGTGGCTACGTTCGGCGTATTTTTTCGTGTGGCAATCATGGGAGTTCCCTCATCGACGGCGGGCCGGCCTGGATCGAGTGAAGACTGCAATCGGCGCCTGACGACAAATGATAGCTCATCAGAGGCTGTTTTGTCCATCTCGACAGTAACTCTCGTTGCCGGCAAAGCCTCGTCCCCCTACATCAGTCGATCGGCGGATGGACGGCCGGAGCGCAAAGGGTACAATAGAGGGCATGAGTACCGCAACGTCAAACGTCGATGCCGACGCAGCCGCCCGCATCGACGACCCCGTCAACGCCGCCATCCTCGCCGTTTCCGAAGATAAGATCCAGGGCTTCCAGACCGACCCCTTCCTCGCGATTGCCAACGAGAGCGGTGTCGATGTCGACACGGTCATCGAACGCATCCGCACGATGGTCGAGGCCGGGACAATTCGACGGGTACGGCAGACGATGATGGCGACGAACCTGGCCCTTGGCGCACTCGTGGCCTGGCAGGTGCCGGCGGAGAAGCTCGACGCTGCGTTCAACTACATGTTCGAGCAGGATCCATTTTCCGGCCACGTCGTCATCCGCTCGACCGACGCCGCCGTTGCCGGCTCGAACTATCGACTGTGGACCACACTCAAGGTGCCGCAGGGATTCTCGTTAGAAAAGCATGCTGATTACCTGAAGGCACAGGTCGGCGCGGAGACGTATCGACTCATGCCGGCAAACCGCCTCTTCGCCCTCGGCGTTGGCCATATTCGCAGGCGGGGCATGGAACCAGGCAGCAAGTCCGACGAACTGGCCGACGTCCTTAACACGGAGATTGTGGAGCTTACCGAGCTGGACTGGCGGGTACTGGTTCCCTTGAAGCGCGAGTTCGAGCCGCATGAGATCAAGCGTGACATCTGGCAAGCCCGCGCCGACGAAGCCGGTGTCAGCCTCGACGAGTTCTGCCGCGTCGCCGCCTCCCTCAACGCGCGCAAGGTCGTGGGTCGATTCTCAACGTTCCTGGAGCATGTGAAGGCCGTCGCCGGCAATCAGCGCGTCACCCGTTACAACGCCCTCTTTCACTGGGCCGTGCCGCAGGGGCGTGAGATCGAAGCCGGTCGCGAAGTCGGCCGCTTCCACATCATGACCCACGCCTACTGGCGCGAGGGTGGCGCGGAATTTAAGAACGTCAACATCATGGGCGTCGCCCACGGCACGGACAAAGACCTCGTCCTTGCCCACAAAGCCGCCATCGATGCCCACCTCGAAAGTATCGGCATCCCGGTCTCGTACACCAACGTCTTCTGGGGCGGCCGCAGCGAGATCAAGCCCAGCGAGATCGCGCCGCAGGAGTACATCAAGTTCTGCCTCGAACGCGGTATCGACCCCGAGTCGATGCGGGCGCCGGCTTAGTCATCGACGGAGACGTCGGCCGTTGTCGTCTCGCCCGGCTTGACGACCGCGGCGGCCACCAACTTCGAACCCGAAACCGTCACCGCGTACCGTCCGGGCGGAAGACCTGAAACGGAAAACGTACCATCGGCCCCGGTCGTCGCCGTCCTCGCCGCAAGTGGGACTGCGGCGCAGTTGACCGTCACCGTCTGGCCGGCATCCGGCTTGTCGCCCTTCGTCACCGTCCCTTTGATAATCCCCTCCGGCAGCAGTCGAAACACGAACTCCTGCGCGCTCGACGGGTCGATGATCTGATAGAACGGCGCGAACCCCTCGCCCGCCACATACAGAGCCACCGGTTCGTTCGGCAGATCCAGTCGCAGCGGCCCGGTATAAGTGCTAAATCGCCCGAGGCGTTGATACGTCACGGTCGCGCCCGGCTCCGTGTACTTGACGCCGTCGAACACCTCGACCTGAAACCCGTTCTGCGGGCCGCGCCCCTGCGCATCCTCAGCCTGCACCCAAACCGTCGTTGAATCCTGAATGTTCATCACGATATCCTTCGCGGAATCCCCCGGATTGAAATCGTGACGTAAAAAAGTCCAGGGCCGCCCCGGTTGCTGTACCACCAGGGCCTTCCTTGCGTCGGGAAACCGATCCGATGTGATCGTGAAAGTGCCATCGGGCCGGACCGAAGCCCACTGATAGTTGTCGTACCGGTTCCAGAAGATCCCCTTCAAGTAGATGATTCCGACCAGCGCGTTCAGCCCACTGCCGCCGTAGTCGCCCAGGCCATGAATCTTGCCGCTGAACGTCGACGTCTGTCCAGCCGGAGTATCGTAGACCGTGTACGTCTCGGACGCCTCCTTCTTGACGAGATCGGTACTCTGCGGCGTAGTCGGCGTGACATCGAACTCCTTCACGTCCGGCTTTTCGGCGGCCGGCTGCGCGGGTTTCTTATCCCCCGGCCCGGCGGAAGCGATCGCGAAGGACGAGAGCGTCAGACTGAGAAAAACGGCTAGAGCGATCGGGACAAACCTACAAACCATAATAACAAACCTCAGAAGGACGGCGGGACTTCAAAAAAATCGACAGCTAACCGGTTAACTGCCCTTCCATCGACATTCTCAAAACAATGAGAAAAACCCACCGCATAGTTCGCGATGGGTTTCCGTGTTTCCTCTTTATTGGTCTCGTTAAGCCGCCAACCGTACTGTACGGGAATGGATTCGACGCCCCCGTTCGACCAGCTCGCGCATCGTCCCAATTCGCTCTCCCACGGGCAGCAGGCCGCCGGATTCCTCGAGGTCGGCGTCGAAGGCTCGGATCGACGCATCGTGTGTGTCGGCTTCTATACTCTCCGACAACGCCTCCAGGGTCACCATCACGCGGGCATTGCAGATGTCGAGGTCCATCAGCGCCGTGCACGCCCGGAGCCGTACTTGCCAGCTGCGATGCGAAAGTGTCGCCAGCAGCGCCTCAATAGCGGGACGTCCACCCCACCGCGCCAGGTAGTCGCACGACGCCTCGACGACGGCATCGTCCTGATCGTCCAACGCCGCCAGAACCGCGTCCGCCGCCTCCGCACTGTCCATCCGCGCGAGTTCTCGCACGCAGGCCGAGCGAACCTCAGCCGTTGGGTTCGATCGCAACTGCTTGATCAAACCGGCCGCCGCATCTCGGGGCGCCGCCAGGATCGGCAGCACCTTTGCCGCCGACACCCGGATCGACTCATCCGGGCTCTCCAGGTTGCCCATGAACGCATCGATCGTCGACCGTCGGTCCTCATTCCGCAACCGGCGAATCGCGATCCGCCGCTGCATCTCATCCATCCGGCTCAACGCCGTCAAGACCCGGCCGCGTACCGAAATGTCTTCAGTGACCTGTAAACTCACACCATCACCCACCCGCCGAACCTCGGCGGTTCTTTCCTGAGCGAATTACACTTCTACTCAGTAAGACCCGGGACGGCGGGAGAGCTTCAAATGAGGGGGTACAATCGGCGAATGGAATTCACAATCTCCCACGGCGACATCAGCGTCACCGTCGACATCCTGCACCGCAATTACGCACCCACGGACGCCTGGTCGAAAACCTTCGTCGAGGCCCAGGTCAAAGCGTCGACGCCTGCGTTCACCGCGACCGTCCGCGGACCTATCGGTATCGTCGACCTGATCGACTTCCGCGCCGCGCTCGGCACTGTCTACGATACGCTCCGTGGGACGGCGAGCCTCGACACTCTCGATCCCCTGCTCAGCCTCGGCCTCAGCGTCGACCATCTCGGCCATCTGCTCTGGGAGGTCACCATTGTCGACCCGGCTCGTGCGCACCGGGCCCAGCTCTCATTCCGGTTCGAATCCGATCAAACCTATCTACCAAACGTCCTCACCCAACTCGACGCCATCCTCGCCGCCTACCCTGTCACGCCGCCCTCCGACTGACGGACTACGTCCCCGCCGGCAAACTGTCGGTCAAATCCCCCCGGATTGGGTTAGGCCCCTAGCGTTCGACGGTGACTCCGCTCAGGCCTCAAAGCGTCTTCACCGCGGACACAAGCTTGTCGACCGAGTCCTTCGCGTCGCCAAAGAGCATCATGCACTTCGGGTCCTCATACAGTGGATTGTCGATGCCCGCGAAGCCCGACCGCATGCTGCGCTTGAGGACGACGATATGTTCCGATTTATCGACGTCCAGGATCGGCATGCCGTAGATCGGGCTCGACGTGTCGTTGCGCGCGGCCGGATTGGTGACGTCGTTCGCGCCGATGATTAGCGCCACGTCCGTCTGCGGAAACTCCGGATTGATGTCCTCCATATCGTAGAGGGCCGGATACGGAACGTCAGCCTCGGCCAGCAAGACGTTCATGTGGCCGGGCATGCGACCCGCGACCGGGTGGATGGCGTACTTGACGGTGACGCCTTTCTCCTCCAGGCTATCCGCCAGCTTGCGGACGGAGTGCTGCGCCTGGGCGACCGCCATGCCGTAGCCGGGCACGACGACCACCTGTCGCGCATAGGCCAGCATCGTCGCGACATCGTCGATGGTGGCGGCGCGGATATTCGCCGACTTCGCCGATCCCACCGCCTCCGGAGCAATCGCGCTCGCGCTCCCGAACGCGCCGAACAGCACGTTCGACAGCGACCGATTCATCGCCTTGCCCATCATCACCGTCAGCAGCGTTCCCGACGCCCCCACCAGCGCGCCGCTGATGATCAAGACATTGTTGCCGTCGCCCACGAACCCAGCCGCCGCCACTGCCATCCCCGTGCATGCGTTGAGCAGTGAGATCACAACTGGCATGTCCGCCCCGCCAATCGGCAGCACGAAAAGGACGCCCAGGAGGACCGCCGCGCCCATGATTACAAAGTAAGATGACGCCACCTGATGAGCGCCACCGAACCCCGTGACGACTGCGAACGCGCCTGCGAGGATGACCAGAACGATTAGCCCGTTGACAACTTGTTGGCCCGGATACGTGATAGGCCGACCGGTCATCAATTCCTGCAGTTTTAGGAAGGCGATAATGCTGCCGGAAAAACTTACTGCGCCGATGATGGTCGTAAGCACGACCGCAATCGACTGGTCGAGGGGTAGTCGCACAAAGATGGTTGTGTTGATATGAGGCTCGCCGAGAAGCTTTAAGAACTCGGCCGCCGCCACCATGGCCGCCGCGCCGCCGCCCGCCCCGTTGAACAGCGCGACCATCTGCGGCATGGCCGTCATCTTGACCTTCAGCGCGCCGACAATGCCAACCACCGCGCCGATCGCGACCCCGATCGCAACCACGAGCCATCCGGCGTGGATTGTATAAAGCGTCGCTCCTACGGCGATCACCATGCCGGCAAGGGCCAGCCGATTGCCAAATCTGGCGCTCGCGGGGGAACTGAGGAACTTAAGACCGAGAATAAACAGGACACCGGTGATGAGGTAGGCGATGTCGACGGGATTGGCGTTCATTTCTCGCCTCCCACTTTGTCGCCCTTAGGCACCGGCCTCGCGCGCGGCTTGAACATCTGCAGCATGCGCTCGGTCACCGCAAATCCGCCCATAACATTGATCGTGGCCAATGCCACCACGACGATCGACAAAATCGGGCCAAGCTTTGGCCCAGCCACACCCGCCACCAGCAGCGCCCCCACGATCACGATGCCGTGGATCGCATTCGTCGCCGACATCAGGGGCGTATGCAACGTCGTCGGCACCTTCGAAATCACCTCGAAGCCCACGAACACCGCCAATATGAACACAGTCAGTTCCGTCAACAAATGCGCGTTCATTGTCCATCCTTCTCTTAGGCAAGCGGCTTAAGCGAACAGATCGAATATCCTGTATATCCTTATATCCATGCTATTTCTTGATGCGCTAGACCAACTTCGCCGCAATCGAATCGAGCGTCGCCTTGTGTAGAACCTTGCCATCGTGCGTCAGGCACGAGTCGCGAATGATGTCGTCCTCGAAGTCGAGGTTCAGCTTGCCTTCCTTGATCAGCAGACCCAGGAGGTTGAAGATGTTTCGTGAATAGAGCTGGCTGGCATGCAGCGGCACCGTCGCCGGCAGGTTCGTCGTGCCGACAATGCTCACCCCGCCCTTGACGACAACCTTATCCGCCTCCGTCAACGCGCAATTCCCGCCCGACTCCGCCGCCAGGTCGACAATCACCGACCCCGGCTTCATGGCCGCAACCGCCTCTTCCGTAATCAACAGCGGAGCCTTCTTGCCGGGCACGTTCGCCGTGGTGATGACGACATCCGACGCCCCGATATGCTTGACCATGAAAGCCCGCTGCTTCTCGATGGCCTCCGCCGACAGCTCTTTGGCATATCCGCCCGCCCCCGTCGCGTCCTCGCCCAGGTCGATCTCCAGGAACTCGGCCCCAAGGCTCTTTACCTGCTCCTTGACGACAGCCCTCGTGTCATAGGAAGCGACAACCGCGCCCAGCCGTCTCGCCGTCGCAATGGCCTGCAAGCCGGCGACACCCGCGCCAAGCACCATGACACGCGCCGGCGCGACCGTACCTGCGGCCGTGGTCAACATCGGGAAGAACCGCGGCAATGTCGACGCCGCGATGAGCACGGACTTGTAGCCCGCGATGTTGGACTGAGAAGAGAGCGCGTCCATCCCCTGTGCACGGGTGGTTCGCGGAATGGTTTCCATGCTGAACGCGGTGAGTTTGCTGTCTGCGAGGGATTGAACGTACGAAGGATCGCCAAGGGGAGAAAGAAAGCCAACTACGGCCGCACCGAGACGCATTTGCTGCATCTCCTCTTTCGACGGACGCGCGACCTTGAGCACCATGTCGGCGTCGGCGTAAAGCGTCATCGCATCCTTCACGATGACCGCCCCCGCAGCCTCATAGTCAGCATCGACAAATCCCGCGCTCATGCCCGCCCCTGCCTCAACATGAACCGTCACAGCCATCTTAGACATCTTCCGGACGGTATCCGGAATGAGCGCCACTCTGTTCTCGCCCGGCTTTATCTCGCGGGGAACCGCTAGGTTCATACGTCCCTCCCCTCGCCCGTCGACGGGCAGGAATCCTGACTAAATTGTTCCATGGAAACGTTCAATTGAAGCAGTCGCCCTGGTAAGTTTACCGGAGATCGAGCACCACGTCATCCACGCAACGGCCGACTATTGCGGAACTATTTTCGGCAGCGCAATTAGAAACCACGGAGTAAATCGCTCGGGCCGCTCTCGGACCTCACGAGCGAGTTCCGAAGTGTCGACCCACCGCCACTCGTCGACTTCGGCGGAGTCGGGATCGGGAACGCCGTCGAACGCACCAGAAAAGACATGGTCGAACTCCCACTCCACCAGCCCCGTCGATGGATCCTCAGCGCGGTACACGAACGACAGGCGCTCCGTGAGCAAGACCTCGATGCCCATCTCCGCCCGCAGCCGTCGAACCGCCGATTCTTGCGTATCCTCGCCGGGCTGGGGATGGCTGCAAGCGGCATTTGTCCACAACCCGCCAAAGTGGTATTTCGTCGACGCCCGTCGTTGAAGCAACATCCGCCCCGCGGAATCGAATATAAAGACGGAGAAGGCGCGATGTAATTTCGGCGGATGTTGATGCACTTCGATCTTTGCGGCGACGCCGATCGGGCTGTCGTTCGTGTCGACCAGTATCACATACTCGCGGGCGTCGATGTCAGTCACGGCCTCTGTATACCCTACCGGACGCGGTTTCCGCGGTGGATACGTCGAAGCTGGCCGACATGTGTCATAATCATGAAGCCAAAAGAACTGCGGCGCCGGAATGAGCCCCAAACGGGGCGGCATAATCGGAGCCTGGGGCAACGCCCTGGATCTGCCGCACACATAGCAAGGAGACGCAAGCGTTATGACGGTGACCTGGATATTCTACATCTACGCGATACTGTTGGTTTTGGGAGGAGTGATGGGGTTCGTCAAGGCGAAATCCCGGCCGTCGCTCATCTCAGGAGTAGTCACCGGAGTAATCTCGCTCCTGATCGGTTTCTTCAGCCTGAAAAACATGGGTGTCGCCCTCACCCTCGGCGTACTGCTCGGCATCGGGCTCGGCATCTTCTTCGCGAATCGCTACGCCAACACGCGAAAGGTTATGCCGGCGCTCTTCATGGCCATCATGAGCTTCATGGTCGCCCTCGGCGCCCTCGTCATCAACGCCATTCGCCCACACGCTTCGTAGATGTAGATAAGGAATTTGCATCGATAGACAGGATATACAGGATAAGAATTTCTGAATCCGGCATCCTGTCCATCCTGTACATCGATGTTAATAATTCCTGTGCCTACATTACCGCGTAATTACCCCGGTCACCAGTCCGAATCCGCAACGCCTCGGTGACCGGGCTGACGAAGATTTTGCCGTCGCCGACTTCGCCTGTCCGCGCCGCATCCTCGATCACCTCGATCAATCGATCACAATCCTCATCGCGAACCACGAGCGAAATATAGACCTTCGGCAACAGGTTGATCTGATATTCGGTCCCGCGATAATGCTGCGTGAACCCCTTCTGCTTACCCGCCCCCTTGATCTCGGTTACGCTGATTCCTCGATGCCCTGCATCCTCAAGCGCCAACCGGACATCTTCCAACTTCCCCGGCCTCACAATCGCTTCAATACGAACCATAACTCCTCAACTTCCAGGCGCTAGCAGCGCTTCAAATCTCCTCCCCCCTCCCGCTTCGGAAGGGGTGCCCGAGGAACGAGGGCGGGGTGGGTCAATCCGCCATGGAGAACGAGGGCACGCCGCCCTCTTCGGTCGTATAGCCGACTTCGCCGTGCTCGGTGACGTCGAGGCCGTTCTCCTCGTCGTCCGACGACGACCGCAGGCCCTTGGTCAGCAGCGACGTAATCTTCGCCACGACAAACGTGCCCACCGCCGCGAACACAATCGCCACCACAATGGCAATCGCCTGTCGGCCCAATTGCTCCGGATTGCCGTTGAACAAGCCATCCGCGCCACCAGGGTTCACGGCGCGCGTCGCAAATAGCCCGGTCGCCAGCATCCCCCACATCCCCGCGCAGCCGTGAACGGCGAAGACGTCGAGCGAGTCGTCGTAGCCCAGCTTGTTCTTCATCTTGATGGCATAGAACGAAACGAACGCCGCAACCAACCCGATGAGGATCGCGGGCCCCGGCCTCACGAACCCGGCGGCCGGGGTGATTGCCACCATGCCGGCGACGGCGCCCGACGCAAAGCCCAGCACGGAAGGCTTCTTATAGAGCACCCACTCGATCAATAGCCATGTCAACGCCGCCATCGAACCGGCTAGATGCGTGCCAACAAATGCGCCAATGGCCAATGGCCCGGCCGTCTGCGCGCTGCCCGCGTTGAACCCAAACCAGCCAAACCACAACAGCGCCGTTCCGATCATCGTCAGCGGCAGGTTGTGCGGGCGCATCTCCTCCGGCCTGGACTTGCGCTTGCCGATGATGAAAGCCATCACGAGAGCCGATACACCCGAGGCGATCTCGACCGTGGTGCCGCCCGCAAAGTCGAGTGCCTTCACCTTGCCCGTCATCCCGAGGACACCGTGATTCGCCCAAATCATATGGGCCATCGGGCAATAGACCAGCAATGACCAGAGCAAGGTGAACAGGAAGTACGACGAGAACTTCATCCGCTCCACGACCGCACCGGAAATAAGGGCCGGCGTGATGATCGCGAACATCATCTGGAACATCATGAAGAGCAAATGCGGAATCGTGGGAGCGTAGGCCGGGTTCGGCGAATACATGCTCACGCCATTGAGCCCAAACCAGGAGAAGTCACCAATGATGCCGCTATGGTCTGGGCCGAAGGCCAGCGAATAGCCGACGACCGCCCACAAAACGGAGACCAGGCCCGCAGCCACAAAGGACTGCATGAGAACGCTGAGGACATTCTTGCCGCGGACCATACCACCGTAGAAGAAGGCGAGGCCGGGAGTCATCAGGAGGACAAGGGCGGCGGAAATCATCACCCACGCACAGTCGCCGTAGTTGATCGCGGTCGAATTCAGGTCGGCGGCATGGGCAGTCACAGGCGTGGCAAGGAGCGTCAGCGCAAGCACCGCGCGACGCAAAAGGCGTACAGCCATGAATAGTATCCTAAGGGTTTTACTATTCCGGAGCGCCTCATTGCAATGCCGGAACACATGCTCACGTCGACGTCGACGTGATGTCCGAGTGTAGCATCGGCAAGCAGCCGTTGTCAAGAAATCGACGGTCAAGAAAGCCGCGCGATCCATCTTAATTCGATAATAATACTGGATTCTGCAATCGCTGCATCAACTTCATGCAGGCTTCATGTTCTTACGATATAATAATCTCATATTCGAATACAATCGATTTTATGAAGTTGCGCACTACGAGAGGATAGTAGTAATGAAGAGAAACCTACGGACCGGATTTACGTTAATCGAACTGCTAGTTGTTATAGCCATTATAGCGATTCTCGCGGCGATCCTTTTCCCGGTCTTTGCCCAGGCTCGCGAAAAAGCCCGCCAAATCTCCTGCGTGTCCAATCAAAAGCAACTGGGGCTGGGCTTCATGCAGTACGTTCAGGACAATGACGAGACCTTTCCCTCGGTGTACGACGGCGAGAGCAACCAGGTGAGCAGCAACAATATCCGGTTCTGGCCATACGCCATTTCACCCTACGTCAAGAGCGCGGGCGTCTACCACTGCGCCGACGACGTCAGCACCAACGCCGTCAGCTACCTGGCGAACAGCGCAACCGGCTTGAAGAATCTGTCGACCTTCAGCATCCCGGCATCTACTCTGCTCCTCGTCGACGGCGACGACAACAACGACGGACAAACATCCAAGTTCCCGACGACCGCGGCCACCGGCTACGGACTGAACGAAGACTACTCGCTGTACTGCGAAGGCTGGCGCCTCGTCAACTCGGACCACCATACGCCAAGGCACACCGGACGGGCGAACTTCCTCTACGTCGACGGCCACGTTCACATCAGTCCAATGCTGCCGACCATGGCCCATCCCACCCCCACGGACATGGAAAACGCCCTTCCTTGGGTGCCGACGATGTCCCCGGATGGTCAGCCAGTCGCCGGCTGTACGAGCTGGATTCCCTAGCCTCCACACTCACCACGCACAAGATGAAGCTCCAAGCGCCGCTTGGAGCTTCATCAGTGTTAGGCCATGACAACCAGCAGTGAGGCACTGTCTCAGTCTGCTGTCGCTCAAGCTAGCCCACCTCCGGCGATCGGAGGGGCCGAACAACCGAGCGCGGTCCATGTACCGCACTTCGTATATCGATACCGCCAAACGCGAGGGCGGTCGGCTCACGCCAACGATCCGCACACTTTCGACTGCTTGCCTCGAATATCTCCCAAACTTGCCACACAACAAAAAGCGCCGGGCCGAGTTAACAAACTCGAGCCCGACGCATTTGTTCAGATCTTAGCGAAGCTTAGACAGATGCCTTGACGGTGGCGCGCTTGCGGTTTCGTACCATCAGTACCAGGCCGGTAAGAAGCACATAAGCGAAGGCGGTCACCGTGGTTGCGGCCTCGGGGACTGCGTGGATCGACACATTGTCGAGGGCCGGTCCGCAAGCCGCAGCGCTGGATGCCGGGTCGCAGGAGCCAGTCGTTAAGCTGTCGAAGGAGAGATTGGTCGACTCATCCGCGGCGGTGAAATTGTACGTATACTCCGTCCATCCCATGTCCGCGTAAGTCTTGCCGGTGACATCGAAGCTGTTCGTCCCGAGAACGTTCCCACCAAGCGAAGTCTGGAGATCCTTGATCGCCGGGCCGCCGGTCGGATTGCCCGCCAACCAGAAGGACAACTGGTAGGCCTGACCGACCGATAGTCCAGCGATATTTTGGGACACACCGCCCGGGCTGGTAGCGTTCAGGTCAACCGACTGCACGCCTTCCTGAGACGTCCAGTACGTGTTGATCAGGTCGACGCCGCCGCCATTCACGGTCCAGGCGCCCATAGATGAGCCCCCGCCGTAGGTAGTGAAAGCGCCACCAACAAACGGATCTTCAAATCCGCCATCATTCACCAGGTTGAATACCGGCACAGCGTACGATTTCGTACTCGAGCCTACGATCATTCCCGCACAGGCGAGAAGTGAACCAGCTACCATCGCTATTCGCAGTTTATTCATCATATATCCTCAATCACGTATAAGTGCACTAGATCAATGTGGGGCGCGCCCTCGTACTCCACCCTGAGGCGTCACACGGCCCGACACCCCGTTCGGTTGCTTGCTGTTATTCTATCACCTTAAGTTACAGAAGTCAACATAAGTATTTTTACCGGTTAATTCGGAAAGGCGAAGTGGATGTTAAGCAGTTAACGGCGTCGTGTACTCGATAAAATACGGGTGCACGGCGTCACTCGGCAGTTGGATGCCGACATCCTTGAGGACCAGCGCCGAAATCTCGCGCATTTCGGCCGCCCCCTCAATAGTCTCATCGTCATACCCCAGCAGGTGAAGCACCCCGTGGACGGCGAGCAAGTCGACTTCGTCCTCGATTGACCATCCCGCTGCTCGTGCCTGAGCGTCCGCGGTCTCCAAGGAGATCACGACGTCGCCTAACACTCGCGACACTTCGTCAGCAAGGTCGTCCGGTTGACCGGGAAAGGTTGGGAAATCGTCTTCAGAATCTTCTTGAGGGAACGAGAGGACATCCGTCGCTTTGTCGAAGCCGCGATGCTCCCGATTGAGATCTCTAATGAAGGAATCGTCGCACAGAACAACGCTGATTTCGATGGGAGCGCTTGACGCTCCCTCACGCCGCAACAGAGCTATGATCGCCGACGCTATCCGGCGCCTTGGTTTCAACGAGCCCAGCAGCTTCGTCCGTCGGCTTATCTGGAGCTCCAGGTTTATCTTGTCTTGTGGCATTCTGTCGTAGTACTTCGGGGTATTCAATTCGATTATGCAGCATACCGCCCAGCAGGTGGACGAACGCGTTGCGAATGCCGCGCAGATCGCGCAAGGTCAGATCACACTCGTCGAGCTGGCCGTCCTGCAGTTGATTGTTGATGATCTTGTCGACGAGGTCCTCAATGCGACCCAGTGTCGGGCGCTCCAGCGTCCTCGACGCCGCCTCGACACCGTCCGCCAGCATCAAAATCGCCGTCTCGCGGCTCTGCGGTTTGGGACCGCCGTACCGGAAATGCTGTTCGAGGCCCGGACCATCGTCCTCGGGGCAATCGCTACAGGTATGTTGATGGTAAAAATATCGGATCAAGCTGGTGCCGTGGTGCTCCGTGATGAACGCCTTGACGACCGGCGGCAGCTTCTCCTGTTCCGCGATCTCCAAACCGTCCTTGACGTGCGCGGTGACAACCAGGGCCGACAGCGACGGGTTCAGCTTGTCGTGCGCGTTGTCGCCGCCGCCCTGATTCTCGACGAAGAACTCAGCACGGCGCATCTTGCCCAGGTCATGATAGTACGCGCCGACGCGGCAGAGCAATGCGTCCGCCCCAATCGCCTCTGCGGCGGCAACGGCGAGGTTGCCGACCATGACGGAGTGCGTGTAAGTCCCAGGCGCAACCTGACAGAACTCCTGCAGTAAACGTCGATTCGGATCGCAGAGCTCCAGCAGGCCTAGGTGTGTTGTAATCCCGAACATGCGCTCGAAGAGTGCCGCTCCCAGCGAGAAGATCCCGACCGCCAGCCCACCGCTCACCACCGCCCACAGCCCCGCTCGACCGATATCCGACCACGCATCGCCTTCGATCCGGCCGACAATACCCGTCAACATAAGATTGGTAAGGCTGAGAATCACGGTCGCGCGCAGAAGGTCGGACCGGCTGCGAATGTCAGAAACGGCAAAGAGCGCTACCAGAGTCGAAAGCAGCGTCATCACCGGGAAGCGGACATCGTAACCCAGGATCAATCCCGACTGCGCCGCGAGCAACGTCGACACCACCAGGGCGACACGCGTATTGACCAACGCGGCAATGAGCATACCTGCCGATGCCACCGCGAGCATCCCCGCATACCCGAACTGAGGTCCGGAAAGGCGCATCCCCATCAGCGTATCCGCGAGCTTGAGGCCCAGAATGCTCAAATTTGCGATCAAGCTGAGGAGCACCAGGAGCTTCGTCGACCGGAACACCGACCGGTGATGCCGCGCGAGATACAGGCAAACCACCGCCACCATGATACCGACAAGCAAGATGACGCTGATGACCATGCCCCGCTCAAGGCCAGGGTTCTGCAGTCCGAGCGCGTGGAGTTTGTCGATAGTGGCCGGCGTCACCAATTCGCCGCGGCGGATTACCGGATCCCCCGCGAAAATCTGACTGTAAACAGGCGCGACAGTTCGGCGCGCCACTTCCCGCGCCGACTGCGTTTTCTCCGAATCGTAAACGCGATTGGGCCGAATAACCGCATGCAATAGCGCGGTGGCGGCCGGCAAATAGTCACGGGCAATCAGTGACGTCTGCAGCCGACTGTCGCCAGCCCCGTACGCGCGTTGCAAGTCTGCGGCACTGTCATTCCGAATATCTTCCTGCAGAGCGTCGTGAGCAGAATCGCGAAGCACGCGCTCAAGCTGGTCGATATGATATGCCGCAGCCGGATCCTTTAACAGAGGCTCGAGCAGGGACGACGACCCCACGATGACGCCCAAATGCTGCCTGAGCTCAACCGCAAGATGAGTGGCGCTCGGAGACGACGACGATCGTTCGCGTCGTAAGTAGTCGACAATGTCCTGAACGGTCTCGTCGGCGTCCGCCGACGCATACATCATCGTCTCATAGACTGGCTCGACCCGCTCCGCGGCGGCATCCCGAAGCGCGAGGGTCCGTTCCTTGTCTATATACTGGACGGTGAAGCGGGCGCGAACATCGACGGAGCTGATATCGCCTGCACGGACACGAACAGTGTCGGGCAGAAGGTGAAGCGAAAGAAGTGCCGAGAGGGATACAACAGTGATAATTGCGAGACAGACACGTCCCCAGTCAAACTGGCGGAGGGCGGCGAGCATCTTCTCCCAGGGTCCATTTGCCGTAGGCCGCGGTCGACGCGAGTCGGGGCGCTTGCGCGGTGGGCGTCGCTGAGGAAATGCAATTCGAACGTTTGAGCCTGAGTCTCTAGCCATAGGCGCCGTAGGAGTGCGAAAAGCGGGCGAGACGCCGAATCCAGCGCCTGCCCGCTTTCCAAAGGGACTAGCCCTTGTCTTTGTCTTCCTGCTTGCTACGCTTACGCTTAGCAGCAGCTTCGGCCTTGCGCTTCTTATCGCTCGGCTTCTCGTAATGCTCGTGCTCGCGAGCCTCCTTGAGAATGCCCGTCTGCTGAAGCTGCTTCTTAAACCGCTTCAGAGCGCTGTCAAGCGATTCGTTAGGTCGCACCTGAACCTGCGTCAAAAACTATCCCCCCTCTGCAATAGCAGTACGGTACTGAGTCACGGTCGATGAGATCTATCTCGATGGATCGGACCTGCACACTGGAGCCAGCAGCATCGACAAATTACGGAGTCGACACCACGACAACGATCCATTATACCATCGTGGACTTGCAATGTCAATCAGTAATCCAGCAAACAAACTCCCAGGCCTCGTTTTAGCCCAATTCAACGGTTCGAAGAAAAAACTAGTAAAAATCGCTGCATTCTATGTAACCAGCAAGGGGGCTACCATACTATAATAGATTAGGGACCGGCACGATCCGGTTTTCCACATCGAATTTAACGGTTGTCGCTCATAGCTGCGGTGGTCCGGTGATAATAATCAAAGGGTCGGCCGGATAATAATTATACGCCGGGTTGTCTGCAACTAGCAATAAATTGTAATAGGCTATTGTGGCTCTTATTTAATGACTGCTTGTCCTTGACACCCCCCTACCAGCATGCTATAATTCCGCAGCCGTCTCAGACGGCGCGCGAAACTGCGCGACAAATCATTCCTTAACAATTCGATTACTCCCGTCAAGGAGCTTTTGCATGCAGACCGTGGCGCTCAATGTAGGGTTCTACAATTATGTGATTGTAGACAAGGTCATTGCTTTAGTCTCAAGCGATTCCGCGCCGATGCGGCGGCTAGTACAGGAGTTTCGCAAAGGCGGCCGGCTTATCGATGCCACCCAGGGCCGCAAAACCAAAAGCGTGATCTTTCTCGTAGGAGGCAATCTCGCCACCTCTGCCCTCTCGCAAGAAACACTCGCAAAACGATTGGTTGGTCAACAGACCCTCACCGACAGCGACGACGAAGCCGAAGACAATTGACGACTTTGCCGGCAAAACCGCAAATAAAGCCGTTGATATCGTAGAAAGAATGTAAGTACCGTGCCTGACGTCCTGGGAACCCCTGAACCGCGCAATGGCAAGTTGATTGTAGTATCCGGACCGTCGGCTGTCGGCAAAGACACGGTCCTCGATGTACTCCTGGCGACTCCCGATCTCCCCTACCCTGTCCAGAAATGCGTTACGACAACCACTCGCGCTCCTCGCCCCAAAGACGGAGGCATGGAAGAAGACGGCGTAGACTATCACTTCGTAAGCCACGCCCGCTTTAACGAAATGGTTGCCTCCGACGAGTTCCTGGAGTACGCCGAGGTGCACGAAGGCTGGTACGGCACCCCTCGAGCCTGGGTAGATGCCCGGCGTAGCGAAGGCATCGACATCATCCTCAAAATCGACGTCCAGGGCGGCATCGCCGTCAAAACCCATTCCCCGGACGCAGTACTCATATTCCTTCAACCGCCCAGCCTCGAAGAACTGGAGCGCCGACTTCGTGGCCGGCGCACGGAGAGCGAGGAAGCCATCCAGAAGCGCCTTACCAACGCCCACAGCGAGCTAACTCGACGCAAGTACTACGACTACGGCGTCACCAACAATACCGTCGAGGAAGCCGTCCGCGCCATCAAAGCCATC
>Ga0070658_10000836_pt1 | contig 26337 bp, 18 predicted proteins | sample KBSC13metaG_FD_64664 | JGI IMG/M metagenome (GOLD analysis project Ga0070658, IMG submission 64664) | Corn rhizosphere microbial communities from Kellogg Biological Station, Michigan, USA - KBS C1-3 metaG | ecosystem: Host-associated > Plants > Roots > Rhizosphere > Soil ... | reverse complement strand
CTTGACCTCGGTCGGCTTGAACACGCGGCCATATTTTTCGTGGTAGCAATCCTGCACCTCGACATCGGCCTGGGTGAAGAAGCGGAAGATCTGCGTGAGCAGGTTGCGCTCGTGATCCGACAGCTTCTGCGCCCAATCGCGGCAATCCTCTCCCAAGGGCACTTCCTCGGGCAGCCAGTGGAGCTGCTGCTGGCGCTTCCAATATTCGAACGCCCAAGGATATTCGAAGGGCTTGTAGGAGCGGGAGGCCTGGAGAAGGGACATGACGCGTCTTCCTTAGTGAAGCTGAATCGGTTGAACGTGGGCCAGCGGGATCAAGCCGAAAGCGATGGCCGCGAAGAACAGGAAAATGATCAGGGCGCCGAAGCGAAAGATGCGGGCGATCGCGGCCGGCGACATTTGCGCGCGCCCGTCCATCGGCTGCACCCCGCCTTGCCGCCGCATCGCGCGGACGGTGAACCGGACCATGGCGAGATCGAACGCTGCCATGACGGCGCCGATACAAAGGAACAGCCAGCCGCTGGTCATGCGATCACCTCCGCGCCTGCGTAGCGCCGCCGGCAAAGCCGCCGATGCCGAGGACGAAGCCGAAATTATACCAGGCGCCGTTGTTGGGCACGGCATAGACCGCCACGTCGTCCTGGAAGAGCGAGATGATGAACGTCACCGGCGCGATGAAGCCGTGGATCAGCCCGAACAGGAAGCCCGGCGCCTGCGGCTTGACCACGCCCGCCATCTGCGTCGCGCAACCGGCGAGCAGGAGCGATACCGCCAGAAGCGCGATTGCCGGCTTGATCCGTCGGTCGGCCATCAGATTGCCTTCCAGAAGGTGACGGCGAACACGATCAGGATCAGCCCGAGCGCCGCCAGCATCGTGCCGCCGATCCGCAATATATAGACCATCTGCGCCGAATCTTTGAGTCCCAGCAGCCGGCGTGCGCCGTCGGGGCGGAGCAGCAAGGGCAGGCCGAGCGCGGCGGCGAGCAGCCCGAGCAAGCCCATGATCTGAAGGCTGAGCGGCACGGCCGAGACCCTATCGGCCATGGCGCGTCGCCAGGAAGGCGCACATCGCGGCGATGATCACCAGCACGATCGCGAACACGATCGCCGCCGGACGGCGGTGAAAGGGAAGGCCCATCGCATCCCGGCGCGACGCGAGCGTGCCGACGATCACGACGACCGCCAGCACCATCCATATCGCGGTTGATTGGGTAATATACACGCGCCCGATCCTGCCCCTTGGCCCATGCTGCTATCCCGCCAGATCATAACGGGAACAAGCCGACATATAGGCAAGGCTACGCTCATCCGGCACAATGTCTAGGGGTGTTCGGAGGCTTTTCCACAGTAATATTCGGGGGCTGCGGGGTGGCGGGCCCTCCCCGTCGGGGCTGGATTGCTTCGCCGCCGGCGCGGCTCGCAATGACGTTCCCCTCGTCATCGCGAGCGGAGCGAAGCGATCCAAGATGGGAGCGGCAGGGCAGGCAGAGGGAGCGCAAATCCTCACCTTGCGGGGAGGTGCGCGCCGGTTACCCCCGTCAGGCCGGGACTTTCACCTTGATGCGGCTGGTGAGGCGCTTGGCGAAGGCGATGCAGGGCTGTTCGAACCAGAAGGTCGATGCGTGCGCGAGCGCGAAGGTGGCGGCGAACAGCAAGGGGCGCTTGAGATATTTTTCGATGCCATAGCCGTCACCGAGCCAGGTCATCCGCAGCACGCCGTGGATGATGTAGAGCGCGTAGGAGACGGTCGCGACATAGCCCGCCCAGCGGCTTTCGAAGAGGCGCGCGAGCAGGCGCGGCGCGTTGACGAGCGAGGCGCCGACCATCGCCGCGGCGATATAGGGGCGGGCATAATTGAGCGGCCCGCTCGCGCTGGTGCTCGCCGCCAGCAGCAGCGGGAGCAGGATATAGGGGCTGATCCGCCCGAGCACGCGCATCGGCCAGGGCCCGAACCAGCCGCCATAAGCGAGCGCGAGCGTGGCGCCGGCGAGGATCTCGTCGATGCGCAGCCAGGTGACGATCGAGACATAGGTGTCCGCGGCGACGCGCAGCCCGGTGACGGCGAGGCAGAGGAATGGGAGCGCGTAGAGGCCGCGCCGCCCGAACAGGGTCACGAGGATGGCGACGCCGACATAGAATTGCATCTCGACGCACAGGCTCCACAAATGCGAGCCGGTGTAAACGAGGTGGAAGGGCGGCAGATTGGCGTAGAACAGGAAGTTCGCGACCCATTCCTCGACGCTGCCGTCCGCGAGCGGAAGCGCGATCGCCATCGCCAGCCAGGCCAAGGGCACGATCCGGAAGAAGCGGCGGATGATGAAGACGCGCACGTCCGCCCCCGGCTCCGACAGGAAGCGCGTGATCAGGAAGCCCGAAAGCGTGAAGAAGATCGCCATCCCCATCGCCGCGACCGGCCCGTTGAGCAGCCAATCATGCGGGCCGACCGGAAGCAGATGGCCCGCGAGCACGAGCAGGATGCTGAGCGCGCGCCAGCCGTCGAGCATGGCGAAACGATGTTTGCCCTCCGTCGCACTGGCGGTCGGCTTGGGTTCGGTCACGTGGATCGGGCCCTTCGGCAGGCGCAGCGCGAAGCTGGTTGAGCGGGAATGCGGCTTTCCATAGCCTTGCGCGTTGCCGAGGTGCAATCTCTAGAGCGCAACCGCGCCGATCGACTCGGCGTGGCCGCTTGTGGTTTTGCCTTACCGCGATTTCCGATCCGCCGGGCGTTCCCCGTCCGGCCCCGGAATCGCCGCAGCGAGGGAGTGACGAAAATGGCTGACCTGTCGCAGATCAAGGAACATATGGAAGTGATCGGCGCCGATGGCGTGCATGTCGGCACGGTCGATCATGTCGACGGCGATCGCATCAAGCTGACCAAGAAGGATTCGGGCGCGGACGTCGAGGAGGGCTCGGGCGAGCATTCCGGGCATCATCATTATGTGTCGGTCGGCCTGGTCGCGGATATCGAAGGCGACAAGGTGCGGCTGTCGGCGACCGGCGCCAATGCGGTGCTGTTCGAGGAGGAGGCTTGAAATCCGTCGTCACCGGCATGACGAAAAAGAAAAAGGGGCGCCGTTGCCGGCGCCCCTCCTTTTCCCCGCTCAGGGAAGCTTACCGCCTGTGCCTCACTGGCAGGCCAAACACTCGTCATAATCCTTCGCTTCGACCTCGATCTGGCGAAGTTCGGTCGTGTTGTCCGCCTCGACGCCGCCGGCGAAGCCCGCGCGCTGGATCGATTTGGAGCGGAGGTAATAAAGCGATTTGATGCCGAGCTCCCACGCGCGGAAGTGGAGCATCAGCAGGTCCCATTTCTCGACATCGGCCGGGATGAACAGGTTCAGCGACTGGGCCTGGTCGATATAGGGCGTGCGGTCGGCGGCGAGCTCGAGCAGCCAGCGCTGGTCGATCTCGAAGCTGGTCTTGTACACGTCCTTTTCTTCCTGGGTCAGGAAGTCGAGATGCTGGACCGATCCGCCCTGCTCGAGGATCGAATTCCAGACCGCGTCGCTGTTCTTGCTCTTCTCCATGAGGAGCTTCTCGAGATACGGATTCTTGATCGAGAAGCTGCCCGACAGCGTCTTGTGCGTGTAGATGTTGGCCGGGATCGGCTCGATGCACGCGCTGGTGCCGCCGCAGATGATGCTGATCGACGCGGTCGGCGCGATCGCGGTTTTGCAGCTGAAACGCTCCATAACGCCCATGTCGGCGGCGTCGGGGCAGGGGCCGCGCTCGATCGCGAGCTGCATCGAGGCTTCGTTCACCTGCGCCTGGATATGCTTGAAGATGCGCAAATTCCACGATTTGGCCATCGCGCCTTCGAACGGCAGGCCGCGCGCCTGGAGGAAGGAGTGGAAACCCATCACGCCCAGGCCGACCGAACGCTCACGCGACGCCGAATATTTGGCGCGCTCCATGCCAGGCTCGGCGCGGTCGATATAATCCTGCAGGACATTGTCGAGGAAGCGCATCACGTCTTCGATGAAATGCTTCTCGTCCTTCCAATCATCCCAGGTTTCGAGGCTGAGCGATGACAGGCAGCAGACCGCGGTGCGCGCTTCGCCATATTGATCGCGGCCGGTGGGAAGCGTGATTTCGGAGCAGAGGTTCGAGGTCGAAACCTTGAGGCCCGCATCGCGATGATGCTTGGGCATGGCGCGGTTCACGGTGTCGGCGAAGACGATATAGGGCTCGCCGGTGGCGAGACGCGTCTCGACCAGCTTCTGGAAGAGCGAACGCGCATCGACCTCGGCGCGCTTCGACCCGTCCTTGGGCGACTTGAGATCGAAGCTGGTGCCGTTGCGGACGGCTTCCATGAATTCGTCGGTCAGCAGCACGCCGTGATGGAGGTTCAAGGCCTTGCGGTTGAAGTCTCCGCTAGGCTTGCGGATTTCGAGGAATTCCTCGATCTCCGGATGGCTGACGTCGAGATAGACCGCCGCCGAGCCGCGGCGCAGCGAGCCCTGGCTGATCGCGAGCGTCAAACTGTCCATCACGCGCACGAACGGGATGATGCCGCTGGTCTTGCCGTTGAGCCCTACCGGCTCGCCGATGCCGCGCACCGAGCCCCAATAGGTGCCGATGCCGCCGCCGCGCGACGCGAGCCAGACATTCTCGTTCCAGGTGTCGACGATGCCGTGCAGGCTGTCGTCGACCGAGTTCAGGAAGCAGCTGATCGGAAGCCCGCGGCCGGTGCCGCCATTGGACAATACCGGGGTCGCCGGCATGAACCAGAGCTTCGAGATATAATCGTAGATGCGCTGGGCGTGCGCCTGATCGTCGGCATAAGCCGAGGCGACGCGCACGAACAGATCCTGGAAGCTCTCGCCCGGAAGCAGGTAGCGGTCCTTGAGCGTTTCCTTGCCGAAGTCGGTCAGCAGCGCGTCGCGCGAATGATCGACGTCGAGCGGAAACGGCGCGTCGCGGCGCTTGCTTTCCTGGACGGGTTCGGCGGGCGCTTCGGCGGTCACGCCGGCGGCGTCCAATAGGGTGGCCATATCGTTCGTTTCCCGATCGCTGCTGCTCGAAAGGTCCATCGCCCGTTCCCCTGTTCTTATAATGTTCGACTCGGGGAGAGCTATCCCCGAATGCTACGCGCCTGAGCCAGGGGGGCAAGGGACCAAGGCCGCGCAAAGCTATTCCATCCCCGTGTTCCACAGGGCCGGTGCTTCCGGAAGCATATGGGTATTGCTCCGGCGGATCTCAATCTAAACGTCGAGCCCCCTGACCCGACCACACAAGGGATAGTGTCACCGCCGATTCATGCGCACAAGATGTTTAATTTCTCAAACGGCAGAAAGTGCGCTTGACGCGCCCAAAAGAGTCAGATTTCCGCCGCGTCGCTGCGGTGCAAAACGGGTCGTTCCGGTGCCGACCGAATCCTTCTTTCGGTGCCGTTCTTCACCCGGCTGGAGGAAATCGCTAGGAGGCCGGCTTCTTCCTGCAAGCCGGACACATCCCTTTGACCACCATCATCCGCGAAGCCGATCTGATCGCGAGCGTCGCCGACGCGCTCCAGTACATCTCCTACTTCCATCCGATGGATTATATCCGCGCGCTGGGCGAGGCCTATGAGGCGGAGCAGTCGCCCGCGGCCAAGGATGCGATCGCGCAGATATTGACCAACAGCCGCATGTGCGCGGAAGGACATCGCCCGATCTGCCAGGATACGGGCATCGTCACCGTGTTCGTCAAATGGGGCCAGGATTGCCGCTTCGCCGACGGATCGAGGAGCTTGCAGGAGGTCGTCGATGAGGGCGTGCGCCGCGCTTACCTCCACCCCGAGAACAAGCTGCGCGCGTCCATCCTGGCGGATCCGGCATTCGGGCGCGTCAATACCAAGGATAATACCCCGAGCGTGCTGCACGTGGAGCTGGTGCCGGGCAACCATGTCGACGTGACGGTCGCGGCCAAGGGCGGCGGCAGCGAGAACAAATCCAAGTTCAAGATGATGAACCCGAGCGACTCGATCGTCGACTGGGTGCTGGAGACGGTGCCGCAGATGGGTGCCGGCTGGTGTCCGCCGGGCATGCTCGGCATCGGCATCGGCGGCACCGCCGAGAAAGCGATGCTGCTCGCCAAGGAATCGCTGATGGGCGACATCGACATGGCGCAGCTGCGGCAGCGGGGGCCGCAGAACAAAATCGAGGAATTGCGGATCGAATTGTTCGAGAAGGTCAATGCGCTCGGCATCGGCGCGCAGGGGCTCGGCGGGTTGTCGACCGTGCTCGACGTCAAGATCCTCGACTGGCCGACGCATGCCGCGTCGAAGCCGATCGCGATGATTCCCAATTGCGCGGCGACGCGGCACGCGCATTTCCATCTCGACGGATCGGGACCTGCTTTCCTGGAGACGCCCGACCTGAACGATTGGCCCAAGGTCGAATGGACGCCATCGAAGGAGTCGATCCGCGTCGATCTCAATACTTTGACGCCGGAAATTGTCGCGAGCTGGAAACCGGGCGACCGGCTGTTGCTCAACGGCAAGATGCTCACCGGGCGCGACGCCGCGCACAAGCGCATCGCCGACATGCTTGCCAGGGGCGAGCAGCTGCCGGTCGAGTTCAAGGGTCGCGTGATTTATTATGTCGGCCCGGTCGACCCGGTGCGCGACGAGGTCGTCGGCCCGGCAGGTCCAACCACCGCGACGCGGATGGACAAGTTCACCAAGATGATGCTCGATCAGGGCCTGCTCGCGATGGTCGGCAAGGCCGAGCGCGGCGGGCAAGCGATCGAGGCGATCAAGGAGGCCAAGAGCGCCTATCTGATGGCGGTCGGCGGCGCGGCTTATCTGGTCGCGCGCGCGATCAAGGGCGCCAAGGTGGTCGGGTTCGAGGATCTCGGCATGGAGGCGATCTACGAATTCGACGTGAAGGACATGCCGGTTACGGTGGCGGTCGATGCGACCGGGACCAGCGTTCATCATACGGGCCCGCTGGTGTGGCGCGAGAAGATCGCGCGGGAGAAGTTGCTGGAGCGGGTTTAGACTCGACGCAATTAACCCTCGTCGTCGGCAACAGGGCGCGGCTGCAGCCAGCTCGCGATCAGCGTCGGCAGGAGCACCGAAGCACTCTGCAGCGCCATGCCGAGAAACACCCAGTCGAGCGGTGTGCTGGGGCGCCACAGGTGGAACCAGTCAGCATAAGCCATGTAGAAACAGCCGGCCATCGCGGACACACTGAGCGTGCGCCCGGACCATGCGCTGGCGCGTGCCTGGATGCTCAGCTCGCGCTCATCCAGCGGGCCAGCCTGGTTGGCGCTCAGGCGCGGGCCCATCTGCCGCATCAGCGCGGCGGCGACGCTCCCACCCACGTACAGCGTAATGCCTACCGCGAACGACCAGGGCGCAAAGTGCCCTTCGCCGCTCACGAGGACGATATAGCTGGCGACGATCGCCGCCAGGGCAAGGAAGGGTTGCCAGCGCAACGGCCGCGGTTTCCTCAACCGGTCCAGCACCGCCCAGCGGCAGAAGCGGTCCATTTTCTCGAGCAATGTCATGGTCACTCTCCTGCGGCCGCGCGCCGGAGGGCGTCCGCGACGGATTCAAAAGGTTTGAAGGAAAAGAGCAGCTCGATCGGCACGCCGAAATAAGCCGCGATCTTCATCGCGAGCTCGAGGCTGGGCTTGTAATCGCCGCGTTCGAGATAGCCGATCGTCTGGTTGTTGACGCCCACCGCCTCCGCCAGGTCGCGTCGCGATACGCCGCGCTCGGCGCGAAAGAGGGCGATGCGATTGTATAAAATTGTCACGAGACCATCGCCAATCGAATATGATGTGTTGTGTTTACACAATGATTCGCAGGAATGTCAATCGATAACGAACCCTCGCACCGCAAGCGCGGTCCGAATGTTGTTGTCGATGTCACCAGCCCCCTGTTCGGAGGCGTGTTGTTAGGTTAAGGCACCTCTCGATGGGGCATGCCGCAAAGCGCATCTGGAGCTGGACCTGGCGCCTGCTGCTTGGCGCGCTGATCATGGTTTTGCTGCTGCCGGCAACGGTGCCGCCTTTCCTCGACCGGATCTATTATCGTGGCCAGGTCAGCGGACATTTCGACGGGCGGCACTTCTTCAATCCCGATGGCGAACAGGGCACCGGCGGGCTGCAGAAGCGCTCGATCGGCGGGATCTGGCTGCGGCTGCACCGGCTAGATGAAAGGGCGCCCTGGCCAGAGCATGTCGCGACGCCGGTTGGACATCCGGCGCAGGTGACCGATCCGACGCGGATGGTGGTCACCTGGATCGGCCATTCGACCGTGCTGGTGCAAGCGGGCGGGATCAATATTCTGACCGACCCGATCTATGCCGAGAAAGCAGGCCCCTGGGGTCTCGCGGGGCCAAGCCGCGTGCGCGCGCCCGGCATCGCGTTCGACGCGCTGCCGCACATCGACCTGATCCTGGTGAGCCACAATCACTGGGATCATATGGACTTGCCGACGCTCAAGCGGCTGTGGGACCGCGATCATCCGCTGATCGTCACCAGCCTGGGCAACGACACGCTGATCCGGAACGCGGGCGCGCAGGCCGTCGCGCGCGACTGGGGTCAGAAGGTGGCGGTGCGGCCCGGGATCACGGTCACAATCGAGCGGGTGCACCATTGGGGCTCGCGCTGGATGAAGGACCGCGACCGCGCCTTGTGGTCGGGCTTCGCGGTGACGCTGCCGGGGGGCAATCTGTTCTTCGCCGGCGATACCGGACCCGGTGACGGCAGCTGGCCGATCGAGGACGCCAAGGACGGGCCCTATCGGCTGGCGCTTATCCCGATCGGGGCGTTCCAGCCGCGCGACATCATGAGCGGCAACCATATCGGCCCCGTCGAGGCGGTCGACGCGTTCGAAAAACTGCATGCGGCCAACGCGCTGGCGGTGCATTGGGGCACGTTCAAGCTGTCGAGCGAGGCGATCAACGATCCGCCCGATCTGCTGCGCGAGACGCTGGCGCAGCGGCACATCGCACCCGATCGCTTCCGGGCGATGGAGGTGGGCGTCAATTGGGAAATTCCGCCATTGGGCTAGCGCGGGTCCATCCGGACTGGCTCAAAGTCCGCCTTGTAACTCTGCTATTGTCAGACAATTGCGAGCGCGCAATGGGGCTGCTACGTCACCTGCGAAGCCGAAGTCACCAACAGTAAAATTCGGTAAGCAGGAGGATATTCGTGGGGATAATAGCATATCTGTCGGGAAAGCCCAGCGGCAAGCAGAGCCGGATGGGTGGTGTTCGGCAGCTGGCAATAGCCCTGACCGCGCTGGCGACCATGAGCCCCACGATTTCATCCGCCGCGCCGCCGCAATCGTCCAGAAATACTGCCGAAGATGCGGTCCATTCCTTCCCGACCATTTTATATGGTGTGGCTTATTATCACGAATACATGCCCTATGAGCGACTCGATAAGGATGTCGCGATGATGAAGGCGGCAGGGCTCAACGTGGTGCGGCTGGGCGAGTCGACCTGGAGCCTGTGGGAGCCGGAGGATGGCCGTTTCGACTATGCCTGGATGGATCGGGTGGTCGATGCGATGGGCAAAGCGGGCATCAAGGTCATCATGGGCACGCCGACCTATTCCGTCCCGGCCTGGATGGCGCACCAGCATCCCGAGATCCTGGCCCGGCGCCTGAACGCGCAGGCAAACAGTTATGGCATGCGCCAGAACATGGACACCGATTCACCCGCTTACCGTTTCTACGCCGAGCGGATGATCCGTCACATTGTCGCCCATTATAAAAACAATCCCAACGTCATCGGCTGGCAGATCGACAACGAGACCTCAAGCTATGGCGCGGCGAACGACGACGTCTTCATCGGCTTCCAGCATTATCTCGAAAAGAAGTTCGGCACGCCCGAGGCCTTGAGCAAGGCGTGGTTCCTCAATTATTGGGGCCAGAATATCCACACATGGGAGGACCTCCCGACGCGCGATGGCGCGCAGAGCACCGGGTACAAGCTCGAATGGTCCCGCTGGAGCCAGCTGCGCGTCACCGATTTCCTGCATTGGCAATCCGATCTGGTGCGCGAATGCGCCGCACCGAACCAGTTCGTGACGACCGACTTCGCCGGCGCGATGCACGGCGACGTCAACGAGGAAGCGGTCGCCCGCTCGCTCGACGTGCCCGCGGTCAATATCTATCACTGGGGATCGCAGGACAATTATAGTGGCGCGGATCAGGCGGCGCAGGCGGATTTCACCCGCTCGCTCAAGCGCAGCAACTTCCTCGTCACGGAGACCAACGCGCAGACTTCGGACTGGAGCTCGTCCGCGCAATTTCCGCCCTATGACGGCCAGTTGCGCGAGGACGTCTATACCCACATCTCAAACGGCGCCAACATGGTGGAATATTGGCACTGGGCCTCGATTCCCGCCAACCAGGAGACCTATTGGAAGGGCGTGCTGTCGCACGACCTCGAACCCAACCGTGCTTATGCGGAGGTGAGCCGCACGGCGCACGAACTGCAGAAGATCGGGCCGAGGCTCGTCAATCTCCAGATCCACAATGACGTCGCCATCCTGTGGAGCCGGGACTCGCTCAATGCGATCAACGACATGCCGTTCGCGAAGGACCGTGCCGACTATGGCTCGCTCGTCCGGCAAATCCATCGGTCGCTTTATGATCTGAATGTCGGCGCGGACTTCGTCTTTCCGGAAAGCGCGGACTTCTCGTCCTACAAGCTGCTGATCGTGCCCGCACTCTACGTCGCGGACGATGCGCTGCTGCAGCGCATCTCGGACTATGTGAAGAAAGGCGGTCATGTGCTCATGACCTTCAAGAGCGGCTTCACCAACGAAAATGCGGCGGTGCGCTCGACGATGGCGCCGGGGCCGCTGCGCGAGGCACTCGGCTTCCATTATCAGGAATTCTCGAACCTTTCCCAGCCGCTGGCGCTCAAGGGCGATCCCTATCACGCGGGCGGGGACAATAAGGCGCAATATTGGGCGGAATTCCTCCAGCTCGATACGGCCAAGGCGCTCGCTTATTACGACCATCCCTTCTTCGGCCGCTGGCCCGCGATCACGGCCAATAGCTATGGCGCCGGCAAGGCGATCTACGAAGGCACCTATCTATCCGACCGGCTGCAGACCGAGGTGCTGCGGACCTACCTCACCGAGCTCGGCCTTGCCGGCCCCGACCAGCAATTGCCGCCCCGCGTCCATGCCCAGACAGGCGTCAACGCGTTCCATCATCGGTTGCGCTATTATTTCAACTATTCGGGAAGCGACGTCAGTTTCGCATATCCGCATGGGGCCGGAACCGAGCTGCTCTCCGGTCGCAAGGCGGCACCCGGCGACAAGGTGACGCTTGCACCCTGGGATCTGGCGATCATCGAAGAGGACGCGAAATAACCAGCTTAAACGCGCGAGATCGATAGCTCAGGCTAGGGGTGCCCCTGGCTCTATTCAAACGGTCTAGCGCACCGTGAACAGCACCTGGTCCAAGGCTCGCCCGTCGGCAGCGATGAGAATCAGCCGGTGCGCGCCGGGCGGGGGCAGGATGGCGGGGCTGGTGTCCGCTTTGCCCAGATCATGCGCGTCTAGCCGCCAATGTCCGCCCGCGGTCGAGCCGATCGCGGCGAAGCGGATGCGCTGCCGGTCGGCGGGAATGTCGGGGTCGAGGGCATAGACCGCGCCCGACACCGGGCTGACGATATGCGGGCGGCGCGCGGCGGGGGGAGCCTGTTCGAGCATCGCCTGGCCGGTGCCCGTCAGGAAGTAATCGGTGCGCGGCGGTTCGACATTGCTCGCGAAGCGCACGGCGCGCGGCTCGATACCGCGCAGGCGGGGCGGGGCCCGCCCGGGCCGGTCGCGGTTGAGCGCGAGCATCACCTCGCGCCACACCGGCGCGGCGCCGCTCGTGCCCGATACGCGCGTCATGCTGTCGCCTTCGGCATTGCCGACCCACACCGCCACGGTGAAACGATCGGTGAATCCGATGCACCAATTGTCGCGCATCGCCTTCGACGTGCCGGTCTTGGCGGCCGACCAGAACGGCAGTCGCAGCGCGGAATCGAGCCCGAAGGTGACCGCGCGCGCATCGGCATCGGCGAGGATGTCGCCCACGATCCAGGCGGCGGCGGGCGCCATCACCGGACGGCTTTGCCCGACCGGATCGTCGCGGCGCAGCCGCAGCTGCAGATAGCGGCCATTGTCGGCAAGCGCGCGATAGGCGCCGGCCTGCTGGAGCAAGGTCACCTCGGCCGATCCGAGCGCGAGGCTGTAGCCGTAATAGTCGCCATCCTCGGTCAGCCCGCGATAGCCCATGTCCCACAGCCGATCGCGGAAATCCTCAACGCCGTCGATCAGGAGCGCGCGCACCGCGGGAACATTGAGCGAGCCGGCGAGCGCGGTGCGGACGCTGACCGGCCCCTTATAATCATGGTCATAATCCTTGGGCACGTAGAGGCCCGAGGCGGTGTCGAGTTCTACCGGTGAGTCATCGAGGATCGATGCGGCGGTGAGATAACCGCGTTCGATCGCCTGCCCGTAGAGGAAGGGCTTGAGCGTCGAGCCCGCCTGGCGCGGCGCATCCGCATTGTCGACGTGGGAAGCGGTCGAATAGCCGCCGATCCCGCCGACATAAGCGAGCACGTCGCCCGAGCGATTGTCGACGACCACCACCGCGCCATCGCGCGCGCGTTCGGCACCCAGGCCGAGCAATTGATGGCGCAGCGCCGTCGCCGCGATCGTCTGGACGCGCGCGTCGACCGTCGTCATGACGGTCTCGCCCGGGTGCGAGAGCAAGCGGGTGGCGAGGTGCGGCGCGAGATCGGGATCGTCGGCCATCGCCTGGGCGGGTGCAGTCATCGCTTCGGCTTCGGCCAGCATCATCGTGCAATCGGGCAGATGCCCGATGCGGCAGGCGCGCCGCGCGACCGTGCCGGGATCCGCCTGCGGCGAGGGCAATAATGCGGCGAGCAGCAGCGACTGGTCGCGGTCGAGCATGTCGGGCGCCTTGCCGAACAAGGCGCGCGAGGCCGCCCCCACGCCCTGGCTCTCGCCGCGGAAGGCGGCGAGGTTGAGATAGGCTTCGAGGATCTGGTCCTTCGACCAGGCGCGCTCGATCGCCCAGGCGGCGCGGATCTGGCGCAGCTTGTTGCGCAGGCTGCGCGTGCCGGGATCGCCCAATTGCGGAGCGAGGAAACCTGCGAGCTGCATCGTCAGCGTGCTCGCGCCGCGTGCATGGCGGCCGTGCAGCCCCGCCCAGATCGAGCCAGCGAGCCCCCGCCAGTCGACGCCCTCATGCGACCGGAAACGCTTGTCCTCACCTGCGATTACCGCATCGCGCAGTGCGGGCGCGACATGGTCGAGCGGCACCCAATCGAGCCGCCGCACCGAATGATCGACGCGCACCATATCGAGCAGACGGCCGTTGCGGTCGCGCAGCCACGCCTCACTCGATCGCCAGTCGCCGCGCGCTTTGGCATAAGCCGGCATCGACGGCGGCGCGGTCCAGAGCGCGAGCGCGACGAAGGCGAGCAATGGCATCGCCAGCCACAGGCTCGGCCTTCGGCGCAGCCAGGCCAGACCGGCGCGGATCTGATCCATCACGGCTGGATCGTCACCGGCGCGTTGGGCAAGACGGCGTGGATCTCGGGCGAATACATCGCCTCGACCTTGGTCGGCGGCAGCTGGAGCCTGCCCGTGCCGTTCAGGCGCACCGCATATTCGACCGTGGTTTTGCCCTTGGGCAGCCAGCCGAAATAGGCACGCCAGGCCTCGAAGCCCTGTTCTACATAAGAGGGCCAGCCGGTGCCGCCATTGGCCTGCGCCGCGAGCATCGCCGATTGGCCGCCGCCCGCGCCCAGGATCGATGCGCCCGCCGGGATCGGATCATCGATCACCACCCAGCTGCGGTCGACCGGCGCCTCGACCGTGATCCGCACGCGCATCACGTCGCCGCGGCTGATGCGGTCGGGCCGATGGCGCTGGAGAAAGGAGACTTCGCGGGTGATGCGATAGCCCGAGAAGACCGGTGCCGTGAGCGGCACCGCCGCGCGCACCGACACGGTCGCCCACGGCCCGGCTGCGCCGTCATGCCGCAGCAACAGCGCCCCCGGCGCAGACGGCAAGGGCAGATGCAGGACCGGCGGCTGGAGCGCGTTGCTGTGCATGCTGCGCCCGCCGAAGCTGGCGGTGGTGAGTCCGGTTGCGCTGCCGGGATAGGCTTGCGCGAACTTCTTTGCCGCAATCGTGCCCCATGCATTGGACGGCGTCGTGTTCCAATGGCCCTGCATCTGGCGCAGCGCGATGCCGATCATCATGCGCGGCGCGTCACTCTCCCAGCCCGGGCGGCCGGTGACCGCGAGCAAGGCCTTGAGCGCCATCTCGTCGTCGCTGACCATCATCCACCAGGGCGCGTTGCGATTGTCGGTGAGGTCGAGCCGCGTCCCTTCATAGACGATCCGGCCGCGCAGCGCCGCCTCGGCGGCCTGGATCCGGCGCGGATCGATGCCGGGCACGCGATCGAGCGTGGCGAGCCAATCGGCGAGCGTCTCGGTCGGCATGTCGCCGAGCGGCATGGCGAGCTGATCGACCATCGCCGGGGTGGCGGCGCCGTTGCGCGCGAGCGCCGCCAGCGCCGCGAGCCGCAGCAGGCGCGTGTCGCCCGGGCCGGTCCCTTCCTCGGTGACGCGGCCATCGACCACGCCACGCAATGTCTCGATCAGGCCGGCCTTGGCGGCGTCGGGCCAGGCCAGGCCGGCATCGGCGGTGATCGACAGCGCGTAGGCGGTGAGCGCGATCGATCCCGGCTCTTCCGGAACCGGCCAGTAACGCAGCAGGCCGTTGCGCGAGACATAGGTCGGCAGCGCCTCCATCTGCTTCGCCCAGGCGGCGCGATCATCGAGCGCGACCGCCTTGGAGGTGCGCTGTTCGAAACAGCCATAAGGATAAGCGAGCATGTAGCTGCGCACGCCGGCGAGCGGGGGCGCCGGCGTCGCCATCAGCGCGATATCGATCCCGCCGCGACCTGGCAGGGCACCCGCGGGCGGCCCGACCGGCAGGTCCGAACCCGGGCCGACATGCATCAGCGTCGCCGACCAGATCTGTTCGGGCACGGCAGGGATCACCTGCTCGTCGATCGCCATGCGATCGGTCGCGCGGCCATCGGCCGAGCGCGCGGTCACCGTCCAGTGAAGCTTGTCGATCCCCAGCGGCGCGGTCAGCCGCCAGGTTACGGGTGTCGCGCCGCCCGCCGGGATCGTGACGGTTAGCGGGGCGCCGCGCGCGATTGCGGGCTGAAGCGCAACGGTCGCGGTGACCTTCATCGGCCGGTCGGTGCCGTTGCGCAGCGTAAAGGTAGCGCCGTAGAAATCGCCCGAGCGGACCAAAGGCGGCACGCCGGAATAGATGGTCAGATCCTGCACGGTGCGGACTTCGGTGCTGCCGGTGCCGAACAGGTCCTCGCCCGCGGTCGCGATCGCGACCAATTTGTAGGCGGAGAGCGAATCCGCGAACGGCACGTCGAGCGTCGCCCGGCCTCGCGCGTCGAGCTTCACCCGGCCTTTCCACAGCAACACCGGCTTGAAATCCGAACGCGTGAGCGATGACAAGTCGCCGCCGCCGCCACCCCCGGTTGCTACCGCCTTCAAACCATAATGGCGCTTGCCCACGACCTGCGTCTGCGCGGTCGAGGTGAGGACCGACAAGGGCCGCTCGCCCATCATCTTGGCAAGCACGTCCCAGCTGTCGTTGGGCGAAAGCTGGAGCAGCGCCTGATCGACCGCGGCGAAGGCGATCTCCGCGTCGCGCGGCGGCTTGCCGTCGGGGCCGAGCACGCGCACCGCGACCCGCGCATGATCGCGCACGCGGTAGCGCGGGTGATCGGCCTGCACGGTCACGTTGAGCTGGTGCGATTCCCACCCGACCGCGACCTTGGCGATGCCGATCCGGTAAGCCGGCTTGGCGAGATCGACCAACGCAGTCGGATAGCCGCCGTCCTGGCTGAAGAAGGGCAGGTGCCAGCGCCGCGCGAAATCGGCGAGCCACAGTCGCCAGCCGGCGATCCGGCCGCGCACCGCCATCACCGAGATATAGACGTTGGGCGCGTAGCTGCCCGGCAGGCGGACGTCGACGACCGGGTCCTTGCCGGAAATCGTCGTCACGAAGGATGACAGCACGCCCTCGCGCTCGACCGTCACGAGCGCGGTCGCGCTGCGGAACGGCATGCGCACCTGGAGGTGTGCGACATCGCCCGCGCGATAGGATTTGGCGTCGGGGATGACGTCCATCCGATCGCCATTGTCGCCGCCGAACCACCAATCATTGTCGCCGGCGAGATAGACGGAGCTGACCGCATGCGCTTCGTTGCCCTGCGCGTCGCGGGTGGTCGCGACCGCGATCACTTCGCCCGAAACGCCCGGATCCATCTCGCAATCTGCAAGACCGTGCGCATCGGTCGCGGCGCTGCAATGCGCGGCGATCCGGGTAGTCTTCGCGCTGTTGTCGAAGGCGTAGAAGCCGCCGATCAGCCGTCGCCGCGCGGACAGGATTTCGCGCGTGTAGAGTGCGACCGATACGCGCTGGCCCGCGACGACCTTGCCGTCGGGCGTGAGCGCGGCGACCTTGAGCCGCATCGCGCCCGCGCGCTGCATCCAGCCGTCCGGCTTGATGCCGAGCCGAATAGCAGCGGTGTAGATGGGCAGAGATGTCGAGGCGGTAAGCGTCTCGCCATTGGCGTCGTCATAATCCATCTCGACCGTCATCCTGGTCGTGTCCGCGAGCGCGGGCACGTCGAGCGCGGTGCGGAGCGCGCCATGCGCGTCGAGCGCGAGCGGAATCGTGACCGCAGCAGGCGGGGTCGGCGCGCTCAGATCATTCTGATCGTCGTCGAGTGGGACGGTGCCTTCCTTCACCAGCGCGCCGCCGAAGGTCCAGCCGTCCCATCCTGTGGGTGCCTCGTTCAGCGTTTCGAACGCCGCGCGCAGGCGGATCGGCGCACGGCCCGCGCCGCCGCCGGACAGATAACCCACATAGAGATCGAGCGGCGCGCGTTTCGGGCGGATCAGCGGCGCGCGCGGGCCGCTCACGCTCGCGCGCATCGTCGGCAGGCGATATTCGTCGACGCGAACCGACTGTCCGGTGAAGTTGGTATCGTTGCCGATCTGGATCGTCAGGTCATAATCGCCCGTTGGCGCGCCCTTGGGCGGGGTCCAGCTGCTCTCGCCCAGCCCCATGCGATCGAGCGCGACCGGCACGTCGAATTCGATGTCCGATCCGCGGTGCTTGAACTGGAGCACGCCCTTGAACGGACCGCGCGCGTTGAAACCGGTCGGTGCGGGCCAGCGATAGACATGCGTCATGTGCACGGTTTCGCCCGCGCGCAGCAGGGTCCGGTCGAAGATGGTGTGGAAGATCGGCTGCGGCGCCTGCCAGCCATAAGGCAGGTCGAAATCGGTGGGCTGGATGCCTTCGCCCCAGCTCGTCAGGACGAACGACATGTCGTCGCCTTTGCGCGCCGAGACCAGCAAAGGCGGCGTGTCCGTGCCGAGATGCTCGCAACTGCCCGCGCTCGACGGATCGGGCAGGCCGCGGATCAGCAGGCCCCCGCTCGCGTCGGTATGGCCCTCACCGAATTTGCGGCCGGAACAGCTGTCGGTGACGCTGATCGTGGCGCCGGACACGGGCCGGCCCGTATCGAGCGAGGTCACCCAGGCGAGCGAGGTGCCGCGGCCCCATTTGAAATGCACCGCCATGTTGGTGACGAGCGCGGTGGTCGCGACATAGCGCGTGGCGGGCCGTCCCATTAGCGCTCGGCCGAGCCGGGGGCTGGCGAGTTCGACCACGTAGAAACCCGGTTTGGTGAGCGGGATGCCGACCACCTCCATCCTGTGGCCGCCGCCGGGGAAAGCGAGCTTGATCGGCTTGCCCGGCATGTCGCGGTCGAAGCCGGACGTGCCGGGCAGGTCCGACTCGAACACCGATTTGTCGCCGGTGTGATTGACGGTCACGCTTTTGCCGCCGCGTTTTTCCTCGCGGATATCGTCCGCCTGAAATCCAGCGACGCGATACAGCCAGCGGGCGATCCCGGCATCGTCCTCGCCATCGAAACGCGCGGTCGTACCGGCAATGCCCGCGACCTTGCCCATCAGCCGGGGCTCGACGCTGCGCACGGTGACCGGCAGCACACCGCCTTCGCGCGCCTCGAGGATACCGAAGGGCGCGGCGAATTTCACCAGCGGCGGGGCGTCCGCGATCGGCACGTCGAGCGGGAAGCGGCGCCCATTGGAAAGCGTGCGGCCGCTTTCGTCGCGCATATCCGCCGGCATCAGCAGGTGCGCCGTGATCGCGGGCGGGAAGGGCGCGGCGAAGCTGACCTCGCTCACGGTGGGGCTGTGATCGCTCTGGTCCTGCTTCGGCGCGATCGCGCGGCCGGGGGCTATTTCCAGCCGGACCTTCATCGCCTCGGCCCGCGGTACCGGCGCGCTGAATGCCACGTCGATCGCCTCGATCGGATCGCAGCCGGCATTGGCGTTGGCGCGCGCGCAGGTGAGCCGGGCGGAGAATTCCTTGCGCACGGTGAAATCGAAGCGGTGGTCTTCGCCGACCTTGTGCCCGCTCGGGCTGCGGATCGAGGCGCCCCACACCAGGGCCATGTCGCGGCCCGGCGGCAGCGGGCGGTGGCATTTGAGCGCGACCACATTGGCGATCGCGGCCGCGCGCAGTTTGGCGGAGGCGGGCAGCGGTTGGGGCAGGCCCGCGCTCTGCAGGAAGCTCTGCGTCGGCCAGCCGCTCCTGGTGCCGGTCAGGACCTGTTCGGCCGTCTGGGGCGGAAGCAGATCGACCGGGATGCGTTCGCCGATTCCGTCGACCGCGCAATAAGCGCCGGCCAGGATCGAGGCGCGATCCACCGGCCCGTTGGCCGCGACGAGGAACGCCTGATCCTCTTCGATCATGCCGGTTCCGGCGAGGATCGCGAGCACCGCGGGACCGCCGCTATCGATCGGGAAGCTTTTGGTGCCGCCGACCGCAGCGCCGTTGGCGTCCTTCAGGTCGCCATTGAGACGGGCCTTGCAGGAGAGGCCGGCAGGCAAGGGGCGCGCAAATTCCCAGACATAGGTTTGCGGATCGACCCAGCGTCCCTGGCCGGGCACGGCACAGGCCATGGCAAGCGGGGTGCTTTGCTGCCCGAGCGGCACCATCGGCGCGGAAAAGCGCAGCGTGAAGCGGGTGATTCCAGCCGGATCGCGTCCGACCGCCACGCTGGTGACGCCAGTCGAGGCGTCGCCGAACACGCGCAGTGGTGCTGCGAGAGCCAAAGCCAGAATGACGACGACCCACGCCAGACTTTTGCGCATCCGACTCTCCCTTTGCGCCAATCTTGCGCGGAAATTCCAGCGGCGTCTAGCGGTGAAGCGTGACTTTTTAGCGACGAGCTGAGAAATTTCGTGACCGTGACCGACCTGTTCGGAGTCATGGAGGTCGCAGGGAGGTGCGGGGCGTTGGGCGCGGCGGCGGACGTTTCCCGGCTCCATTTTCCGACGCTCATTGCGGACCCACAATGGTTCGTGCGACTGTCCGGATGTGACCGAGCCCGAAATAGCCGAACCTATATCCGCTGGAGGAGTGCGCGGCTTCCTGAAGGCGCTCGGCCCGGGGCTTATCACGGGTGCGGCCGACGACGATCCCAGCGGGATCGGCACGCACAGCCAGGTAGGCGCGGAATTCGGTTACGGCCTGGCCTGGACGTTCGTGCTCAGCTTCCCGCTGATGATTGCGATACAGCAGATTGCCGCAGAGATCGGCCGCGTCACGGGTGCGGGCATCGCGCGCAACCTGCGCCGGCATTACCCCCGCCCGATCCTTTGGTTCATGGTCTCGCTGCTGTTGATCGCGAACATCGTCAATCTTGGTGCCGATCTGAGCGCAATGGGGGCCGCGCTGAAGCTTCTGATCGGCGGGAACGGCGGATTTTACACGCTGATGTTCGGCATAGTGTGCATCGTGCTGGAAGTGGGGCTGAGCTATCCACGCTATGCCGCGATCCTGAAGTGGACGACGCTTTCGCTGTTCACTTATTTCGCCGTGGTCGCGGTTGTGCACGTGCCGTGGCCGCACGCGCTCCGCTCGCTGGTGGTTCCCGAACTTCAGTTCAATGCGGCCTATGCGACCGCCTTCGTCGCGATCCTCGGGACGACGATCAGCCCGTATCTGTTCTTCTGGCAGGCAGGGCAGGAGATAGAGGAGGAGCATCGGCATCACGCCAAGCCCTTATGCCTGACGCCAACCAGCGCAGGGCCTGAACTCAAGCGGATCCGGATCGACACGCTGACCGGGATGGCGTTCAGCACGATCATATCGCTCGCGATCGTGTTCGCGACCGCGGCGACGCTTCATGCCAATGGCGTGCGCGCCATCGAGACATCTTCGCAGGCCGCCGAGGCGCTTCGCCCGATCGCGGGCCAGTTTGCCTTTGCGATGTTTGCCGCGGGCGTGATCGGGACGGGGCTGCTGGCGGTGCCGGTGCTTGCCGGGTCGGCCGCCTATGCGGTGACGGAGATGGCGGGGATTGCCGGCAGCCTCGACGCCAAGCCGCTATCGGCGCGTTTATTCTACGGCACGATCGCGGTGACGACACTCGCCGGCGCATCGCTGAACGGGGTCGGCATCGATCCGGCCCGCGCGCTTTACTGGGCGGCGGTGGTCAACGGCATTCTTGCCGGGCCGTTGATGATCGTGATGATGCTGATCGTGCGCAACCCGCGCGCCATGGGACGGCTGACGATATCGCGCGGGCAAATATTCTTCGGTTGGTCGGCCACCGCAGTGATGATCGCGGCTTCGGCCTTATTCCTGCTGTTCCTGGCTACGGGCTCGGTCTGACCTCAGTGCATCTCACGCCGATGCGGACTTGCCTCGGTCTTTGATCGCCAATGTCGCGACCAATGCCACGCCGATCATCGCCGTGACATACCAGAAATAGAAGCTCTCATGGCCGATCTGCTTTAGTCGCAGCGCGACCGCTTCGGCCGAGCCGCCGAAGATTGACTGGCTGATCGCATAAGGCAGGCCGACGCCGAGCGCGCGGACGTGGGGCGGGAAGAGTTCGGCCTTGACGATCGCGCTGGTCGCGGTCGCGCCAGAGAGGATGACGAGCGCGGCAAGCACCAAAGCGAACGCGATCAGCGGATCGTGGGTGCGGCCGATCGCGGTCATCAGCGGCACGGTACCGACGATGCCGCCGATCGCGAACCAGTAGAGCAGGGGCTTGCGCCCGATCCTGTCGGACAGGCCGCCGAGCAAAGGCTGGAGCAGGATCGCGACGATCGTCGCCACCGCGCAGATCTGGCTCGCGACCGGTTTGGCGAAGCCCGAGCTCCCGACCAGATATTTCTGCATGTAGGTGGTGTAGGTGTAGAAGGCGACGTTGCTACCTACCGCAAGACCGAAGGCGATCAGCACCGCGCGGCGGTGGTTTCGCCATAGATCGGCAATGCCGCCGGCGCGGCGTTCCGGCGCGGCTTCCCGCTTGAAATCAGGTGTCTCTTCGATCCCGCGCCGCAGCCAATAAATGGCGAAGGATAGGCAGGCGCCGAGCACGAAGGCGAGGCGCCAGCCCCACGACGCGAGCGCCGCCTCGCTTGCGCCGCCGGCCTGGAGCCCGAGCAGCAAGGCCAGCGCCAGCAATTGCCCGCCATAGAGAGTGACATATTGAAAGCTCGACCAGAAGCCGCGCCGGCCTTCGGGCGCGATCTCGGACAGATAGGTCGCCGCCGCGCCATATTCGCCGCCAAGGCTCAATCCCTGAATGATGCGGGCGAGCATCAGCAGGATCGGCGCGGCAATGCCGATACTGGCATAAACCGGGGTCGCCGCGAGCAGCAGCGAGCCGCCGCCCATAAGCGCCACGCTCCACGCCAAAGCGGTGCGGCGGCCGTGGCGATCGCCGACCCGGCCGAGCAGCCAGCCGCCGATCGGGCGCATCAGGAACCCGATCCAGAAGATACCGCTGGTCGCCAGGAATTGCGCGGTCTGGTCCTGGCCGGGGAAGAAGGCCTTGGCGAAATAAAGCGAGAAAGCGGAGTAGACGTACCAGTCGAACCATTCGACCAGATTGCCGGCGGCGCCACCCAGGATCGAGCGGAGCGGCGCCGCGCGGGTCATGCCGCGTCGGTCTGGTAGAGGCCGAGCGCCGCGACCTCCTCGGCCGAGAACTCGATCCCGAACAGCATGCTCAAGCGCATCCGGTAGACGCGCGGATCATCGATCTCGCCCGTCGCTTCCTTGTCGCCGTTCCGGCGGCGATAGGAACGATCGGTAAGGCTGGCGAAACCGTGCGGCAGGACGATGCTGGCGATCCGCAGCGTGGTGAAGCGCGTGCCGGGCGCGGTCGAAGTCCAATGGTTCGACAGAGCGAGGTCGGCTTCGAAAACCGGATCCAGCCCGAAACTATATTGCGGCTGCCAGCCGGCACCGGTGCCGCGACCGTCGGTGGTGGCGGGATCGCCGTCGCGTTCGAGCATCCAGCCGTGGAGCGGATCGCGCATCAGGCGGTAAATCGCGCCGTCGGGCGCCTGCGCCGTCTCGCCATCGGCAAGCGGCATGGGCGGCGCGTAGGAACCGCCGAAGCCGGCGTCGGCGACCCAGTCCTGCCCGTCGATCGTAACCAGGCTGAACGTGTGGGTGCGGCCGGCGGGTGGGCCGGCATTGCCGAGCCAGACCCGCGCCAGCAAAGGCCGCGCGACGAAACCGAGCGCGTCGAGCGCGTCGCCGAACAGGCGGTTCTGTTCGAAACAATAGCCACCGCGCCGCGCGGTCACGAGCTTGGCGAAGACCGATGCGCTGTCGATCGCGATGCCGCGACCGAGGATCACGTCCAGATTCTCGAACGGGATCGCCAGCCGGTGCGCGCGCTGGAGCTGCGCCAGACCCTCGGCGGTGGGCGCGGGCGGCTCCTTCAGGCCGACGCGGGCGAGATAGGCGGAAAGGTCGAAAGCGTCGGTCATAGGTTCGGGAAGACCATCAAGATCGCGTTGGATGCCAAAAACGCAAGTCCGGCGCCTGTAGCGCCCGCTGCGAGGCCATAGGATTCCTCGCGCAGATCGAGCAGCCGGTTGCGGTGCAGGAACCACCAATAGCAAAGCATGCCCGGCAATTCGACCGTCCCGACGAACGCCACCAGCAGCATGATCTTGCCGGTCCACAGCGCGACAACGCCGCCTATCACGAGCCAGACGACGCGGCACAGATTGGCCAGGAAGGTGGCCCGCATTTGGCCCGCGGCGATCAGCACTTCGTTGGCGGCGGCGGTGGTGATGCGCAGGATTGCCGAGATGGCGATCAGGCGGAGAAATGGCGCGACGCTATGGTAACGGGGATCGTAGAGAATATCGACGATCAACTGCGCCGCGCCGAGCAGTCCGCCCACCGCGAACATGTAAAGCAAGGTCACCTTGCGCCGGGCCTGATAGAAAACGCGGCCGAGCGCCTCGGGCTGGGCGCGCGCGGTCTTCGAATAGGTCGGGTAAAGCACGCGCGTCGCATAGGGGCCGGTCAGTGCTCCCGGCGCGGCGGCAAGCGTCACCGCGATCGCGTAAAGTCCATAAACCGACAGAGGCATCAGCTTCGCCAGCACCAATTTGTCCGACTGCAGGATCAGCAGCGACAACATGCTGGAGGCAGCGATGAAGCGCGAGAAACGCCATAATTCGAGCGAGCGTTCGCGGTTGATATCGATCCTGCGGCGCGCGGCGGGAAAGATCAGATAGGACAGGATCGCCTTCACCACCGCGCCTGCGGTCATGCCGATGATCAGCGCCCAATAACTGCGCCAGATGATCGCGGTGCCGACCGACACGACGAGCGTGGTAACGTTGGTGCCGAGCTCGAGGAAGGAAACGCGCCACAGGCGTCCGGTGCGGATCGAGGTCGCGTAGCCGAGCGAGCTTACGCCTTCGAGCAGGAAGCTGATGCTCCATATCGCCACGACCGGGGCAAGCTCGGGCTTGCCGAGCAGCGCCGCGCCCGGCCACGCGACCGCGACCATTGCGACCATCAATACGAAACCGCGCACCAGGCGGATCGTCCACACCTGATCGAGGAATTTGGGGTCCTCGCCATCGCCATGCCGAATGATGAAGCCCAGCAGGCCGATGTCGGTCAGCATCGTCAGCATCGTCGCGATCGAGGTGATCACGCCGACCACGCCATAAGCATGCGAATCGAGTAGACGCGTCAGCGTCATGCTGCTGACGATCCGCAGCAGGTTGGTCATCACCGCATTGAACGCGATGGTGGCGGCACCGCCCGTGGCAAGCTGGCGAAGGCGCTGGATGTTCAATCCGCGGGCAAAAGGCATGGCGATCCGGCGATTAGGGTCGTGGAGCCGCTATAAAGGCCGGCCTCGGTTACGCAATTGCGAAGGGATGCCGCGATGCCGCGGCGTGCGTTCGGACCGAAGGCCCGAATAAAGAACCGACTGCTGACAATATGCTGTCACTATGCTGACACGGCGCGGCTGGAACCGGGCGGCGCGGTCGCCCATATAAGTGTCATGGCGATTCAGATCCGCACCAGCCTCGACGAACCCGAAACCGGGCAAAGCTTCGTCCCGCACAGGCCCGAGCGGCCCGAGAAGAGCCAGGGCGGTAAGCCGTTCAAACTGGTGGCGGAATATCAGCCGGCCGGCGACCAGCCGACCGCGATCGCAGAACTGGTCGAGCAGGCGCGCCAGGGCGAGCGCGATCAGGTGCTGCTCGGCGTGACCGGATCGGGCAAGACCTTCACGATGGCGAAGGTGGTCGAGCAATTGCAGCGTCCCGCGCTCGTGCTCGCGCCCAACAAGATTCTCGCGGCACAGCTCTATGGCGAGTTCAAGAGCTTCTTCCCGGAAAACGCGGTCGAGTTCTTCGTAAGCTATTATGATTATTACCAGCCAGAGGCCTATGTGCCGCGCTCCGACACCTACATCGAGAAGGAAAGCTCGGTGAACGAGGCGATCGATCGGATGCGCCATTCGGCGACCCGGTCGCTGCTGGAGCGCGACGACGTGCTGATCGTGGCCTCGGTATCGTGCCTGTACGGCATCGGATCGGTCGAGACCTATTCGGCGATGATCTTCGATCTGAAGAAGGGCCAGACGGTCGATCAGCGCGAGATCATCCGCAAGCTGGTCGCGCTCCAGTACAAGCGCAACGAGCAGGCCTTTCAGCGCGGCACCTTCCGCGTGCGCGGCGACACGCTCGAGCTGTTCCCGTCGCATTATGAGGATAGCGCCTGGCGGGTCAGCTTCTTCGGCGATGAGATCGAGCAGATCACCGAATTCGATCCGCTGACCGGCAAGACCAGCGCCAACCTCAACGAGGTGCGGGTCTATGCTAACAGCCATTATGTGACGCCCGGGCCGACGCTCAAGCAGGCGACCGAGGCGATCCGGTTCGAGCTCGCCGAGCGGCTCAAGGAGTTGCAGATCGAGGGCAAATTGCTCGAAGCGCAAAGGCTGGAACAGCGCACCAATTTCGATCTGGAGATGATTGCGGCGACCGGTAGCTGCGCCGGCATCGAAAATTATTCGCGCTTCCTGACCGGGCGGCTGCCGGGCGAGCCGCCGCCGACCCTGTTCGAATATCTGCCGGAAAACGCACTCCTGTTCGTGGACGAGAGCCATCAGACCGTGCCGCAGATCGGTGGCATGGCGCGGGGCGACCATCGGCGGAAGATCACGCTCGCCGAATATGGCTTCCGCCTGCCGTCGTGCATCGACAACCGACCGCTCAGGTTCAACGAATGGGACGCGATGCGCCCTCAATCCGTCTACGTCTCGGCGACGCCGGGATCCTGGGAGATGGAGCGGACCGGCGGCGTCTTCTCCGAACAGGTGATCCGCCCCACCGGGCTGATCGATCCGCCGGTCGAGGTGCGTCCGATCGAGAGCCAGGTCGACGATCTGGTGCACGAGGCCAAGCTGACGGCGGCGAACGGCTACCGCACGCTCGTCACCACGCTGACCAAGCGGATGGCGGAGGATCTGACCGAATATCTGCACGAGGCGGGCATGAAGGTCCGCTACATGCATTCGGACGTCGAGACGCTGGAGCGGATCGAACTGATCCGCGATCTCCGGCTCGGCGTGTACGACGTGCTGGTCGGCATCAACCTGCTGCGCGAAGGCCTCGACATTCCCGAATGCGGGCTGGTCGCGATCCTCGATGCGGACAAGGAAGGCTTCCTGCGTTCCGAAACTTCGCTGATCCAGACGATCGGACGCGCGGCCCGCAACGTCGACGGCAAGGTCATCCTCTATGCCGATCGCATCACCGGTTCGATGGAACGCGCGATGCAGGAGACGTCACGCCGCCGCGAGAAGCAGGAGAAATTCAATCTCGAGAATGGCATCACGCCCGAGACGATCCGGCGCGG
>Ga0070658_10000835_pt1 | contig 26347 bp, 17 predicted proteins | sample KBSC13metaG_FD_64664 | JGI IMG/M metagenome (GOLD analysis project Ga0070658, IMG submission 64664) | Corn rhizosphere microbial communities from Kellogg Biological Station, Michigan, USA - KBS C1-3 metaG | ecosystem: Host-associated > Plants > Roots > Rhizosphere > Soil ... | reverse complement strand
GATAAAAACCCCGCCGCCAGCAGCAACTGACGACGGGGTGGAATCGGTCACCAATCCAGAAAGTCCCTAGCGGAGACGCCTGTGAGCTAGTAACCGCATTAACGGTCGCAGTTCGCGGAGTAAGTGTCAAGCCAGTGCATCCTCGGATGTATTAGCTAACGGACCTGTATTGTCTGATTCCTCGCTTCTGGTTTTCCAATCCAGAGGCTTCGCACGACTCTTCGAGTTGTGCACCGGGAGGTGTGCCTGAAACACCGAAAGATCCGCCGTGAAATACTCCAGCGGGTGTGCCCTCAACATCGTTTGAAGGGGACAGTGGTGTTTGTTCTTTTTGTCGTTCGCGGCGCGGGTGTGCGCAAGTCGCCACCCGCGCCGCAATTATCTGCGGCCATCGTCCAAGAGCAGGATGCCTGAGTGCCAATCAGGGGATGCCGGTGCAATTCCGGCTGGCCGCTCCAATTTTCAAAGACCCACAAAATCAACACGGCGTGCGCCAGCTTGCGCAGCTTGGTCTCCAAAACCTCGCGGGCTCGGGGCAGCACCGGGACGCCGTGCCACTTTTCAAAACCGCGGGGGAGCCAGGTGGGAAGGCAGCGGCCTCATAAGCCGCCTACGAGCGGGTTCGATTCCCGCCCCCGCTACCAGATTTCACTTTGGGGCCGCTCGATCATTCAGGAGGTCACCCGCCTCGCAAGCGGGAGAGCACGGTGCGAAGCCGTGGCGGTCCACTTTTTCACAACGAACAGGGTTGGTAGCCGCGTAAAGATCGCGAGCCGCCTGTAAAGCGGATGTCCCACCGGACCAGCGTCGGAGCGTTACCGACACAACCCACCATCATTTCATTCAATTCATGGCCTGTTAGCTCAGCTACGAAGAGCGTCCGTCTGTCCAACGGAAGGTCGCGGGAGCAAAGCCCGCACAGGCCGCCATTTCAATATCGCGCGCGAGGGAGACATCAACCCGCCTCGCTTGGAACGAGGAGATACTCGGGGAAGCACCGAGGCGCGCGACCACTTCAACAGCTCCCGTGGCCGAATGTACCAGGCACCCGACTTCTAATCGGGACAATGCAGGCGAGAATCCTGCCGGGAGCACCAGATCCTCGATAATGTCAAAGTAGCATGACCGCCTGTTAAGCGGTTCGTCGTGGTGCGAGTCCACGTCGGGGAGCCATTTCATATACGGAGCGCGGCCGGCCGGTCGAGGGAGCTGTCTCGAAAACAGTCGCACTTTCAAAGGTGTCCAAGGTTCGAATCCTTGGCGCTCCGCCACCAAACAGAAAGTAGAAAGTGGCCTCCGGCCTCTTTGCTTTCGACGGAAAGCGGCAGGATGCCGCTTCTACGTTCCTTCGCTGCGAGGATGTGCCGTAGCACCCAAGTTACATTCACGCCCGCATGGTGCAATAGCAGCACGCTTGGTTCTCAACCAGGAAACCCCGGAGCATTACCGGGTGTGGGTGCCACTTTCTTCATCGCCCGATAGCTCAAAAGGAGAGCGGCCGGCCCACATCCGGCAGACCGTGGAGCGTTACCACGTCGGGCGACCATCCTCTTCATCCTTCATACTTTCCCCACCCTCCCGCCCGATAGTTCAAAAGCAGAACAACCGGCCGACATCCGGCAAACTGTGGAGCGTTACCACATCGGGCGACCATTTTCCCTATTCCTCCGTAGCTCAAAAGCAGAGCCCTCGCCCGATAAGCGAGAGACCGCGGCGCGATACCGCGCGGAGGGACCATGGCTGCGTAGCTGAGATAGATTAGCACCTCGCTGAAGACGAGGGGAGTCCGGCGCGATACCGGAAGCAGCCACCACTTTTCCATAGCGTCATTGGTGTAACAGCAAGCACGGCGGTCTTCCAACCGCGGGCGTCGGGGCAGCACCGACATGGCGCATGTTTTTCCAAGTTCCCGAAGTGTAAGAGTTTTGCACGCCGCCCTGCGAAGGCGGAAGCTCGAGGTGCGAGTCCTCGCGGGAACACCATTTCATCAATCCATTCCTCCGTGGCAGAGGTAGCAATGCACCTCACTCGTAAAGCGGACCATGCCGGGGCAGCGCCGGCCGGAGGATCCATTGCCATCCCGGGGAAGAGCACCGGCCGCTCGTCAGCCTCATAAGCTGGAGGAAGTTGGTTCGATTCCAACCCCCGGAACCATTTTCCCGCAGAGAGGAAGAAGCTGTGACCGTAGCTCAAGAGTCAGAGTCTCTGGCTGTGAACCAGAAGATCCGGGTGCAAATCCCGGCGGCCACCCCACATCACAAATACAAAACAAATGCGCGCGATGCTGAAGTCGTCGAGGCGGCGGTTGCAAACCCGCTCTTAACCGGTGCGAACGCGCTGCGCGGTAGCGCGATCCGCAACCGCGGAGCGCACCCTGCATAGCCGCAGGAGCGGCAAATACTCGGGGCAGCACCGAGGTGCCCGACCATTTCATTCCGCCAAAGCGTTGGTAGCGACGCACGCCGCTGGTATCGGCGAGAGACCGGTGCAACTCCGGTTGGCGGATTTCAATTGCCCCGTAGCTCAACAGCGGAGCGCCCGGCTCTGACCCGGGAGGTTGATGGTGCAAATCCATCCGGGGCTGCCAATTTCCAGGAAGTCAAAGCGGACGAGCGCGCCGCCGCCGGTTGGAAACCGGACGGACCTGCACTTGCGGGTTGTGGAGCATGTCCACTGGCTTCCGCCTTGGGTCGCAAGCATTGCAGCGATGCAGCGGTCTCTTAAACCGCGGAGCACGGGGCAGCACCGTGGCGACTCACCAATTTCAGAATGGAAGCTGAACCGGTCGAGCGTACCGGGACCGTCTTGAAAACGGATCGTGCGCCACAAAACGCATGAGGAGCATGACCTCCGGCTTCCGCCTTTTCATGCCGGCTTGGCAGAGCAGTCATGCACTCGTCTTGTAAACGAGACCAGATCGGGGCGGCACCGATAGCCGGCTTTTTTCATAGCCCTGTAGCTCAATCCGCAGAGCGCCCGACTTTGGATCGGGAGGTTGATGGTGCAAATCCATCTGGGGCCGCATCTCAAGTAAGATTTAGGATTTAGGAAGTAGGAATATTCGCGCTCGTGCACCGCGGCCGTATGGCCAACTTCCTAAATTCTAATTCCTAAATCTCACTTCCACCATTGCTCCCGTAGCTCAATGTCTAGAGCGCCGCGCTTCGAACGCGGGGGTTGCGGGCGAAAATCCTGCCGGGAGCACTACTTTAGTTTTCATGGAACGTGAACCGGACAAGCGAGCCGGGACTCACTGCTAACGAGTTCGTCGTGCACACGCGCGATGAGGAGCATGCCCTCCGCGTTCCGCCAATTTCATCATGCCCGTGAATGCAAAGAGCCGAGCGCCTGGTCCTTCAAACCGGTCCTAGTGGGTGCGAGTCCCACCACGGGTGCCATTTCATCCCTCGTCCGAACCCGAAGCTTTGATAGCGAAGCAACCGTCTTTTAAGCGGTTGAGGAGGGTGCAACGCGTGGCGCGGAAGCGCCAAAACCATCGGACGCGGAGCGCCATCTGCATAGATGCCGGTGCATCAAATCCCTACGGGTTCACCACTTCCAGCGTGGCCTTCCGCCACACGCCCCACCGTTTTGAGGGGACGTTCCGCCGGCGCCTGTCTTCCGCAGCGCCGGCGGGACAATTTTCCACTGCGACAAAAATGGACAAACACCACCACCAGGATTCTCCAGAGAACAAAAGATACCGCCATGGACGTCCGCGCGGGACGGTTTAGATTGCGTCAATGATTGACCAACGTGACGCACTGTTTCGCCTGCTCCAGGACGACGATCCCTCCACCCTGACGCTGATCAAGACTGAACTCGCCAGCCGCGGGGCCGCCGCCATTCCCGAGTTTCGACTCCTGCTGGGCAGCGCGACGCCGGCCGTCGCCCGGCATTTGCGCGATGTCATCGCGCAAATCGAGTCCGGCGACGTGGAAGCGGCCTTTGGCCGGTTCTGCGCCTCTTTTGGAGCGGATGGCGACCTGGAAGAGGCGGCGTGGCGGCTCGCGGCGGTCTTCTTTCCCGGGGATGACTTTTCCCGGCAGCGCGCCCTGCTCGATCACTGGGGCGCGGAAGTCTCGAGGCGCCTCCGGGATGCCGAGACCGAAATCGACCGGATTGAAACACTCGTCGAGTACCTCGGGGAGGATACCGGGCTGCACGGCAACGAAGAGGATTATCACAACATCAGCAACTCGCTCCTGCCCGAGGTGATCGATACGCGGGCCGGCATCCCCATCTCGCTTTCGTTGATCTATGTCCTCGTTGGCAAACGGACCGGGGTCGAGATTTCAGGCGTCGGCCTGCCCGGCCATTTCATCATCCGGCACGGACAGAATTTCTTCGATCCGTTCTTTGGCGGGAGGAGGATCGGATTGGAGGAATGCCGGAGCCGCCTCGAGCAGCAACGGCTCTCCCTCATGCCCTCTCATCTTCAACCCGTGCCAGCGCCGCAATTTTTCCTCCGGATGCTCAACAACATCCGCGTGATCGCCGAGGAGAGCGATCCGCCGCTGGCAGCCAAGGTTTCGGGTTGGATGGATCTGTTGAGGTCGGCCAGCACCCAAGCCGGAGGGGACTAGGGCTACAGCGGATCGGCCGATTGCAGGGTCACCTTGCACACGCTCGATCGACCGCGATCATCAAGGGCCACGATCCGGTACGAGCCAGGCGTCGGCCGCCAGTAGAGCGCTTTCCGCGGGGTTGAATTACCAAGGAATGCCTTGTCTGCAAACCAGTAGATCATCGTCACATCGGCTTCGCTACGTGCTTGCAGCGCGATCGTCCCCGTCGCCGAATCGCCTTCGCGGACGGCATAGACCCGGCCGTTCGCAGGTGAGATGATTTGCGGTGCCTGGCCCGCGCGGGCGCTCATTTCCACATCATCCCCTGGGACAAAGGGCGGTGGCCGGCGGCGAGGGAGCCCGGCTTTCTCAAAGAGAGTCAGCAAATCGGATGGCCAGAATTCGCACACCTCGCGGCGCAACTGCCTGGTGCCATCGTCAGTCGCCACACGCAGGCCGGATTCCACATCCACGAGAATCTCGCGATGCACTTCGCACGGTTTGATCGGGGAGATGCCGGGGATGAACCAGCCGGTCATTCGATGCGTGCAGGCGGCGGTCGGGATCTGGCCTGTCACCGCACAGAGTTCGACCTGTTGAAGATTTGCGCCCGTGGGTGGCGTGAGTCTTTGCGGACGAGCCCGGCCCTGGAGGCGCATTTCGTCGATGATTTGAAACAGCAACGGCCCGGCGCATGTGCGTCCGACGAAGGCCGCATTGCGCTTGCTGTCGAAATTCCCCACCCACACGGCCAGCACGTAGTGATCGAAGACGGCGACGGACCAGGCGTCACGAAAGCCCATCGAGGTACCGGTCTTCCAATAGACGCCTTCATCCCCCGCTTCCGCCCCGACGCCCGGCCGGGGAACGCGTCCGAGCATCTGCAAAGTCAGGAACGCGGCTTCCGGGCTGAATAGCCGCGAACCTGCCTCGACCGGTGGGTGGGGCAAAGTGCGTTGAAGGGAGCGCAGGCGCCCGCCATTGGCCAGCGCCGTGTAGAGTCGCACGAGTTCCTCCATCGTGACCTCACCCCCGCCCAGCGGTAGGGATAGTCCGTAAAAGCTTTCGGGCTGCGGAAGCGCCACTCCCCCGCGTTTGAGAAACTCATAGAGTGTCGGACGCGACAATTGCGATGCCAGGGTGACGGCGGGCACATTGCGGCTCCGGGCGAGCGCATCGGCGGCCTTGATCGGGCCCGCGAAATCCCCATCAAAATTTTCAGGGTTGTATCCGCTGAATCGACGCGGCGCATCGGTCAGCATGCTCATCGGATGGATGATTCCCTGGTCAAGGCTGAGCGCGTAGATGAAAGGCTTGAGCGTCGATCCCGGAGAGCGCCGGCTGCGCGTGCCGTCGACCTGGCCGGAAATGGCCTCATTGGAAAAGTCCGCGGACCCGGCTTGGGCGAGCACTTCCATGCTGCGGGTGTCGACCAACATGGCCGCCGCGTTGTCGATCCCCAGGCGCCGGTTGGTTGCGGTATAGCTTCCAATGCGGCGTTCCATCAGCCGCTGGAGATCCCGGTCCAGCGTGGTCGCAATCTCGCGTGACACTGGATTGGTGCGAATCGCGCGCAAGGCGAAATGCGGGGCGAGAAACTCGCGTTGCCGTCCGGAGCGGACCTGGAGTTCGGCGTCTTGAAGCGGATTCTCTCTTGCCGTGCCCGCATCAAACCTTGCGGACAAACGATTCGCCGCAGCGAGAAGCGCCGAATTCGTCTCATCTCCACGTGGTGTGCGACGTGTGGGGCTCTGGGGCAGAACGCTCAGCGCGACCGCGTCGTGACGCGTGAGGCCCGTCGCCGGCTTGCCGAAATACTGAAGGCTTGCGGCACCTACGCCCTCAATGTTCCGGCCGTAGGGAGCAAGATTCAGATACGCCTCGAGGATCTGCTGTTTGCTGTAATGCCGCTCGATTTGCAGCGCGCGGAACATTTGCACGAATTTTCCGCGAACGGTCCGCGTGTGCAGTCCGTAGCGAAGCCGCGCCAATTGCATCGTGATCGTCGAGGCGCCGCCCCGCCTGCTGTGCCCCAGGCAGGCGTGCCAGGTGGCGCGCAAGGATGCCACCGGGTTGATGCCGGGATGACGCCAGAAATGTTGGTCTTCCTGGAGCAGGGTCGCGCCGATCATTTCAGGGGCGATGCGGTTGAGCGGCGTGTAGAGACGATACTTGTCATCCGCGCTCAAAGTCGTGCGGATGAGCCGCCCGTTGCGATCCAGCACCCGCTGCGAGTAGCTCACGCCGTCGATCGGCGGGGGTTTCGGCAGGAAATACCACCCCGCGCCGGCCAGCGTCGCAACGGCTGCGCACCCGATCCCCCATTTGCGCCACCTTTTCATTTGGCATCGACGACCGTGATCGTGCCCGGCAACGCGCGGGCCCTGATGGACCGGTCGTACATCGACTCGGCGAAAGTAGGCGGCACGACAAATTGGCCGCGATTGGTCGGCTTGACCTGGTAGGTGACCTCGCGCACCCGGGATCCGATGCTGCCAAAGAAGACGACGCGGTCTTCCCGCACTTCCACATAGTCGAATCCCGCCGAGCCGACGCCGGGCTGCAACGAACCGGCGGCAAATTCGAACCCGCCGGGCAGCAGGTCCACGATGGCCACATTCGTCAGGCCCCCAGGCTTGAGGCTGCGAATGCGCAGGCGCACGGTGATGGGGTCGCCGAGGTGGGCGCTTTGCGTCACCGCGCCCTGCGCATCGATGAACTCGCGGAAAATCTCGATGCCGTCGGCTACGGCTTGAGTGGGGAGGCTGGCATCGTAGCCGGCCTCCACCACTTGATAGAATGCTCCCACCCCGCGCCCCTGGTTCTTCAATGTGAAACGAAGCGCGGTGGCGCTGGAGGAAAACGACGCACGCCGCAACAGGGCGCTGCCGTCGAGGTGCAACGGCGTCTCGCGCTTCGCGCCGATCTCCACGATTCCCAGTTCCGGTGCATTCAGCGTCAGATGATGGGAATAGGCTTTCAGCGCGAGGACGGCATACGCCGCGGACAGGGTGCTGAATCTCCCCTCACCCACGGGCCGGGTGATCGACTCCAATTCCGCGGGCGTCATGCGTTTGAGCGCATCGGGGAAATGGCGGGCGACGAGCGCGACGTATTGCGAATCCGAGGCGAGCGCGCTGTGGAAATCGGACCATTCAGTCTGATCGTGGACCCCCAGCTTGTAGCCCTTCAGCAAGCGCTGCGCTTCATCGTGTTTCTTGAGCAGAGCGCAGGCGCCGGCGAGGTAGACCGCCGTGATGTCCCCTGACCACTTCTTGTCGAAACTCCGGTCGAGGTAGTCACGCAGATTCAGGTAGTAGTTCGTCGTGACGACACCTTCGCGCGTTAGCAGGTAGATGGCGTAGGCTTGGGTGCGTGCGTCGCTGAGGGTGTGCGGTTCCAGCACGACTATCGCTTGCAAATGCCGCACCCCGCTTTGGAGCACGTTCGGCGGAGGCGCGAATCCCGCCGCCTTGGCCTCGATGAGGAAATGCATGACGTAGACCGAAACGAAGTCTATTCCTTCGTTATTGTCCGCGGCCCAATAGCCGAAGCTGCCCTGATCGTTCTGGCGGCGGCGCAGGATGGAGAAGGTCTTTTCGAGCTGTGCATTCACTTCGCTGCGGCTCAGGCCGAAATCGACCTCATCGGCCAGCAAGAGGCGGCAGAAGGCGCCGCTGGTCACCTGTTCGGAGCATCCGTTCGGGTAGTTTTTCAAATACGTGTCGAGGCCGCGCGCCAGGCCGAGAGGGAGCGCGGACACGGTGACGTCAAGTTTGCGATAGTCCGGATGGATGGTCCGCTCGATCTTCAACTCCACCTTGTCTTTCGTGAAGTTGCCGCTACGCACGGAGGTCATGAACGGTACCGCCGGGCGCACACTGAGTGTGGACCGGATCCTGGATTCCTGGCCATGCGTCGAGGCACGAAAGACGAGACTTGCGGAACCAAATTTATCCAAGGCGCGGACTTTGAAGTTCGCGCTGACCTCGCGTCCTTCGCTGACGCGGACCGGATTCGGCGGCGCTTGCATGATCTCCAGGTGCTCCGACGGTTCGACCCGGAGCTGCACTTCCGCGTTTGGCCCGGAGCCCTCGACCCCATTGGCCACCGACACGCTGACATCAAATTGATCGCCGGGCGCGGCCACGACGGGGCAATTCGGCGTGAGGACAAAGGGGCCCCGGATGAGGGAACTCGTCTCCACGGAACCGACAGCATCAGGCGCCACCGCCACCGCCATGATCGTCAGTGTGCCGGTGAAATAGTCAGGTACGTCATAGACCACTTCGCGTTCGCGGACGTCCGAGTCGATCACGCCGGACCAATAGACGACGGGCTTTTCCGTCACGCGCTTGAACGGATTGAGGCGCTTTTCATCGTCCCCTCCAAACGCCGACGCCGAACGCAGGATGGAAAACTCCGGGAGGATGAGGTCGACGATCTGCTTGGTCTGCACCATGAGGGCCGCCTTGCGGAAGAAGTGCGCCAACGGCTGAGGCAACTCATAGTCGCTGACCTGGAGGATGCCCTGGTCGACCGCAAAGATCGCGATGCGTGCGGGCCGATCCGTTTTGTAGCGGATGTGGAGGGGGTCACCGGGAAGCGATTTCGGGACCGCCTTCAGCGTGATCGGCAGCCGGCGCTTCTCGATGTTCGCCTTGAATGGGACGGCGGCGTAGCTCAGCGGGGACATGAAGACCTCCTTGGAATCGAGCGCGCGCACAAAGCAGACATTGACGTAGCCCGGGCCTTCGAAATCCGCTGGCACCCGGATGTGCTGTACAGTGCTGGTACGATCCGCCTTGAACCAGGTGTGTGCATAAACCTTGTCGCGTTCGATCGTGATCAGGCCACTGCCCGTGTAGGGCGCGACCACGCTGATTTCGATGTCGTCGCCGGTATTGTACTGCGGGCGGGAAAGCTTCACCTGAAGTTCGGCGTCCTTCTCCAGCGAACGCGTCACCGCCCCACGACCGATGACAGAAAACGAAACCTGGCTGACGCGCGCACCCGCTTCCTTCTCGTGCAGTTCGAGCACGTAATTGCCAGGCACATCGGTAGGCAGAAGGTACTTGAGGCCATTCGCCCCGATGCTCACGTTCTCGGTCCGAACGAGGCTTTCTCGCAACACCGACTCGTAGACGTAGTCCCCGTCATCATTCTTGCTCAGTACGGAGACGTATTTCTTCTCGATGAGCCGGCATTCCAGGTTGTCCACGGCGATCTTCGCGAGCGTGGGATCAAGGGCGATCCATTCCACGGCGCGCGAGCTGCCCATCGTGACGTATCCAAAATCCCCATCCGCCTTGGCGCCGATCACGTAGGACAGCGCGGAGACCAGCAACGAATTTGAGGTCGTGACGCTGCGCCCACCGTCGGCCTCAAATCCTTCCGCGTAGAAGTTCATCGCGTAGGTGGCATCGGCAAAGCGGTCGAGATCCAGATCGACGGCGGCTGTCCCATCGTCTCCGGTTTGGGTCTCTCCCAGGTCCACCTCCTGCGGTTTGGCCGGCTCTTCCTTTCCCTCCTTCAGACGATCAAAGAAGGTGAAGCCCTCAAATTCCGGGAACCGGAATTCGGAAGGTGAAAGACGGAGACGCGTCTTGATCCGGCGGCCGGTAGCGGGCGTGCCGTAGAGATTCTGCAAGGAAATGGCGGCCTTTACCCCATCCGGCGTCACCCAACCCGCCTTCGGTTCCTTCGAGAGGTGCGACTCGATCTTCATGCGATCTGGCAGGAACTCCTTCACATTCACCGAGGTGTCTCCGAGGAGGATGTCGCGTTTACCATTGCGCACGAGGTAGACGCTGATCCCGTAGGCGCCGGTCGGCGATTCGTAGGATGTCTGATAAGTAGTCTCGGCAAAACCCATCGCGGGCAGCGCCAGTTTCCGCACCTGCACGCTGGTGCCCCGCGCATCTATGATCTCCGTCTCCACGGGCAACCCGTCAAGTTTCCCTTCCCAATCGCGCTGCTTCACGATGAGGCCAATGCGGATCTCGTCACCGGGACGATAGATTCCGCGCTCGGTGAAAACGAAGGCGTCCAGGTCAGCGCCGGAACGGCTCTCGACGCCACCCGTGTCGAAGCGCGAGTAGTCGAGCTGCCGGTCCTCGCGGGCGTAGGGCATGAAGGCCACGTCGTTTCCACGGCGGGCGACAAAGGCCACAGGCTTCTTCTCGCGCTTCAGGTCGCCGAGCGAGGCGAAATTGAGATGGCCGTCGGCTGCCGTTTTGCCGCTGACCAGCGGGACGCCATTCTTGCCCAGGATATCGATGCTCACATCGCCGATCGGCTGGCCGGTCTTGATGGAGGCGATGTAGACATCGCGGCTGCCGTTGCCATTTTCCTTCACGATGATGCCGAGGTCCGTGACGAGGATGAAGCGCTGGTCGCGGACGACCTTGTGTTCGTCGTCCCTGTCCGAGTCATCATCGTCCTCCTCCGCCTGGTCGGTCTTGGGGTTCTCTTCCTCGTCGGCGGCCTTTTCCTTCGGCGGCCGCAAGGAATGGGCATCGAGGAAAAACAATCCCTGCATCGGGCTGCCGCCGTCGTCCGCGGGGCGCAGGTGCTTGGAGAAATCGAAGGCGGAGTAGTTGGCCTTGAACTTGTTTTTGACGCTGATCGTTTGGCGTTCCGTGGCGATGCGGGCGATGTTCTCCCGGCCAAACGAGTAATTGATGAACTCGGGATTTTGAAACTGGCCGCTGGTCTGGCTGACGAGGTGATTGATCTGATCGGCCGGCACGCGCGCGATTTCGTATTCGATCACATCCACGCCACGAGACTTGATCGACAGCTTGCGTTCGCCATTGAGCGCGAGCACTCCACCCTCTCCCTGGATCTCGATATCGCGGGGCAACTCCGGCACCTTGATGACGTTCGCGTATTCTTCGCCCAAGACGAAACCGCCGAGAGCGTGCACCCCCTTGTCGATCGTGACGTAGAGTTGCCCGTCCTTCTCCAGGCTGATCTTGAAGCTATGCAACTGGGAGTTTTCCTTGCCGGCGGGGACCACCTTGAGCGGGAGCAGGAGGGCCTTCTTGAGCACTTCCTCGTCGATCTCATTCGGACCGCCCCACTCGGCATCCTCATCCGCGTCGTCGTTCACGCTTTTTTTCTTCGGCAGATAGTAAACGTGGAGCGCCTTCAGCAGGTCCTCAGACTTGGTCCCACAGGTAGTCTCCACCAGGAGGATTTGTTCGGGGTCGCCTTCGTTGTTCCGCACGATCGCCGTGTCGACCGAGTGGATGCGAAAGAAGCTGTAGACATCGGGCACGAGCACCTTCCTCTCCACCTCAGTGGTGGTGACCGCTCCGCCTTGGAGCGTCGGCAACCCCTTCGCGAGCGTGACGCGCATGAAGTCCTCATGCTCGGGCAAAGTGAGCGCCGAGGTGCGAAAGTAAGCCAATCGCTGATGCTGCCCCATGGTGAGCGTAAACCGCGGCACGCCCTTCTTGAAGACTTCAGAGCCTCCGATGAGCGCGGGGGAGAGTCGCTTTTCCAGTTCCACGGGATCGACGCGGTGCGTGAATTCGAACGTAGCCACGACCTGCTTGACGGCGGGATCCGTCGGATCGGTGTAGAACTCGATCTTGGTCATCGTGGCCGAAAACGGCGGTGTCTTTGTCTCGACCTCGTAGTGCTCGAGCAGCACGTGTGGTGCGAACAATCTCTTGTCGAAAGTGATCCGGTATTTCTTGTCCGCCGGCCAATCGGTATTGGGCGTGAACATGAGTTGGTTATCCCCGGTCCAACGCCATACGCCCTCCATCGCCGGCGCCATGTGGATGCCCTCGAGACTTTTCACCTGAGGCTTCGGTGTCGCCCCGTTCGCCGACTGCGGAGTGGACCGGCGCAGATCTTCGAGCCGCGCGACCGACGCGCCAAAATTGACGATCAGCGAATCGGGCTTCAATTCCTTGTCGAGCCGCGTGACCCCGGGGGGCCGGACATTGACGCTGACCGTGACGGGTTTCGGCCGATGCTGGTACCAGCTCCAGGTTTGCCAGCTGCCCACGGCGATTGCGACGATAGCCAGGATGATCGCGAGGCTCGCCCGCCGGTGCAAACGCACCCATGCGACAAAAGCCGCCAAAAGCCGGCGCGGCCAAAGGGGAGGACTCCAGGAGAGATCGCCGATGAGAAAAGTGAGAAGAAGCCGAAGCCTGCTGAACATAGATGGTCGGCGAAAAATACGTTCGCCTTGTTCCTCCTATACGGGGCTCAGTACCCGGATCTTTCAGCGAACTTCCTCGCGTGCGGCCCGATGGCGCCGGCGACGCGGGCGGCAAAGTAGATGGCTCTTCCTGGAGCCGCTCCAGAGGCGTAGCCGCGCGCACACCGGCGGCTCCAGGAAGAGCCCGCCTACTTTGGGCCTCGCGCGCCACCTCACTGCCGTAGGCCACGCTCCTACACTAACTTGACGCGCGCCTTCTGATCATCATCCCAAGACCGAATGTCAATATCGCCAACACCACCCCAATTCCCGCAGTCGCCCACGTACGCATTTGTAGACGCGTGGAGATAATAGGATTGTCAAAAGGATCCATCGACACGTGGAGCCGCTGTGCTTTCCACCCGGCGCCGTCCTTGCGCAAGATCGCCGTCCAGCGAGTGGTGAATTCGTAAACACGGCCACTGGCCAGCTTCGCGGTCTCGTGGCTGCGGCCATGCGCGAGGGCGAGGTCGCCAAAGAACTCCGTGCTGTCGGGATCCAACTTCACGGTGTAGGCGCTGCCCTTGCCTAATCGCTGCTGGATCGCCTCCAGGTACTTTTGCATAGCCTCGATGCCCTGCACTTCATCGTTCGTCACGAAGACGGCGCTTGCTTCCTTGGCCACGGAATGCGCGAGTGCCAGCAAATTGCCGCCATTGATCGCTTGCTCATATTGCCGCCCCAGTTCGCGCAAGGCCGCGCGATCTGCATCGTGTCCATCGTCCGGCGGAGTTTGCGCGAATGCCGTGGTCGCGAACAGAAGACTAATCAGGAGTAGCCGGGAGTGGTTCATGGTCGGGTAGGGTTTGGGTGGTGATGGGAGATAAAGCGAGGGACAAAAGGCCGAGACCGGTGCCAGCGAGCAGGTCGAGCACGCGATGCTGCCGGGTGGCGAGGGTGGAATAGAGCATGGCGACCCACCAGCCCAGGAGAGCCACGCGCCACATTGGCGACACGCCGCACTTTCGCAGATGCCCCGAAATAGTGACCACACCGAGCAGGCCCAATGCGGCATGCAACGAAGGGAACGCGTTGCGGGGTCCGTCGACCGCGGAGACGAACCAGCGATAGACAAATGATCCCAGTTCTTCAGGCCGGGGAGAGACCGTTGGGCACAACCAGAAGATAACCGCCCCGCACCCGAAGACGATGGCGACGTTGCGGGCGTAGGATTTCACGACTTCCGCATCCTGGGGAAGCCACAGCGCGAGAGTGTGGACGAGGAGAATGGTTTGGTAGATCAACGCCCACATCGGCTGGTAGGGAATCCAATCATCCATCGGCAGAGCGGGCGCGGGCCGCGGCGGGAAAAGCGGCCAGATCTGGGGACCGTAATACAGGACCGCGATCCACGCGCCCACAGCCGCATGGCAGGCCAGCTTCGTCGCCGCATGCCGGCCAACGCTGCCAAAGATGGTGCGCAGTGGATGGAAGATCATTGTGGGACGGCGATTCGCGCGCGGCGCCCTTCGTGCCACACGGCAAACGGAGGCGAGAGGGAGAACGCCTTCAAGGTTTGGCCGCCTTTCACGACGGTGCCGGCCGTGAGCAGCGAGTACCCGCCAATGCGGCAGCCGTCCCCGATCTTCACCGGTGCGACCTGCAAACGCAGGATCCCGCTATCGTCTTCCGCGATGACGTGCGAATTGAGGCGAACGCCCGCGCCGAAGATCACACCGTCGCCGATTTCGAGCAGCGACCGGTCGAGGACGGCCACGCCTGGAGCCCAATACGTCAGTCGGCCGATGCGTGCCCCCCAAAGTCGCAACCATGCGGAATACAGTCCGGGCACGAGTCGGAGCAATTCCTCCAAAAACGGAAACCGGCAAAAAACGATCTGTCCTTGAGCGGACGCCCACCACAGCAGGAATGCCGATGTGTCGAGCGCGTGGTTCCCCGCCGGCAACGGTCTCAACCAAAAAAGCAACCGGACAAGGAGTGGAGGAAGCAGGTAGAGGCCGCCGACGATAATCACCATCCGGGCGAAGGCACCGCGCGCCGCCACAGTTCCGACAGCAATGGCTAACACGTGGCAAAGCGGCAACGCGTTGAGCAGCAACATGGCCATGCGCGACCGGCGCGAGAGCCCTGCCGATGTGGCACGGCGGACTTCCCCAGCCGGGACCGCCGCGTCAGTGAATGAGTCTTCCAGCATAACGATTCTCCACGTGCTCGTTGGTCAGGCGCGGCCCGCGCCACATGCGCAGATAGGCGATCAAAAGATTGCCGCGCGGCTTTCGCTCCCCGGCGTCGATCTCCGCGAGATAGAGCCAGGGCACCGTGGGACGCAGATGATGATGCAGGTGCCAGTTGTGATTCAGCCAAAGGAGATCCAACAACGGGAAGGTGCGCAGGTTCAGCGCGCCTTTCGCCACATCGCGCTCTGTTCCGAAATGGTGCACGTATTGCATCGCCGACCAAACGACGCCGAAGCCCGCGAGTGTCACGAACCAATGCGCCAGGGGAATTTGCCACCACCAGATCAATGTGGCGTGAAGCACGACCACGGCCAGCGCTTCGATGCGCACCAAGGGAAGGAACGTCGGGTTGAATGAGGAGAGCATCGCGGTCGTCGTGCGATCAAAGGAGTAGGCTTTGGGCCGGAGCAGGCTCGGAAAGAAAACCGCGAAGACATTGCTGAGAACGATCACGCACCAGAAAAAGCCTGTCAGTACGCCGTAGAGTTGCAAAAATCGCCAGACTCGGCTCTCACCCTCAAAATAGAAATCGAACGCTTCATCGTCGGAGCGATTCCGCAGGTGGTGGCCGAGATGTCCCTGCCGGATGAGATGGAATGGCGCGGGAAAAAAGAGAGCGAGAATCGCCCCCGTAACTTCGTTCACCCGTTGATTCGGGTGCAGGATTCCGTGCTGGGCCTCGTGCAGCATGGCGTAGGCGGAGTTCATGGCGATTCCGTAGCCAAGCGCGACCGCAGCGAGGCCCCAACCCGAAACAACCGCCGACAATCGCAGCAGCGTGAGCAGCGCAGCGACTTGAGTGGCCGCAATGGCCAGGTTCAGCCGCGCGGGGATCGGGAATATTTTCGATTCGGCCATCGGTCAATCCTTGAAAAACGTGTCCAGAAACTGGAGTTCCGGCCAGGCGCTCGCGAGGCGCCGAGTCCGAGGGAAAACGCTGCGCGGATAGAGAGTCCGCAGATACGCCTCGTTCCGGGACAGGCTTTGGATGGCGGACCGGAACTCCGCTTTTCGATCCGCAAGATCCGGAAATTCCGAGATCCATTGCTCGACGACGTTCCATGCCGATCGCTTGGGAAGGTAGAAGAATTCGCGCAGCAGCCAACTCAGCAGGCGGGCATTCCATTTTCGCCGAAACAGCGGCGTTTGCGCCCACAGCCATTCGATGAATTCCCCATCCCAACGAATATGCCGCCCTTCATCCGCGAGGTGTCGGCGCTGAACTTCGACGAAACGCGGGTCCAGGGCGTCCGCTTCCATGACGAACGCACCGCCGAAATACTGGGCGCGCTCTTCGGCCAGGATTTGCAGCCATAGGAGAAACGGGAATTGGTGGGGGCGCCGATTGCAAAAGCTCAGAATGGCGAGCGAAGCGGGTCCGCCTTTGACGAAACGGAAACAATCTTGAGCATACCAACCGGGTTCGCTTTCCCGGAGCAGCTCGCGAAACCAGGAGCTGTGTTTGTTTTCCTCGTCGGTAAATTCGCGCGCGTGCTCCCGAAGCGGGGAGGGCGCCATCTGTTCAATCCATTCGAGCACGGGTCGTCCCATGCATTGCTCAAAAAAGATGGTTTGCTCGAGGAAGTAAAGACCGGTGAGTTGATTATAGCGCGCGCGGTGCGCGGCCGAAAGCTCGCTGTAAATGGGTGTAAACGCCAACGGAGTCAGCCTTTCGGGAATATACAGATTGCGCGACGGGGCGTCGGGCGGTGCGCCGGACTGGGTGGTCTCCAGGTGCAGCGTGTTCATGCCGTTTGCTCGGAAGCGAACGTTCGAGTGAGTGATCGAGCTTTCCACCAATCTTCCACTAAACCTCGCAATGATCGCGACTCGAGTTCCGGCGGAAGGTGCGGTCCGATGTGTTGGCGATGGTAGGCTGGCAGAAGGGTCCAATGCAGCGCTGGATGCAGATGATGCGCGGTGTGATAGCCATTGTTGAAGAACAGCCAATTACACCAGGTGCCCACGACATTCCGGCTGCCGAGAAGCGGATCATCGGCGCCGAGCCCGTCATGTTGCAGCAGGTTGATCGTGATCATAAACCACTGCCCAAAGAGCCACGGAACGGGAAAGACCCAGAGAAACTGCCGCCAGTCGAGAAGCAAGCCGGCACAGATCAGGATCCAGATCGCCGCCTGTTCCACCATTCGTAGGCGGTGAAGCGATACAGACTTCGCATGAATCCGCACGGTATCCTGTCTTGCGTGCCGCCAGGTCTCCGCGATCACCAATGGGCAGAAGCCGATAAAGGCCACGAACGCCGATTGGCGCCACACCAGCGAACAACGCACATGGTCTTCGGGAGACTGGTTGTGCCGATGGTGGCGTTGATTATGCGCCATCCGGATCCCTGTCGTAGACGTTCCCGTCAAGCAAGCGAGCCACACATTCAGCGAACGGTTCAAGGCCGGGCTGCGAAACATCGAGCCATGAATGTGGTTATGTTTGATGGCGCAGATAGAGACGGCAAGCACCGCGCTTGGAATCAAGAGCCAATGAGCGCTCGCGCCAGCCAGCCAGTGGATGACATAGAGCGACGAGGTCACCGCCAAAAACACCAGGGCTCGGCGATCCGCCCGACGTCGCAGAAAACGCGTGGCAATCGGGCGTGCTTCGTTCATGCCCCCGTATCTAACTCATTCGAGCGCCGCAAAGTCATTGAAAATCGATATGCGCGTATTGCTATTTTCAATTTTGCCGATGCCGCCAACCCACCTAGTCTGCGAGTCGTGTTCAAGATCGCACTGATTTCTCCGAAGGGGCCGCTCTACCGGCATCGCGGAGGCATCTGGAAGAAATCACTGCGCTATCAGCCACTCACGCTCACGACGCTGGCCGCGCTCATTCCGGATGATTTGCCCGTGTCGCTGCAACTCATCGACGAGGGGATTTCCGATGTGCCGCTCGACCTCGACGTGGATCTGGTCGGCATGACGGTCATCACCGGCACCGCGCATCGCGCGTATGAACTGGCGGATCATTTCCGGGCCCGGGGTATTGCCGTCGTGCTCGGCGGACCTCACGTGACGCTCATCCCCGAGGATGCGGAACCGCACGCGGATGCCGTGGTTGTGGGCTACGCGGAAGACACCTGGCCGCAGCTCCTGCGCGATTTCGCCGCGGGGGAATTGCGCCCGCGCTACCAGCAGGCGCCCGGTCTCGATATCGGCGGCCGGCCATTTCCCCGCCGCGATCTGCTACCCGCCCGGCATTTCCTGACGAACAACGTTTTCGAAGCGACGCGTGGGTGCGTGCACAGTTGCGACTTCTGCGTCGTGCCCACGGCTTGGGGTCGGAAGCCGTTTCAAAAACCCGTCGCCGAGGTGGTCGCGGACATCCGCCAGCATGGCGCCCGCAAACTCATCTTCGTCGATTTAAACCTGATCGCCCACCGCGGATACGCGCTCGAGCTTTTTGCCGCGCTCGTGCCGCTCCGGCTCCAGTGGTACGGACTCGCGACGGTGTTGCTGGCGAATGATCCGGAACTGCTCGAACTTGCCGGCCGCAGCGGATGTAAAGGCCTGCTCATGGGCCTCGAATCGATCTCCGAGACGAACCTTCGTCAGAATCACAAGGGGTTCAATTCGCCCGGTGGATACGCGCAGGTCGTGCAGCGTTTGCACGAACACGGCATCGCCTTGCAGGGATGCTTTGTCTTCGGCCTCGATGACGATACTCCCGAGGTGTTCCTGAAGACCGCGGAGTTTGCCGTCGAGACTGGCATCGACCTGCCGCGCTTCGCGGTGGTCACGCCGTTTCCGAACACCCCACTCTACAAACGGCTGGAGGCCGAGGGCCGGATTCTCACGAAGAACTGGGAGCTCTACGATGCGCAGCACGTGGTCTTTCAGCCGAAGCAGATGAGCGTACAGCAATTGCAAGACGGCGTGGAGGCGGCTTGGAAACACGCCTACAGCTTCCGGTCCATGTTTCGCCGCATGCGCCGGTCTCCGGCGCCGTGGCCGGTAAGGCTAGGCACCAATCTCGGCTATCGCTTCTACGCCCACAATCTCAGCCGCTTCTACAATTGTGACTGGATTATCGGACGCGCCCCCGCCGCCCAATCCCTCGGCGTGCCCGAACCCGCGAACGTATGAAACTCACGATCATCCATCCCTGCATCGGCCGCCGGCAGGGCGATCGTGGCTACGTCCGCACGTGGCAAATGGAGCCGCTGCCCGCCGCGACACTCGCCGGTCTCACCCCACGCGACGTGGATTTGCGCTTCTACGACGACCGCATGGAGACGATTCCATTCGACGAGCCGACGGATCTCGTGGCGATGAGCGTGGAAACTTACACCGCCAAGCGCGCCTACCAGATCGCCAGCGAGTATCGCCGCCGCGGGGTGCCTGTCGTGATGGGCGGATTCCACCCGAGCCTGTGCCCGGAGGAAGTTTCACGGTATGCCGAGGCGACGGTCACCGGGGAAGCGGAAACGATCTGGCCCCAGGTGCTTGACGATGCCCGGCATGGACGGCTGGAGAAATTCTACCGCTCGACGGGACGCACTTCGCTCCAGGGCCTCCGGCCCGATCGCTCGATCTTTCGCGGCAAGCGCTATCTGCCGATCGGTCTCGTGGAGGCGGGCCGCGGATGCCATTTCAAGTGCGACTTCTGCGCGGTGCAGACGGTCTTTTCGCAGAGCCAGACGCGTCGCCCCATCGACGACATCCTCGCGGAGCTCCGCACGCTCAAAGGCACGAAGAAGCTCTTCTTTTTCGTGGACGACAACATCACATCGAATCTTGCCCAGGCGAAGGAATTCTTTCGCGAGCTCATCCCGCTCGGGATTCGCTGGGTCGGCCAGTCGAGCATCAATGCCGCGCACGACGAAGAGTTTCTCGACCTACTCGCGCGTAGCGGCTGCCAGGGGGTGCTAATTGGCTTCGAGAGCCTGAACCCGGCAAACCTGGCGGCGATGAACAAGACCTTCAACACCGCCCGCGGCGGATTCACCCGCGCCTTGGGGAATCTGCGCAAACATCGCATCCGGGTCTACGGTACCTTCGTCTTTGGCTACGATGGCGATACGCCGGCGAGCTTCTCGGAGACGGTCGAGTTTGCCCAGCAACACGGTTTCTATATCGCCGCATTCAATCACCTCACGCCTTTCCCCGGCACTCCGCTTTATCGCCGGCTCGCCGGCGAGAACCGGCTACTCTACGATGCCTGGTGGCTCGATGAACGCTACAGCTACAACCGCATTCCCTTCGTCCCCCGCGGCATGAGCGCGGAGGCGCTGCAAAGCGGCTGCCTCGGCGCCCGGCGCCGGTTCTATTCGTGGAAGAGCATCATGCGCCGCAGTTTCGACAAGGTAAACCGCGGCAACGGATTCATGTGGCGCAATTTTTTCCTGATCAACGCCATGCATCGCGGCGACGTGAGCTTGCGCGACTACTATCCGCTCGGAGACGAATCATGGCAGGGACCGCTGCTTCAGGCGAACTGATCGCTCCCGCACGCACCCGGTTTGCGATCGCCTCGGAAGCCGACGATGCGGCCATTCGCCGTCTTCTGCGCGGCAATCCCATGCGGGGCGGCGTGGACCTTACCTTCGAGCGCGAGCCAAACTATTTCCGGGGCGTGGATCTCGCTGGCGGAGACGACCAGACCATTGTCGCCTTCAAGGACTCGCGCCTGGCTTGCATGGGGCGCTGCTCACAGCGCGATTGCTGGGTGAATGGAGAGATTCGGCGCGCCGCTTACCTCGCGGAGTTGCGGCTCGACCAGTCGGCGCGCGGCACGTTTGGAATCCTGCGCGACGGCTATCGATACTTCCACACACTCCAGTCGGAAAATCCGGCCAACCTTTATTTCACGAGCATTGCCGCGGATAATGAACGCGCGCGAAAACTCCTGGAAGCTGGAGTGCGAGGACTCCCGACCTACGAATTCCTGGCCGAGTTGGATACGCTATTGATCGCGGTTCCTCGGCGCCCAAAAGCGGCAAAGTTGCGCCTTCGGGCTGCGACGATGACGGACATGCCGGATCTGGTTCGCGTCCTCAATGAATCAGGGAAGCAATTTCAGTTCGCGACCGTCTGGACTCCAGAGGGGATCGCTTCGCTGGAGCGAAACGGGCTCCCGATCGAACGCTTTCTCCTGGCTACCGAAGGGGACGAGATCGTCGCTTGTGGGGCTCTCTGGGATCAGCGTGGCTTCCGTCAGACTGTCATTCGCGGTTACGCGCCGCTTCTTTCCATATTGCGCCCGCTGTGGAACATGGCCAGCCGCGTTCTGGGAAAGCCCGGACTTCCGCCGCCATCGTCCGTGCTCTCCCACGCATTTCTCTCACCGCTCTCGTTCGCCAGCGGGTCGGAACGAATGCTGCCGGATTTCGTCGAGGCGTGTTTCTCCGCGGCCGCTGAATCTCGCCTCGACTTTTTGACTCTCGCATTGCCCGCCACGGACGCTCGTTTGGCCGAGCTCCGCCGCCGTTTTGCCACACGCACGTGGCGGAGCCGCCTCTACCGCGTGGCCTGGCCGGATCACAGCTCGATGTGCATTTCCACCAAAGGGACCCCGTTCCTCCCCGACGTCGCCTTCTTATGATCGAAACGATGCCTCCCGTGAATGGCCTTTTGGCGAGGGCTTCACTTTCCCAGCGTCAGCGCGATGAGATGTACGAATTGCTGGCGAGCCATTTTGAGGGTGTGACACGGGCGCAGTTCGAGCTCGACCTCGCCGAGAAGAACTGGGTCGTGGAAATCCGGCGGGAGGGGCGGTTGCTGGGTTTCTCCACGCTGCTGGTTTCCGCAGTACAGTTTGATGGACGCGCGCTGACGGCGATCTATTCCGGCGACACGATCGTTGCACCCGAAGCCTGGGGTTCACCCGCCCTGGCCCGCACCTGGATCGCGGCCGTGAATCATTTGCGGGCCGAATCCCCATCGCGCCCCTGCTACTGGCTGCTGCTCACTTCGGGATTCCGGACCTACCGCTTCCTGTCCGTGTTCTGGCGGGAATTTTTCCCCTGCCACGCCGTCGGTACTCCCGCATCCGGGCAGCGTCTCCTCGACCATCTGGCCACCACGCGCTACGGACGGTCGTATCGTTCAGCGGAGGGGATCGTCCGCTTTCCCCGGCCCCAGAAGCTTCGCGGTTCGCTCGGGGTTGTCCCAGAAGGCCGGATCTCGAACCCGGACATCGCATTTTTTCTCCGCCGCAATCCTCGTCACAGCCACGGTGACGAACTGGTGTGTCTCGCGGAAATCAGCGAAGAAAACCTGACCGCCGCCGGGCGGCGGATGATCGCGTGAAATTTCTCTCGGCGATCGCCCATGGCGGCTGGCTGACCTCGTGCATTCCCGCGTGGGGACGGTTTGGACGAGCCCTGCGCAAGCCGGAACAAGCGCAGCGACTGATTTTGCGCCGCATCCTCAAAGCCAACTCTGAAAGCGAATACGGCCACGCCCACGGCTTTTCAGAGATTCGCGACTACGCTCAGTTCCGGGACCGTGTGCCGATTGTGGAGTATGAAGATCTCCAGCCATGGATCGAGCGCATCAGGGATGGCGAGCGAAATGTTCTCACTCGAGAACCTGTCGATCGTCTCGTTCCAACAGGCGGCTCAACGTCAGGCCGTAAACTGGTCCCGTACACTGCGGCGTTCCAAGCGGAACTAAACGCCGCGATCGGGCCGTGGATCGTCGATCTTTGTCGCACGTATCCCTCGATCGCCGGGGGGCCGGCCTACTGGTCCATTTCGCCGGCCATTCCGCCGACGAACGAAGTGTCCGCCGTGCCCATCGGCTTCGACGATGACAGCGCTTACCTCGGCGGATTCCGGCAACGCCTGGTGGAATCGACTTTCGCCGTGCCCTCCGCACTCCGGCACATCACGGATGTTGAATGCTCCCGCTACCTGACGTTGCTCAGCCTGCTGCGGCAGCCGCAATTGAGGTTCATATCGGTGTGGCACCCCTCATTCCTCACGTTGCTGCTCGACGCTCTGCCGGTCTGGTGGGAGGAACTGCTCGACGATCTCGAATGCGGTGGCTGCAGGCGCGCGGAAGGAGAGACGGACGAAATCAAGATGGCCTTCACCGCCAAGCCGCAACCGCGGCGGGCCACCGAACTGCGGACGAGGGATCCGCGGGAAGCGCACACGATCTGGCCGCATTTGGCCGCCGTCAGCTGCTGGGGCGATGCCCAGGCAGCCTTGCCTTTGGCGGACATGCAAAGACGTTTGCCTGCCGTAAAATTTCAGGCGAAGGGCCTCCTGGCTACGGAGGCGTTTGTCTCAATCCCGTTCGGTGGACAGCATCCCATCGCGATCACCTCGCATTTCTTCGAGTTTGAGAACTCTCGCGGCGGCGTGCAACTCGCCTCCGAATTGTCTGTCGGCGAAACCTATTCCGTCATCGTCACCACTGCCGGCGGATTGTACCGGTATCGCCTTGGTGATTTGGTGGAGGTCGATGGCACCGTAGGAACGACGTCCTCCTTGCGCTTCCTCGGCCGAGGGGCAAGCATGTCGGACCTATGCGGAGAAAAGCTGACGGAGGCTTTCGTCACGCGAGCGATTGAGGCTGCGTGCACGTCGTGCGGTTTCGTGCCGGGCTTTGCCATGCTAGCGCCCTCGGGCGAAAAGGCGGGAGGCCGCGGCTATACCTTGTTTGTCGAGGGGAACGCGCCCGTCGAGCTTGCGGAGCGGCTCGACAACGTACTTCGCGGGAATCCGCACTACGCGCTCTGCCGCGACCTCGGCCAACTCGGTGCCTTGAGTTGCTTCCACATCGCCGCCGGCGCTTACCAGACTTACTGTCTAGTATTGGCTGCGAGCGGGCGGCGGATCGGAGACATCAAACCGCAGGCGCTGTCCCTACGTGAGGGCTGGGACACGCATTTCACGGTAGCGGTCCCCCGCGCTTATCCTGCTTCATCTCTCCGGTCGAATTGAGGCGCTTTCACACAGATTTCATCGTTGTTTCTATCTTCGTCCACGCGATAGCCACCTCGAATTATTCCAAACTTTCAATTTGACCAGCTAAGTTTCCGCCACTAATAAGGATACACCTTCAAAGCCAATGACGTTCACCAAATCATATCCAATACATTCGCAAGCGACCGCATGGTTGCGCGGCGTGGGTATGATCCTGCGCACGGGACGACCCGGGTTTATTTTCCTGGCAGTCACTTTGAGCAATCCGCAGGACGCGAGCGAAGACCTTACCAAGGAGGCAGGCAGGTAGTTCACGATCTCACATAGATTATCGATTTTCGAGAACCCTGCTCGCCTAAGAAGCCAGCAGGGTTTTTCGTTTTACCAATCCACTCATTTTCCACACGCGTGCTCCCGCCCGCATCACCAAGAAGTAACCAGCCAGTCCCAGAAACATTTTACCTACCACGTGGGCGATAAAAACCCCGCCGCCAGCAGCAACTGACGACGGGGTGGAACGCCCGGCGCGGCAGAGCCCACTCCCAAAGCGCGGAGCGGACTCTGCATAGCCGCCGGAGCGGCAATCGGTCACCAATCCAGTAAGTCCCTAGCGGAGACGCCTGTGAGTCAGCAACCGCGCAATCGGTCGCATCTCACGGAGTAAGTGTCAAGCCCATGCATCAAGCGATGCATTAGCCAACGGACCTGTATTGTCTGATTCCATTCTCGCCTCTTGCCACGACAAGGCGCCAGCGCCTCTCCAGAGAGGCTCGGCCCCGTGCTTTTCCAATCCAGAGGCTTCGCATGGCCATCAAAAGCCGTGCTCCGGGAGGTGTGCCTGAAACACCGAAAGAACCGCCGTGAAATACTCCAGCGGGTGTGCCCTCAACATCGTTGAAGGGGACAGCGGTGTTTGTTCTTTTTGTCGTTACGCGGCGCGGGTGCGCACATATCGCCACCCGCGCCGCACTTCGACGATTCTCGATTCGCCAATTCCCATTTTCCCCAAGACCCGTAATCGAAAACGGCAGGATGCCGCTTCTACTTTTGTTTCTTCTTTTCGCCTGGGTATTCATCGTGCCGCTTCCACCATTGGAACGGCTCGGTCTGCGGCCAGCCGGCGGGCGAGTCCTCCCATTTTTCCTGACGCCCTAGCGGCGTCACATCCAGGAGCGGCCAGATTCCTCCGAGCGTCTCACACCCACGGTTGTCCGTGAAATAAGTGCGGAACACCCGGTCCCCATCTCGCAGGAAGACGCTGAGCCCATGGGTCTCTCCGTCCTTGGTCGTCATTCCGAAGTCATCATTGAAATCGCTCTTCGCCGAGGAATACCACGGGATTTTCCATCCCATTCGTTTTTGATACGCCTTGAGCCTGGCCAGTGGCCCCCGCGACACGAACACGAACGAAGTATCGCGCGCATGAAAATGCGCAAGGTGCCCAACTTGATCGGCGAACATCGAGCACCCCGGACAGCCGGCATTCGGCCATCCACCCACGCCGGGTGCATACATGAAGTGATATAGGATGAGCTGCCGGCGCCCCTCAAACATGTCGAGCAACGTCGCTTTCCCCGAAGGTCCCTCGAAGATGTAATCCTTCGTGATCTCGACCATGGGTTGCCGGCGGCGCAGGGCCGCCAGGGCATCGCGTGCCCGTGTGGCCGCCTTTTCCTTGGCGAGCAGTTTCTTGTGAGCGCGCTGCCATTCAGCGGGCGAGACGATCGGTGGGAGCTTGGCTCCCTTCTGTTTTGTTTTCATGGATGGTGCACCTTTCAGAGTCACGACGAACGGGTTCGCGGAAATTGGACAGGGTCGAGTGCAAATTCTGTCGTGACTTCCAGGCCATTCTCATCGCACTTCAGCATATCCCTTCCGCCCCGGAACACACCAATTTCCATGAACATGAGCCGCCTCCTCATCCTTGCCTTGGTCCTCGCAGTAGCTCTGCCGGGCGCGTCCGCCCAACGAACCGTCGTGCCAAGATCGCTTCCGCCGGATCCGTTTACTCCGGTGGAAGACGTCGCCGGATTGCCCCGGGTGCTTTTAATCGGCGATTCCATTTCCATGGGCTACACCGTGCCGGTGCGGAAACTTCTCGAAGGCAAGGCCAACGTGCACCGCATTCCGGAGAACGGAGGAGCCACCAGAGCGGGCGTCGCCAAAATCGACGCCTGGCTCGGGACAGAAAAATGGGATGTCATTCACTTCAATTGGGGGCTGCACGACCTGATGTTCGATCCCACCAGCCAGCGTGACCCCGCGCAGTATGAGAAGGACCAGCTCGCGCTCTATGAGAAGAACCTGCGTACACTGGTCGCCCGGTTGAAACAGACCGGCGCAAAACTCATCTGGGCCTCCTCGACACCCGTGGCCGAGGAAATGAGTTCGCCGCGCAGCCCTTCGCACCGCTCGGCCGTCGTGAAGATCTACAACGACGTGGCCGCCAAAGTGATGGCTGAGAACGGCATCC
>Ga0070658_10000834_pt1 | contig 26391 bp, 19 predicted proteins | sample KBSC13metaG_FD_64664 | JGI IMG/M metagenome (GOLD analysis project Ga0070658, IMG submission 64664) | Corn rhizosphere microbial communities from Kellogg Biological Station, Michigan, USA - KBS C1-3 metaG | ecosystem: Host-associated > Plants > Roots > Rhizosphere > Soil ... | reverse complement strand
GTTGCTCCACAGCTAACCATAACGACTGTAGAAATAAAAAAAGCGATCAAGTAAAACTTATGCATTACTTGATCGCTTTTAATTGCTGCCCTTATAAAGAGGGACTTTTTCAGTGCCCTCGTTAAAAGCACGGGGTTTTTTGTTGCATGTTTTTGCGCAAAAACCTTACCTTTCGTCCGCCAATTTTCCACTACCATGAACGCTGCAAATACAGATAAAAAGAATACTTATGATGCTATTGTGATCGGTTCAGGCATCAGCGGTGGCTGGGCGGCAAAAGAATTGTGCGAACTCGGTCTGAAAACCCTGGTATTGGAACGCGGGCGGAACGTGGAGCATATCAAAGACTACCCAACCGCCACCACGCCTCCATGGGATTTTAGCCACCGCGGGCGAATGACCGTGCAGCAGTTAAAAGAAAATCCCTATATCAGCCAGGCCGCCGGTTATGGTGAAGACAACGCGCACTTTTTTGTAAAAGACAAAGATCACCCTTACATACAGGAAAAACCCTTTGAATGGATACGCGGATACCAGGTGGGAGGGAAATCGCTTACCTGGGGACGGGCCTGCCAGCGCTGGAGCCAATATGAGTTTACCAATCCCGAAAAATTTGGTTATGGCATTGCCTGGCCGATAGGATATGATGATGTGGCGCCCTGGTATTCGCATGTGGAGAAATTCATAGGCGTTTGCGGCAGCAGGGACGGCATAGAGGCAATGCCCGACGGTGAGTTCCTGCCGCCCTTTGAAATGAATTGCGTACAGCAAATGATCAGCAAAAAGATCAGCGAAAATTATCCCGACCGTCATTTAGTGCATGCCCGTTGGGCGCATCTCACCAAACCTGAACCGATACATTTTGAGCAGGGCCGCGTGAAATGCCAGGCACGCAATATGTGTATGCGTGGATGCCCTTTCGGCGGATATTTTAGCTCGAATAGCTCCACGCTTCCCTGGGCAAAGAAAACGGGTAACCTCACTATACGCCCGTTCTCGGTAGTACATTCTATAATTTATGATGAGAAGCTGGGCAAAGCATCGGGCGTCAGGGTGATCGATACCAATACCAAAGAAGTTTTTGAATACAAGGCGCGGGTCATTTTCCTGAATGCGTCGGCATTAAATAGTAACCTGGTGCTGCTGAATTCTACATCAAATCGTTTCCCTAATGGGTTGGGAAATGACAATGACCTATTGGGTAAATATGTGGCCTTTCAGAACTACCGCGCCTCGGTAGGCGCCGAATGGGACGGCTTCCTGGATAAATACTATTTCGGCAGGAACCCTACCGAATTGATCCTGGCCAACTACCGCAACCTGCACCAACATGAGACCGATTATTTCGGCGGATTCACCACGTTCATGGGTGCCTACCGCGATCCGCATGCCGTAGCCGAAGGGGTAGGCGGAACTTACAAAGACGCGCTCACCGAACCGGGCGGATGGAAATTATATATGTATATGCAGGGGGAAACAATACCGAAGATCACCAACCACGTACGGTTGAGTAAGGATCAAAAGGATCAGTGGGGGATACCGCTGCTGATCACGTCAGTCGAGTACGATGATAATGATGAACGTATGATACAGGATTTTTTGAAGGAAAGTAAAGAAATGCTGGAGAAGGCGGGCTGCAAAAATATCCAGACTCACGAGAACAAACAACCGCCCGGACTCGACATCCATGAAATGGGCGGCTGCAGGATGGGCAAGGATCCGGCGACTTCGCTGCTGAATAAATGGAACCAGTTGCACCTGTGCAAAAATGTTTTTGTAACCGATGGCGCCTGTATGACCAGCACCGGCAATCAAAGCCCGTCCATCCTTTACATGGCGCTTACCGCCAGGGCCGCGAATTACGCCGCGGACGAAGTGAAAAAAGGAAATTTATAGTTACATTGAGTTGATAATAAATACCTGGAAGTTTTATCTAAACCACGCACTATGAAAAAACTTTACGTTGCCCTTTGCGTTGCTCTTATATTTTCATGCATTATAAACAAGGCATCGGCACAACAGGATGCTATTGGCAAAAAAGTGGATTCCGTTCTTGCCAAAATGACATTAGCCGAGAAGATCGGCCAGATGAACCAATACAACGGCGACTGGGAAGCCACCGGTCCGGTAACCAGGGATGTAGGCAACAAGCTGGACGAGATACGCCAGGGACGCGTGGGCTCGGTACTGAATATTATGGGTACGGAACACGTCAAAACGTTCCAGGATGCAGCCATGCAATCGCCCCTGAAAATACCCCTGCTGTTCGGGCAGGATGTGATACATGGCTATCGCATCACGTTCCCGATACCGCTTGCCGAAGCCAGCAGCTGGGATATTGATGCTATCGAAAAGTCGGAACGCGTTGCCGCTACCGAGGCATCTGCATCGGGTATTAACTGGACATTCTCGCCAATGGTAGATATAGCCCGCGACCCGCGTTGGGGGCGTGTAATGGAAGGCGCCGGTGAGGACCCTTATCTCGGCTCGCTGATCGCTGCCGCACGAGTACGCGGTTTCCAGGGTCGCGGATTGGGCAGTATCGACGCGGTTATGGCCTGCGCCAAACATTTTGCCGCCTATGGCGCGGCGATCGGCGGCCGTGACTACAACAGCGTGGATATGAGCCTGCATACCTTGTGGCAATATTACCTGCCGCCGTTCAAGGCCGCCGCGGATGCCGGAGTGGCGACTTTTATGAACTCGTTCAACGACTTGAACGGAACGCCCGCCACGGCCAGTGCTTATTTGCAGCGCGAGGTATTGAAGCGGCAATGGAATTTTAAAGGTTTTGTGGTGAGCGATTGGGGCTCCATTGGCGAGATGATCAATCATGGTTATGCAAAGGACAACTATGAGGCTGCGGAGGAAGCGATAAGCGCCGGCAACGACATGGATATGGAAAGCCGCAGCTATATCAACAACCTCGAGAAATTGGTTAAAGATCAAAAAATTTCATACACCCTTATAGACGACGCGGTGAGCCGGATATTGCGGAAGAAGTTCGAGATGGGACTTTTTGACGATCCTTACCGTTTCATCCAACCGCAGCGGGAAAAAAGTATGCTCAACCTACCCGAAAATGTAGCCCTGGCCAGGGAAATGGCCCAGAAAAGCATCGTGCTATTAAAGAATGATCGCAACTTGTTGCCGCTGTCTAAAGATATTCAGACCATCGCGCTCATCGGCCCGCTGGTGAAGGCCAAAAAGGAATTGAAAGGTTTTTGGTCGCTGGATATCGATCCTAATGAAAATATCCCGTCGGTGATGGAGGCATTGCAAAAGCAACAGCCGCAAACGCAGTTCCTGTTTTCAAATGGCTGCAATATTAATGATCAGTCGAAAGCGGGTTTCGCCGACGCAGTAGCGACTGCAAAGAAATCAGAAATAGTGATCATGGTAATGGGCGAGGCGCCCGATATGACCGGCGAAGCAAAAAGTAAAGCCAATATCCACTTGCCCGGCGTGCAGGAAGACCTGATCAGAGAGATCGTTTCCACAGGTAAGCCCGTGGTGGTGATCATGATGGCGGGCCGGCCGATGGTGTTTAACTGGACGGCAGACCATGTTCCGTCGATACTCTATACCTGGTGGCCGGGCAGCCAGGGCGGCAACGCTATTGCCGATGTTTTGTATGGCGCCTACAATCCATCGGGCAAATTGCCGATCACTTTCCCGCGCACAGAAGGTCAAATACCGATTTATTATAACCACCTGAATACAGGCCGGCCCGCCGCGAGTGACACGGATGTGTTTTATAAATCGGCGTATATCGACCTGCAGAACTCGCCGCGCTACGCCTTTGGCCATGGTTTGAGCTATACCACCTTTGACTATGTTGATGACGAGGCCGGTACCACCACCACGACACTGAAGGATAAGGCCAACCTGTCGATATCATTTACCCTGAAAAATACCGGTAAATATGCGGGGGAGGAAACGGTGCAGTTATACATCCGCGATATGGTATCGCAGCCGCTGCGCCCGGTAAAAGAACTGAAGGATTTTAAGAAAGTCTTCCTGCGGCCCGGTGAAAGCAGGCGCGTGAGTTTCAATGTCAATCGTGATATGCTGTATTTTTATAATGATAACCTGGAGTTGATCACCCAACCCGGTCAGTTCCAGGTGATGATAGGCAGTGCATCCGACGATATCAAGCTGAAAAGAACCTTTGAATTGGCTAATTAAAATCACATATTGGTATACCAATTATGAAAAGGCTTTCCATCGTAGGTTGCTATGTAAATATTGTATTATTGACAATTATCGGGCCCGCTGCTTTCGCGCATACCACTTATTATGTCAATACCAACGGCAATGACGCCTATCCCGGCACCAGAATCAAGCCTTTTAAAACTATCGGCAAAGTTAATAGCCTTGATCTGAAAGGCGGCGACACGGTTTATTTCCGTGCCGGCCAAATTTTTGAGGGTAGCCTGAAATTGCGTGGAGGAGTGCGCGGCGCGAAGAATCGGCCGGTTGTTATCACATCGTATGGCCGGGATAATGCCATGATTGATTCAAAGGATAGTTCAGCCATCAGAATTTACCAATGTAGCTATGTTAAACTGAAACGATTGACCCTGAGAGGTAGCGGTCGTAAAACCGGCAATACCAAAGACGGGCTGGCCATTATCAATTGTGATCATATTACCGTCGATGGTTTAGATATTTCCGGCTTTCAGAAATCAGGCCTGCTGATCTATTCATCACAGAATATAACCGCGAATAATGTGTTTGCCAATGGTAACGGCTCGGCGGGTATTACGGTTGAATCGCCCTACCAAAAACGGGAAAGCCATAACATCAAAATATTGAATTGCCGTGCCGAAAATAATCCCGGCGACCCGGCCAATCTGACCAATCACAGCGGTAATGGTATTGTGGTGGGCGATTGCCGAAAAGTATTGATCGACCATTGCACCGCCACCAACAACGGCTGGGATATGCCGCGTATTGGCAACGGGCCGGTGGGTATATGGGCATACGAGGCCGACAGCGTAATTATCCAGCATTGCCTATCCTACAAAAACAAAACCTCCAAAGGCGGCGCTGACGGCGGCGGATTCGACCTGGATGGCGGTGTAACCAATTCAATCGTCCAGTACAATGTAACGTACGATAACTGGGGCAGCGGCTACTGCATTTTCCAGTACTGGGGAGCAAGCCCATGGCACGATAATATTTTCCGGTATAATATCAGCGAGAATGACGGCGCCGTATCTGATTCGCAGGCGGGCTTGTACATATGGAACAGTTCGGACGATGAGAAACAGTTTCATGATTGCCAGGTTTATGGCAATATCATTTATAATGACAAAGTAGCGGCCTTATGTTATTCTGAAAAAAGTGAGAGCAAAGGCATAGTCTTCCGCGATAACGTATTTGTTGGCAGGGATTGGCTCATCAAAGGAAAGGATAAGATAGGCGATGCTAAATACCAGGGTAACGATTGGTGGAGTATTGACAAAGAGTTTAATATGAATGGTATGGAAGGCTTTAAGGAATGGCGGGCAAAATGCAGTGAAGCCTGGGGAGAAATGACGACACAGCCTGAATTCAACATCGAACCGGGTTTTAAAAACCCAGGAAAGTCAAGGATAACATCGGCGAGCCAATTAAAAAACTACAAAAATTACCAGTTACCGAAAAACTCCCCTTTGCTTGCACCGTGGGTTGCTATCGACCTGTATGGAGTTAGAAATATAAAGCAATAGCAAAATGGAACGGCGGGGATTCATCAAAAGTGCAATAGCAGCGGGAGTATTAATGCACACGTTTGTGCGTGCCTGGAGCAAACCATCGTCATATAAAAATCTCAAACTGGACGGCCCGAAGGAACCGGTGTTCATTTACAATAACTGGTAGAGTAAAACAATTCCCCTGCATATTGAGTATGATAAAATGATCTGGCCTATCGTGGGGCGTAGAGGAGATAAAGCATGGCTCGTTCGATGATTCTAAACCATTGCAGGTTACCTGCAACACTACTGAAAAAGATACCTATTCACTAAAAGCGGAAGTTTATGCGGTTTATTATATGTAAGATGAAGTACCTGCTGGTCGTATTCATTGTATTGTGCCTCGCCGGCAAAACGCGGGCCCAGTATGTCAAGGGCGAACTGAATGATATCAACGGGCGCTTTGTGAACGCTCATGGCGCGGGGATACTTTTCTTCAACAATATGTATTACCTGTTTGGCGAGATCAAGAAAGGTAAAACCTGGCTGGTGCCGGGCCAGCAATGGGAAGACTACCGCGTTCCGGCAGGGGGTATATCGTGCTATTCATCCTCTGACCTGGAGCATTGGAAATACATGGGCGTGGCGCTTGGCGCCACCACCGGCGATACGACGAAGGACCTGGATACTGGCCGCGTGATCGAGCGGCCGAAGGTGGTGTACAACTATAAAACCAGGAAATTCGTGATGTGGATGCACGTGGATAAAAAGGACTATTCCTATTCGCAGGCAGGTGTAGCGGTGAGCGACAAACCGGAAGGTCCTTATCAATACATCCGCAGCGTAAAACCCAACGCGCAAATGGCAAGGGATATGACCGTATTCAAGGATACAGACGGGAAAGCCTATCTTATCTACTCATCCGAAGACAACAATACGATGCAGGTGTGCCTGCTGAGCGCTGATTTCCAGAGCCCGACGGAAAACTTTACGCGCATACTGGTGGGCCGCAGGCGTGAGGCCCCGGCAATGTTCAAGAACGGCAGAAAATATTATTTGATCACCTCATCATGTACGGGTTGGTCGCCTAATGCTGCGAGTGTGGCAGTCGCCGACAGGCCGATGGGGCCTTTCAAAGAAATCGGCAATCCATGCACAGGCCCTGGCGCCGAAACTACGTTCAACGCGCAAAGTGCCTTCGTTTTGCCAAGTAAAGACGAACCGAATAATTATATTTTTATGGCCGACCGCTGGAACAAACTCGATCTGCCAAAATCAGATTATTTATGGCTGCCGCTGACGATCGACAAAGGAAAAGTGGTGATCAAACCCGAGACGGGCGACCAATAGATTGCTGAATTGTTATATTGTTATATTGTTTTATTGTTGAATGAAGACCAGGGTTACCTTAATTATTATCCTATTTTTTTCAGGGAAGGCGGTCGCCCAAAACCTGTTTTCGAAAAGGGGAGTACAGGATGTCATATAAAGGGTATTCCCACCACCGCCGTTCCGCGGCAAGAACATGAAATGCTTGCTTTGAAGCGAGCTTAATCAATATTTAATCATTGATTAATAAAATAAATACATCAATCTCACAATATTAACTATTGGGAAAAATATTTCGCAAAATTTATATTATTTTATGCCTGGTACTCAATAACCTTTGATAAGTATTTACCGTACAAATGCTTATTAAAATGAAAATTAATATTATTTATAAGAAACCAACCATTACCAATTCGCAAATCCAAATGGGAACTTTAGCAACTAACCGGGGCCTGTACCACTACTTCAAGAAAGTACATTTCATATCAGATATGAGCAAAAGGATACTGACCGGCGGTTTGTATTACAGCAATACAAATTATTACAAGGCTGTATTAGGCCAATATGTAAATTTTAACAGCTATATCAGTATTTACAATAACTCGCTTAACTTGGGTTCAGCTCATACAGATGTTGATGTTCAGCCAAATATACTGGGCTGCGAAGCAAAGGCAGTTATGAACAGGTTCGGCAAACCGGATTTTATTTTCAACGAAAAAAACCTTTCGGTTTTTGTTTATAAATGGAAATTAAACGGCATCAGAACGCGCTGTGAGGTGCATTTGTTTAAAAATAAGGCATTTTTAGTAAACTATATTTATAATCACCTGGAAAAAAGCCAGCGGGATTATATTTCGAAATCGATCACGGGGAAATATTTAAACCAATATGTTAACGAGATCGACCTGATGACCACCAAGATCAGCGACAGGAACAGCAACATATTGTTTATGGATAATTTCCTGATGGGCTTGAAAGTTACTTATTTGAGCAATTGCGAATCCGACTGGTTTGAAGCGATGGCCAACTTTGCTGATAATAGAAAAGCGGAACAAGAAGCGAAAAAACGGATCGGCGAAAGACGATTCTTAAACAGAATATAACCTGGTTTTATAGCTACATCTTTCTAAAAAAAACCGTCTTGCAAGGCGGTTTTTTGTTTGGGGGGAATCGGTGCGCCCATTCAATCGTAATATCTTGAGTAATTCTTTTCTCTTTCAATTGCAAAACAAACATTTGAATTATATTTGTTGCAGATGGTAAAATTATTCGTCAGCGGTTTTCCGCTGGATATGGACGAGATAGAGTTGGTGAAATTGTTCAGTTCACACGGCGACGTGAGGACGATCAAGTTGGTTCGCGACAAAAAAACCAGGGTTTGCAAGGGTTACGGCTTTATTGAAATGGCTGATCAGCAGGCGGCAGAAAACGTCATAGCAGCATTAAACAAGCAACATATCGGCGACCGTCAGCTTACCATCAATATCAGGGAAGAAGAGGAACCGGCGGCTACGCCGCCGCGGCCCTATAAACCTCCTGTATATCAAAAGGTACAAAAGCCCAGTGATCCGCTTCGTAAAAAGCGGCCAAGGAGATCATCATAATATCGGAGAAAAACAGCTACCATTTCCCTAACGTGTTTCGGACAATTCAAGCGCCTCTTATTGTCGATATAAATTTGAGAATCCCGAAAAGGTTTGATTTTTACACTGTTATGTGTATCGATACTATTGTTATCTGATTTTTTTACAATTTAGTATTTCAAAATCAACTGATGAAATTGGATAAACGCATATTACTGGGTCCGCTTTTTAAACCTTTATCCAAAGCGCGGCACTCAAAAACCTTGCGCATATCCTCTGCTTTACTCATACTTCCCAGTCAAATCATCCGGGCGCGCTTGAACTTTCCGTATTTCCCGGTCGATATCAAAGGGCGGAAAGGTATGGGAGCATTATTGAGGGACGCCATTCAAATCTGCAATTATGCCGAACAAAATAAACTGGTCCCCCGCATCAGTTCCACCAACCCGCTTTACTCATCAAACCAGCGGTTAGATGTTATTCAAACCTATTTTGGCCCGGAAAGCACGGACCACACCCCCGGCTTGCGTCCATTGAAGTACCTGAATAAATGGAGTTTCCTTCACCTTAAATTTGCGAAACATATATCGATAAGGGAAGCGAACAGGATATTCTGGTTTTATTTATCTCCAAAGCTTTTGATCAGAGATAAGATGAATGCCTTCCTGGATGGTGTACCGAATGGAGAATTCGACCTGTCTGTTCATTACCGGGGAACGGACAAGGTTCGCGAGGCGCCGATGGTGAATTTTTCGGTATTCAAAGACGAAATGGTGTGCTATCAAAATACCCATGGTCCTCTGCATCATGTATTTCTGGCAACTGACGAGCCGGCATTTGAGCGCTATATCAGGGATGAATTTCCCGGGGTATTGTTCCAAACTTATAATTTAGGCGCTCCCGGAAACGTCAGTACCGGGCGTCATTTTTCGAATATGAATGAAGAAGATAAGGCTACGGAGGCTATTGTAAATATGTTCCTGCTCGCCCGGGCCCCATGCCTGATACGCTCTTCATCTCATATGTCTGCAATGAGCAAAATAATAAACCCCGGTATACAGACAATCACGCTCAATAGGACGCATTGGGGCTCCGGCAATTTTCCGGAAAAAGAAATACTCGACGAAGAGAATCAAATTGCTCGCTAAATATTGTAAAATAATATATGCCGGCCGTCTTTCGAGGGGCAGTATTTATGTTGGCCGAGAGGGAGGGAGTAATTTTATTGATCCCTTGAGGAGTGGCTTCAAATAATATCAATCCCGTTCGTTTTACTCATTTATCGCTGCATAATAGCCTTCCGCTCCCCCCTGCCTTCTGACAGCGTTCGTGATTTTTAATGCAAACGAAATATCAATATCTCTGATGCCTTCGGTTTATTTCGACCAATACGCTGGTATTTGTTGATAATTACGAAAAAAACTCAAATATTACTTTTCACAACAATAATGACCCTAACGTTGCAGTTAATACAAATTAACTATTGATTTAAACTTAAAATTCGCCAGATGAAGAATATGCCCAATTTTTTCTTTTTATTATCCATCCTTTGTTCTTTTTCGTGTCAAAAGAATTTAACGGGAGTCTCAAAAAAACCAGGTACGGACACAACTACAAATTCCATTATTAGTACCAATAGCCAGTCGGCGCATATTAAAAATCCAATTACAGCGACCCCGGTAGTTAAATACAAGGCAACTGCCCCTATTGCGCTGACCAACGTTCATGATATTACCATTAGTTATGACTCGATCACCGGAGGTTCAAGGGCCTGTATCAGCCTTACCAATTGCCGCAATATTCATATCACTCATTGTAAGTTATTAAATGGCAGCTCATTTGGGGTCTGGACGGAAGGGTGTGTTAATATTAAAGTTGACAGCAGTTATTTTTACAGGGTCTCTTCCGGGGTATTTGCCTATAGCAGTCAAACGATACAAGTGATCGCCAATCAATTTAAAAATATGCAGGGGCCTTATCCTTACGGCCAGTTCGTGCAATTCAACCATGTGAGTGGCGCCGGTAACTGTTTTATAAATAACAGAGGTGACAACGTTAGTGGACATAGCAATGCAGAAGACGATGTTAACGTGAACGCCAGCAATGGTGTTGCTACGAGTCCGATTATGATTAGCGGTAATTGGATCAGAGGGGGCACCAGTAAAACCGGCGGCGGAATTGTCCTGGGTGATAACGGCGGAAGTTGTCAAACGGCACAAAATAACATATTGGTTAACACAGCGGCATACGGCATTGGTATAGCAGATGGTACTAATATGCAGATAATTGGCAACAGGATATATGGGGCACAAACCCCTGTCAGCAACGTGGGCATTGCTGTACAAGATTATTATGGCATTGGATGTGCTATGAACACGATAACAGGCAACTACGTAAACTGGACGAATTCAGCAGGGGTGCGCAATGACGGATGGAATGCAAATAACTGCGGAATAGTTACAGGATGGGCAAATAATACGTGGAATGCAAATATTACCGCGTCAATCCTTCCGGCGGTAATTATAACCTATAAATAATAAAGATCCCGGCGCGCGGGGATTGGTTTTCTGAGTTGCAGAGAGGCGGGCTATGTCGCAAATAAAAATGTCCCTGCTTTTTGGCGGGGACATTAACAGGGCTTGCGGAGAAAGTGGGACTACAATCGAATTTCAGAAAGACTTCATGCGTAGATGGGTTTTTTTGAAAAAATTGTCCATGAAACAAAATGAAAGCCCTGCATGGAGACTGAACTGATGAGAGTCACCTAACAAAATGACAGCTGTCATTCCTTGTGACTATCGAAACTATAGATTTGCTTTCTCAAAGCAATTACAATGGAAACAAGCCAAAGCGTTTCCGGGCAGGGCCATAAGGAGGATAATAACTATGTGGATGTAAAAATCCGCCTTCCCACTTCAATTAGATTGCCATTCATTTCAAGGCAAGCAATTTTGAAAAGGTTGTGCTGGCCTATGCAATAGAGCTGAACCAAAAATACTGATCAAATAGTTTCTTTTTGTCAACGATGGTAAGATACAACGACGCTGATAATCGCGTTGATTTCTGTATCACTATGCTCATAATCAAATTATTATGAAAAATATCATGAAAATAAATTATATAACGGGGGCCATTTTTATGGTGATCTGTTTGCTTTTTACTTCAGCCGGGGCAACCAACTATTATTTCTCGACAGGTATAGGAAACGATAGCAGAACACCGGCGCAGGCAAGCAGTGCATTGACGCCATGGCAATCGATCAGTAAATTGAATGCTTTTTTTACCAGTCTAAAACCGGGGGATTCTGTGTTGTTTAATAGGGGCGAAGTGTTTTACGGTGCAATCGTCGTAACGCAGTCCGGCGCACCTTCTCAGCCTATTGTTATAAGCGCTTACGGGACCGGGGCCAAACCTATAGTTACCGGTTTAACTACGCTTAACTCGTGGAGTTCGTTGGGCGGAGGTATTTATCAAAGCAATTGTCCCGCTTGTTCAACCAATGATAATATATTAATCATGAATGGCGTTCAGCAAGCTATAGGCAGATATCCCAATACCGGGTATTTTACATATCAATCTCATTCGGGAAATACTTCCGTGACAAGCAGTAGTATAAGCGGAAGCCCCAATTGGTCTGGGGCAGAAGTAGTGATAAGGAAAAATCACTGGATATTGGATAGGAACCCCGTCACTTTAAATTCCGGAAGTACCATAAGCTTTACCGCGGCATCCTCGGATGTCCCCACTGATGGGTATGGACTATTTATTCAGAACAACCCAAATACACTTGATACACTTGGTGAATGGTATTTTGAACCTTCAGGTAAAAATATGGAGGTTTTTTTTGGAACGAATAACCCCGCTTCATATACGGTACAGACGAGCACTGTTGCGGTTCTTGTCGCCATCTCGGGGTATAATTATCTTTCTTTCAATAATATTTTATTCAAAGGGGGTAATCTGAGTGCTTTCAAAATGAGCTCTTCACAAAATATTCAAATTCAAAATTGTGATATAGATATGTCCGGGACTGATGCTATTGATGCTTCGGGGTGCAACAATTTCAGTATCCAAAATTCCACTATAAATCATACGCTTAATGATGCAATTAACCTGGATGGGGGTTGCACTAACGCATTAATCAAAGCCAACATTATTAGGAATACCGGAATGATACCCGGCATGGGCAAAAGCGGTACCGGCACGTATGAAGCTATCACTTCATTCGGGGCAAACAGTACTATTCAATTTAATGAAATAGATAGTACAGCATATGATGGCATTTATTTCGGCGGAAGCGGTACTACAGTGGCTAATAATTTAATCAATTATTTTTGCTTAATAAAAGATGACGGTGGAGGTATATACACTGGTGACATCAGCGCAAATATCAGGAACGTAACAGGAAATACGATTTTAAATGGTTTAGGTGCAAGCAGCGGGACTAATTCCACATTTTTGCCCGTGGAAGGTATCTACATGGACGATAGTTCAACAAATTACAACATCTCCAACAATACTGTTGCCAACTGTGCCGATGGAGGAATAAAAGTGCACAATGCCCAGGGTATAAAGATCGAATATAATGATCTGTATGGTAATGGTACGCAGGTGATTATGGCTCATGATAATGTTGCACCCAATAGTCCTATCAGAAATGTGTTTTTTGATAATAACATCATGTTTTCGAGGGGCCCGGGTCAATTTGCACTTAATTTATCCACTATAGCAAATGATATTCAAAATTTTGGAACCTTCAGTAATAATTTTTATTGCCGCCCATTTGATGATAATATTACAATATTTACTCAATATGTGGATAATACCGGGACACTTACCATACAGCCTTATGATCTCGATACCTGGAAATTAGCCTCCGGGCAAGATCAAACTTCGGGAAAGAGTCCAATAAAAATACCTGCCTATACTGTTAATAGCTTAACGGGTCCAAACCTGGATGCTAACAGTACGTTTAATACAGGCATCAGTGGCCTGCATGCCTACTCAACTCTGAATGATTGTGTGGTATCGTGGAACAGCGGCGGTGAACTGGATGGTGGCGCATTGCAGGTTTTAAGCCCCAATGCATCGGGTGTTGTTATTAATGTTGGTTCTATCAGCTCCACAAATCAGTATATACTGCGTTTCAGCGCAATAGCAAATGGCACCGATATAATGGATGCCTTTTTACGACAAACTACATCTTCTTATCTGCCGCTTTCGCCCGCAAATTATTTTAAAGTTGGTTCTACACGAGGCGAATACGAGACCTTGTTTTCATTTCCCGTATCTGAGCCCAGCAGTAGTATTATCTTTGAGTCGCACAATAAAAACATCACTTACTGGCTCGATAACGTGCAATTATATCCCGCAAACGTAACGCTTACAGATCCCAATCAGCATTTTCTTTTTGCATATAACGCGACAAACGCTAATAAAACAATTGCTTTGGATCAAATTTACCTGGATGCGATGGGTAATGCATACACTTCAACATTAACATTAAATCCATATTCTTCGATTGTCTTAATTGCAAAAGGGCAAAGCGACATCGTAAAAGGAAGGAAAAGTAATAACCCGGCTATCGTGACAGATATGACACCGGTAGTTTACTAATGGGTTACAAGCAATTTGTTCGGGATTTTAGCAAGACGCAACTGAGGCCACTAAACCAGTTGATTGATCGTCTTATCCGTTTTGGTTGTAATCAGTTGCCGCAAACGTTTTCTTTCGCTGAATTCTCCGGTTGTTTTTAACCTCTTTAATTTGTCCCATGAAGAGCCAAATAACAACTTGATTTTTAAAAACAGCGGGTTTTCATTATTAGAAACTCCTATTCTTGGGATTCGCATATGGCTATCATTTAAAGTGATATTTTTTGCTTCCGTAGTAAAGGCCAACCTTACTTTACAATCCTTCAAATATTCCTCTTCCCTTTCCGTGAAGTCAAGCATAGGAATCCCGTTAGGGTAAGCGAAATAATTTACTTCATGCCCTAAAATTGCTGACAAATCGTTAATCGATACGGCTATCTCATGTTTGCTGTTTTCAGCACTTTCGTTGGCCAAAATAGGGTGGTTTAAAGTATGAGCCCCAATTGATACTAATCCTGACCGGTCAACCTCTTTAAGATCACTCACGGTCATATTTTGAAATACTTTCGGAGGTGTATTTGTTAATTTTTGATACCTGCTTATTATTTCGTGTAGTTGTGAAACCTGCATGGTTTTTAAAACCGACGGAATGCTGTACCTGGCAACAGAATTAAATGTTACACCTGACAGATCTGCGATGACATTTCGAAATTTATTTTCGTCATACCCCTCAATTTCCTGGAACCAGTAATTTAACTTTTCTTCGCAGATTTTTGGCGATACAAAAAGAGAAGCCGGGACGTTGTGTTTCCGTAGAACCGGGAATATTATATCGTAAAATGTCTTGTCGCCGTCGTCAACTGTAATATGGCAGGTGTTATTGAGGTTAATATCGCCTGAATAGTATTGAAACAAGGCGTCGATATTGATTATCTCATACCTTGATTTCAAAAAGCATATCATTCTGTCGAACCAGTCAATATCATTTACCAAATGAAAGTTTATGATCTTATTCATAATTGTAGATTTCATTCAAGGCAGACACGTACTTTGAAGAATTATAATTTTCAAAAATATAGTCACGCGCATTTGAACTTAGCTCATGCATGTGTTGCCGGTCATTTGCTAATTGCTCAACGGCATGCACAATATCATCAGATGACTGCTTATGAATTATTATCCCGTTATCATTATCATGGACCACATACTTGATCGACCCAACGTCCGTAGTTACCGGTACCAGGCCGAAAGACATGCCCTCAAGCAGCGCTACCGGTAAGCCTTCGAAGAATGAAGGAAGAAGGAATACGTCACTGTCCCTTAAAATATCATCTTTTTTATCTCCGGAAATTACCCCTTTAAATTCAAAATTATCGACCAGCAGTTCATCAAATTTTTGAACGATATTTTCATCCGGGCCCTTCCCGGCCATTATAAATTTGAACTTAATTCCTTTCTCTTTTAACGATTTTAAGGCCTGGTAAATGTATTCTATTCCTTTAGCTATTACTATGCGGCCCATAAATAATAGGGTGAGGGGTTTGCTGTCATCAAACATTCTTTCGAATTTGCTTGCTGCTATCAACTCTATACAATTAGGGAGGATGAATATCTTGTCGCTGCCAGACAACTTTCCGAGTGTTTCCTTCTCCGCTTCTCCTAAGACTATTTTAGGATTGCGGCATGAGAAATTTACCCTGATCAGGAATTTTACCCACGCTGGATTTTTAGGATTTGTTAACGCTTCGCCGCCATGTATATGAAAGATCGTACGAACGTTTAAAAGTCTGGCTAACCAGATTAAAGGCGAATCGCGTATTAACGAGCGTTTATCTAACGAAACATTAAAGTGAACCAATGATATTTTATGACTAAGCAGAAGATCTTGCCATTTCAGGTAAGTTTTTACAATCCTGAAAAGCCAACGCAGATCTCGTTTTTCTGCGTCCTGTTTTCCTAGTTCAAAATGTATATATTCATTATCCGGGTTATTGTTTATAATAAATTGTGTAACCGCTGAAATGCCACTGATGTTTACGTCCGGATCAAGCGAAGGTGCCGTGATTACAATTTTGCTGCCCATAATTTATGGTATTTTTGGTTGTTTTTACATATTAAATCAAGTTTAAGTATTTGATTATTAACAAAATATGATGGCTATCAGAATAAAAAGTGTTCTTAAACATTCAAGATTTTCTTGCTGACTTTTGATTGAAATTTAATTCTTATGAATATTTTTAATCTATTGAGATATTATTATTAACTTTTGGGTAAGTAAGCGACTAATGTGAGGGGCGTAGTTTATAATAAATTTGTTACAAGCCGGGCTGCGCTGACACGCGCGACAAATCGTTCAAAAATCTGAAAAGCTGTATGCCTGGACTTGCTGTGCGCGAGGCGATATCGAATATCGCCAGGCCAACACAGGCTGTTGGAGTTCTGACAAAGAAAGTGAGTTTGCAGATAAATTTATCGCAATGGCTACAACAGAATACCACAAATGCAGAATTATCCTTTGCGATGACAGTAATGAAATAGATAAACAGGAAATGGATAAGAATATGCTTTGAAGTGTGATATTCCGTCTTAGATTTTATAGTTCATCGATCAACTTAACAGCCTCATTTAGAAACAACATATAGCTTTCGTTATTCTTTACAAGTTGGATTTTAATAAAAACTTCATTTTTTTTAAAGTTCGAGATCGCTTCCCGGTATATTGAAAACAGGTATGAGGCTGTGATGTTAGTCTTATTTTCTATATAGTTGAGGTTATCGACATTAAACGATCTGAAAAGACTTAGATTTTTTGATTCTCCATGTGTTGTAACATCGGCGACATGTTCGGCAAAAGCAATTACCGGGGTGAGATTTTTGAAACAAAAAATAGCATCGTGAAATCTGTGCGTAATCACCAGATCAAAGTATTTGTATAGTCCTACATGTTCAAAAGGGGATAGGTCGGTAAAAATCATATCCGCGTAATAAGCGGGCCTTAGCGAAGCAATTAAATAGCCGGCATCCCTAAAATGGCCGGCCAGCTCAGCTGCCCAGGCTGTATCTCTTAATAAATGCAGGCAAACAATAGGTTTATCAAATTTTAGTTCTTTCTTCCTAAAATAATTTTCGATGTAGCTGTAATCAATTTCGTGCGTAAATGTAGGGTCGGGTATTTTTGTTAAACGTTTATCTCCGGGTTTTATAAAATTTGAAATCAGCCGGTAAGTAACGTCATCTCTTACGCCCAGTAATGAAAAATCATCCACGGTCTTTTGCATCGCTTCTTTTTGCTTTTCAGAAAGACTTTCAACTGTTACATTAAGCGCTGAAGCTGCTAAAAGGAACTTTTTAGCATGAATCGTACTGTCGAGCCAATAAGCTGTAAATTCGTCCTTATGGGCCCTTTTTAATTCTAATAATGTGTCTGAACCAACAAATATGGCATCATAGTTTTGTTTTCTAATAAAGTCGATAGATCTTCCCAGGTCAGCGGATATTAGACTGTCACTGCTGAAAACGAGATGATGCTTAAAAAATTTTTTGTACTTTATAATTCTGACCAGATCATTCCATAGCGATCTGAGCGATACCTGCGACAAATAGGGCCTCATGGCGGGTTTCCAGCCAGAATAATCTATCAATTCCACCCTGTCATGTGGACAGACCTTTTGCACGGCTTTTAAAGTGCTGTATGATTGCATGTTAGTGCCGATGTTCGCATACTCCTTTGTATACGTCAGTACGCCGATTTTTTTTCTCTTCATATTGAGCATGTGTTAATGGGTTAGGCCGGTATCAACTGTGCTTTCTGCAACTCCCATTCTACAAATTCAAACTCTTCTTTTACTAATTTTTGGATTAAAGCTTCATTCGACAAATCATACTTCCAACCCAATGAGTCCCTCGCCTTTGAATTATCACCATATATCATATCCAGGTCTGTTGTTCTCAAGAGTGATTTATCAAATACCACATATTTTTCAACATCCAAATCCAACAGATCAAATGCATAGTTTACAAGTTCGCTCAGCGACCACACATTGCCTGAACAAATCAGAAAATCACTGGGTTCTTTATGTTGCATTATTAACCACATGGCATAAACATAATCTGGCGCATACCCCCAATCCCTTTTTATATTTACATTTCCTAATGTTAAAGGTCCTGTGGTGAGCCCCATCTTGATCTTAACCACTGTATTTACCACTTTTTTTACTACATAATTTTCACCCCGTAAAGGCGATTCATGATTAAATAAAATGCCGCATGAGCTAAAAATCCCGTTAGACTCCCTGTAATTGACAGCCAGCCAATGTGCCGCCGCTTTTGAGATCCCATATGGGCTGGCAGGCCTGAATACCAGGCTTTCTTTTAACGGGAGATCGGTCTGCCGCACATTACCAAACATTTCGCTGCTGGACGCATGATAAAATTTTATACCCTGATCAAACATTTTGATGCATTCGAGCCAGTACAACACACTTGAAATATTGTAATCCAAAGTTGAAAAGGGATCAACAAAGGAATAGCCAACTGAGCTCTGAGCCGCCAGGTTATACACTTCGGATGGTTTAACTTTTTTTAATATTCTAAGGATTTTTTCCTTGCTGGGAGCAAAAAGCTCAATAAGTTCGACCTCTTTACCGATTCCCAGGTAACTTAGATTTTTATCTTTGAAATCCAGTATGTCTCTTGTTATACCAAAAACCTCGTAACCCTTATCGAGTAATAGCCTGGCGAGATAGGACCCGTCCTGCCCACTAATTCCTATAATAATCGCCCGCTTCATAAAAATTAATTTTAAGATGTCAGATTAGTAATGACATATAGATATTATGCTTAATGCCGATCAAGAAAAAAGAATATTCATTGCGTCATACTTTCATTTAAAAAATCCTTGTACCTGCCAATTATTTTATCAATTGCAAACTCATTTTCAATATAGATCTTGATGTAATCTTTTAATTTTTGATAATTGCGGTCATGTTCAGTAATCACCTTTTTCATAACATTGGTAAGGCTTTCCTCCGAACCGTTTTTAAAACGGTATCCTGTTGAGCCCTCCACAACAAATTGCTCAAACGATTCTATGTCAGATACGATCACTGGTTTATTATATTGATAGGCTGTTGTAAGAACCGCGCTTTGCGTGCCATCCTTATAAGGCAATACAACATAATGACATGATGAAATCAGATCAGGGATTTCCCTGTCGGGAATGATCTCGATCCGGGTTTTTATTGGGTGGCTCCTGTTGATAAGTGCTTCATACGCTTCCCAATTGTCACAATCTCCGGCTATGTATAGCTCTATATTTTTAATTCCGGATTCGCACAGGTTCTGGAACGATTTTAACAAGAGGTCAAGCCTTTTGTAGTCGCGGATATAGCCGAAAAATAAAAAGCGGATCACTTCCTTCGGGGGGATAATCGCCGAACTTCCATAATCATTTAATACCAGCGGGGCATAATAGTGCTTTTTCCCCGGCAGCATTTTTCTGATGACTTCCAGTTGGAATTTTGAAAAGACCTGGTATTTTAGAAACCTTTTGTACGCGTACTGATGATACAGGCGCATTAGTGTTTCGTTACTCGCACCTCTGGGGATGTTCACATTATGGGTGCCATAAATACATTTTCGGGGGTCGATAAAAGTGAAAAATATCGGAAAAAAATACGGCAGACCGTGAAACGATATGTATACCAGGTCGTAATTGCCTTTACGGATGGCCATCATCAGTTTGATAAATTGAAATATTATTCTGGGATCTCTTTGCTTATATTTTAATTGAATTTCTTCCGGCGCCAACGTGTCCGAAATCGGCCCATCCGATTTTCTTTTTGAATTTTTTGTATTAATGATTATCCATTTAATATTATAATCATCAGCCAGGAGGGGTACTATATTGGAATCAACCAGCAAGAAGTAGTCGGGCGTTATCCAGCATATACTTTTCTTTAGATTCTCTTTCTCAGCCATTTTATTTGTCGTCATGTTCATGATTATTTTCCGCCTCCTCATTTAAAAAGCAATAGATTTCGATAGACTTTACGTGCAAGGCATCAAGTTCATTTATTAGCTCTGATGCGGTAATAAATTCTTTTAATTCGAAGTGATTATCAATCACATAATTAAATAGATATTTACCTTTGGACAGTTGATCCAGGTAATTAATTATGTCAATTGTTTCAGGTATAAATTGGGGTAAATTAGCTTCAATACTCAGTTTGGGCACTGGTATGGTTAATCCGAAAATGACTTCTTTTTCATAGCCCTCAACATCAATTTTAATATAGTCGGGTATTCCATATTTATAAATAAAATAATCAATTGGTTTAGTATTTACTTCATATTGAGTTAGGCCATATTTTTCATTGATGATCCCCCTGCTTTTGACAACAGTATCTATGTGCTTTTTACTAAGACTATTATAGGCGCCGTCGTTCCCTATCGAATAGTATGTGGATACTGTCTCTTGCGAGCTTAAGGCGCAGGCGTTTATAATACACCGCGAATTATGTTTTAATCTTGCATTTAATATTTTCAGATTCTGCCTGTCGGGCTCAAATAAAACCACCTTTTCAGACAACCGCGAAAAAATCTTACTCTTTGTACCAACATTGGCCCCGACATCAAATACCAGTTTATTTGACGCTCCAATAGCAGCCCCATAGAATTCTATCTCTTTCAAAAAAGAACTATAACCAGCCGCGTTTTTAAGCTTTTGATAGATAATACTATCTGCTATCAAATACCACCAGGGTTGTCTTTTAATTAAAGATTTTAATTCTTGTATCATTTTAATTGATTTCTGAAATCATCACCGGGAACAATAACACTATCCCAGTTCACTTTCTGCTATAGCTTCTTTAGAAAAATTCGGATGTATTTTGGAGGCTAATTCCTTTAGTTTATTGGCGCTGATTAAAAGGCAAATAATTGTAAACCAGTATATTACAAACAGCCAGTTTGTATTTATATATTTATTCAGTAAAATAAAAGCGGAAACGAAAGAACCTGTTATCAAGTAAAATGACAGGGCCTGTTTTACAGTCACTATTTTTCCCCTTACCAGAAGTATATCCTGTAATACATGAAAAATGAGAAAAGAAAAAAAGATCGAATAATTTACTGCCGATAAGGATTTTAAATAGTGCAGCCCTACAAAACATGCTGAAATATTGACAAGCATCATGACAATATTGAACAGCATATCTTTTTTTTCCAGTTTCATAGCGATCAGCAAATTGGCCTGTAGAAATGCCGTGGGAAAAACTAAGATTGTGAGAAACATTTGCTTTGTATAAGCGGCGGCTATTCCATACTTAGTACCAAATGCCAGTGGCACCAGGAAATCGGCAAATGAATAGATAAAAGTGAACGACAAAAGGCCGAAAAGCAGGTAATATAAATGTATCTTCCTGTAAAAAACACGGAACCTTTCAATATCACCTTCGATGTATAGCTTTATTAATAGCGGAAAAACGGTAGACGAAATGATTACCGGGAGTATTTGAGCTATTGAAAATATCTTGTAGCTGATCTCATAATTCGCAACATCGGCAATAGGCAGCATCTTTGAGATAAGTATATTAGCGACACGCCAGTTTATGATGGATACCCCGCTAATGATGATAAAGGGCCAATTCAATAATACGAGATACCTCGTATCGGACAGCGAAATTTTATATTTCCACAGCGTTTTAAGGTTTATAAGAGAGGATGACCCGACCTTTATAAACAAGTTCAACGTGATAAACCTTACAACGATCAAAGCAACGGACAGGGTGATAAGCGACATCGGGAAAATGAACACAACACACCCTATCAGGAACTTCAGGATTGCTTCGACGGTAAGAATTATAAAAGTTTTCTTTTGTTCAAAATCGGCAATGTTCAGGCATTTTATGGCGTTGATTATATTATCAAAAATGATATTAATGCCTACCAGCACCGAAAGCATCCGTATAAAATGATCTTCATAAAGAAGGTTGACGCAGCAGATGTTGACGGCGTAAAATAATATTCCGAAATAGAGTTGGACCTTTATGAATTTGCCTACCAAATCCTTTTTGTTGGTTGTAACGGCAATTTCTCTGATAAACCATTGGCTGAGTCCCATGGCGGAGAATGCGGTTATAAGCTGATAAAGTACAGTGGCGATGATATATTTGGAAAACTCGGCGGTGGAATATTTTCGAGCCAGGATTACAAAAAAAAGGCTTAGAAGGATAGTTTGCAAAATTTGAGATATAATTCCCCAACTACTATTCTGAAATAGCACGCTTTTGAACAAAAGCGGAATCTTTCCGGTTAATTTATTGTTCTTTAACATTTGCTATCTCAATTTTTGTTACCGAAGTAATCAGCAGGCATATCAAGGATGCCAATAACACCAGGGTTCGTTTATCGCTTAATGTATATAAAGTATTGGATGCGGTCATCCAGCACAATATGCCTGCTATTAAATAATAGATATTGTTGTTGTTTATTCTCTTTATGCGGGCTTTAACGGCGCTGGCCACCGGCACCAGGATAAACAGGAACGACGCGATGAATCCTATTACACCTGATTCAGCTAAAGTTCTCAGGTAGCCGTTTTCTGTGCCGTAGTAAACTATTTCGCCATTGATCACATAATACCCGCTCAGAGAATGCAGTTGTATATATTTATTGTAATTTCCCGATCCGATCCCCCAATACGGACTAATCCTAAAAACATTGTATGCTTCCTTCCATATCCGATGGCGTACTTCATAGGCTTCATCGTAGCCTTCCTCCCTGCTAAAAATGCTAAAATGGTTGGGTAGATAGATCGCAACTAAACCTCCGATCAGCACACATGTGATAATGAAAAACCGGGTTTGGTTTTGCCCGGCGATAAACACAATGCAAAGTCCGAAGCACAGACCCAAAAACCCCGACCGTCCGCCGCTAAGGAAAATGGCAAAAACCAATACGAGAAAGAAAAAATAATTCAGATACTGCGGTTTAGGGCTTTTATTATCTGCCCTAATCAAAAACAAAAAACAGCTTATAGCCAGGAACTGAGAGTACATTTGAGGGTCCTGGAAAAAACTTGGATAGCGCACTACATTAGAATCCAAGATATTCTGATTTAGATAGGGATAAAATGATAATAAATCGAGGCCGGCAACCATTTGTACAACGAGAAAGGGAACGGAGACTAAAGCCGCAAATTTTAAACCCTTAACCACCGAAACCGTAAACGTGGGGTCGTTGTAGTACTCAGCTATTAATAAATTTGCGTATATAAATATTGATACAAACTTTATAATGTTAATTAAAGAATTTACAATAAATTCCGACCGTAAGGCGCCGATAAGTAATACTACCAAAAAGAGCCAGAATAAAAAGAAATAGGTTCTAATACGTTTGGAACTGAACGCGAAATCTTGTATCAAGAAAAAAAAACTGAAATATGAGATTGCGTCAAATACGGTGAAACTTCCCATCTTCTCGGTAGTAACACTCAGGTCGACGAAAGGCAGAAAATATAGAACGAATAAAAGATACGATCTTTTTGTGCACCTGTTTTTGAAAAAATATAGTAAAAAAAGAAAAACAGTCAATAAACTAAATATATGCCTCGCTTCCATATTTAGCTAATTAATTGTAGTATTTGTTATCGTATTTATAACCATAGCCATACTTGGTGCGCTGAATGCCGTTAAAGATTATATTTAGCTTAGGCAGCCTTTGCCCCTTATCCAAAGAATTTATGAAGGCTAGTTCTGCTTTACCTGTATATCCCTGCCTTATCAGATACAAGGTAATATCTGCAAATTTTGAAACGATCATCGCGTCGGTCACCAGGTGCATTGGCGGAGTGTCAATGATGATATCATCATAATTCGCTTGCAGATATTTCAATAGCTCAGCCAGCTGTTTCTTTTCAAACAATTCTGATGGCGCAATATCACCTATAGATCCGCAGCTTAAAATATACAGATTGTCAATTAAGGCCGAAGCTTGAATTATATTTTGTATAGGTATTTTTTTAGTTAGGAAATCACTTAAACCCGGGTGCCTGTTTGATAGTCCAAATGCTTCAGAAATTTTTGGCTTTCGTACGTCCATTTCCAGTATGATTGTTTTCTTCCCTGAAGACGCCAGCGAGATGCCGAGATTTATGCTTACAAAGCTTTTGCCTTCTCCTGCAACACTTGAGGTTATTAGTGACACTCTTCCATTTTCTTTGTTTCCAAACAAGTGTAACAGGTTGGTCCGTAACATCCTGATCTGTTCTGCTATAACAAAGTTTTTCCTTTTGTCGATGACGATTGGGTTTTGGCTTTTTATAAAAGCAAGTTCAGCTATGACCGGAACATCGATTGTGTTTTCGATATCTCTGATAGTTGTTATTTTATTTCGGATGATGCCTTTTCCATAAATAACACCTGCCGGCAAAGTGAGCCCCAGGAGAAATGCCAAAGCATATACAACTGAATTCTGCGGCCATTTAACAGGTCCGCTATAGGCATTGTCTACGATGCGGGCGTCGGCCAGTGTTGAGGCATAACTTAACGACACTTCTTCACGTTTTTGAAGCAGGTAAACATAAAGGCTCTCTTTAATGCTTTGCTGGCGTTTCAAGTCAACATACTGCCGTTCCTGGTTTGGCATATTTTTGATGGACGATTCAACCTTGGAGTTAAAAGACTCCAACTCGTTTTTGGTACTCCGCAAGGAAGATTTGATACTTGTTATTTTTTCTTTGATGGCTGCGTTTATGGATGCTATTTGCTTGTCAATAGGGTTAAAAGCAGGATTGTCGGCGGGCACACTAGCCAATAACTGAGAGCGCTGCAGCTGTAGCGCCGATAGCTTTTCAATCAGGTTGCCAAGTGCTGGATCATCAATGCCAAGCGTAGACGGTGGATTGATAGAATTTTGATTTGAATTAAGATATTTTTCTATGCCACTTATAATGTTCAATTTCACGTTCACTTGATTTAATGACGCGTCATTAGATTGTACATTTTGTAAATATATCTGCGATTGAGATGAGATATCAGTGAGTCCGTGGCTGCTCCTGAAACTTTCAACCTGCTTTTCGGCATTGCCTACCTCACCTGTCAGCGATGAGAGCCGCTTATCAATAAAACTCAATGCACTTTGTGTTACCCGGTTCTTCTCTGTTACCGCAGCCTGGTTATAAACCCTAATAAGATCGTTAAGAATGTCCTTTCCCCTTTGCACTATGCGGTCGTTAATACTTAACTCAATAGTTGGGGCCTTTTTATCAAGCAATGAGACATCGATATTTTTTTGATACTGATTTGAAATCTTATCGGGATCGGATAGGTTAATATTTACCGTTGACCCTGCAAAATTATCCAGGGTAGTACCGGGGATTAATTGCCAGGTTCCAAAGTCACTGCTGACGATATCCTGAAAACCAAAGGCTTTGAATTCGCCCCCTGGCATTTTTAAAAAAAAGGCTGTTTTGTCTTTTATCTTTATCTGCAGTTGCTTTTTATCAAGGTCACCTGGTATTTTTGTTTTTAACAATTTGAATTTTACCGGACTTGAGCTGTATAGTTCCTGCGTAGATAATCCATTTTCTATCGTATACCCGCACCATAATTGCAAGTCATTGACAACCTGGCCGATCAGATTTCTTGACTGCAGAATACCAATTTCATTTTCGGCTGCCTTATGGGGGTCAGTCAAATTCAGTTCATAAAGGGCGGACTTATCATCAGGGTTCTTCTCGTCGTCCTTAACCATTAATGAGGCATTGATCTGGTATATCGGTTTCGTCACACGCAGGTATAAAAAAGCGGTAAAGAATGTCAACGATACCCCTAAGGCAAAAAAATACCAATGATGGGTATACTTTGTAATGATCTCTTTAAAATTAAACGGCTTTGAAATCTGTGTTTGTTTTGTGCTAATAAACATAATCGTCAATATTAACCTGTTGTGAAACTGGCATAAAGTAAGCCCATTTTTATATTATCGACATTGATGGTAATCAGGTATTTATATGATGGTTGTCACTCTATGTGGGCAATGACTAGCCCGGTTTTTCAGTAAAAAGTTTTAGGTGTGTTTACCGTAATAATTATCTGATAAAGTGCGCAAACGTTGGTTAGCAGGCATTCCCGTCCCGAAGTGGGCTCAGCGCGTTTACCGTTTACGGTAATGCGTAAATAAATGGGCATGGCCCCATTTTCTA
>Ga0070658_10000831_pt1 | contig 26412 bp, 19 predicted proteins | sample KBSC13metaG_FD_64664 | JGI IMG/M metagenome (GOLD analysis project Ga0070658, IMG submission 64664) | Corn rhizosphere microbial communities from Kellogg Biological Station, Michigan, USA - KBS C1-3 metaG | ecosystem: Host-associated > Plants > Roots > Rhizosphere > Soil ... | reverse complement strand
GGGTTGGTGAACCCCGGGTGTTCGCTCGTTCCTCGCTCGACCCGGGGCTTGTGTGATTCTCTCATCCCTCCGGGATGGACGACATCATGCGCGCGACGGCCTGGCTGTCGGGATCGTCCGACTTCGAAAGCACGTCGATCACACCTTGAATATCCGCCGGCGAGCGGTTCTGGCCGAATTTGTATTTCCCTTCCACGCGGCTTACGGGAATCTCGAAGGCGACAATGCCCTGGATCATTTTGTCGAGATATTCCCTGGAAAGGTCTCCGGACCACGGCGGATCGAACGCCGCTTCGTAGGTCGAAATCAGCTCCCGCAGCAAAGCAAGCACGCGCTCCTGATCGCTGATGATCGACGGAACACCGTAGGCATGGACGGCCGCATAATTCCAGGTTGGGACGGCGGGCGACGCCTTGTACCACGCCGGCGAGACGTAACAATGAGGACCGTGAAAGATGGCGAGCGCTTCGCTGCCGGCCGCGAAATGCTTCCATTGCGGATTCGCCCGGGCCATGTGGGTGACGAGTGTGCCATGCGGACCTGCTTCGGGCCGGAAAAGCATTGGCAAATGGCTGGCAAACGGAGCCTGGTCATCGTGCGTGATCAGCGTGGCGAAACTGTGCTTTTGAATGAAGTCCGAAAGCTTGCCGGGGTCTTCAATTCGGAAAGCGGATGGGATGTACATGCTGAAGGACTACCCAGAACCTTCAAAAGTCTCCAATACCACAGTCTTGGTCTTCAACCCGTGGATGGTCACGTGGATCGATCGCTTTCCTTCCTCCTTCCTGGGCCAGGATCCCAGTCCGGCAGAGCTGGTCCACACGCGCGAGCATCGAGGGAATGCGATGCGCGCCGTGCATCGAGCGAACGTAGTCCGCGGCGAGCTGCGGGGGAATGCCTGCGCTCGTGACGAAGAGCGGGCGTCCGCTTGTTCCGCGCAGCACTTCCTGGGCGTGATTCGCCCCGCGAAATTTGGACTTGGCCACGCCAATGACCGTGGTTCGCCGGGACAGGGCTTCGTAGAGGTGAGCCCCAAGCCCGGGTTTCATGGCATCATCGAGCCAGACGTAGCCGTCGATCACGGCGACTTCGATGGGCGGGAGCGTTTCGAGGGCCGCGAGGAGGCACGGCAACTCGCGGCGGTAAAATTCTCCAGGTTGATACGGCGCGACCTGGCCGAGTTGAACGACACGCTCGCCGGATGGCTGGGCATCCGGCCAATCGTCCAGCGTGATTGCCGCAGCGCAGGCGGCCGGATCCCTGTAGTCCACGTCGAGACAGGCAATCATGGGACGCGTCATGGCTTGGCCACGAACCCGGTCTTCACACCCGCTTCGAAACCGGCGTTCTTGTAAAACCGCAGTTCGTGCCGGTGAATGGCTCGGAGAGTTGACTGCGTGTCCACGGGAGGAAGGCCAAACTCTGGTAGCGGGTTGCGGCTGAATTTGGAAGCCTGATGGTTGCTCTTGAGGCAGCCATCATTAAGCGTACCGGCGATTCAGTAGGTGGACGAAAATGGGGTGGCCGGAAGTTTTGGTTGGTTCTTTCGGTCACCCAATTTCGTCGAGGGCGGTGCATGGGTTTCCGCAGCGCACAATTGGGTCCCCGCAGTGTGCTCCAACTGGACGGCCGGTGCTACGTCCTACTTGATTTTGTCCAATTCACCCACCAGCCACCCGGGCGTCAGCGCATCCGCAACCACCGGTTCCGTTTCGCCGGGGCGATAAAGGACGTAGAGCGGCACGCCGACGCGGCCGAAACTCTTGAGAGCCCGGGTCACGGCCGGGTCGTCGGTGTTGGTCCAGTCGGCGCGCAGGGCGAGAATTTTCTTCTCGGCAAACTTGGCCCCGACCTTTTCGGTGGCTAGAACAGTCCTCTCGTAGACCTTGCAATTGATGCACCAATCCGCGGTGAAATCGACAAACACGGGAAGGCCCTCCTTGCGAGCGGCGGCGAGGGCCTCGTCGGTGTAGCGGTCCCACTCGATCGAGCCGGTCCGCGCCACATGCCTGGCCTCTCCCGTCCGCGCGGGCGCCGCGAGGCTGCCGTGCAGGAAGAAGAAGTAACTTGCGGCCAGCACCGGAATCAACGCAAGGCGGACCAGCCACGACTCGTGCCAGGTGCCCAGCATCCAGCAGCCGGCGCCGACCACGAGGAGCAACCAGCCCATCCACGCGGCCACGTCTGCTCCACGTCCGGCGAGCACCCCGAAGAGCCACACCGCCACCGCCATCATGATGAAGCCCATGATCTGCTTCACGCGCTGCATCCACGCCCCGGGCTTGGGAACAAACCGCAGCCAGGCCGGCCGCGTGGTGAGTAGAAAATACGGCAACGCCATGCCGGTCGCGATCGCCACGAAGATCAGGTAGATCATCGGCACCGGCTGCGTCGCGGCGAAGCCGAGACTGGCGGCCAAAAACGGCGCGGTGCAGGAAGTCCCGAGAAGCGTGGTGAAGAGACCGTGCAGAAACGCGCCGCCCAAGCCCTCGCGGCGGGAGAGTTCGTCCAGTTTGCCGGCAGTTCCGCCGCTCAAGGCGATCTCGAAGACCCCGAGCAAATTTAGCGAGAAGGCAAAAATGAGCGCTACGAGCGCGCTGAGAGAATAGGGGTTCTGAAGGACGTATCCCCAGTTGAAGGCCGTCTTGAGCTGCGCGACGGCGGTGGCGAGAATCAGGAAGAAGGTAAAGACGCCCGCCGTGAACGCCAGGCCCAGGCGGAAAATGCGAGCCGGATTCTGCCCGCCTTGGTGCACAAAGCCGAAGATCTTGAGGGCGATGACCGGGAGCACGCAGGGCATCACGTTGAGAAGCATCCCCCCGAAAAATGCCGTGAGAAGAACCCAGCCGATCCCGCTCGAGCCCGTGGGAGCGGGCGCGGACGGAGCCGCATTGGCGGCCGCTGGCGCCGGCGCCTTGTCATCGCCTTTCGCGGAGATGAGCCAGCCTTCGCGCGAGGATGCGCTTTTCTCGGATACGATCAAACCGCGCCATGGCAAATTTGCGGCGCGTCCTTCTTCGATGGGAAAAGTGATGGTGCGGCCGCCGTCCTCGGCGATCTCACTCGTCTTGGGGTGCCCGGCCTTGGCGTCACCAGCCGGGAACGGGAAGAACTCCGCCTTCACCTCCTTGGGCAAACCCTCGACCCGGAGGGAGAATGATTCGGCTTTGCTCACGTCCCATTTCACTTGGAAAGGCGGGGACCCCGGCTTGGGAAGCTGTCCGCGCCAGTGGTTGAACAGGTCTGTGTTTGCCGGTGCGGATTCACCCACGGGGAGTTTGAGTTCCACGCCGCCTTTTCCCGGGACACAGATTTTTTCGCACACCAGCCAATCGACATTGGCCTTGAGCGTCACTTCCCCCGGCGGAAGCTTCTCCGGGGGCGTAATCTCGACCATGAGCAGCACGTCATTCTCGAAGACGTATGTGAGCATGTCGCCGTCATCCATGTGGGAACTCGGGATGGGCCATTGAATCGGACCCGCCTTGAAACCCTCCGGCAATTCCCAGTTGATCCGGGGCGGGGCGCCCGAGTCGCCGGAGAACTCGTGATACACGTGCCAGCCTGGCAACATTTTCAACCGGACGCCGGCGGTAAAAGGTTTTCCGGGCGTGATAGCCGTCGTATCGGCGACCAGCGATGGGGTGGCCTGCTTGGGCTCTCCCAAATCAAACTGCGCCCAGGCCGGACCGAAGCCGGCGAGCCAGAAAAGGGCGAGCGCGCAAAGGCGCAGCAAACGGAGGGTGGCTGGAGGATGAGACATGGCTGGTCGGCGTATGACGGTGGAAAGGAGGGTTGGGTTCAAAGTAAACCCAACCGTCTCAACGATCTTGCGCCGCGTTTGATTGCGCGGATGCCTACTTTGCCGGTGCGGGCGTGGCCGGCGCAAAGGGCCACTCGTCGGTGCGGAAGGGAGTCGCTGGGAGGCCGGTGGCATTGATCAGATTGCACTCCGGATTATCCGCCCAGCCGTAGCGGACGGCCACGGGCGAGGGGACCTGCGGGCTGGAAACCACGACGTGATCGCCTTGAATTTCGGCGTCGGCCCACACGAATTTCTTGTCTTCGCCCGCGATGGCGAAGCCCTTGATCTTGCCGCCATCGGAAGCCTTCATGCCTTCGCCGTTGCGGAAGGTGAGGCGCGCCTTGCCTTCCTCGATCTGGAAGCCGCCGGGAAGCGGACCCGAATATTCCTGGTCGCGGTAATAGACCGTCGCCTCGGCCCACAGGGCGAGACGCAGGCCGACGTCCTGCTTGTTCTTCGGGTGAATGTCCTTTTCCTCGCCGATGTCGATGATCACGGCCATGCCCGTGTGCGGGACGTCGAGGGTTTCGAGCTGGGCTTCGCGGAGGCGCGCCCAATTGGAATCGGTGGGGAGATCGTGGCGCGCCATGTAGTTGGCGAGTTGCACATAGAGGAAGGGGAACTCTTCATTCTTAAAGGCCGCACGCCAGCTCTTGATCATCGCCGGGAAGAGCTTCTTGTAGAGGTCGGGTTGCCCGGCGTTGGACTCGCCCTGGTACCAGATGGCCCCGCGAATCCCGTAGTTCACGATCGGGGCGATCATGCCATTGTAGAGGCAGCTCGGGCTGCCCGTGGCATCGCCGCCGCGTGGAGCGCGGGGTTGCGGCGGATGTTGTTTGCCTTCGGGGGGAGGGGTTTTCGTGAGCTCTTTCCAGGCGGCGAGATCCTTGTCGTACTTCTCCTTGGCTTGCGGATAGTCGGCCACGGCTTTGGTCCAACTATCGAGGATGCCCTTGTAGGCGGGATCGGCGGAGAGGACGGGCTTGGGGGTCCACAATTCAGCGGCGGTGCCACCCCACGATGTATGGATGACGCCGATCGGCTGTTTGAGGGTCTGATACAGGCGACGGGCGAAGAAGTATCCGACCGCGGAGAAGCCGGGAACGGATTGAGGAGTGCACACTTCCCATTTGCCCACCGTATCTTCCACCGGTTCGGCCTGCGCGCTGCGCTGCACGGTGTACATCCGAATCATCGGGAAATTCGCGGCCGCGATCTCCGCGGCGGAATCTTTGGTGTTCTGAACGCGGAACTCCATGTTCGATTGTCCCGAGGCGACCCATACTTCACCAGCCACCACGTTCTTAATCGTGATGCTATTCTTGCCCGCGACGGTCATCTCCCCGGGCTCACCGGCCACGAGACCTTCGAGCTTTACCTTCCATTTGCCGCCATCGTCGGCCACGGCTTCGGCGGTTTTGCCGGCGAATTTCACCGTGACCTTTTCCCCGGCGTCCGCCGTGCCCCAGACGCCCGCGGGCGCGTCCTGCTGGAGGACCATGTTGTCGGAGATGATGGCAGGGAGCTTCACATCGGCGAAAGCCGGCGTGGCCAGGAAGGCGAGAAGGAGCGGGGTATAGCGGCGTGTTTTCATGGAGAGAAGGGGACTCAGCTTGGCAACGGGGTTCCGGTGAGGCGAGGCGAATTCTCGTCAGTTTCCGAGGAAATTCACGCCGTCGGCTTCGGCGCGCAGAATTGCCGGGAGAGCCGTTTTGTCGAGTTTCACCGCGAGCGTGTGCACGCCGGAAGCGAGATTGGGCGAAGGGTTCGGTTCGGAGGCGATGGCCAGCGGCTGGCCGTCGAGCCAGGCGGCGCTGATGCCCATGAGATTGAGCCGGACCTTCCCGGCGGTGGCGACCTGGAATTGTGCGGAGGTGTAGACGTAGCGGCCCCCGTCTCCGGCCTGCGGAAGGACTTCCGCGAGCGCGGCCTGGGAGAGGCGGCCATCGACGTTGGTGTAGACCGGCGGAACGAAATTGGTGAGGTCCTGCTTGAGCGCTTGCGATTGCTGGTTCTCGGGATACAGGCGCCAGACGCGCGCGACATTTCCTTTGCTCGCATCGTATGGTCCCGGTTTCCCCAATTCGCCGAGGAAGGCGTAGAGATTCAGCCGATCGCGGTCCGTGAGCGCGTCGACGAGTCCCGCGGGCATGATCGAACCGATGTCGGTCTTGCCGGCAATGTTCGCCTTGGGCACCGCGGTTTCCTGGCCGGTGACGTTGCGGAGGATGACTTCCTGCGCGGTTTCGCGCGCCTGGATGCCGGAAGTCTCCGTGCCGTCCTTGAGCTTGAGCGTGATGGCGTTGTAGCCCTCCTTCACCTTGGCATTGGGAGCGAGGATGCTTTCGATGATGTAATCGAGTGGCGCGCTGGCCCCGAGGGAGGTGAGGGCAGGACCGACAATGCCGCCCGCCCCGCCGATGGCGTGGCAGGTGGCGCAGGCACTCGCCGCTCGGCGGTAGATCAATTCGCCTTGCGCCGGATCGCCGTCCTTTTTGGCGCGTTCGGCGAGGCCCTTGTAGTCCGTCGTTGCCGTGGGGACATTGGTCAGGCCGGCGAGCGGGGTGAGTGCGGCGAGCAAGGTCTGCGTCTTGCGGCCGCCTTCGCGCGCGGCGCGCACGCCGGTGGTGAGCGTGATGGGCGGGAGAGTTTTTGACCATGTGCCCTGGCCGATCGCCTTGGCCAGGTAGTCCGAAGCGCCTTGCACCGCGAGCAGCCCGCGCCATGTGGACAAGCCCTCGACCTCACTCGGCACATCGTGCAGAACGCCGGGAATCGCCTCGGCGGCGGCGGAGAGCTTGATGGCGGCGAGCGCGGTCACGGCTGTGCGCCGGATGCCGAAATGCTGGGCGGGATCGCAGAGGCTGGCCAGCACGCGGGTCGCCTCGGGAGTGCCCAAGGCACGCAGGGCGTCGATGGCGGCGATGCGCAGTTCGGGCTTTGCGTCGGCCGTGGTGGCGACGGTGGGCAGGAAGTTCATCGCGTCCTTTGTTTTCCAATAGCCAGCGAGCTGTGTGAGGCCCGGGCGCAGCGCAGCGGGAGCATGCGTGGCGAGATCGGCGAGCGAGAGTTCACCGTCCGGCCGGACATTGCGCACGCGCGCCGCCTCGATCAGCGCCGCGATGCCGCGCAAGGCGTCCGCCTCGCTCAGCGAAGTGGCGCGGGTGGCGGTCATGTTGCGGCCCGGGCAGCAGTCGGCGCCGAAGGAGATGATGAGCGATTCGAAGATCGCCGCGAGTTCGGGAGGTCCGCCGGCGTGGCCGAGCAGTTCGAGCCACGGGCCCTTGTTCAGCGTGATTTTCCCATCGTTGAGCAACTGCGTCAGGACGGTGCCGGCGAGGCGAGGATCGATGGCCTTGAGCCCGTATTCGAGCTGCTGGTCGCGGCCTTCGATTTGCCAGCTTCCATTTGCGATGGCGCGTGTCCAGCGTGGCGCCAGCTCGTTGATCGACAACCACGCGGCGTAGTCGAGGAAGGGGTCTTCCCCGCTCTTCACGCCCGTATCGAGGATCAAGTCCATGGCCTGCACGCCGGGGCTCCGCGCGAGAATGCGGAGCGATTCGAGGCGGACCCGCGGGTTTGGGTCGTTGGCCAATTGGGGCAGTGAAAAGAGGTTTGGAGTCGGACGCTGTGAATCAGGTGTCGGTGTGGCGGGAGAGGGTGTGGCGCCCGGAGGGCGGCTGGAGGTAGTGCGCGAGCGCATCTCGTAAGTGAGGCGCGGGACCAGCGCCCGATTGCCAGGGGCCGCTGACGCCACCAGACTTGGGAAGCGGGCCCAGGAGTTGGTCGCGAAGGCCGACTCCAAAATGGACACTTCCCGGAGCCGGTCGTCGTTGCGATCCTGCTGGTACCACCGCTCCACCTCCTGCAGGGCGGCGTCCGGTTCCACGGTGCCCAACACGAGACGTCCTGTCGCTCGGGATGCGATGGTCTTGTCTTCGATCTCCTTGACGAGCCGTTTGCCGAGAATTGCCCGCGCTTGCTCCTTTTCCCACAGGTTGGGACTCAGGAGTTTGTCGAGGAGTTCGGGATTCTTCTTGGTGACCAGCGACTCCCACTTCGCGAGCGGGGCCTCCTTCCTCGTAATTCGCCAGATCCGGCCGTGCGTATGGTCGCGGCGCGGGTCACGGAAATCGACCTCCCCGTGGTTGATCACCGGATTCGACCAATCGGCGACGTAAAGTGCGCCATCGGGCCCGAGTTTCACGTCGATGGGCCGGAACGCCACGTCGCTCGTGCGCACGAGGTCCGGCATTTCCTGGGTCGTGTAGCCGGCCACCGGCTTCTCGCTCACGGAGAGATCGGTAATGCCGAACCGCACAATGCGATGCGCCCGGAAATCGCAGGTGATGGCGTTGCCCTGCCAATCCGCCGGGAAGTGCGGCGAGTAGATCAGCTCCAGGCCGGCAAATTTCGGATACGAGCCGGGGCTGATGCTTTGCATCGTGCGGCGCGAGCCTTCGAACGGGGCGAACGTCGATCCCGGAAAGCTCCAGGTGAGCCCGGTCGACCCTGCGCCGTCGGTCTGGAAACTCTCGCCCCACTTGTCGAACTGATGGCCCCACGTGTTCCAGAGTCCCTTGGAAAACACTTCGACCTTTTCCGTGCGCGGGTCCCAGGAAAGCACCCCGCCGGAATTCAATCGCACTACGCCCCATGGCGTCTCGATATGGCTGTGAATGTAAACGCTCTGGTTGAAGTAAAGCTTCCGGTCCGGCCCACGCTTGAGCGTGTGGATGATATGATGCGTGTCCTCGGTGCCAAAGCCCGAGAGGATGATCTTGCGTTTGTCCGCCTTCCCGCTGCCGGTCGAGTCTTCGAAGAAGAGGAGTTCGGTGGATTGGCCGACGTAGCAGCCGTAGTGGGCGCTCCCATCCGCTTGCGGCAGGTAGGCAGGCAGGACGGCGGTGGGGATGAGCAAGCCACCGGCGAAGACGGTGCTCTTGTCGGCCTTGCCGCCACCGTGGGTATCTTCGAGCACGATGACGGTATCGGTGGCCTCTCCGCCGGGGGTGATCTGCGGATAGAGCGCGCTGCTCGCGACCCAGAGCCGGCCCTGCGGATCCCAATTCATTTGGGTGGGCTTGTAGAGCAGGGGATTCTCCGCCCAGAGCTCGATCTGGAAGCCCTCGGCGAGCGTGAAGTCGGGCTTGGGAAGGTCCGGGACCGGCGTGGCGGGAGCCGCACCGGTGGGTGCGGAAGCTGGAGTGGGCGCGTTGCCGGCGAGCGTGGCGTCTTTCAGGTGGTCGATCGTGGCCTCGGCCTGGCTGATGAGGGGATCGAATTCCGGGATCTCCTTGGCATTTTGTCCCTGCTCGTGTTTGCGGAAGCCGAAGAGGTAGGTGGAATTTGCCGGGCGCCAGCGATGGAAGAAGAGCTCGTTCTTGCGGAGAATGAGCGGGCGGATGCTGTTCTCGAAAGCCGGAGAAATGAGATGGTTCCACCCGAGCAGAAGGCCGATGTTCTCCGCCCAGCGCGCATATCCTGACTCCGTCAAGTGAATGCCATTGTCGGTGAGGCTGGTATCCGGTTTGGCGGGAGCGGCGGCAGCGAAGGAATTCGCGAACCGTCCGCCGCGCTCCGCGGCCAGTTCCTCGATGGCCTTGGTGTAGTTCTCCAGCAGTTGATTGTGGCGCGCGGGATCGGGCAGCCCGGGCCGGGTGGAGCGCAGATCCTCGTGCCGGATCGGTGAAAGCAAAACGAACCGTGGGGCCGCTCCCGAGACTTCCTTGATCGCGTCCATGAGTTGCCCCATCTCCGCCTTGAACCGTTCCGCCGACATCGGCTCGGCGCCGTAGCGCGCCGGGTCGGGATTCATCGTGGGGTCGTTGCGGCGGTCGGTCAGTTCCTGCAAGCTCGCGGCCATGCCATAGCCGAGAAAAACGACGGTCGGCTTGACCAACTCGATCTGCTCCTTGAGCCGGTCGAAACCCTTGGCGGCGGGGTCGAAGCTGGCCCGCGACCAGCCGAGCGGCGTATCGGCGGAGAAACCGAGGTTGCGTACCGTGAAGTGCCGGTCGGCGAATTGCTCCTGCATCCGCGTCTCCAGGTAGCCATAGGTGCCTTCGCGCTCGAGGAGGGTATCGCCGAGGAGAAGAACGCGATCGCCGTTCTTGATTTCAAACGGGTCGGCGGCACGGGCGGTGAGGGTCAGGAGGACGGTGAAGCAGAAGGCGAGGAGGCGGGAGGACATTGCGAGTGAGGGGCGAACTGAATTGGAAATGTCGAGAGTGTGCGATGTTGAGGCGGACTGCCATGCCATTTTCGGGGCGGAGACGACCATACCCTTCGATCACCTTATAGAGGAACTTCTTTGCGGGTATCGGGCCCTTTTTCAAAAAAGTAAATGAGCCCGAGCCCGGCAATGAAGCCGCCAATGTGCGCCGCGTAGGCCACCCCGCCATGTTGCCCATGGGCCTGCACCGCCAGGGCCTGATAGAAGATTTGCAAGCCGATCCAGATGAGCAGGAAAACCCAGGCGGGGATCTCCATGAGCCGGGTGAACACGCCAAATGGCATGAGCGTCAGGATGCGGGCCTGGGGGTGATGCAGCAGATACGCGCCCAGCACCCCGCTGATGGCCCCGCTCGCACCTACGAGCGGTATCCTGGAATCGGGGGAAAAATAGGTGTAGGCGAGGGTCGCGGCGGCGCCGCACAGAAGATAGAACGAGAGGAAGCGAAAGTGCCCGCAATCGTCTTCCACGTTGCTTCCGAAAATCCACAGGAACCACATGTTGCCGAGGATGTGCATCCAGCCCGCATGCATGAACATGGAGGTGATGAGGTGAGTCGAACCGCCGGATTGATGCGTGGTCAGTTCCAGCGGGACGAACCCAGCGGCACTGACCGATTTATCCAGTCCTATCTGGAGCTGCCAGAAAATGAAAACCGCGGCATTGATCGCGATGATCAGGATCGTGACGAATGGGAATGTGGCGCGCGGCTGGTCGTCGCGGAGGGGGATCATTGAGGGGAGTCAACTCTTGTAGATGTCATGCGAACCGACATCGAGTGACCAGATTTCGTCGCCTTTGATCAAGAACACAACTCGCAGATCGCCTTCGACACATACCGCGTAAATGGTTTGCCGGTGGTGCGCGGAAAGTCGGTGAATCTTGTGCGTTCGAAGTCGAGGATCGAAGGGATCTGTTTTGAAGATCTGCCAGGTCGCGCGTACAGAGGCCTTTTGGTCGGGAAGGAGTTCGTAGAAATTGCGCCAGAAATCCTGGGTTGCCTTGAATTTGTAGGACATGTTTGTGCTCCTGCTAACCGTGCTTTGTCAGAGTCAACAACATTTTGTGTCCCGAGCGCCTTGTTGACGCGATTTAGGATCGAGTGAAGAAATTTAAACTCTTGCACGGCTCGCCACAGTTCCGAGTGACCCGTCGGAATGACTTCACGGCGGCCGCAGTTGATCGGTTCAAAGTTTAGGCGGATCCTCGTTGAGCGCGGTTTCCATGTCTACGCCGTGTCCAGCAAGCGCATCGGCGATACTGCGGCGAAAGGTGGCGGGAATTTCGTCGTCGCGTAAACGCAGAAAGTGGTTCAGGACCTCCTCGCGTTCAACGGGAGGAAGTGCTTCTATCTCGGCGATGATTTGAGCGGTGCTCATGGAATGAATGAAATGCCTCGATGGATGCCGCGCAAGCCCTCACACGTCGCAAATGCGCACGCCTTCGGCAAGGGAAGCCACCTTGTCCTCGATCGTGGGGATGTACTCCTGCCCGACGAATCCCTTGTAGCCGATATCGATGAGCGCCTGCATGAGCGGCGGGTAGTTCAGCTCCTGCGTCCCGTTGATCTCATTGCGTCCCGGCACGCCGGCGGTGTGCACATGAGCGATGTAATCCTTGTGCTGCCGGATACGCGCGATCACGTCGCCGTGCATGATCTGCACGTGGTAGAGGTCGAACAGCACCTTGCAGCGCTCTGAGCCGATGGCCTTGCAGATGTCCACCGTGCGCTCCATGGAGTCGCAGAAGTAGTCGGGGTGGCCCTTCATCTGGATGTCCACGCGGGAGTTGAGCATCTCGATGCAGAGCGTGACTTTCTTTTCCTCGGCGAAGGGCAGAATTTCCTTCAACCCCGCGACCATGTTCTTGTGGCCCTCCTCATCGGTGAGTCCGCGCCGGAACCCGGAGAAGGTGATGACGCGCTCGACACCCGCCGCCGCGCATTGCTCGATGCGTTCGCGGAGTTTCGCCTGACATTCCGCCCACTCCTCCTTATGCGCGAAGCCCTTGGCGAATCCATGGGAGCCCGCAATCGCCACCGTCATCCCAAGTTCCTTGATCAACGGCCAATGTTTTGGATCGATCAGCTCGATCGAACGCAACCCGAGCGCGGCGCCATGATGCACGAGTTCTTCCGGCGGCATCGGGTTGAAGCACCACGGGACGACCGATTGATTGATGCGCCCATTCTTGACCCGGAAGAGTCCGGTCGCCGCGGAGATCGGAGCGATGAGCGGCTTATCCGAATCTTTGAGATCGGCCGCGGCCGCCGGACGGGCGCGGGCGGCGAGACCGAGTGTGGCGGCAGCGGCCGTCTTGAGAGCCTTGCGGCGGGTCAGGGAGGACATGAGGGTAGCTTTCGGGCAGTTCGAGCAAGAGGCAAGTAATCAGTATTCAGTCGTCAGGGATCAGTATTTGCGTGAGGCCACGAAAATCTGATTACTGTCCACTGATTACTGATTACTCTCCTCCCATGCTCCCCCGCGCACTCCTCCTCCTGTTCCTCCTCGTGGCCACCGCCGGCGCCGCCGGAAAGCCGAATATCGTCCTCATCCTCGCCGACGATCTGGGGATCAACGATCTCTCGTGTTACGGGCGCAAGGATCAGCAGACGCCGAATTTGGACCGCCTGGCGGGCGAGGGGGTACGCTTCACGAGCAGCTATTGCGCGCAGGCCATCTGCTCTGCTTCACGGGCGGCGCTCATGACCGGCAAGTGCCCGGCCCGTCTGCACCTGACGAATTTTCTGCCGGGGCGGCCCGACGCGCCTTCCCAACGGCTCAAGCAACCGGTCATTGAGGGTCAACTCCCGCTCGAGGAGGTGACCATCGCCGCGCGTCTCCATGATGCGGGCTACGCCACGGGCCATATCGGGAAGTGGCATCTCGGCGGGCCGGGCTTTGGCCCGAAGGAACGCGGGTTCGATTCCACCTACGCTGGTCAGGCCAATACCAAGCCGAGCGCCACGGAGGGGAGCAAAGGGGAGTACGATCTCACGGCCCACGCCGAGCGATGGCTGGATGAGCACAAGGACGGCCCGTTCTTCCTCTACCTCGCGCACAATTCGCCGCACATCCCGTTCGCCGCGCTGCCCGAGGACACCGCGCGCCATGCAGGGGCCTTCAATCCAGTTTACGCCTCCGTCATCGAACACCTCGATCGCTGCGTGGGCCGGGTCATGGCGAAGATCGACGCCCTCGGCCTGAGAGACCGGACGATCTTCATCTTTGCCAGCGACAATGGAGGTCTGCATGTCCTCGAGTTTCCCGGCACCCCCGCGACGCACAACACGCCGTTTCGCACCGGCAAGGGCTACTGCTACGAGGGCGGTCTGCGCGTGCCGCTCATCATCCGTTGGCCGGGCATGGTGAAACCCGCCTGGGTCAGCGACACGCCGGTGGTGCTCACCGATCTCGTGCCCACGCTGCTCGAGGCGGCGGGGATTGATCTCGTGAAGCAAGTGGGTCCGCTCGATGGGGTGAGCCTCACGAAATTTCTCGCGGGCGGTGAGTTCGCGCCGCGGCCGCTTTATTGGCATTTCCCGAACTACACCAACCAAGGCGGGCGCCCGGCGGGCGCCCTGCGTGACGGAGACTGGAAATTGATCGAGCAGTACGAAGACGGAAAGGACGAGCTCTACAATCTCGCCCAGGACATCGGTGAGAAGAACGACCTCGCGGACAAGGAATCCGCGCGCGTGGCCGAGATGAAAGCGAAGCTCGCGGCATGGCGGCTGAGTGTCGGCGCGCAGGAAACGAAGCCGAATCCCAACTACAATGACGCGCTCCATCGCGCGCTCTATGTCGATCGGGATCCGTCGAAGCTGACGGCCGGCCCCAGCGCCGAGGAGGTGGAAACGGAGTGGAAGGGTTGGCGGGCTGGCATTGATGCGGCGGTGAAAGGAGTGAAACAGGAAGTGACGCCGCCAAAGGGAGACATCCGCCTGCTCGCGAAGGATGCGCAGGTCCACGGCACGAAGATGCACTACGAGGAGCAGCCGCAGAAAAACACGCTTGGGTTTTGGACGCAGCCGGAGGATTGGGCGAGCTGGGATTTCGAGGTCGCGAAGCCGGGCAAATATGAAGTGGAAGTGACCCAGGGGTGCTCCGGCGGCGGTTCGGAGGTTGCGATCGAGGTCGCCGGGCAGACGATCAAGTTCCTGGTGGAAGGGACCGGGCACTTTCAAAATTTCATCCAGCGCACGGTCGGCGTGGCCGAACTGCCTGTCGGCAAGCAGACGCTCGCCGTGAAGCCGCAAGACAAGAAGGGTGGGGCGGTGATGGATCTGCGCCGGGTGGTACTTCGGCCTGTGCCGTGAGCCTGATGTCTCGCTTGCACTGGAAGCCGACGGCCCGCAGGTTCTGCGGCTGTGAGTGATACCTCCGAATCCATCCTGAAAATGTCTCCCGCCACCCGGTCTTCGCTGATCATCGGGGGGCTGTTTTTCACCTTCATCGCCCTCGCTTCATCGGGCGTGGCCTGGAAGGCGCGCGAGATTCGCCGGGAGCGTGACGAGACGCGGGCGTTGAACAACCAGTCGAAGAGCGGTGCCATGGTCTGGATTCCCGAAGGCAAGATGACCATGGGCGCGGTGGACGGCGCCCCGGATGAACAGCCCATGCGGGACGTGAGGGTGACGGGCTTCTACATGGACGCCACGGAAGTGACGAACGAAAAGTTCGCGGCGTTCGTCGCGGAGACGCATTACGTTACGCAGGCGGAGAGATCGCCCATCCCTGCCGGGACTTCGGCGGGCTGGGTCTTCATCATCTCGCCCAATGGTTCCAAATGGCAGCAAGTCCCGGGGGCAAACTGGCGTCACCCCGATGGGCCGGATTCCGACATCAACGGCAAGGACCATGAACCGGTGGTGCAGGTGACTTGGGAAGACGCCAACGCTTTCGCTCACTGGGCGGGGAAGCGTCTTCCGACTGAAGCCGAGTGGGAATACGCGGCCCGGGGCGGAGCGATGCACATGCCTTACGTGTGGGGACGCGAGTTCACGCCGGGCGGCCATTGGATGGCCAACTTTTGGCAGGGGCCGATCTTCTCCACGGTCCCGCCGGCGGACGGCTTCGCCGGACGCGCGCCCGTGGGGAGCTATCGGCCCAACGATTTCGGCCTGTCGGATATGGCCGGCAATGTCTGGGAATGGACGGCTGATTGGTATCGCGCCGATTACTACGTGAAAGGCCCGCACAAAGATCCGCCCGGCCCGGACGAGAGTCAAAGCCTTGATCCTACGGACCCGGGCATACACAAACGCGTGGCCCGCGGCGGATCGTTTCTCAGCAGCGAAAGCAACGGGGCGGGTTATCGCCCCAGCGCCCGGCGGAAGGAAGCGCCTGGCTTTGCTTCTTCGGACCTCGGATTCCGGTGCGCGCGCAGTGTGAAGTGACGATCTGCGCCGATGCTGGGACCCTTTTATGCAATCACGGCAAATCTGCGGCCGTGATCGATCGGCTGACGCCAGCCAGCTTGCGTCTCAGCCAGGTTGCGGTATCCCCGTATCCGTCATTCTGAGGAACGAAGAAACCTCTGATCTCCTCCGGCATCTAAAATCGCGCTGGTGAAAAAAGGCAGAGATCTGAGGTTCTTCGCTTCGCTCAAGAATGACGACGAAGGGACGCGCTCACCGAGGTGAGCCCCGCCCCAAGGTGCGACGCATGTCCTCCTTTGCCTGCCTACGGTTCAGTCGGAACCGCTCTAACTACGTGGCTTCGATTTGGGCAGAAATGGCTGGATGCTGCCCGCTTTCGCAATCTCGCGGCCAAATTCCGTGCTCATAAATTCCGCATCGGGAATGATGCACACGCGTCCCAAATCGAGCCGGTCTGCATCGTAGCAGGTGCCGATTGTGGGGTCGGAATGGTGCCGCTGGCTCGTATGCCAGGTGCAGGCGTGAATGAGTTTGTCGAAAGCGGCATCCTCCACTTCGAAATACTTGCCGCGCATTTTCGTGGCGAACTTCGCGCCCCGTTCACCATGCTCCAGGTCGCTGCCTTCACTCTCGCGCCTCGAATCGTGGAAGACGGCGAAGAGTTGCACCACGGAAACGTCGGCGCCGGTGCGGGTCGCCAGCAGCAGTCCATTGCGTTCCACGCGGCGCCAGTGCGCCGGCCCGTGCAAGGATTCATACCCGAGTAGAAATTGGTCGGAGACGACTTTCCAGAGTCTGGGCCAATCGATCGCGCTCACACTTTCACTCCCAAACCGATCTGTTCCCGCAGATATTTGATGGAGCGTTCCAACTCGCCCTTTTGGTATTCCTGATCGGCGTTCTTTGAATCGACGCCTTCGGGCGCCTTGAAATTGGGGATGGCGTGGCCGCGTCTGGCCAGTGCCTCGAAATGGGCGAGCGCCTCCGGTTTCCGGTCGTAGTATTTCCAGAACGCTTCGGTCTTGTAGGGGAAGTTGCGGGAAAAGCCGGAAATCGTTTCGATATGAATCGGCACCGAGGGGCAAAGTTCCGCCCAACGGGCGGTATACTTCTTCCAGTCGATCAAGCCCTCGCCGGCCGCGGTCCATGCGACGGTCGCGCCATCTGGCGATTCCCAGATCATGTCATCGCGCAGGCTGGAGCTGATCGTGTAGGGACCGAGCCGTTCGAGGACATCCAGCGGGTCCTCCAGCGTCCAGGCGGCGTTGCCGGAGTCGATGTTCACGCCTACGTAATCCTTGCCGGCGGTTTCAATGAGATCGACGAGTTCCCACGAGTGCATATCGCCTGCATGATTCTCGACGGCGATCTTCACGCCCGCATCCTTCGCGATCTTCTCGCAGGACTTGAGTACTTTCACCGTGTCGGCGATGCGCGCTCGGATCCCGCCTTCGGTCTTGCGATCGTCGGCGCCGCCGAGGATCACGCGAAAGACCGGCGAACCGAGAGTCTTCGACACCCGGATGCCCGTGGTGAGATGTTCCTCGGCGGTGCCCCAGTTCTTTTTGAAGCGGACGGAGGTGGGACAGATGCTCCACGAGCCAGCGTGAATTCCGACCTGGAGGGATTCTGCTTTCGCCTTGATGTCCCGCAAGTAGGCGTCCTCCAGTGATTCGTAGGCGTCGAGATCGGAAATGAGGATGGAGTCGAGCTTGAGGGAGGCTGCGTAGTCGAGAAGTTGAGGAGCTTTCCAGCCCATGGCCCGGACGGCGAAATTGTCCATGCCGAGCTTGATCCTTGGCGTGGCAGCGACGGCGCGATTGGCCAAGGGGCCGACCGCGACGGCTGCGGCAAGAGTCTTAAGAAAGTGGCGGCGTGGTGTGGGGGAGGCAGGCATGGCGATTGGCGAAAGCGACTATTTGCCTACGGCGATGGGGGCCTGGCAAATTTGAATTCGGAGAAGGCCTCCGGCTGCAAGCCGATGCCGCGCTGGATTAGTTCCGGGTTGGTGGTGAAGAAAGAGTCAAAATCGAGTTTGAGGGTTGGCTCCATCATGCGGTCGGGTCCGAACCCGGATTTATCGGCAGGATGCCCGGCCACCCCGGGATCGCCGGCAAAGGCCGGGTCGGCGAAGACCGGATCGTGGATGTGGTCGCCGAGTTGACCGATGGGTTTGGATCCGTTGAGGGCGCGTTCTTCCGGCGGAAAGCACCGGAGAAAATAAGCATTGTTGTATTGGTGAAATGCGTCGACGGCGCCGTCGCAGCACAACAAGCCGATATTCAGTTTTGCCTTCTTCTCCAGCATATCGGTGAAGATGCAGTGGCTCATCGTGGAGGGCTGATCCTTCTCATTGCGCAGGACAAAGCTGTTGATCATGGGCAGGGCAAAGACCGTGTGCTCGATGACGAGATTTGGGCAGCGCCAGAAGTACATCCCGCCGAACTTGTAGGTATTCACGCAGTTTTGGACCGTGAGGTCTCTGACGTAGTAGGCGGCGATGGGGATCGCCGAGTATCCGCCGCGCCCCTCGGAGAAGCATCGGGAGATCGTGATATCCTGGCCCTCGTAGAGCTGGAATTCACCGCCGTTGAGAAGGCTCCAGCGGTCATTGGGAAAGAGATTGAAATTGGCAAAGTAGAAGCCGTCGAAACGCAGATGGCTTTTGCCCCCGGCAATGAAGGCATTGGGCAGCGAGGCGTTATTGCCGTCGATATTCACCCGCTCGCCGGGAATGTTGCGGAAGGTGATTGGGCTTCCTTGTTCGCCGGTGGCGAGGAGGCGGACTCGCTCGGGATAGGTGCCAGCGGCCACCATCACGGTATCGCCCACGTTCACTCGCTCCGCGGCGTGACGGATCGTTTTCCAGGCGGTCTGCCGTTCCGTTCCCGTACGAGTGTTATCGCCATCAGGCGCGACGTAGTAGGTGGCCGGGGTGGGGTTCCGCTCCAGCGTGATGAAGGAGATGGGTCCGGCCTCGACGGGGAGCGTTTCTACTTTTTCGCTGTGCGGCAGATCTTTCGGGACCTCGATCTTGTTGATGCGAAAGTAATACGTGTGGCCTGGTTTCAGTCCGGTCAGGCTGTAGGAGCCGAAGCAATTGACATTGAATGCCGCCGATTGCGCGCAAGCCGGTGTCTCGCCCCAAGCGAGATGACACGTGGCGGGCATCGAGGTCATCCATTCCAGGTTGGCCGTGGTCGCGCTCACGGAATGGACGGCGGGATACGCGACGAGACTCAGCGCGCGGCTCGGCAGCGTATCCTCGTAGGGTCCAATGGGTTTGCCCAACGGTCCGGCTGCGGCAAATTGCGTCGAGTTCCTCGGGCGGACCTCCAGATCGCCCCACGAAAAGGTCGGGGTCAATTCCTTCGATTGCTGTTCCTGAACCTTTTGCACATCGGCCCAATTCCATGTCTTTCCGCGAACCTCCCAGGCGGTGGCTCCACGGTGGTAGCTGTTGTAGTTTGAATACCGGATGTCCCCGGCATTCGCGAGTTGTAGCGCGACCCCATCGCGATTGTCGAAGAGGTTTCCGCGGAGATCGGCGTCGGAGCAATCGTGCAGGGACACCGCCGCTTTTCGGGTGGCCGGGAAGACACCGTGTGAGATCACGAGGCCGCGGACGCCAATGGCTTCCAGGTTCGCTTTGTCCACGAAGGGACCCGAAACGCAGAAGCGACAACGGTCGAAAGCGATACCGCTGCTCTTTTCCACCCGCACCTCGCCTTGAAAATGAATGCGCTCGAAAATGATGTGATTGCTATCCGAGATACGGACTTGGCCGTCCAGAATGCTGATTTCAGTCCCGCGAATGCAGATCGGTTTCTCTGCCGTGCCTGAGGCATTCAGCACGGAAGAGTTTGGGAAGACGCCAGATCCGACGTAGAGCGTGGCTCCCGGCCGAAGTGCCATCACAGCCCGGTCGAACGTTTTCCAGGCGTGCGCCCTCGACAGCCCATCGGCCTGATCGTCTCCATTCCCTTGCAGATAGAAGATGTTGGGCTCGTAGCGAAATGGTCCCCGGTCCTGGCCATCGGCGCCCGTTCCGCGAAAGCGCGACGTGCTTTGCAGGCGATAGTCGTAGCGATCGGGATCGGCAAACTCGCTGCCTGGATCGATCCCGGTTTCGTTCTCCAGCACGATGCTGTTTTCCGCATCCTTGGCATGCGATTTTCCGCTCAGGCCCCGCGTGACGTTGGTCGCGCTCCAGAGGCCGGGTCCGACGCAGTTTTCGATGCTGTGAAAATACTCGTACCCCGTCTTGACCTTGAAGTCGGCGGTTTCGTTGCCCCACGCGAGATTGCGCACCAGCAGGCTGCGGTTTTCGGGGTCGTTCCCGCCATCGTTTCCGCCGGGAGGCGCCCCGCCCGTTCCATAGATATTGATGCCGTACATCCCGTTGCGATAGGCGGTCGATTCCCGAATGACATCGCGGCGCGCGTTGAAGATCGTCAAGCCTCCCATGTCACCGTTGGCGAAGGCGGAGGTATTGCCCCACGCGGTGCAGCGCTCGATGATATTGTCGCCGCTGCCGATGGCGGCCGAATTCAACCCGATACCCCAGGCGTTCAGGTAAGCCTGGCAATTGCGAATGATGCAGCTCTTCGCGCTGACGAGGAAGATGCCCCAGATTCCGCCGACCGTGCCCTCGCGATAGTGCGGCAGACGCAGGGCGTTGAAGCCCGTGACCGCAAGCCCGTCGATCACCACCCGTTTCGGATCCACGAGATAGACGCCGTGCGTTGGGTTGATGGAAACGCTGTAGTGATGCATCTGCGCAGGCCTCAAATCCGAACTCGCGATGTAGAGCTTCCCGGCGGCGGCATCGTGGAAGAACGTGCCGGGGACATACGCCAACTCCGCGGCGTTCGGCATGCGCTTCAAAATGGTTAGCGTATCGATCTCGTTGACGACGGGGATTTCGCCAGCGAAAACAAAATCGGCCACCGAGACGAATTGCTGGTTCGGCACCGGCTGAAAAACGGGCGCGAGCACATCGCCACGCAGCAAGACCGTGCCGGGGATCTCCGCCCGGATGGTGGTCTCGTGCTCGGCGTCCCCGAGCCCGGTCCGCTTGATCGACTCCGCATATTCCCCGGGACCGATGGTCAGCGAATCCCCGGCCTGGAGCGCATCCACGCCTTTCTGAATGGTGCCCCACGCCGCAGTGCGGGTGGTGCCAGTTTGAGTGTCGTTGCCTTGTTTGGTGACGTAGTAATCCGTCGCGAAGGTTGCGGAGTGGATGGCCGCGAAGGCGGCTGCGAGAGCGCTTCTGACGATGAGACCTTTGGCGGCGGCCATGGATCGAATATGCGGGGTGGGGGAGAATTCCTCGTCGAACGGCGACTCGGATGGAATTCAGGTTGCCGTGCACGGGGCCGGCATCGCAAGACGCTAATGCGACTCGTCCGGTTGGTCGAGGTTGCCTTCCTGAAGGTCTTCGTAACTCGCAAAATGGTCCGGCCGCAGCGGCTCACTCACGCGGTATTCTTCGCCCAGCCACTTGCCGAGATCGACCATCTTGCAGCGGGCGGAGCAAAATGGTCCAAGGGGATCGGCAAAATAGTCGTTCTCTTTTCCGCAGACAGGGCAGGCGAGGCGGGTGGATTTTGGCATTATGGACTGTAGCGACTCTGCGGCATTTTTCACCAACCGAAGCAAGTTTCCCAACCACTTCCCACTTGGCACTCCTTTCCGCATGGCGCAGCCTCAGCGCGCATGTCCCTCCCTACCGATATCCGTGTCCGCGGCACGGCCCTCTACTTCCTGCCCGTCCAGACCCGGATGCCGCTGAAATTTGGCGCGCAAGTGGTCGATCGCGCCTGCTTCGCGCGGGCTTGCGTGCGGGTGGAGGATGGGCAGGGCCGAAGCGCGGTGGGGTGGGGGGAGACTCCCTTGAGCGTGGCCTGGGTGTGGCCGTCGAAACTTTCCTGGGACGAGCGCGAGAGGCGGATGCAGGAGTTCTGCGGCACCCTGGCGCGTGAACTTCCCATCTTTGATGCGAGCGGGCATCCGATGGAACTGGGCGATGCCTTCCAGCGCCACCGCCTGCATGCCTTGCTCGAGGCGCACAATGCGGCCCACGCCGAACCCATGCCGCATCTCGCCGCGCTGGTTTGCCATTCGCTCTTTGATCTGGCGGTCTTCGATGCCTTTGGCGGGCTCCATGGGCGGCCCGTTTTTGAAACGCTGGGCGATGAATTTCTCGGCAGCGATCTCGCGCATTTTCTGGACGGCGAGCGCCGCTTTGCCGGAAGGCGTCCCGCGGAGTTCTTGCGGCCTCGTGCGGACCGGCTTCCCGTCTGGCATCTCATCGGCGGGCTCGACCCGATCGAACCCGAGGATCTCACGGGGAAGGAACCGCAGGACGGTTATCCGGTGCTGCTTCGGGATTGGATTCGCACAGACGGGCTCCGTTGCCTGAAGATCAAATTGCGCGGAACGGATGCGCCGTGGGACTACGCGCGATTGGTGCAGGTGGGCCGCATCTCCATCGAGGAAGGTGTGACCTGGCTCACCGCGGATTTCAACTGTACGGTCACCGATCCCTCCTATGTCACCGAGATCCTGGATCGATTGCTCATCGAGGAGCCGCGCATCTATGGCATGCTGCTCTATATCGAGCAGCCGTTCCCCTATGATCTGGAGGCCAATCGGATCGATGTGCGCAGCGTTTCCGCGCGCAAGCCGCTCTTTCTCGATGAAAGCGCGCATGACTGGCGCTTTGTCCGGCTGGGGCGTGAGCTCGGGTGGACGGGTGTCGCGTTGAAGACGTGCAAGACCTTGACCGGCGCCCTGCTCAGCCTTTGCTGGGCGAAAGAGCACGGGATGACGTTGATGGTGCAGGATTTGACGAATGGAATGTTTGCGATGATGCCCCACGTGCTGCTGGCCGCGCACGCAGGGACGATCATGGGCGTGGAATGCAATGGGATGCAGTTCTATCCGGAGGCCTCTTTGGCGGAGGCAAAGGTGCATCCAGGGCTTTTCCGGCGAAGGGATGGGGTGCTGGATTTGAGCACACTGCGTGGACCGGGCTTTGGATATCGCGGAGCGGAGATCGGACGCGAATTGCCCACGCCGGTCGTCGAGGCCGGGGCGTGAAGGCGTCGAACATGATGTGGCGTGGAAGCGCGGAGGTCCGGGTAGCGCGGGCCTCCGGCCTGCTGGTTTCGACATTCTGTCGAAACGAACTTTGCTCGTTTCGCGGTGGATCTTCATTTCACGATCAAGAAGGTAAAATTCGTTTCCACAGGATGTGGAAACCAGCAGGCCAGAGGCCCGCGCTACCCGGAGTGTCTGTGCGCGAACGCGTGCGACTGCGGACCTTGGAACAGGGAAAGGCGCAACGATGAAAATCTCCGTCTGCGAGACCGAACTCTTCATCCGAAACCTCACGCTGCGCGTGCCGTTTCGCTACGGCATCACGACGATGACCCGGGTGCCCCATCTCGTGGTTCGCGCACGCGTGGCATTCGACGGCAGCGTGCAGCAGGGATTCGCGGCGGACAACTTGCCACCGAAGTGGTTTACAAAAAATCCCGACTCCGAATTCGGCGACGAGCTTGCGGACATGCTCGAAGTGACACAATCAGCAGCAGGCCTCGCCCAAGGTCTGCCGCCCTCCGCAACCGTCTTTTCATGGTGGCGGCAAGTTTCCCAAGCCCAGCAGGCCTGGGCGGCAACCCGCGAGTTTCCGCCGCTCTTGTCGGGCTTTGGAGTTTCACTTATCGAGCGGGCGGTGATTGACGCATTCTGCCGAGTTACCGGACAGACGTTTGCGCATGCCGCACGGACGAATGCCTTTGGTGTCCATCTGAACGAGATCCACCCGGAACTCGGCTCGCTGGCGCCGTCGGAGTTGCTCCCGGCACCAGCCGCGCGTTCGATTATCGTGCGGCACACGGTGGGCCTCGCGGACGCGCTTGGCTCAGGGGACGACGCGGAAGGGGTGGTTGATGGCCTGCCGCATACGCTCGAGGAGTTTATCCGGGAACAAGGGCTGACCCATTTCAAGATCAAGCTCGGCGGAGATATCGGGCAGGACCGGGCGCGGCTGCGACGAATCTCCGAGGTGATCGAGCGTCACAGCTCGAGTTGCGCCTTCACGCTCGACGGCAACGAAAACTTTCGCGCGGTTGAACCCTTCCGCGCGTTGTGGGAAGGACTCCGGGAGGACCGCGAGCTCGGGCGGTTCCTGGGCGGTCTGATTTTTGTCGAGCAGCCTTTCCATCGCGATGTCGCTTTGAGCGCGGAAACCACCGCGGACCTGCTCGCCTGGCCGGAGCGCCCGCCGATGATCATCGATGAATCCGACTCGAGCACCGATTCGCTGCGGCTGGCACTGGCCGGTGGATACGCGGGAACAAGTCACAAGAATTGCAAAGGGACCTTCAAGGGGCTCGCCAACGCCTGCCTGATCGAGCACCGGCGCCGCTCCAATCCCGGCCAGTCGCTGCACATCAGCTCCGAGGACTTGACGAATCTGGGTCCAATCGCCTTGACGCAGGACCTGGCGGTGGTCGCGACGCTCGGGATCCGGCATGCCGAGCGCAATGGCCATCATTACTTCGCGGGCTTGAGCCAGTTCCCCGATTCGATCCAGCGCGAGACGCTGCGGCATCATGGCGACCTCTTCGCCCGACATTCCGGGGGTTACCCGGTGGTCCGAATCGCCGGCGGAATCTTGAACATCGGCAGTGTCGTCGACGCGCCTTTCGGTGTTGGGTTCGAACCGGATCTGGCGGAATTCACGCCGGTGGAAGACTGGAAGTTCGATTCGCTATAGCCGCGGCCCGGGTTGAAATTTCGCCCGGATGCCGCTACAGATACCGCCGACATGCAGCACGCCCATCTTTCTGCCGAGGCGCAATTTGATTCCGCGTTGCAAACGCTGCGCGAGAACCATCATCGCGTCACCGAGCCGCGCAAGGCCATGTTGCGCATCCTGACGCAGGAGCATGGGCCATTTACCGCGGAGGAAGTGCATCGGCGGCTGGAGAAGGGGAGCTGCGATTTGGTGACGGTCTACCGCAGCCTCACGGCGATGGAGGAGATCAACGTGGTGCGGCGCTGCGATTTCGGCGACGGCTCGTATCGCTATGAGATCAACATGGGCGAGCACCACCATCACCACATCATCTGCCGGATGTGTCATGGGGTGAAGACCCTCGACCTTTGCGTGGCGGATGGTCTCGAGCGGATCGCGCGGCAGATGGGTTACACGAAGGTGACTCACATGCTGGAAATTTTCGGCGTCTGTCCCCAGTGCCAGGCGGCGCAACCGATATGAAAAGCGATATGCAGAAATTCGAACCCACCGAAAACGGAATGACAAGACTGGTGTCCCGGCGTGCACTGCTGCGGACGTTGAGCCTCTCGGCGGCATCCCTGCTGGCCGCGCGGCCCCGCACTCTGTTCGCCTTGGAATTGTCGACCTCCCAAATGCATGCCGCGGCCCAGTACTCAGCCGCGCATAGCGGGGTCGCGATGCTGGTCATGAAGGGAGGAAAGATCATTTTCGAAGACTATCCGAACGGCCATTCGGCGTTCGACCTGCACAAAATCTACAGCGGCACGAAGGGATTCTGGATCCTCGCGGCGTTGAAAGCGGAGGAGGAGGGCCGGATCGATCTGGACGAACGCGTGGCGGCGACCATTCCGGAGTGGCGGGCCGATCCGGGCAAATCGCGGGTCACCGTCCGGCAACTGCTCAGTTTTTGCAGCGGCCTTGATGCGGCGAATCAATTGCACGGCGATGGCTTTGAAAATCGCGACGCGATCGCGGTGCGCACTTCTCTCGTCGCCCAGCCGGGCTCCGCTTTCATCTACGGGCCGGCGCCGCTCCAGGTCTTTCATGAGATCCTCAAGCGCAAGCTGGCCGAGCATGGCGAGACGCCGACGAAGTATCTCGAAAAGAAGGTGCTCGCACCGATGGGTCTCGGCCCTCAGCGGTATCTGGAGGATCGGGAAGGCAATCCGTTGCTCGCCACCGGGTTCATGATGACGGCGCGACGCTGGGCAAAAATGGGGGAGCTCATCCTCGATGGCGGGAAGCCGGTGGTGTCCTCGAGTTCGCTCGCCCAGGCCTTCCGCGGCTCATCGGCGAATTGCGCGTTTGGCATGGGATTTTGGAACAACCGCGCGGCGGGCGATTCTTCGTGTCGCGAGTTCGATATCGAAGACATGCTCGAGCCCAAGTGGTACCGGCAAAACTGGCAGCACGCCTGCATCTGCCGTGACGCCCCTTCGGACATGGTGGCCTCGGTGGGCTCCGGCTACCAGCGGCTCTTCGTTTTCCCGTCCCAGCAACTCGTTGTGGTGCGTCTGGGCCAGTTTGGGCGCTGCAATGACGGGGAGTTCCTGCGGCTTCTGCTCGGGAAGGCGTGAAGAACGGTGGCCGGCCGGCCAGCAATCGGTAATTGGGACAATGATTCGTCCGGAGAATCCGATAGTTGGCTCGTCAGAAGCCGTCCTTGGCAAATTACGCAACCTGTGCGCTGCGATCACCCGTCTGGTGGTTGGCTAAACCTAGAGCGTATCGCAATCTTCGGCAGAGCATTTTGGAATATGCCGAAGGCATTGAATAAACCAGCCGAGGGTTGCGGAGCTTGCGAGGCTACCCTGGGAATACGGCCCAATATGCGTCCAACCCCGAAGTGGGTTGAAGAAGGCCTCGATGGGAGAACGACCTCCCGGACATCGCAGATTTCTTCAACTCCTTCAGAGTTGTCGGCATTTTGTTTCGAGGGTAGCTCGTGCCTCGCAACCTGCTCGCCCGCCCACCGAACACTCCTATTCCCCTCCGCCACCTCGCTGGGCTGACTTATTGAACGCCTTCGGCGTAACCACTCGCGCTCGCGCCTGGAGCATCACACTTTCTAGCTGGAACCGGCGAATCGCGAAGGTTAGAACGCGTCAACCCCAGCAAAGTGCCGCCTATTTCGGCGTGGCCTCGATGAGCAAGCCCTTGTCCACCTGCCACGCATA
>Ga0070658_10000830_pt1 | contig 26442 bp, 24 predicted proteins | sample KBSC13metaG_FD_64664 | JGI IMG/M metagenome (GOLD analysis project Ga0070658, IMG submission 64664) | Corn rhizosphere microbial communities from Kellogg Biological Station, Michigan, USA - KBS C1-3 metaG | ecosystem: Host-associated > Plants > Roots > Rhizosphere > Soil ... | reverse complement strand
TGCCGCCGGGGTGATCATACTTTTCTGTCAACTTGCCACCCGCAAGGTGACTCTCATCCCATCCGGCTTCCAGAACTTCGCCGAATGGTTGATCGAATCCCTCTATGATTTCTTGGGCGGTCTTCTCGGCGCGCACCTTGTGAAGCGCGTCTTCTGGTTCCTGGGATCCATCTTTTTCTTCATCCTGGTCAGCAACTGGCTGGGTCTGATCCCTGGTGTGGGCACGGTCGGTATGGAGGATTCCCACGGGCATCTTGTTCCATTCCTGCGCGGTGGTAATGCCGACCTCAACATGACTTCGGCCATGGCATTCACCTTTGCGGTTTTGTGGTTCTACTGGGCTCTCACTGAAAATGGTGTTCGTGGCTTCTTCTCCCACATCTTCGCTCCGAAGGGCGATTTCAAAGGAATCATGGTGCTCCCGATGGTCCTTATCTTCTTCATTGTGGGCTTGCTGGAGGTGGTTTCCATTGCGGTTCGCCCTGTTGCCCTCAGTTTTCGTCTTTACGGTAACGTGTATGGCGGTGAGCAAACCCTTGAGGCTTTGATGGCCCTTATTCCAAAAAGCCTGCAGCTTTATCTTTCCTGGCTGCCTTCCCTGCCATTCTACTTCATGGAGCTTCTGGTAGGCGCCGTGCAGGCACTCGTCTTCACGCTGCTCTGCGCGATCTTCATCAAGCTGATCTGTGATCACGGCGACGAGCATCACGACGAAGCTCACCATTGAAACACTTTCAGCAGTCCGACCATGGCAAAGCCTGTGGGGGCTGCAGAACAAAACAACACAACCAAACACATCATCATGATCCTGTCTCACGTTGCTCTCGCAGCTGTTGGCGCTGCCATCGGTATCGGTCTCATCGGCTTCAAGGCCACTGAAGCTACTGGCCGTAACCCAGGTGCTGCTACGCCGATCCTTGTTCTCTCCATCATTCTTGCAGCTCTTGTCGAAGGTATCTTCATCCTTTCGGCTTTCGCTGTTCGCTAATTCTTCAGCAGCACGCGTCCTCCGGGGCGCGTGCTCCTACTGTCTCCTTTCTCGCGTTTGATTTCCGAACAATCTCGATCCATCAAGTAAATGACCTCTTTTTCGATTTTAGCCGCCGCCGCCGCGCACGGTGAAACTCCGAACCTCCTTGAGCAGTTCGGCTGGCACCCGACGTTCTTCGCCGCCCAAGTGGTCAATTTCTTCATCGTGATCTTCGTTCTGAAGAAATTCGCATTCGGCCCGATTCAGGCCATGCTTGAGCAACGCCGCGCCCGCATCATCGCTGGTGAAGAAAACCTCGTTCTCATCCAGAAGCAACTGGCTGAGTCCGAAGCCACCACCGCCGCCGCCATCGCCAAGGCAAATGAAGAGGCCACCCGCCTCATCACCGAGGCCAAGGAAGGCGCCGCTTCCTTCACTGAGCAGAAGTCTCAGGAAGCCATCGCCCAAGCCCAGCAGATCCTGGCAAAGGCTCAAGCCGCCGCAAAAGCAGAGCGCGCTGCAATCGCTGCAGAACTCAAGCGCGAATTCGGTCGCCTCGTGGCCTCCACCACTTCACAAGTCACGGGCAAGGTGCTCACCACCGACGACCAGAAGCGCATCAATGAAGACGCGCTCGCCAAGGTCGAAGGCTAATCCCCGTCCCTTCCACTCTCTTCCGAAGACATGAAGATTTCCAAAGTCGCCGCAAACACGGGCCGTCGTCTGTTCGGCCTTTGCCAGACCGATGGCAAGCTGGATGAAACCAAGCTGGGCACCGTGATTTCCAAACTCGTTGAGTCGAAGCCACGCGACTACCGCTCCATCCTCATCGCTCTTCAACGTCTTACCCGTCTTGAGCTTGAGCGTCGTCAGGTCACCGTCGAAAGCGCGGTGGATCTGGATGCCGCCACCCGTGAGCGTGTGGCCGGTGGCCTCACCGCCCAATACGGTTCCGATCTCGTCTTCAGCTACAAAGTCACTCCGTCGCTTCTCGGCGGACTCCGCATCCGCGTCGGAAACGATGTTTTCGACGGCTCTGTCCAAGGCCGCATCGACCGCCTTGCCACCGCATTTTAATTCCGCCTTCAAGCACTCCGAACCTCTGATCCCTCACCTCCTTCTTTTATGAGCAGCATCCTCCAGGAACTCGAACAACAGATCGCCAACGTCTCGGCATCCGTCGAAAAAACCAATGTCGGCACCGTCCGCCAAGTCGGTGACGGCGTGGCCAAGGTGGAAGGCCTTTCCGATGTTTCGCTCAACGAAATGATCGATTTCTCCAATGGCGTGACGGGCATCGCCCTGAACCTTGAGGAGAGCGAAGTCGGCGTTGTGCTTCTTGGCAACTACGGTGCCGTGAAGGAAGGCGATGAGTGCCGCGCCACTGGCAAGCTGCTCTCCGTTCCTGTCGGTGAGGCTGTTCTCGGCCGCGTGGTGAACGCTCTCGGCGCACCTATCGATGGCAAAGGCGATATCGAAGCCGCTGCTTTCTACCCAATGGAGAAGATCGCACCTGGCATCATCAAGCGGAAGTCCGTTTCCGTGCCAGTGCAGACCGGCATCATGTCCATCGATGCGATGATCCCGGTTGGCCGTGGCCAGCGTGAGCTCATCATCGGTGACCGTGCCACCGGCAAGACGACCATCGCTGTCGATACCATCATTTCCCAAGCTCAGCAGAACAAGGCTGCGGAGCAAGGCAAGCTGCAGAACCACAAGCCTCTCTACTGCATCTACGTAGCGATCGGCCAAAAGCTCTCCAACGTTGCCCGGACCCACAAGATCCTCGAAGACGCAGGTGCGATGGAATACACCACCATCGTTTCCGCCTCCGCCTCGGACGCTGCAGCCATGCAGTTCCTCGCTCCTTATGCAGGCTGCGCCATCGCAGAATACCTCATGGACAAGGGCCAGGATGTTCTCATCGTATTCGATGACCTTTCCAAGCACGCCGTGGCCTACCGCCAGGTATCCCTGATCCTTCGCCGCCCATCCGGCCGTGAAGCGTATCCAGGTGACGTGTTCTACCTCCACTCCCGGTTGCTCGAGCGTTCCGCCCGTCTTTCCGAGGCTGCAGGTGGTGGCTCCCTCACCGCCCTGCCGATCATCGAGACCCAGGCTGGCGACGTTTCCGCCTACATTCCTACCAACGTGATTTCCATCACCGACGGTCAGATCTACCTGGAAACCGATCTTTTCTACCAAGGTATCCGTCCTGCGATCTCCGTGGGTCTCTCGGTATCCCGCGTGGGCTCCGCCTGCCAAACGAAGACCATCAAGTCTGTGGCCGGCACGACCAAGCTCGACCTCGCCCAGTATCGCGAGCTTCAAGCCTTCGCCCAATTCGGCTCCGACCTCGATGCTTCCACCAAGAAGAAGCTGGATCGTGGTGCCCGTATCGTGGAGCTCTTCAAGCAAAACCAATACAGCCCGCTCGCCATGGAGTTGGAGTCCGTTTACCTCTTCGCGATGCAGAACGGCTACTTCGACGACGTGGCTGTTTCCGATGTGAAGCGCTTCCAAGCCGACCTCGGTGAATACTTCAACACCCGCAAGGGCGACGTGCTGGACAAGATCCGCAACGAAAAGCCGGACCTCAAGAAGGACGCAACCGCCGTTGCTGCCGTCAAGCAAGCCATCGAAGACTTCAAGAAGTCCTGGAAGTAATTTCCCGCCTTCTCTCTTCAGATCGACCCGACCCCGCTTTTTTCCGACCCCTTAGCTTTTAATTCCATATGGCAAACCTTCGCGACATCCGCCGACGCATCAAGTCGGTCAAAAACACCGCGCAAATTACCCGCGCGATGCAGCTTGTCGCTGCCGCCAAAATGAAAAAGGCGCAGGATCAGGCGCTGGCGGGGCGTGACTACTCGAAGAAGCTCAATGGCGTCCTTCAGGACATCAGTGAAAGCTTTGGTGAGGATGCTTCCCACCCATTGCTGGAAAAGCGTGAGGGCGGCCGTGAATTGGTGCTCGTCATCTCCACGGACAAGGGCCTCTGCGGTCCGATCAATACGAACCTCGCCCGTGCCATGCGCGGCAAGACCTCTGCAGATGCAGACTACGTGACCGTAGGCCGCAAGCTGCGCGTGATGATCGAAAAGCTGGGTGGCAATATCCTTGCTGACTTCTCCGTGAAGGACCCGGTTCCATTTGCGGATGCCCGTGCCATCGCCAGCCTGCTCTCCAAGGAATTCCTGGCTGGCCACTATGACAAGGTGTCCATCGCCTACACCCGCTTCGTCAATACCCTGAGCCAGGTGCCGGAAGTGATTCAACTGCTTCCTGTCCTGCCGCCGACCAACAATCAGGAAGACGCGGATGTAAATGAATACCTCTTCGAGCCTTCCCCTGCGGATGTGCTGGCTTCCATTCTGCCGCTCTACATTAACTTCCAGGTCTTCCAGACTTTGGTGGAAGCCCGTGCGGCAGAACACTCCGCCCGGATGGTGGCCATGAAGTCCGCCACGGACAACGCGAAGAAATTCATCAAGGAGCTCACGCTCGAATACAACAAGCTGCGCCAAGGTGCCATCACCGCCGAGCTTCTCGAAATCACCACCGCCATGAAGGCAATGGAATAACTTCAAGTTCGCTGGTCGCTGGTTTTAAGAATTCCTCAACGGATCAAAAACGGCGCTGGCACCTTTCAACAAGACTGAACACTTCAAAACCGAATACCTGCAACTTCTCCCAATGAGCAACCAAGGAACCATCGTCCAGATCATCGGCGCCGTTATCGACGCCGACTTCTCCAAGGCAACCAAGCTGCCTGAAATTTACAACGCGTTGGAGATCCAATACGTCCTCAATGGCGTGGATACCAAGCTTGTGCTCGAAGTTCAGCAGCACCTCGGTGATGGCTGGGTGCGCGCAGTGGCCATGTCCACCACGGATGGTCTCAAGCGCGGCATGACCATCGTCGATGCCGGCAAGCCAATCTCCGTGCCAGTGGGCAAGCAAGTCCTCGGCCGTATCTTCAACGTGACGGGTGATCTCGTGGACGAAAACGTTCCACTTGCAGACGCTTCCTTCCGCTCCCCGATCCATCGTCCAGCTCCTACGCTGACCGAGCAATCCGCCAATACGGAAGTGCTTCCTACCGGTATCAAGGTGATCGACCTGATCTGCCCACTGCTCAAGGGTGGTAAGGGCGGCATGTTCGGTGGTGCCGGTGTGGGCAAGACCGTGGTGATCATGGAGCTCATCAACAACATCGCAAAGGCACACGGCGGTTTCTCCGTCTTCGCCGGTGTGGGTGAGCGGACCCGTGAAGGTAACGACCTCTATTGGGAAATGATCGAGTCCGGCGTTATCGCCACCGAGCGTGATGAAAAAGGTCATCCAAAGCTTGGCGCAGATGGCAACCCGGTCCTGACCGAAGGTTCCAAGGTGGCCCTTTGCTACGGCCAGATGAACGAGCCTCCAGGTGCCCGTCTCCGCGTGGCTCTCTCCGCCCTTACCATGGCCGAGCACTTCCGTGACGAAGCCAATCAGGACGTTCTCCTCTTCGTGGACAACATCTTCCGCTTCTCCCAAGCTGGTTCCGAAGTGTCCGCCCTTCTGGGCCGCACTCCTTCCGCCGTGGGTTACCAGCCGACTCTCTCCGAGGAAATGGCCGGTCTTCAGGAGCGGATCACCTCCACCAACAAAGGCTCCATCACTTCCATCCAGGCCGTTTACGTTCCTGCGGACGACTTGACCGACCCGGCTCCTGCCAACACCTTCGCTCACCTTGACGCGACCGTGGTGCTTGAGCGCTCCCTCGCTGAGCAGGCTCTGTTCCCAGCGGTGGACCCACTCGCCTCCACTTCCAAGGCTCTGGCTCCAGAGATCCTCGGTGAAGAACACTACCGTGTGGCCCGTGGCGTGCAGCAAGTGCTCCAACGCTACAAGGACCTCCAGGACATCATCGCCATCCTTGGTATGGACGAACTGTCCGACGATGACAAGATGACCGTGTTCCGCGCCCGTAAGATCCAGCGTTTCCTCACCCAGCCATTCCACGTGGCGGAAGTGTTCACGAACGTTCCTGGTGTGCTCGTCTCCATCGAAGACACCGTGAAGGGCTTCGCGGAAATCCTCGACGGCAAGCACGACGATGTGCCGGAAGGCAACTTCTACATGAAGGGTGGCATCGATTCCGTGCCACGCGACTAATCCTCAAGAAGTTCCAGGTTTTCAGCGTTCGGTCTTCAGGAAAGACTTCCTGATCCGGACCTGAAAACTTGAAACTGAAAACTGAAAACTCCCTATGGCTTTGCTCCTCGATATCGTCACTCCTGAGAAAAAGATTTTCTCAGGCTCCGTGGACAATGTTTACCTGCCGGGCATTGACGGTGAAGTGGGCATCCTTCCCAGCCATGCTGGTCTGGTGACCGCTCTGGCTGCTGGTGAGCTCCGCTATCAGCGTGGTAGTGAGACGGTTTCCCTCGCCATCGGTTCCGGCTTTGCAGAAGTCGGCACAGACAAGGTCGTGATCCTTACGGACATGGCCCTTGGCGAATCCGAAATCGATGAAGTCACCACTGAGGCCGCCATCAAGCGCGCTCACGAAAAGCTGGCCACCATCGATCACAGCCTGGACGCCGAAGAGGTCGCTTACCTTCAAGGCATCATTGCCAAGTCCGCCGCTGCCCTTCATCTGAAGCGCAAGCGTTTGGTCTGAGCTACGGCAAACAATTGAAAATTCTGAAAGCCCGCTTGGTTCGCCCGGCGGGCTTTTTTTGTGATTTCTTTCTCACGTAGCGGAGCGGCTACGCCGTTCCGGTTGGGTGGATGTGCAAACTATGGAGGGTTCGATAGGGAAATGTATCTCATGGGATTCGTGCCATTTACCCAGCCGTCATGTCGAAGCCATGAATCTACCCGTTTTGCAGGCGGTTTTTTGGTGACTGCTTCTCATGTAGCGGAGCGGCTATGCCGTTCCGGTGGGGTGGATGTCCAACCTATGAAAGGATTGATAGGGAAACGTATCTTGTGGGATTGGTGCCATTCCCCCAGCTGTCATGGCGAAGCCATGACGCTACTTGAAGATAGAGGACGGGCAGCTTGTTGTGTGGTAGAAACTGTGGCAGTCTGGCCTAGCCATGCTTTGCGCAGTATTCGATACGAAGCCTTATGACAGGGAGTTCCTCACCGCAGCCGTGCAGGGTGGTGAGGTGGAGTTCCGTTTCCTGGAATCCCGGCTGGATGTGGAGACGGCAGCACTGGCGGAAGGGGTAAAGGCGGTTTGTATTTTCGTCAACGATCAGGTGGATCGTGCCGTGCTGGAGAAGTTGCAGAAGTTGGGAATCCGCCACATCGCCCTGAGATGCGCAGGATTCAATCAGGTGGATCTATCTGCTGCCAAAGAGCTGGGCATCCAGGTCACACGGGTGCCGAGCTATTCTCCCCATGCGGTGGCAGAGCACGCGGTGGCACTTTTTCTAACATTAAACCGCAAGATTCATCGTGCCAACAACCGGGTGCGGGAGCAGAATTTCTCGCTCAATGGGTTGGTTGGGTTCGATGTTTTCGGTAAAACAGTTGGCATCGTGGGAACGGGAAAGATCGGGCAGATTACGGCACAGATTTTCCGTGGGTTTGGCTGTGAGGTTTTAGCCTGCGATGTCTATCCGCAGACGGAGTGGGCAAAGGAAAATCGAGTGGAGTACACTACCCTGGAAAATATTTTGGAGCGCTGTGACGTCATTTCCCTACATCTGCCGCTGTGCCCGGAGACGTTTCACCTGTTGGATGGGGCCGCATTGGAGCGGACGAAGAAAGGTGTGTTCCTGATCAATACGAGCAGGGGTAAGCTGATAGAAACCAAAGCGCTCATCCATCATCTCAAGACCGGCCGCATCGGCGGGGTGGCGCTGGACGTGTATGAGGTGGAGGAGGGGATTTTCTTTGAGGATCACTCGGGGACGATTTTACAGGATGATGACCTATCGCGCCTGCTGACATTTCCCAATGTCCTGATCACTTCCCATCAGGGGTTTCTAACGAAGGAAGCATTGAGTGAAATAGCCCGTGTAACGTTGGAGAATATCCGATTGATCGGGGAGGGTGAATTGCCGATCGAGGGAACGCTTTTGTAGTTTCCCCAAGAGGGCAGTAAAACCTAGTGAGGTAGATAAGGTGAAGGGTCGGCAGACTTTGGTGAATTCACTGCTCGCCACCACCGGACGCCTCGGAGAGGCATCTCTCCCGTTTTTGGATAGGCTCTGACTTGATCGAATAGTGGGTAGCTGCTAGTTGTGATCTGTAATGAACTCCATCCAAAGTCTGGCTGCTCTGATCAGTGGATCCGGTTTATTGATTGCACTGCTGGCCATTCCGCTGATCCTGCGGCGCGTGCCGCCGAACATGCTATACGGAGTGCGGACGAAGGCAGCGTTTGCATCGGATGCGGACTGGTATCGCATCAATGCTCAGGGAGGGCGCTATTTGGTGGTGTCCGGTCTGTTGATCGTGGCCACAGGGGTGTCGGGATTTTTCCTACCTGCTTCCGTCTATGAATCTTATTCCTGGTGGGCAAGCGGGGTATCGGTAGCTGTGATCGTGATTCCCAGCATCCGGCTTTGTCTGTTGAAGCCTGCAAATCCCGACAAGAGAGAAGATTCCACTCCTTGAGATAGGATGGGCATGGAGGTCGGGAAACCGCTGCCACGAGGATGATCGCCCCCGCCCGTCCTTATGGTTTTCCTTCGGCGGTCACATCGTCGAAGAAAACCTCACCTTCACCATCCAGGACGATGAAGTGGAATTCGATTTTCTTGCTGCTACCGATCTGGGAGTAGGTCCAGTTCACTTCGTGCCATTTCCCGTCTGCCACCAGATCCTTTTTAAAGTAGATGAAGCCACCGTCAGGATTTTCTCCCCGTAGTTCAAGGCCCCGGCCTTTGTAGTCCTTGCTGCGATAGCGGAATGTAAGCTTCACGTCCTTGATGTCCCGCGTGGGAACTTCCTGACTGAAGCTGACGCTGCCGCGTGGGCTGGCGGTGATCTGGAGCAGGCGGTTTTCCTGGCCGCCCTCGGTTTCCTTGACCATGCGCTTGGAGCCCCTCCACCCACCTGCGGTATCCATGGTGCTGTTATTAAACAGATTTTCAGCAGAGAGCGGGAGAGTGAGTAACAGGAGGGAAACTGCGATTTTTTTCACGTTCTCTGTCATCTCTGAATCGTGAAAAAATGGCAAGCCGGGAAACTGATAGCTATCAAGATTCGCTAGAGGCTCAGGCCGAAGAAATCCAGCATGACCTGCCGGGTGACATCGCGCTTGAAGGAAGGAAGCCAATCGAGGTCGAACTCCTCCGGGTGAATCCAGCGGTAGGCGCGGAATTCACGCTGCTTCTGGTTCACATTCACCTCGGGGGCGTGCTCATCCATGATGCAGAGGTAGTAAGTCTGCTCCTGGCCATGGTAGCCGTGTTTCTTGAGCTTTTTAAGGCGGACTTCTTCCGGGTAGAGGTAGCGGTAGCCGCCTTTTTGATCGACCACCGTGTAATATTGGCGGGCGATGCCGATTTCCTCCACCACTTCACGGGCGAGGGCGTTTTCAAATGATTCCCCCACATCCACGCCTCCCTGTGGAAACTGCCACGCCCCGGGGACGGTCCACCTCTCACAGATCAAAAGGGAACCCCGGGAATTGACCATGAGTGCAGCCACATTTGGGCGGTAGCGGACCATGCGGGATTTTATGGCGACTCATGTCAGGAGTGACAATTATTTACTTTGTGACATCTGTTTCGTTGCGCTGGTAAATCCCGGAATTCCACGCTAGATGTGGCGTATATGAAAACCCGTTTTCTTTTGTGTGGGCTGGCACTAATGACTTCCGTTTCTTCCATTTCCGCCCAACCGGCGATGGGAACTCCGCCACCAGAAGAGAATCTGCGTTTTTGGGACGTGAGTCTGCCGGGTGGTGAATATCAAGTGGCTCTCTCACGGATTACCTCGGTGAGCCGCCATAAGTATCTGTTGGATGGGGCATTAATCGTGGATGAGGTGACGATCGATACCGAGGGCCAGGCATTGGCGCGCTTTTATTTCATCCAGCCAGCGTCCAGTGATGCCTCCTCCACCGCCGCCGGAAAAGTAATGGATAAGGCAACGGAGCGTGCGCAGGAACTGATGGATACAGCGGCGAACCGTACGGGCAGCGAACTGCAGGACATGGTGGTGAAGAAATATCCGGAAACCACGCACGCCCGCACCATCGAATACCGCATCCTTTCGGAAGCTCAACTGACCACCCTTTTCGAGAGCGCAAAGAAGGCGTGGGAAACAGGCAACGGGAAGAAACTGACGATCAAGTAATCAAGAGGGGATTGGGAATGGGGTGTGGGCAAGGATTGTCACCCATAACCTCATGCCTTGTGACACCTTGATTCTCTCAACCCAGTGACTCGATCCGGAAGACCACCGGGGTGCTGTTAATGCAGTCTAGTGTCTCGATTTCCGTGAGCGCCTGCTGGAGTTTGCCAAATGGGCAGGTGTGCAGAAGGAAGACCATGTCCACAAAGGCGGCGTCCGGATTGGATGGATTGACCGGGGAGTGGGTGCCGGAGATGCCGATGCGGTGATCTGCGAGCACGCGGGCGATTTCCGCAACCACGCCGGGTCGGTCCGTTACATCGAAGCGGACGTAGTAGGCGGTGGAGGTATCCGCTACTGGCAGAATGGCACCGCTTTCCCGGTAGGGGAGGAAGCCGCGATGGCCTGCTGCCTGGCGGAGGGAGCGGGCGGCTTCCACCAGATCCGCCACCACCGAGGAGGCAGTGGGGTCCTGCCCGGCACCACGGCCGTAAAAGAGAGATTCGCCAGCAGCATCGCCATGCACAGCCACGGCATTGAAAACGCCATGCACGGAGGCGAGGATGTGGGACTTCGCGATGAAGGATGGCTGGACACGCAGTTCTACAGAGGAGTCTGCATGCTCGCGGATCACGGCCAGGAGCTTCACCACGTAGCCGAGATTTTTCGCAAAGCTGATATCGGTGGGGCGCACCTGCTCGATGCCGGAAACATGGATGTCCTTCGGATCGATGGGGAAACCGTAGGCCAGGGTGGCAAGGAGGATGGCTTTATGGGCAGCATCCCAGCCGTTTACATCCAGTGCGGGATCTGCTTCCGCGTAGCCGAGAGCCTGGGCTTCTGCCAGAGCATCGTCGAAGGTCAGCCCCGCGTCGGTCATGCGACCGAGGATGTAGTTCGAGGTGCCATTGATGATACCGGAAAAGGAGTGGATGCGGTTTCCGATAAAAGAATCCTGCACGGTGCGAATGATCGGGATGCCACCGGCCACAGCGGCCTCGAAGTGAATGGGCGTGCCCATTTCCTTGGAAATCGCGAAAAGTTCCACGCCCCGTTCAGCGAGAAGCGCCTTGTTTCCAGTGACGACAGGCTTTCTGGCGCGCAGAGCGGCGGCCACGATGTCGAAGGCTACGGTGGTGCCGCCGATGAGTTCCACGACGATGTCCACGCCGGGATCTTCCACCAATTCCTTCCAATCCGTCGTGAACTGGTCGTTCGGGGTATCGCCATTGGTGGCACGTGCCTTGGTGAGATCCCTTACCAGAATTTTGGCAATGTGCAGGCTCACGTCACCCCCGGTCCGGCCGGTGATGAGTTCGCCATTCCGCTGAAGGGTATTCCACACGCCGGAACCAACGGTTCCGAAGCCAGCCAGGCCAATGCCAAGAGATGAGCAGGAGTTCACGCGGCAGATTGTGAGCGGGTGCAGCAGTTCCTCCAAGCCGGAAGAGATGATGAATAGGAAAAACCCAACTTTAAATACTTGGTGAGATCGGGAGGGTGATATTTCAGGCAAAATGCCAATGTTTGAGTGATCGATCCGAGTGTCAGGAGTTCTTTTGCTTAAAAACAGCAAACTTTAAGGGTCTTCTAGTTGGTGATTGCCTGTTTTCATGGGAATTTACCAATTTTCGGTTTGCAAAATAGGCTGTTTGGGAGCATGTCGTCCTTCTCAACCGGTATTTCCTATGGGCAAAGAACAACTCGACGGCGCACAGGCGCTTATCAAAACCCTCGATGACTTGGGCATCGAGTACATCTTCGGCTACTCCGGTGGAGCGGCCATCCCGATTTTTGACGCGCTGGAAACGGTCAAAACGAAGATGAAGTTCATTCTCGTCCGTCACGAGCAAGGTGCCGTGCACATGGCTGATGGCTATGCACGCGCCACGGGCAAGCCTGCCGCTGTTCTGGTGACCTCCGGCCCGGGTGCCGGTAATACCGTGACGGGTCTGATGACCGCCATGATGGACTCCGTGCCGATGATTCTCATCTCCGGCCAGACGGTGACGTGGATGCTGGGCAAAGACGCCTTCCAGGAGGCAGACATTTTCGGCATCACCATTCCGGTGGTGAAGCACAACTACCTGGTAAAGGACACCAATTCCCTGCCACGGATCACCCGCGAGGCATATCACATTGCCACCACGGGCCGTCCGGGGCCGGTGCTCATCGATGTGCCGAAGGATATTTCCCAAGGGAAATTCAGCGGAGATCTCAATGCCACCTTTGATCTGCCAGGCTATCATCCGGAAGTCGCCTTCAACATTGAGGCTACTGCCGTGAATGAAGCGGCCGCTCTCATCGCCAAGGCGAAGCGCCCGGTGATTCTCGCCGGCCAAGGCGCGATGATCGCTCGTGCGGACAAGGAACTGCGCTATCTGGCGGAAACGCTGAATGCCCCGGTGACCACCACGCTGCTGGGCAAGGGTGTTTTCCCGGAAACACATCCGCTGGCCCTCGGCATGTTGGGCATGCACGGCACCGCCTACGCGAACAAGGCGATGATCGAGTGCGACCTGCTGATCAACATCGGCTCCCGTTTCGATGACCGCATCATCGGGCAGCCATCGAAGTTCTGCCAGGACGCGAAGATCATCCACATCGACATCGACCCAGCGGAAGCAGGTAAGATGATCAAGCCGGATCTGATGATCGTGGGCGATGCGAAGGCGGCGCTTACCCTCATCAATGAAAAGATCTCTCCGCTGGAGACCTCCGAGTGGACCGCCAAGCTGGATGGCTACAAAAAGAAATTCCCTCTCAGCTACAAGAAGCAGGGTGGCCTGCGCATGCAGCAGGTGATCGAGTCCCTTTACGAACTAACGGAGGGCAAGGCCATCGTTTCCACCGATGTGGGCCAGCACCAGATGTGGGCCGCCCAGTTCTACAAGAATCACGAATCCTTCCACTGGCTCTCTTCCGGTGGTGCAGGCACCATGGGCTTCGGCTTCCCGGCGGCCATCGGCGCGCAGCTGGCGCATCCGGAGAAAATCGTAATCTCCATTTCCGGAGACGGCGGCTTCCAGATGACCTTGTTCGAGCTCGCCACCGCGATGATCCACAAGCTTCCGGTGAAGATCGTGGTGCTGAACAATCACTACCTGGGCATGGTCCGCCAGTGGCAGGAGCTTTTCTATGAGGACCGCACCTCCGGCGTGGATCTGGTAGGTAATCCGGATTTCTGCAAGCTGGCCGCCGCCTACGGCATTCCATCCGTTCACATCAAGCGTCCTGCCGATGTCACGCGCATGCTGAAAAAGGCGCTGGCCTACAATGAAGGCCCCATTCTCATCCATGCGGAGTGCGTGAAGACGGACAACGTTTTCCCGATGATCCCCGCCGGTGCAGCCCTGGAAGACATGATCACCGAGGCACCGAAGTATAAAATGGCCAAGCCAGTCGGTTCCACGTGATCCCTATAGTGCCGAGTGATCAGTGAGCAGTGATCAGGAAGAAATTCCCGTTTACGGCTCTTCCCACTGATCACTGATCACAGCTCACTTTCAACTTCTTAGAAAAATGTCCCAAACCATCGTCACTACTGACACTCCTGTGACTGCCGCTCCACGTGGCGCCACCCACACGCTTTCCATTCTGGTGAACAACCAGCCGGGCGTGCTCATGCGCATCTGCCAGGTGTTTTCACGCCGCGCGTTCAATATCGATTCGCTCGTCGTTTCCGAAGGGCGGAACGCGAATTTTTCCCGCATGACCATCGGTGTTTCCGGGGACCCGGAAGGGCTGGACCAGATCATCATGCAGATGAACAAGCTCATCGATGTGATCCATTGCTCGGAGCACGATAGTGAGGCCTCCGTGGTGAAGGAGCTGATCATGGTGAAAATCCTGGCCGATGATTCCCAGCGCACGCAGGCCCTGCAGATTATCGAGCACTTCGGTGGCAAGACGGTAGACCTCACACCGCATTCCCTGATCGCCCTGGTCTCGGGGAATTCCTCGAAGATCGATGCCGCTATTACGATGTTTTCCCAGTTCGAGATCATCGAGACGGTGCGCACCGGTAAGGTGGTGATGGCCCGAGGCGATCAGCCTACGTAATGCACCCGTGGCAGCGGTTTTCCAACCGCCATGCCTTGCGTTTGATAGATTTGGGCGTGGCGGTTGGAAATTACCGCCACGATCCAAAGGCTTGTCACATCTGCTGAAACGGTGTGATGATTGGCAGGTGAATGCATTCCGCAGTCTGGTGCTGGTGTTTTTTTTCGGATGGATGGGCCTTGCCAGCGGTCAGGATATGCCGGGGTGGCTGAAGGATGAGAACATCCCGCCAGCCCCACCGGAGCGGGTAACGGATGATTCCCGCTTTCTTGCGTCGAATTCCGGAGCGCTGGAGCGGATGCGTGCCGCCGTGCAGCAGCTGGAGAGGGAGCACGGATTCAAGATTTTCGTAGTGATTCATTCTGTGCTGATGGACTCCAATTCCCAAGTGCTGGCGGACCTCCTGCAGGAGGCATGGGTGCCGGACGGGAATGGCCTGGTGGTGGTCTATGAGTCAGACAGCAAGTCTCTGGGCATCGGCTGTGGCTATAAGGGGGATCTGGCCACTTCCCATGGGAGCGTCCCATCCCACGAGATAATGGGCATCCTTCAAAAAGCGATGCGCGGCGCAAACCATCCCATGAAGCCAGATCTCTACGTCGAAGAGCTGACGTTGAAGCTGGCAGAAGAATTCCAGCATTACTTTCACCGGGCGGATTCACCATTGCCGCAAGGCCGCACCCCTCGGCTGGTGGCGCTGTCACTGGGAGTGGGCGCTGTGGTGGTGCTGATCGGGCTGGGATTGGGGCTGCTGGTCCGGCGGCCTGGCGGCTCACTCATCTATCACTTCCAAGAAATGGATATACCGCAGCGGCTGGGCGCACCTTACGGCGGCGGGAAGGTCATGGTTCACCGGTTTGGGCGGAAGGCGTAGCGCGCGGAGCGGCGGGCTTGCGTTTGATCACCGGCAGGTGATGCGGCATGATGGCGGAGAAAAGGTGAACCACCGGGTAGCTGAGCAGTGCCAGCAGGATACCACTGGCTATGAAGCCGATGGTAAAACTGCACAGTCCCACCTGACCCACGCCCGGTAGAATAGTTTCTGCCTTCAGGAAAAGCTGTGGCACCGGCAGACCCACGGTATTGATCAGCCATGTTCCCAGCTTGATTTGAGCATAAAAAATCGGCGCATTCGTGAAGATATTACTCACAAAACACGCTGCTACGGCAGAGGGGATATTTCCCCGCACACGCATGGAAATGATCGCCGCACACAGCGCCTGCGGGATGAAAGGGATCATCGCGAAAAAAAGTCCCACCGCCAGACCATTGGCCACCGTATCCCGGCAGGGCATCCACAGACCGCGCGCGAAAAGAGGGCGCGTGAGCGCTTGCCACCACTTGCGATGGCGGAGGCGGCGGTGCCGGAGCGTGCGGAACGTCCTGCGAACGAGCCTGAGATAGCGCTTTTTCATGCGGTGGGAGAGAGTGGATGGAACAGCGCGGGAAACCTCAGCGCTGAGTTACATAGAAGCAACCGTAAATCCCTTGTCGGATAGGAATGAATTCTGCATTTTCCGTCACATCATGATGGAAGCGTGGCAGGCGTTGGTATTGGGCATTATTGAGGGAATCACAGAGTATCTGCCTATCAGTTCTACTGGGCATCTCATTGTTGCTCAGCGGTTGATGGGTATCGGCTTCGGCAGTCCGGAATCGAAGGCGGCGGCAGATGCCTTCGCCGTCTGCATTCAGGGCGGGGCCATCCTCGCCGTGCTGGGGCTGTATTCAAAGCGGGTCCTCCAGATGATCCGTGGCGTGCTGGGACAGGATGCGGAAGGACTGAAATTGGCCATCACCATTATCGCCGGATTCATCCCGGCTGCAGTGCTGGGGGCACTCTTCAATCACTGGATCAAGGATCACCTTTTCAACATGGGCACCGTTTGCGTGTCATGGATCGTCGGCGGCATCGCCATCCTCGCCACGGCGTGGTGGAATCGCAACTCCACGAAAAAAGGCAGCGGGCTGGAGCTGACGGAGCTCACCTGGAAAATGGCGTTCATCATCGGCCTCCTGCAATGTGTGGCCATGTGCCCAGGCACCAGCCGCAGTCTCATGACCATCTGTGGCGGCATTCTGGTGGGCCTGTCCATCCGCGCTGCGGTGGAATATTCCTTTCTGCTGGGAGTGCTTACCCTTACCGCGGCCACCGCCAAGGATGCCATCGGTAAGGTGGATGGCCTCAATCCGATGTACAACACGCTCTTCGGCGGCACCAAGCTGATGTTTCATCAATACGGCGCCATCCCCATGATCGTGGGCCTTATCGCCTCCGCCGTCTCTGCTGCTCTCGCTGTGAAGTGGCTGGTGTCCTACCTTCAGAGCCACGGTCTTTCCATCTTCGGCTGGTACCGAATCGCCGTGGGCCTCATCGTCGGCGGGCTGATGCTGTTCAACGTCGTCCAGTTCTGAAAACGCAATCTTCAAAGCGTAGCATCATGGCTCCGCCATGATGGCGGGGTTGGCGTCTGATTACGTCCGGCTGCTTTGCCTCCCTTCCAAGATGGGAAGAATGTGTCTAATAGCAGCGGAGCATCCATCGGTAGTGGACATCCCCACTGCCTTCATGGCGTAGCCATGAAGCTACAGGAATCCGTCCATCCATCCATTACCCTAGGTAAATGGATGGATGGACGAATAGATGATGGCTTTTATGCCAAGCTAGCTCTGAGAACGTAGCATCATGGCTTCGCCATGATGGCGGGGTTGACGCCTGATTGCGCCCGGCTGCTTTGCCTCCCTTCCAAGATGGGAAGAATGTGTCTAATAGCAGCAGAGCATGCACCGGTATTGAATATCTCAACTGTCTTGATGGCGTAGCCATGAAGACAGGCTGCTTCTGATGTGTAATTCAAAAAATTACCCTATTGAGCCAACGACGATCAATAACGCGACGGAAGAAAAAATCAATAATATGGAAAATGATAATAGGGAACGGAACTTGGAAGGAGCTTGGAAAAACACTTTATGGCCCCCAAACTTGTGTTCCCAATCATGTAAGGAACTCAACTCTCGCTGATCTTCGATCAATACTAAAGCCTCTGGTAGATGTGGATCTTTGATTAATAGATACCTTTTTTCTCCAGAAAAGTTGGCTGTAAAAACGTTGTAAGTTTCTCTTCGCCCAACTGCGACCACTTGAGCAAATTCATTTTTGACCAGTGCAACGTCTTCTTTTTTTGGTGTCCAAACACGTCGCGTGTTCAGTGTGGAAACATCATGGAAAGTGACGCACGTGTTGAGTAAGCTTACGATCCCCGCCCCAAATAACACACTTCCAAAAACGAATCCTAAAACGGCAACACACCGAGATCGACGATTAGGATTCTTCTTCATCAAATTTACAGGATTCAAATCGAATCAGATTTAAATGGGAATAGGCTACACGTTGATTGCCCCAATGGAGACGCTTGTAGTGATAGATTCGTCTCTTCGGACTGGCAAGAATTCCAGCTTTATCCCTTCTGAGGAATTTATCATCCATCCATTACAATAACTGCATGAGCGGTTACTTCAGGGAGTTAAAATGGATGTTTGCGCGATGGAATGTATCCTGAAATTTAGGAATTTTCACACTAATCCACGTGCCGCTGGCGACCAGAAGTAGCCCGGAGATGAAAGGAAGGAGAAACACCGCCTTCTCCTTCCAACCTAGTAGTAACTGGGTAGAGTGCGGGAAGTGAAGGGTGCCAGCAGAGCCCACTGTCTCATGGCTTACCACGGCCTCTGAGATGCCTCCAGTCACGGCAAGAAAAAGCACAAGGCTGGCCACGCACACCATGATGCCCAGCCAAAAGAGAATCGCACCCGTGACGCTGAGCGTAGTTAAATTAAGCGTCATCACAGCATATGTTAGTTGAATGGCCTTTTGCTGGGAAGAACTGTTTCAGAAGACGATTTACTGTCGGAAATTATTTCTGAAGAAGAGCTTTCACGCCAGACCAGCTCTGAGAACGTATCATCATGGCTCCGCTATGATGGTTGGGTTGACGTCTGATTACGCCAGGCTGCTTTGCTCACTTCCGAGGAGAGTAGGGGTATGCCTCAGAGCGTCGTAGCATTCCCCGATAGAAGGCATCTCACTGCCTTCATGGCGTAGCCATGAAGCTACCGGAATCCGTCCATCCATCCATTTACCTAGGGTAATGGATGGACGAATGGATGAAGGCTTTTATGCCAGACCGGCTCTCACCAGTAGTGGCTCCAGCTCGGGATCGCGGCCCATGAAGCGGCGGTAGAGCTCGTCGGCGGGCAGGGAATTGCCCTTGCTGAGGATGTGCTCGCGGAAGGCGCGGCCAGTCTCGGGATTGAGCACGCCTTCTTTTTGGAAACGGGTGAAGGCATCCGCATCCAGCACCTCCGCCCACTTATAGGAGTAATAGCCTGCAGCGTAGCCGGTGGGGCTGCTGAAGAGGTGGCCGAAGCGGCGCGTCATGGAGGGCGTATCGGTTTTCAATTCGGCGCGGTAGTCTGCCAGAATCTCGCGATCCACCTCGTCCAAATCCCGGTCCACATAGGCAGCCAGATGGCTGTGAAGCTCCAGGTCCAGCTTGCCAAAGGCGAGCTGGCGCATGAAGGCGGAAGCGGTGAGGTAGTTTTTCGCAGCAATCATCTTGTCGAAGAGCGCTTGTGGGATCGGCTCCCCGGTTTCGTAATGACGGGCGAACAGATCCAGAGAGGCGCGGTCCCAGCAGAAATTTTCCATGATCTGGGAGGGGAGTTCCACAAAGTCCCAGGCTACAGAGGTGCCTGCCAGAGATTTCACGGGCACGTTGCTGAGCAGGCCGTGAAGCAGGTGGCCGAATTCATGAAATACAGTCTCCACCTCATTGTGCGTGAGCAGGGCGGGCTTCCCATCCACAGGCGGGCTCATGTTTCCGATGATGAGGCCCAGGTGCGGCTCGCCCAAGCCGCCTGTGTGCAGGGAGTTCATCCATGCGCCGCCGCGCTTCGATTCCCGCGGGTGCCAGTCTGCATAGAATGAGCCCAGGTGCGCGCCGGTGGCGGTATCGTGGATTTCGTAAAAGGATACTTCCGGGTGCCATACTTCCACCGCGCCGCTGGTGTTTCCCGCCGGAGCAGATGGATCAATGAAAACCGTTTCCTTTTGCTGGATGGAGATACCGAAGAGCGTGGAGGCGATCTCGAACATGCCGGCCATCACGCCATTCACGGGGAAGTAGGGGCGCAGCGCTTCTTCATCGAAGTCGTAGCTCTCCTGGCGTTGCTTTTCTGCCCAGTAGGCCACTTCCCATGGCTCCAGCGGGCCGTTCTCCCCACCGGTCTTGAGCGCCTTGTAAAGGGAAAGCTGCTTGTATTCCGCATGAAATGCCGGGGCGATTCGTTCGTGCAGGCCCTCGGTGAATTTGAGGGCCGTTTCCCCATTCTGGGCCATGCGGCGCTGGAGGTTCAGATCCGCGAAGTTCGGGAAGCCGAGGAGCTCCGCCTTCTCCTGGCGCAGCTTGAGAATCTGCCACACCAGAGAAGTGTTATCGTATTCCCCATAGCCGCCGATCTTGGTGGAGGCCGCCCACACTTCCTTGCGCAGCGCCTCATCATCCGCGTGCTGCATCACCGGGAACATGGAGGGAAATTGCAGCGTAAAGCGCCATGCTGGCTTTTCTTCCGTCGCCAGCCCTTTCGCCCGCGCATTGGCCGCTGCTCCCGCCTTTGCGGATTCCGGCAGACCTGCCAGACGGGATTCATCCGTGATGACCAGTTCCCATGCGTTTGTGGAGTCCAGCACGTGCTCGGAGTATTGCTTCGTCAGCTTGGAAAGCTCCGACTCGATGGCGGCGAAACGTTGTTTTTTCTCAGCAGGCAGATCCGCACCAGACTCGCGGAAGCCAGCCAGGGATTCCTCCACATGGCGCTGGAGCACGGGCGGCAGGGAGGCGATTTCCGCACTTTCCCCGGCGGCCTTGATCACGGCCCAAAGGTGCTCGTTCAGCGCGATGGAGGAATAAAAATCCGTCACCTCAGGCAGCATTTTATTCAGCGCCTCGCGTTGCTCAGGGGAATCGGAAACCGAGTCCAGATGGTTCAGGCGTCCCCAGCCATGGTTCAGCTCATCCGTGGCATTCTCCAGTGCCACGAAGGCGGACTCGTAGGTGGCAGTGGCCGGGTCCTGCGCGCAGATGGCCTCGATGTTTTGCTTCGACAGTTTCAGCGCATGGCGAATGTCCGGCTCGATGGTGGAAGGGACGAGGGTGGACCAGCGGACGTGGAAATCAGGAGCGAGGAAGGGATGCATGGGGAAAGTTGCTGGTTTTCAGTGATAAGTTTTCAGGAAAGGCAGGGATCTCGCTGAGAGGTCCGGGAGTAGCGAAATCAGATTTATCTTATATGCTTTAGGAAGTCAGTCGGCGTAACGGCTTTAACTGGCGAGCGGCGATAATCCGCGATATTTCGCGTGATGATGAAGTCCGCGCCCCACGCAAGAGCCGCGGAGGCCTGAAAAGCATCTTCCACATCAGTCATGGGAAGCGTGAGAGCACGGCGAGCTTCGGCCGTTCCGGTAGATACGACTTCCACCAACTCCAAGAGCTTTCCTAGAAACGGCCTGCCGCCTTTTAATATATATGAACAGTTTGTGAGTGTATGCCATGCAACGGCTGCGATTCCGCCAGATTGAACCCACCGCAATACTGCAGCACTATCCGTCACGTGAGGTGCGCGTTCTAGAGCAATATCCAGCAGCACATCACAATCTATCAATATTCTCATCCTCGGATATACTTTGCCTTTAAAGAATCATAAAGAGGATCGCTGCCTGGCTCTGGATGGCGTAATTTTGCCATCCCTATCATTTCAGAAACCAAGTCGACTTCTTGAAGTGGGTCTTCTGCTTTGAGCAAGGACTCGATCAAGGCGGACACAGTTGTGTGTTTTTTGATAGCAGCTTGCTTGGCCTTGCGGTGGACTTCTGGATCCAAGGTTATGGTCACACGCGCTTTCATGAGTATGTATTTAAATCTGATCGTGCATACAGTCAAGGAGCCTCCCCGGAAACAAATGATGGCAGCGGCCTCACCAGATTCGCTGGCAGCGGGAAAACGCGGTCATAAATGCCGGGTGCCAGTTCGGTGGCCTGGTGGTAGGCCTCGCGGATCATTTCCATCTTGGCGTCCAGATTATCGATGTAATGCAGCGCATGGGCTTCCGGTGTGCGCGGCAGCACGGGTGAGCCAAATTCCAACTGCCCGTGATGGCTGCCGATGAGATGGAGCAAGTGGAGGCGGGTGAATTCCGTAGAAGGCTTCAGCGTTTTCCACTCGGTGGCCTCCTCGCTGTCCAGCAGGTCGTTCCACAGTTTGTTCACCAGCTCGATGCCCAGCGGGATGTGCCCCAGCATCTCGCCATGGAGACTGTGGAGCTGCGCGAAGCCATCCTCCGGGTAAGTGTTTTCCCACAGTTTTCCGCAATCGTGGAACAGCACTCCGGCGAGCAGCAGGTCACGATTCAGCTCCGGATAGACCGGGCACAGGGCCTCAGCGGAGCGCATCATTTGGGATACGTGCTCCACCAGCCCGCCCCGGCGCGCGTGGTGGTTTTTCCGTGCGGCAGCTGTGCGGCGGAAGCGCTCTCCCATCGTTTTCAGGAAATAGGTCGCCAGCAGCTTCAGCCGGGGATCTCTGATGGAATCCACCAGCCGGACGATCTCTGCGTAATCGTGAGCCTGCTTGCGGCGGATCTCCGGATCTCCAGAGAGGAAGTCCGCCTTTCCCTTATCATCCACCCCATGCCATTCCAGATGGCTGGGGTTCACGCCGTATTGATTTTGCGTCCACTCCGCCTCCAGCCGGACGATGGTTCCCAGTGCCAGCTCCTCCGCCGCGCTGAAATTTGGCGCGTCAGACCAGATCTTGAGCACGAAATTTCCCGTGGAATCTGCGAAGGTGAGTTCCAGATACGGCTTGCCGCCTTTGGTCGTGCGGGTGGCACGGGATTGCAGCTGCGCATGAATGGCGGCGGCGATCGGGATTTCCCCGGCTTGTTCCTTTACGGTGGAGATACTGATGGGACTCACGCAGGCAAGCATGGTCTGGCATGGCTGGGCGTGTCACGCTTCCATAGGGGACCGGATGCTGAAAAAAGCGGTGTTTTCATGATCCGTTCTGGATGAATGCACAGGCATGCAGCAGGGTAGTGCTGCTCTTTATGAAATGGTTGGTCCTCCTGCTCTCCTCTGTTTCCCTGCTGCAGGCGGCGGATAGTCCCCGGCGGGAATACGCACTCGGCGTGCTGGAAAATCTACGGGGTCACCCGGAGGTGGCGGCACAACGTTTCGAGGCCGCCCGTTTGCTGGATCCCACGGCATGGCCGTTGGTGGAGATCGCCATCGGCCAGCGGATGGGGAAGGGAGATGTTCCAGCCGCGACCCAACTCTATCGGGATCTCGCTGCCACGCGGAACGAAAGCCTGGGCATCCTCCTCGGTTACTCGGATTTTCTGGAAGGCTTGGGCTCCAGTGCTGCGGCGGAGCGGAAGAAGACATTGGAGGGCGCATTGAAAAAATGGCCCTCACAGCCGGAGATCGTGCGGCGTCTTTACTCCATCTACACCGCAGAGGGGAGCAGGGAAAAGGCTCTTAAGCTTATCGAGACGCTTGCTCCGGACGATCCCGCCGCCGCTACACTCTACGCTTCACTCAGCCAGGTGGCCTATCCGGCGGATGATATGGCCGCGCTGCGGCGCGTGCAGGATCGCTACCTCCGGGCCACCGCCGCCCATCCCGGGGATGGCGTGCTGGCCCGCACTGTTTCCGATTACTTCCGCAACCGGGGCCAGCTTGATCTGGCCATCCGCGTGATGGAAACCCACGTCACTGCTGTGCCCTCTGCCCTGCTATGGCGCACGCGCTTGGGCATTCTCTATTTCTCTGCAAATGAGGATGCCAAGGGTGAGGAAACTCTCAATCAGGTGCTGATCATCGATCCGCATCAGCCGCTGGCCCACCAGGCACTGGCCAAGTTTTACCGCCTCCGCAATCAGAGCGAAAAGGCCCGCTACCATGCCGGTGAACTGCTGAAGCTCAGGGGCGGCTCACCTGCGGAATTCCTTAAGTTGTCCGATGAATTCCTGGCCGCTGGAGAAGCCCGGCAGGCCCGTCTTTTATTGGAAAAAGCCGTTTTCGATTCGCCGGGAAACCTTGCCCTTACTGCTAAGCTGGCCATCGCCACCCACCGTGATCCTGAGACGGCAGACAAGGCTGCGCCCCTCTTCCGGGAGGTGGACACGCTCCGCCCGGATGCCGAAAAAATAGAACCTGCCTTTCTGGTAGAGTCTGCGGAAGTCTTTCTCGCAGAAGGGCAAAGCAAACCTGCCGAGGATCGCCTCCGTGAAGCCATCCGCGCCTATCCACCGGAGGCGAAAAAGGAAACCGCTGCCACCCTCCGCCGTCTGGCCGGGCTGTGGGAAAAAGAGAACCGGAATCTGGAGGCCGCCCGCTCCCTGCGCAAACGCGCGGATGCGCTGGATATTCCTTAGCAGGAGCGGGTTTCCTGCTATCAAATGTCTTGCACAAATGCGGCCTCCTGCCTACTTCCCGGCGCATGGCTCTTGAAACCACACTCATTTTGTTCAAACCGGATGCGGTTGCGAAAAACCTCACTGGCACCGTGCTTGCCCGTTTCCAGGAACAAGGTTTCGTCATCCGCGGCATCAAGATGATGGCCCTGAGCGACGAAGTGCTTGCCGACCACTACTCCCATATTGCTGACAAGCCGTTCTTCCCATCCGTGCGCAGCTTCATGCAGGAGGCTCCTGTCATCGCCCTCGCTCTGGAAGGTGAAAACGTCATCTCCCGCGTGCGCGATCTCCTCGGCCCTACCGATTCCACCGTGGCTGCTGCCGGCACCATCCGTGGCGACTTCGGCTTCAAGGACACCGATGCCAAGATGAAAAACGTCTGCCATGCCTCCGATTCCCCGGAAGCTGCTGCAGAGGAAATCAAGCGCTTCTTCAAGGCAGACGAGATCTTCTCCTACTGAGATCCGTCTTCCATCTGATTTTTCCTGAAAAAGGGAGTGGACCATAGGGTCTGCTCCTTTTTTGTTAGCGTCATCATGAGCACCTACAGTCTCCTCCAGCTCACGCTCGATCAAACGATCTCCCGGGAGGATATGGAAAATGCGGCCGCCGTATTGGAGACACTGGCCCGCCCGGATATTGCCAAACTGCATCGGGAGCTTTTCGGCATCGTGGCCTCCGGTTTGCAATGGGAGGAGGCGAATGCTTTCCACCTGGAGCTGGAGAAATATTCATATCCCGCGGAGGTGGTGGCGGATGAGGAGGTGCCGATCCTTGACGCAGGCTATAGGGTGCAACGGATCACCATGGATGATGAGAGTCTTGCATTTACGGATGCCATGGGCCGTCAGAAAGAGCGGAGGCTATCGGATTTGCTTTTCCTGGCAGGTGGCTTCCTGCAAGAGACCGAAGAGCAGATCGAGAAAGTCGTCCGACTGGAGGTAAAGGGTGACACCCGGGGGACCTATCCAGCTCCCACTCTGAAAAAGCTGAGCAAGATGGTGGTCGTGCCGAAGTTCCGACTCGATTTCTTTTTCGCTACGGAGCCTTATCGCGTCCACGTGTTGGTCATTCCGGAGAACGTGGCTTTTTTCCAAGATCTGCCACTCCGGCTGCGGCATCCTGCGGCGATGGTGGCCGCCCGCCAGGAATTGAGCCTCCTCCTCCCGCCGGAGCGCCTCACCTGTGGCATGCTTCAGGAGGATACCCACGCTTTCTATCCGAACTTGGCCAGTTATGAGGAAGAGATCCGCTGGAGGTTCCACCGTTTACTCAAGTAGCGTTCGTGACTTGTGGGCACATGAAACCCGGCTAGGATGGAATCATGCTTTCCCCATCGTTCGACCACACCACCTGGTGGGGTCTGTGTGCCATCGTTCTGTTTTATGGAGTCGGCATTCTCCACGTGCTGCACGCCGTCATGCATGTGCGCACCTCGCAGGGTACCATTGCATGGGTGATCGCACTGCTGGCCATGCCCTTCGTGGCCATTCCGCTTTACTGGATGCTCGGCCGCTCACGCTTTTCCGGCTATGTCCGTGCCAGACGGGGCGAGGATCTCCGGCTGCGGAAGCTGGCAGAAGATATGCACAGGCGGCTGCTGGCCTATGAAGTGGAAGTGCCGGACGAGGATGTTTTTTCCAGAGCGGCACGCGTTCTTGGAGGCCTGCCCTTCATGAAGGGAAACTCCCTGCACCTCCTCATTGATGGGAAGCAGACGTTCCACCACCTTTTCGAGGCCATCGCCAAGGCAGAGAAATACCTCTGCGTGAATTTCTATATCGTGAAAAATGACCGGCTGGGCACCCGTTTTCAGGAAGCCCTCATCGAGCGTGCCCGTGCCGGGGTGAAGGTTTACTTCCTCTTCGATGAACTGGGTTCCCACAAGCTGCCGCGCAAGTATCTGAAGGAGCTCCAGGATGCCGGTGTGGAGTGCGCGGTCTTCGGCACCAACCGCCTGTGGTTCTCCAGGCTTCAACTGAACTTCCGTAATCACCGGAAAATCGTCGTCATCGATGGGAAAACCTCATTCGTCGGTGGCTTGAACGTGGGCGATGAATACATGGGCCGGGACAAGCGTTACGGCCAGTGGCGGGATACGCACCTCCAGATGACCGGGCCGGTCACCCACGCCGTGCAGCTCGTTTTCCTCGAGGATTGGTTCTGGGCATCCGGGAAGGTGCCGGAACTCAGTTGGGAAACGGAGGCAGAGCCTCAGGATCAGGTGGCAGCCGTTATTCCTACCGGTCCGGCGGACCCATGGGACTCCTGGCAACTCATCGTCGCAGAGGCGGCCAACAATGCGCGCTCCCGTTTCTGGATCGCCTCCCCTTACTTTGTGCCGGATGAAGGCGTGCTCACCGCGCTGCAGACCGCCGCCCTCCGTGGCGTGGATGTCCGCATCATGCTGCCGGAGCGGGCCGATCACCTGCTTGTCTGGCTCTCGGCGTTTTCTTATTACGAAAACTCCATCCCTTACGGCGTAAAGCTTTACCGTTACCACAAGGGATTCCTGCATCAGAAGGTCATGCTCATTGATGATCGCCTCGCCGGAGTCGGTACTGCAAATC
>Ga0070658_10000829_pt1 | contig 26449 bp, 20 predicted proteins | sample KBSC13metaG_FD_64664 | JGI IMG/M metagenome (GOLD analysis project Ga0070658, IMG submission 64664) | Corn rhizosphere microbial communities from Kellogg Biological Station, Michigan, USA - KBS C1-3 metaG | ecosystem: Host-associated > Plants > Roots > Rhizosphere > Soil ... | reverse complement strand
TCTTCGCCGCCGGTGCCGGCGCGGATTTCGAGGAAGAAGCTGTCGATCTTGTTGTCCTCGGCAGTGACGAGTTCGTCTTTGAGCTGCTCCATCAACCGATCGGCCGTCTCGCGCTGCGCGGGCAATTCGGCGGCGGCGAGCTCGGCCATCTCCGGATCGCCGCCGGCGCTGAATTCGGTCAATTCGGCGATCTGCTTGGCCGCCTCCTTGTACTGCCTGTAAACGCCGGCAAGAGATTCGAGGCCGCCGGCTTCTTTGTTGACGGCGATCATCTTCGCGTGGTTGGCGAGGGTGGCCGGGTCGTTCAGCTCGTTTTGCAGTTCGGTGTAGCGGGCGTAGAGCGAATCGAGCTTGCGGATAATGGGAGAAGCGGCGTCTGGCAGCATCGGATTTTTCGGGGGCAAAGGACGGAGAATCAGCAGGAAACGGCAGGGGGGAGGATGGCGGCGCTAACGGCGGTGCATCGTCGATTCAACTATAAGCGCCTGAAGCGGGGCGAACAACCGGCCGATAATCGGTAAATGCTCGCCGCGGCGGAAGAAACGCGATCGACTGTCCCCGCCTCGGCGAAAGTCGCGGCGGCACTGCTGATCGCGCTGGCGCTGTGTGGCCGGGCGATTTACGTCTTCACGCCGGTCAACAGCGATACCGCGATGTTCGTTTACGCCGGGAAACTGGTCGCCAACGGCGGCCGGCCGGGCGTGGACCTGCTCGACAACAAGCTGCCGAGCGTCGGCCTGTTGATGCAGGTGCCCGAACGGCTGTTCGGCGCCGCTTGGCCGACGTACGGGCTGTTGGGGCTGGCGATGTCGGTCGTGGCGTCGCTGATGCTGTGGCGATTGGCCCGGCGATGGTTGGGGGAATCTGCGGCCATCTTCGTTGCCGTGGCGAGCGTGCTGTGGCTGAATTTCACGCCGGCCGTTTACGGACAACTGCAGTTGGAGACGATCGGCGTCTTTTTCTCCGCGCTTGCCGCCGGCTGCGTCGCCGAATGGCTGGCGAAGCGGGATCTCCGGGACGCCTTCGTCGCCGGCATGTGTGGCGGGATGGGGATGTGGGCGAAGCCGACGGCCGGCGCGGTGCTGGCGGCGGCGGTGATCGCGATGCTACTTTTCGCCCGCGGCCGGTGGTGGCCGCGGATCGCCGGGATCTACGCGCTGGCCGCGGGGGCGGCGGTGCCGATTATCGTCTGCCTCAAGCTCATCCTCGCCACCGGAATGGCCGGCGCGCTGCCCGAGACGCTGAGGCAGCTCCGCGATTACGCGGCCGCCTCGAACTTCGACTGGAGCGACGTCGCCAAGCCGATTTTCGTCGTCGCGGTGCTGTTATTCCCGCTGCTGATCCTCGGCCTGATCTGCCGCCGCGATCGCCTGCCGCGGCAGCCTCGGCCGAGCGGTTTGGGCGCGTTCGTCCTGATCTGGTTCGGCTGCGAACTGGCCGCGGTGATCTCGCAGCGGCGGATGTACGCGTACCACTTCATCGTGCTCGCTCCGCCGGCGGCATTGTTATGCGGGTTGATCGCACGACGCGTCAGCATGCGTTCGCTGCAGATGGCCTTCGGTCCGCCGACGGCCCTCGCGTTCTGGCTGGCAATGACGATGGTGCCACAGATCGGTGCGCCCACGCGCGACAGTCGCATGATCGCGTACGTCAAGGCGAACGCGCTGCCGACTCAGTCCGTTTGGGTTGATGATTACCCGCGGCTGCTGATGGAAACCGACCTCGCCCCCGGATCGGCCGTGCCGTTAATCTTCCTGTTCGCCAATTCCGATTCCGCCCCGGCATTTTTTGGCGAGAGACTGCTGGCCGACTTCGACGCCCGCCGCCCGGCGATGGTGATTCTGCCGACGGACATTGATCGCCTGATCGAGCTTTATCACCACAACATGGCCGACGTGGCCGGCTCGCCCCGGCGGGCCGAGGCGATGGGGCGGATGATCCGCCAGATCGACGGATACGTCCGCCGGCGCTACCACCCGGCCGCCGAAATCGACGGACTGACCGTCTGGCAGCGCGATTCTGCCACCATTCCCGCTCAGGCCGTACCGCCGACTGGCCGATAATGCCTCAATGCAGCGCGATTTGACCGCCCAGCCGCCCGTCGGCCGATCCGTCTGGGTCGCGGGGTTGGCTGTTGCGCTGTTCGCTTTGGCCCTGCGCAGCTGCTTCGTCATCGAGCAATACGACGGCGACATGGAACTGTTCGCCTACATGGGCAAGCTCGTCGGCCAGGGCGGGCGGATCGGCATCGAGCTGATCGACAATAAGTTGCCGATGGTCGGCGTACTGATGTGGCCGTTCTACAAGCTGATCGGCGGGTGGTGGGCGGGGTACGCCTTGCTCAGCATCGCGATGGCCATCGCGACGACCGTTCTGATCGGTCACGCGGCGGCAATCGTTTACCGTAGCTCGCGCTGGCCCACGATCACGATCGCGGCGGCGTGGCTGGGGTTCCCGCTGGCGGTGTTCGCCGCCTTCAAACTGGAACACGTGCAGATCCTGACCGGCGCACTCAGCGGCCTGGCGTTCGTCCGCTGCTGGAAGCACCGCCGCGGGTGGGACGCCTTCGCCGTCGGACTTTTCGCGGGGCTGGGGACGCTGGCGAAGCCGACGTCGCTGTCGGTGCTGGTCGGGGCGGCCGCGGCGTTTGCCGTTTGGACGCAAGTGCCGCTGCGGGAACGCATCCGCCTGGCCCTGTGGATGCTGGCCGGCCTGAGCCTGCCGTTGATCGGCACCGTTCTCTATCTCGTCGGATCGGGCGCGATCGTCGGCCTGCCCGGCCTCTACGAGCAGATCCGCCAATACAACCGCAACAGCGTGTGGGTAGGCGGCACGATCGTCGCAAAGTTCGCCAGCCTGGGCCTGATCGTCGGCGGGCCGCTGCTGATCCGTCTGCTAGGGGAAGGGCGTCGCGCGGAACCGCGGGTTGGCGGCTCGACGATGCTGCTCGTCTTCGCCAGCGTCTGGATGCTGACCGAGCTGAGCGGCGTGATGATGCAGGGCCGTATGTACGGCTACCACTTCCTGCCGATGATGGTGCCGGCGGCGCTGCTGTTCGGGCTGATTCCGCGTCGGCCAAGCGCGGTGACGGTGGTGGTCGCGCCATTGCCGGTGCTGATCGCGACGGCCGCCTGGACGTGGGCGGTGGTCCTGCACACCCAGCCGCCGAGCGACCGATTGGCCGCCAACGATTACGTCAAATCGCACGCCGCCCCCGGCGATGCGGTCTGGATGGATAATGACGCCCGCATCCTTGTCGAATCGGATCTGAAACCCGGCTCGCGCGTGCCGCTGGCCTTCATCTTTTCCAACGACGACGACGCCCCCCAGAAATTCAGCAACCTGATCCTGGCCGACTTCGATCAGCGCACGCCACGGTGGATCGTCCTGCCCAAAGACTGGCGCCAGCGGCAGGAATTGCTGCGGACGTGCCAGCCGGAATTCGTCTACCACCCCCGGCGGGGCGACAACCTGATCAAGGCCTGGACCGACCTGGCCGGCTACGTCGAAAGCCACTACACCCGTGCCGCGCGCTTCGGCACGATGGACGTGATGGAGCGGAAGCCGGAACTGCAGACCGCCAAGGCCGAATAATTCGGCTGCAAAGGGATCGAATTTACGGTAAACTTGGGCTTTTCGACGCTTCTCGTCGTACCAACTGCCCATGACCGCCTCGATCACTACCGCTTCGCACAAACCCGAGCTTCTTGCCCCCGCCGGCGATTGGGAGGCGATGCGGGCCGCCGTCGCCAACGGGGCCGATGCGGTCTATTTCGGGCTGGAAAACTTCAACGCCCGCTATCGCGCCAACAACTTCAAGCTCGACGAATTGCCCGAGGTGATGGATTATCTGCACCGGGCCAATGTGAAGGGCTTTGTCACCTTCAACACGCTGATCTTCAGCGACGAGCTTCCCGCGGCCGAGAATTTCATCCGCAAGATGGCGGCGGCGGGGGTGGATGCGGTCATCGTGCAGGATCTGGGCATCGCGAAAATGGTCCACGACCTGGCCCCCACGCTGCCGGTGCACGGCAGCACGCAGATGACGCTCACTGAACCGCGCGGTATCGAATTCGTCCGCAAGCTGGGCGTGTCGCGCGTCGTGCTAGCCCGCGAGCTGAGCATCGACGAGATCCGCAAAATCGTCGGCCAGACCGATATGCCGGTGGAAGTGTTTGTCCACGGCGCCCTGTGCGTCGCCTACAGCGGCCAATGCCTGACGAGCGAATCGCTCGGCGGGCGCAGCGCCAACCGCGGCCACTGTGCCCAGGCCTGCCGCTTGCCGTACGAGCTGATGGTCGACGGCCAGCCGCGCAATCTGGGCGATGTAAGCTACCTCGTCTCGCCGCAAGACTTGGCCGCGTATGACCTTGTCGGCCAGATGGTCGAGCTCGGCGTGGCCAGTTTCAAAATCGAAGGCCGACTGAAGGCCGGGCCGTACGTCGCCGCGACCGCGCAGACCTACCGCGCCGCCATCGACGCCGCGATCGGCGGCGACACGTTCCGCATCACGCCGCAGCAGCGGGGCGATCTGGAACAGGTCTTCTCGCGCGGTTTGTCGCACGGCTTCTTAGACGGCGTGAATCACCAGAAGCTCGTCCCCGGCCGGTTTCCCAAATCGCGTGGCCGGCGCGTCGGAACTGTCGTTCAGACGACGAATCGCGGCTTCATCGTCCAGGTCGAAACCGACGCCGACCTGAAACCCGGCGATGGCATTGTCTTCGATGAAGGCCACCCCGATCAGGAAGAATCCGGCGGCCGGGTCTACGCCGTCCGGCCCAACGGACGGGTTGGGGGGCGCAACCGCATTCTGATCGAGCTCGGTCGCAACGACGTGCATCCGGATGACGTGTCGCTGCACGCCATCGTCTGGAAAACCGACGACCCCGCCGTGAAGAAGCGGCTGGAGCAGAGCTACGCGAAGAACCGCGTCGTCCATCGCACGCCGGTGGATATTTCGGTCGTGGCCAAGCAGGGCGAGACGCTGAAGCTCACGATCATCGACGGCGAGCATACGGTGTCCGCCGAATCGCCAGAGCCACTCGGCGAAGCCGATCAATACCCGGCCACCGAGACGTACCTGCGCTCGCAGGCCGACTATCTGCTGATGACGCCGTTCTCGCTGCGGAATTTCGCCTGCGAAATCGCGGGCCGACCCGTCGCGCCGAAGCCGCTGATTGCGGACGTGCGGAAGCGGGCGGTGGAGTCGCTGATTGAACGGCGAAAACGTTCGCATCCCATCGTAGCTGCGACGCCTGCGTCGCCTCTGCCGCGATCGGGCGACGCAGGCGTCGCAGCTACGGCGCTGCACGTCATGGCCCGCACGCTCGAGCAGGTGCAGGCCTTGCTCGACCTGCCCGAACGGCCCGCAACGATCTACTGCGATTTCGAAGACGTCCGCCGCTACAAGGCCGCCGTCGATCTCTGCAAGTCGGCCGGTGTTCCTGTCGCGCTGGCCACCATCCGCATCGTCAAACCCGGTGAAGAAGGCTGGCTGAAGCAGGTCCTCGACGCCAACCCCGACCAGATCCTCGTCCGCAGCCTCGCCGCGATCGAGTTCTATCACGAAGTTGCGCCGCAGATGCCACTGATTGGCGACTATTCGCTCAACGTCGCCAACGAACTGACGGCCGCGATTCTGAAAGAGGCCGGCCTCGTCCGCGTGGTGCCGAGCTACGACCTCAACTGGCGGCAGATGGCGGCCATGCTCTCGAAGTTCGATCCGTCGTTCTTCGAGTGCGTCGTCCACCAGCACATGCCGATGTTTCACATGGAACACTGCGTGTTCGCCCACACGCTCAGCAACGGCAAAGACTACCGCGACTGCGGCCGGCCTTGCGAGAAGCACCAGGTCGATCTCAAAGACCGCATGGGCCAGCCGCACCCGCTGATCCCCGACGCCGGCTGCCGCAACACGCTCTACAACGCATCGGCCCAGTCTGCCGCCGAATTCGTGCCGCAGATGCGTGAGCTCGGCATCGCCAACTTCCGCATCGAACTGCTCCGCCAGCCGGCGGACGAGGTAGCGTCGCTGGTGAAGCAATACCAGGACACCATCGCCGGCCGGATCACCGGGCACAGTCTCGTCCGGTCGCTGACGGTGCTGAACCAGCTCGGCGTGACGCGCGGTACGCTCGACCGGGAGTAATGGATTCCGCTCAAGGGAATCCCGCGTTGACACCGCCCGCTCGCGCCGCCACCATGCGGCCGACTTATTCGAACGGAGCCGGCTTGCTGCTGACCAAACACGAGGGCGAAAGCTTTACCAACCAGACCGTTTACATCAGCGGCCAGGCGTTCATCAATTGCACGTTCACGGCCTGCACGCTGGTGCTGCGCGAGACGGTGTATCACCTCGATCAATGCGCTTTCGAACGGTGCAACTGGCACGTCGACTGGGTGTTGCTGTGGGGCAGTCCCGAATCGCTGCGTGAGATCAAGGCGCTGATCAGTATGATCGAGCAGAGCCAGACCCAGGTGCCGGCCGTTGCGTCGGCGGGGCCGGTGCAGTAGGCGCGGCCGACGCTTGCGAAGGAGCGGTTGATCATGCGCCCAAATCGCCTTTGCGCACTGTTGATGCTGGCGATGGCCGCGACGGCGCGGGCGGGGCTGGGGCCGGGCGATCTGCTGCTGGTCACCAACAAAAACGTTCCTGAATCGGGGCAGCTGGCGTCGCATTACGCCGACGTGCGCCACGTGCCGGCGGGGCGGATCCTGGCGCTGGATGTCCCCCCGAAAAACGAAGAAATCTCGCCGGCCGATTACGACGCGAAGATCGCCAAGCCGGTGCGCGATTACCTCGCTTCGCCGCAGGGGCAGGGCGTGCGCTGCGTGGTGCTGTTCTACGGCCTGCCGATCCGCGTGACGCAGCGGGCATCATCCACCGAGGACCGTGCGGAATTGACCGCGCTGCGCCAACTCGCCGGCGATCTGGAAAAGCGCACCGCCACGGTGGCCGACGCGCTGGAAGCGGTGGTGCGAGGAATTGGCCTGTCGCCGAGCGTCGCCGGCATCGCGCCGACGAACGTCGCGCTGCGCATCGAATCGGCCAGCCGGCAGTTGCAGCAGAATTTGGGCAGCGTGGTCGATCCTGAGCGTCGCCAGCAGGTGCAGCAGCAACTGCTCGGCGTGAAGCAGACGGCGGTCGATCAGGCCAAGGCCGCCCTCACCGCCAGCCCGCTGCCGGCCGTTCTGGCGACGCAGGCCGACCTCGGCAAGCTGACGGAAAAGCCCCACGATCCGCATGCCCGCGCGATGGCCCGCACCGTCGCGGCCGAGCAGATCGGCGTGCTGGGGCTGCTGCAGATCGTCCAATCGCAAATCGTCTGGATCGACGGCGAAGAATCGGATGCCTCGGTCGACAGCGAACTGGCGCTGGTGCAGAACGCGGATTACCCGTACTACCGCTGGCAGCCGAACCCGCTGAACCTGCACCATTCGCCGACGCCGCTGCGGGCGATCATGGTTTCGCGCATTGACGCGCCGACGCCGGCGGTGGCACGGCGGATCATCGATGAATCGGTTTCGGTCGAAGCGAGCGGGCTCAGCGGCAAAATCGTGATCGACAGCCGCGGCATCGCGGCGTCGCCACAGGTGGGCGGCTACGGCTGGTTCGATCAGATCCTGCGCGACACGGCGGCATATCTGAAGAAGAAGTCGAATCTGGAAGTAGTGGCCGACGACCGCGCGCAGGTGATTCTGCCCGGCACGGTTCGCGATGCGGCGCTCTACTGCGGCTGGTACAGCCTGCGGCAATACATCGCGTCATGCAGCTATGAGCCGGGGGCGGTGGCGTATCACGTGGCGTCGCTGGAGATGGTGTCGCTGCACGCGCCGCGGGAGAAGGGGTGGGTGCCGAACCTGCTGAACGACGGCGTCGATGCAACGCTCGGCGCGGTGGGGGAGCCGTACCTGGGCTCGTTCCCGCGGCCGGACGAGTTTTTCCCATTGCTGATGACGGGCAAGGCGACGCTGGCCGAGGCGTATTGGGCGGCGTGCCCGATGACGAGCTGGAAAATCACGCTGATCGGCGACCCGCTCTATCGGCCCTTCGCGGCCAAGCCGGCGTTATCGGACGCCGAATTATCACCGGAATTGGGGGCGGCGCTGCGGAATTTTGCAGCGACGCCCGCGTCGGGTCGATAACAAGGGCAGGAGCTTGTGCGATGTCTGCCCAGGTGATGTGTCCAAATCTCAGCTGCCGGAAGGTGCTCAGCGTGCCGGAAGAAGCGCGTGGCAAGGTGGTGAAATGCCAGCATTGCCAGTCGCTGCTGAAGGTGCCCGAAAACCGTTCTGCGACGCCAGTGAAAAAATAGCGTAGCGCCCGGTATCGCGGCCTTGTAGGGGCGACGCCTGCGTCGCCCGTCAATGACGTTCTCGCTCCGCGGGCGATGCAGGCGTCGCCCTTGCAGAAGAACGCTCCAAGCCACGATTAAGCCACCGAAACGCGGCTTTCTTCGCCCTCGACCACCTTTTTTAGCATCGCCAGCCGGGCCTGCACGTTGGCCATATCCCGGGGTCGCTTGGAGGGGTTGGTACGGACGCATTCCATCACGAATTTCGACAGCGCCGCCGGCACCTGCGGATTCAGCTCGGTTGGCGTTGGCAGATGGCTGTCGACGAGGAAGCTGTTTTCCCCTTTTTTCAGCGTGAACAGCGTCGGCATCTTCTGGCCGGTGAGGGTGTAGTAGAGCGTGGCGCCGAAGTTGTAGACGTCCGTCTGCGGCATCACCGGCTGGCACTTCACCTGCTCGGGCGCGATGTAATCGGGCGTACCCTGGATGCGTGCCTTGGCGGTGCCGGTGCGGCAGGCTTGGCCGAGGTCGATCACTTTCACACCGCCGGCGCCGTTGACGAGGATGTTGGCCGGCTTCAAGTCGCAATGGACGTACCCGGCCGCGTGCATGGCCGCGAGGGCGGAGGCGGTTTGTTCGAAAATACTGACGGTCTGCCCGATCGAAGCCGGCCGTTCGTCGCCGAGCGATCGGCCGTCCACCAGTTCCATTACCAGCGCGGCTTCGTTCACCCGCAGCAGCACCGAACGGCTGACCAGCCGTTCCACCACGCCGCGCAGCAGCGGGTGCCGCACCTGTTGGCCGACCTCGTATTCGTTATCTAGCTGCTCGATGAAACGTACCGATCGGTCGTCGCCGCGGACGACGTGTTTCATCGCGTAAATCTGGCGATTCTTCGGGTGCGTGACGGCGTAGATGTTGCTGCCCGCGCCCTCGCCGAGGAAGCGGACGACCGTGTAACCGAAAATCTCCTTCGGGAGTGCCATGATGCCCTTACACCTGTTACGCCGCAGCTTACGCGGTGGTTGCCGACGAGGCTGCCAATTCTGCCCGCGCGGAATGTCGCAGGGCGGAAGCTGGGAAAAGCCGCCCGCCTGCACGCGTTATGAGGGCCGTTAATCGGCCTTCTTGGGCGAGGGCGACACCATCTGGCCGGCGGGCGACAGGGGCTTGGACAGCACCTGCTGGGCCTCGGTCGGGCCGGTGTAAGCGGTCACCGGGCGGTTGCCCAAGTCCACTCGGCCGAACAGCTTCAGCTCGAAGAACCCGGCGTCGGCCTTGGTCTTGCCCACGGCGATGATCCGGCTCATGACCGACTTGGGCAGCACGAATGCGAAATCTGCCCCATGGCCTTTGCCGTGCATCACGATCGGGATCTGGTCGTCCAGCCGGTTGAGCGAGATCAGCCCGGCCTTGGCCATGGTGCCGGCCGGATGGTACGTCACGCCGTCGACCACCAGCCGCACGCCGGCCGGAGTCACGCGGACAAAGCCGTCCTTGTCCGAAATGTTGTCCTGCAGATCGACCCGCAGCACCAGCACGTTGTCCGGCTTGCCGGGCAGGGTGATGGGCTTCTTGCCGGGGCGGCTGTCGGTCAATTCCGCATCGGCGGCGTCGACCGGGCCGGTGGTGTAGACGCCGGAGATATCGACGGCCTTGAGTTTGGTCGTGTTGATCGCCACACGGTTGGTCGACGGATCAGGGCCGATGCGGTTAGCGAATGCTTCGAGCGGAAGATCGGGGTGGACGTCGCCGAACGCCTGCGCGTCGCCGAAGCTGCCCGCGCTGGCCAGCTTCACGATCGACAGCACCAAGTTGTCGGCCGGAACCCACAGGTTGCTTTCGTTGGCCGGGTCGAAGTTGTTGTTCACGAGTTCGTTCTGGACGCCGGAGTCCTTCGAACGGGCGTTGATCGTGCCAAACACGGTATTGGAAATGACGATGCCTTCACGGTCGGCGACGTCGTACTTGGTGGCCATGCCGACGGCGGGGCCGAAGGGCATCAGCTGCGTCGCCACCGCGAAGGTGCCGACCGAGAGGATGCCCGCGACCACGCCCAGGATGCCAGCGCCGGCCCGTTCGACGTAGAGCGGGAAGCTGACGTTCCCCGGCACCACGGCGTCGGCGACGATCCGCAGAACCAGGTAGGTGACGCCGAACAGGAGCATCAACATCGCGCCCGCGGCCATATCGCTCATCTTGCCCGCGCCGATGACGTTGAGCATGTTTTCGTAGTAGCCGAAAGCGACGAGCGTCGCGATCAGGGCACAGCCGACTGAAATGGCCGCTGTGAACAGGCCCTGGCTGTAGTGGTAGTAGGCCACCAACGCGATCAGGATCAGGACAATGACAGAAAGGATCATGGGAAGGTCCGCTGTTGAGATACCGCCGTTGGAGCGTTCAAGCCGCCGCGCCGCCTTTGGAACTGCTGCTGCTGCTACGGCCGCCGCGCATCACGCGGAGCACTTCTTCGACACTGGTGTCGCCCAGTTCGACGCGGGCCAATGCCGCTTCCTGCAGGTAACGCTGCTTCTGTTTGCGGAACAGTGCCTTGAGCTGGTTGATCGTGCCGCCCGCCTTCACGGCCTGGCGAACGTCGTCGTCCACGCGGAAGAATTCGAACACGCCCGTGCGGCCCTGGTAGGCGACCCCGTGGCAAAACGGGCAGATCACTTCCTGGCCCTTGGGGTCGCGCATCGGCTCCTTGCGGGCCTGGTACAGCTGGCTCACGCGGTCGGGCGACATGTTCATCTTCTTCAGCGCCGCCGGGTCGGGCGTGTAGGCCACCTTGCAGGCGCCGCATAGCGTACGCACCAGGCGTTCGCCGACGATCAGCCGGAGGTTTTCCAGGGCAAGCTCATCGTCGCCGACGAGCTTGCGCCACTGTTCCAGCGCCTCAAACGTTGTGCTCGCCCGAGTGGCGACCAGCACCTTCTTCTCGGCCGCGAATTTCGCCAGCGACTGCGCCGAGTGCGGGCTGTCGACGCGGTCGACAAAGATCAGATCCGGCTCCTGCGAGATCAGCCAATCCACCTGCTGCTGTTCCTCGCTGGCCGGGGCGTTCGGGGCGAGCTTGTTCTGGCGAATGCCATCGAGCTCGACGGGCGGATCACGCTCCACCGTCATCAGGTTCAGCAGGAAGATGTCGTGTTTCTTCAGGATCGAGTAGGCCAGGTTCGTCAGTCCTTGGCCTTCCGGCACGGCCAGCAGGGTGATGCCGGTCTTGTCGGAGACCATCTTTTCGATCTGGTCGTTCTGCTCGCGGAGGAAGCCGAGCTTGTCGAGCGTGTAGCTGAACTGCTTTTTGAAGTTGACGTTCAGCCGCATCAGTTCGCCATCACGCGAGCCGGCGGTGTAGACATCAATATCGTTCTTGGCCTTAACCGTGCCGACTTTCATCTTGCCGGTCTGGGGCTTGCGGCGGTCTTCCGGATCGAGCCCGGCGAGCGCCTTCATAAAGCTGATGGCGGCGGCAGCCGAATCGCGGGCGAACTGCTTGCCTTCCAGCCGCACGCCGTCGACCGTGTAGCGGAGAACGGCGCCGCCTTCGTTCGGGCGGAGCTCGATGAAACTGGCGTTGTGCTTCATCGGGACCTGGAACACGTCCTGCAGGGCGTCGAAGGCCACGCGTTCGGGCATATCCGGCTGAGGCGGCGGGACGGCGCGGTTGTCCTTGCCGTAGAAGACGACCGCATTGTCGTCGGCCTTGATCTCGACGTCTTTTTTCTTTCGGCCGAGGTTCTTGATGCCGCTGCGCATCTGCTCCGACAAGTCGGCCAAGCCGATCGTCTTCTTGCGCCAGCTGAGGTAGAAGCCGATGTCGGCCGCCATCAGCACCAGGAAGACGGGCAGGGCGGCCACGTACATCGGCATCGCCACCGCCAGACCCAGCGCCAGCAGGTAGGCGACGAGGTTGACGACGTTGATGGTTTCGCGCGGCAGGCGGGCGACGTCGGCGTCTTTATCCGCCCACGCCATTAGCCACCACCAGACCAGCGACACGACGAAGATCGGGATCAGTTTGAACCCGTTGATGTAACCGCCCAATTGAACGGCGGCCAGGAACGAATCGGTCATCAGACTCCTCTTCACGCGCCGGCCGGTGTGGGATCACCGGCATGCGTCGCGGGATTGTAACGATAGTGCAGCAAACGCTAAAGCACGGGGCTTCCCCCGCGCCAGCCGGGCCAGATCGTGCAACAAATACAGTCGGCGGTTAGTCTTGGGCGAATGTTCGGTTTCGGTAAAAAGCCCGAGCCGCCGCCCGACGACGGGCGGCCCGGCGTCTCGACCAAGCTTTGCACCGATAAATTCAACGGCAAGTACCCGCACGTCGGATTGTACGACTGCTCGACCCGTAAAGTCTGGGTGGCCAAGCCTTTGGGCGGCCAGGCGATCCGCACCAGCCACGCCCGGCTCATCACCGGCGCCGACAATGCCACCAGCACGGCCTGGAAGGACCGGTTCCTCTGCTTCTGGTTCTACACCCCCGATACCGGCAGCGGGCACATCCTGGGCTACCCGATCGACTGGAGCGAAGCCCACCTGCTCGTCCGGATCGATCCGAACTGGGATTACGACCGCCAACGGCTGGTTCCACCGGAGCTAGGGGATCAGGTGGACGCCAACCTCGAGCGCCAGTTCAAGCACGGGATGCGGATCTTCGATTTCTATGGAAACCTGAAGCTGGCGTACCCGATCAGCGTGCACATGGTCGGCCAGCGGGCGACGGAGAGCCAGTTTTATGTGAAGCGGATCGAGGCGGGGAGGTAGAACCTGGACAGATCGCAATTCTTACCCCTCCCCCTCCGGGGGAGGCAGGGTGGGGGCGGAGAGCGTCGAAAGACCTAAGCAGCCACAGAGATCACCGAGGACACAGAGAATGAATCCAAAATCTCTTCTCTGTGTCCTCGGTGATCTCTGTGGCTCAATTTTTGAGTTCGATTGATAACTGACGCGCCCCGCCCCCACCGAACCTTCCCCGGAGGGGGAGGGAAAAGAAGCTGCTCGTCCTCGATTGACGCTCGGAGGCCCGCACCCCATCATCCGCCCCCATGACCAACGCCGAGCTGATCGAACGCATCAAGTCCCTGGCCGTCCTGCACGGCGATTTCACGCTCCGCAGCGGGCGTAAGAGCAAGTTTTACGTCGACAAATACCGCTTCGAGACCCAGCCGGACGTGCTGAAGGCGCTCGGCGAACTGTTTGCTACCCATGTGACGCCCGACGTCGACCGGATCGCCGGCCCGGAACTGGGCGCGGTCTGCCTGGCCGCCTCGACCGCGATGGCAGCGAACAAGCCGTTCGTCATGGTCCGCAAGGCCGCCAAGGAATACGGCACCACCAACCGCGTCGAAGGCGTGCTGAACCAGGGCGACAAGGTGCTGCTGGTCGAAGACGTCCTGACCACCGGCGGGGCGGTGCTGGAGGCGGCCAAATCGCTGACCGACGCCGGCGCGAAGATCGTCAAAATCGTCGGCGTGATCGACCGCATGGAAGGCGCGACCGAAAACATCCGCAAGGCCGGCTACGACGTGGATTGCCTGGTCAATATCGAGCAGCTGGGTCTGAAGTAAAACGAACACCCGCGATCGATGCGTTTGGAGGGCGTCACTCCGTGACGCCGCTGACGCCGAAGGCGTCAGAAAGAAGCGGCAGGGACTGCCGCCCTCCAGCCCGCGCGCACGCGGCAGTCGTAGTCACTTCCCCGGCTGCGTCGTCGCCTCGGCCTGAGCGGGGAAGACGAACACCTGCGGATACGTCGCCAGCGCCGGCCGAACCCAGGCCATCAATTCGCCGTAGGTGAAATCCGCCGGCGGATAGACGAAGACGGCCTTGCTCCATTGCGTGCTGTTGGCATTGATCTGCTTCACGAACGCATCGGGTGAATCGACAGGGAAGCTCTGCAACACCTTCTTCGCGCCCAGGCTTGCGTTCTCGGGGGCGACGGTGCGCTCCAGCCGCGCGGTGACGCCGCCGTCTTTGCGGGCCAGGAACAGTTCCCACGGCTCGCCGAGACGGTTTTCGCGGTCGCGCCAGGCGGGATCGGGGAAGAAGGCGCGGTAATACAAATCGCCCGGCAGCGGCGGATCGAGCTTGATCCCGCGGTCTTTCTCGACGGCCTGGAGGACGGCGTAGAGCTTGCGCAGGTCGTCGACCTTGATGGCCGGGTCAACTTGGACAGTGGTAAACCGATCGCTTTTACCGTCGGCCAGACTGGAGAGGAACTCGAGCAGGTGAGGAAGATCTGTTGCCGTCCCCATCGGCTCAGGGTTCGCGAGTCGTGGATCACGGACCGTGTAAGTCGGTCCGTTTTTGATGTCGATTTGAATGTAATCGTCTTTCACCGCCGCATCGCCGGTCGCGGGCGCGAGTGTGACTGTAATCGGCATCCCCTGTTTCAATCCTGCGACGGCGTCGCTCGGCTTTTGGAACCCGTAAACCACGCCCTGCGGCGCTTTGCGCGGCAGATCCAGCACGGCGGCGGGATCGTTGTAATCGGGCGCGATCGGCTTGGCCTCATTCATATCGGCCGCCAGGTGCGATTGGCCGTTCTCGTCTTTGTAGGTGTAGCTGCCGGTGAAGCAGAAGCCCGTTTGCGGCAGCGGCTTGTGCGTGTCGGTATTGACAACGCAGTCCTCAGCGCGCGTCGGCTTGCCGTTGATGTCCAGCGTCATGATCACCCGCGGCCCGCGCGGCCACTGGCGATTTTCCTGGAAATCGATCGGCTTGCCCGGCGTGAGGCCGATGAACTTCAGCGCGGCAATCACGTCCGACGGTTTGGCGAAGGTGAGCGACAGCGACTCGTAATCCTTGCCCGAACTGGCCGGCGTGACGAAGAACTCGAGCGATTCGCCCTGCCCGATGCCGGTGGCGTAGGCGAGCAGGGTGACTGTTTTCTTAGACCGATCCGCCAGCAGGCCGTCGGCGATGAGGACGTCGTTGTTGCCGGCGTATTGCTTCTTCCAGTCGGCGACGGTGGCGGTCGTCTTGTCGCGGGCGACATCGTAGGGGTGCGGCTCGTCGGCTTGGACCGCAGAAAGCGACACCAGCAAGGCGAGGGCGGCAAGGCATCCTGTAGCTGCGACGCCTGCGTCGCCTCTTCGCGGTTGTTCGGCTGTTCCGGGCGACGCAGCCGTCGCAGCTACGGCATTTCGGGTCGAAGCGAAAGGCGATCGCGTATTCATGACGGTTTCCTTGCCGAGACGACTACGTACGGCGATCCCTCCGCGCGACGGATCGTAGGCTGATCGAACCCCGCCGCCGTCAGCAGGTCGGCGACTTCGTTTTCGGAAAACACCCGGGCGGTCGGCCGCGAGAGGAGCATGTTGAGCTGGAAGAGCGCCGAGAACGTCGGCTGGGTGCGGGTGGGGTCGAGCATCAGGTCGACGACGAAGATTTTGCCGCCGGGCTTCAGCGCACCGAAGCAGTTGTTGATGAGCGTCGTCGCATCGAGCACGGTTTCCTGGTGCAGGGCCCCGGCATACAGCACCGCGTCGAACGGGGCCGGCAATGTGTCGCGCCGGTAGTCTGCCGGGTACATCGTGAGGCGGTCGAGTGCGGGCGACGCCTGGCAGACGTCTTTGGCGACGGCCAGCACCTCCGGCAGGTCGAGCAGGGTGACGCCGAGCTGCACGTCGCGTTCCGCGAGCATCCGGCTGACCGTGCCGGGGCCGCTGCCGACGTCGAGCAGCTGGCGGCTGCCGTTGAGTTCGATCAGCGGCAGCAAGGCGGGGGCGAAGGCGCGGGCCTTGCTTTCCATTCCGAGGACGAACCGCCGGGTCATGGCGTCCGAGGCATCCGGTGGCGGACGGACGGGTTGGCCGGTCTTGATCACGTCGCAGAGCGAGGCCCACTGGCGGAACAGATCGGCGTTATAGGCCAGGGCACCGAGCATGTTCCGGGGCGACTTCGTCGACAGCAGCGGCTCGGCCGAGGGGGCGATGGTGTAGGCGGAGCCGTTTTGGACCAGCAGGCCGAGCGACACGAGCGCATCCAGCAGTGCCGGCAGCAGTTCCGCCCGGGCGCCGGTTTGTCGGGAGATTGCGTCCGCCGTGGCCGGCCCCTGCGACAAAACGGCGAAAACGCCCAGTTCCATCGCCGCCGTCAGCGTCCCTGAGGCCCAATATCCCGTCGCCAGCCCGGAAAGAGAATCCGCCGTCCACTCCATGGCGTACATATAACTGTAGAAGAGGTTTGCCGCGAATCCGCGCAAGTCCGGCACAGTGCCGGAAAAGCTTGATCGGCGGTATCGCGATTGCTAATGTTGAGACGCAGTTTCTATTAGAACCATTTGGAGTTTCTGAGATGATCACGCTGTCCGAAACCGCCGCCAAGGAAATTAAGAGCATTATCACCGACCAGGGCCTGTCCCCGGAAGCCACGCGTCTGCGCGTGGGCGTCAAGGGCGGCGGCTGCAGCGGCTTCTCGTACATGCTGGACCTGACCGAAGAGCCCAAGGCCGAGGCCGACGAGGAAATCGAGAGCCAGGGCGTCAAGATCCTGTGCGACATGAAGTCGTTCCTCTACCTGACCGGCGTCGAGATCGACTTCAAGGACGAAGTCATGGGCCGGGGCTTCGTGTTCAAGAACCCCAACGCCACCAGCACCTGCGGCTGCGGCAGCAGCTTCTCGGCTTAAGATGTAATCTGGCCGATGTGACCGACTACTTGCGCGGTCGATGGTTGAGAGGCCATCGACCGCATTTTTTCTTCCGACCGCTTTGACCGGGGCGCCTTATGCCGACGACAGATACCGAAATCGAAGACCTCGCCAATCAGGAGTACAAGTGGGGCTTCGTCTCCGACATCGAAGCCGACGAAGCGCCTCCCGGCCTGAACGAAGAGATCATCAAGTTCATCTCGGCCAAGAAGGAAGAGCCGCAGTGGATGCTCGATTGGCGGCTGAAGGCGTACCGTCATTGGCTGACGATGACCGAGCCGCACCACTGGGGCAAGTTCCACTATCCGCCGATCGATTATCAGTCGACCGTGTATTACTCGGCCCCGAAGAAGGCGAAATACATGTCGCTGGAGGACGTCGATCCGGAAATTCTGAGCGTCTACGACAAGCTCGGCATCCCGCTCGATGAGCGAAAGGCGCTGCTCGGTATCGAAGACAAGCAGCAGACGCCGGTGGCCGTCGATGCGGTGTTCGACAGCGTCAGCGTGAAAACGACCTTCCAGGCCGAGCTGGCCAAGCACGGGATCATCTTCTGCAGCTTCGGCGAAGCCGTTCGCGAGCACCCGGAACTGATCCAGAAATACCTCGGCACGGTCGTTCCGTATTCGGACAACTTCTACGCCACGCTGAACAGTGCGGTCTTCACCGACGGCAGCTTCGTCTACATCCCGCCGGGCGTGAAGTGCCCGATGGAATTGAGCACGTATTTCCGTATCAACGCGAAAAACACCGGCCAGTTCGAGCGGACGCTGATCATCGCCGATAAGGGCGCGCAGGTGAGCTACCTCGAAGGCTGCACCGCCCCCCAGCGTGACGAAAACCAGCTGCACGCGGCCGTCGTGGAACTGGTCGCTCTGGAAGGCGCGACGATCAAGTACAGCACCGTCCAGAACTGGTACCCCGGCGACAAGAACACCGGGAAGGGCGGCATCTACAACTTCGTCACCAAGCGCGGCAAGGCGATGGCGAATGCCAAGATCACCTGGACGCAGGTCGAAACCGGCTCGGCCATCACGTGGAAGTATCCCAGCTGCATCCTGCAAGGCGATAACAGCATCGGCGAGTTCTACAGCGTCGCGCTGACGAACCACAAGCAGCAGGCCGACACCGGCACGAAGATGATCCACATCGGCAAAAACACCCGATCGACGATCGTCAGCAAGGGCATCTCAGCCGGCAATGGCCAGAACACATACCGCGGCCTGGTGAAGGTGCTGCCCGGCGCCACGAACGCCCGCAACTACACCCAGTGCGACAGCCTGCTCATCGGCGATCAGTGCGGCGCCCATACCGAGCCGTACATCGAAGTCCGCAACCAGACCGCCAAGTGCGAGCATGAAGCGTCGACGTCTAAGATCGGCGAAGACCAGCTTTTCTACTGCAAGACCCGCGGCATCAGCCTCGAAGACGCGATCAACATGATCGTCAGCGGCTTCTGCAAGGAAGTCTTCCGCGAGTTGCCGATGGAGTTCGCGGTCGAGGCGCAGAAGCTGCTCGGCGTGTCGCTGGAAGGTTCGGTCGGCTAGCGCAAGATTTGTAGGATGAGACTCGATTTCATTGATGATCCGAGTCGATTCCCCTATACTTTTCCGTTCGGATGGAGGCCCGGAAGGGGCCTCCGTCGCTTTTGGTCAGATAGAGAAAGTAACTGATGCCCATCCTTGAAGTTAAGAATCTGCACGCCAACATCGCCGGGACCGACAAGCAGATCCTCAAAGGCGTAAACCTGACCATGGAGAAGGGTCAGATCCACGCCATCATGGGCAAAAACGGCAGCGGCAAAAGCACCCTCTGCAGCGTGATCGCCGGCCGCGAGACGTACGAAGTGACCGAGGGCGACATCCTGTTCAACGGCCAGAGCATCCTCGAGATGTCGGCCGAGGAGCGGGCGCGCGAAGGCGTCTTCCTGGCCTTCCAGTACCCGGTCGAAATCCCCGGCGTCAGCACGAGCTACTTCCTCAAGGCCGCCGTCAACGCGATTCGTCAACATCGCGGCGAGCCGGCTCTCGATGCCGTGCAGTTCATCAAGCTGGTGAAAGAAAAGCAGCAGATGCTCGGCATCAAAGAATCGTTCATGAACCGCGCCGTGAACGAAGGCTTCTCCGGCGGCGAAAAGAAGCGAAACGAAGTGTTCCAGCTCGCCGTCGTCAACCCGCTGCTGGGCCTGCTCGACGAAACCGACAGCGGGCTCGACATCGACGCCCTGAAAGTCGTCGCCGAGGGCGTGAACCGTCTGCACCAGCAGGACAAGGAACGCAGCTGGCTCGTCGTCACGCACTACCAGCGGCTGCTGAACTACATCGTGCCCGACATCGTGCACGTGATGATCGACGGCCGGATCGTGAAGACCGGCGACAAGACCCTGGCCCTGAAGCTGGAAGAGAACGGCTACGACTGGGTCGAAAAAGAACTCGCCGTGACTGCCTGATCGCGTTCGCTGAATCGCAACGTTTTTGAGAATTTGATGATGTCGCAAATCGCCACCAACTCCACCGACGACGTTCTGCCCGCCTGGCTGCTGAAAGTGCAGTCCGCCGGCCGCGAGCAGTTCGCCACCGTCGGCCTGCCGACCGGCAAGGAAGAGGCGTGGCGGTTCACCAAGATCCAGCCGATCCTGCGCACCAGGTTCGCGCCCGCCGAACCCGCCGACGGCAGCAACTTGCATGGCCAATACACCTTCGGCAATGAGGCCGGCGTCGAGATCGTCTTCGTCAATGGCCACTTCTCGCCCGAGCTCTCGAAGCTCGGCGATTTACCGGTCGGGGTGACGGTCACCACCCTTGCCGACGCCGCCTCCGGCCCGCTCGCTGAGCTAGCTCAACAGCACTTCGGCTCGCTCATCAACGTCAAAAAGCACCCGTTCGCGGCCTGGAACAGTGCCGAGGCGAACGACGGCGTGTTCGTCCACATCCGCCGGAGCGTGACGGTCGAACAGCCGATCCACTTCCTGTTCATCAGCGTGGGCAGCGGCAGCCCGACGGTCAGCCACCCCCGCATCCTCGCGATTGCCGAAGAGAACAGCGAAGCGACCTTCGTCGAAAGCTTCGTCGGCGAAGGCGGCACGTACCTGACGAACGCCGTCAGCGAATACGTCGTCGCCGACGACGCCCGCATCGACCACTGCAAGCTGCAGCAGGAAGCCATTGGCGCCTACCACATCGCCGCCATGCAGGTGAAGATCGGGAAGCAGACGCAGTTCGTCAGCCACGCGATCAACATCGGCGCCGCCATCAGCCGCAACGACCTGGCCGTTCACCTCGGCGGCCGCGGCGGGTACGCAACGCTCAATGGCCTGGTCCTCGTCGGCGGCGATCAGCACTGCGACAACCACACGCTGCTCGACCACGCCGCCCCCGATTGCCCCAGCCACGAGCTGTACAAGCACGTGCTCAGCGGCAAGGCCAGCGCCGTGTTCAAGGGCCAGATCCACGTCCACCAGATCGCCCAGAAGACCAACGCCAAGCAGAGCAGCAAGGCCCTGCTCCTCAGCGACACCGCCGACATGAACAGCATGCCGGCCCTGGAAATCTACGCCGACGACGTGAAGTGCACGCACGGCTGCACGGTCGGCCCGATCGACGAAGACCTGATCTTCTACCTCCGCAGCCGCGGCGTGAGCTACGAAGCCGCCCGCCACCTGCTGACGTACGCCTTCGCCGCCGACGTGACCCGCCGCATCCGCGTCGAACCCGTTCGCCGCCGCGTGGAAGACTACATGGCCGCCCAGCACGGCCTGCCGCAGGACATCCGCATCAACGACCTCGGCGCGTTCGACGAAGCCGTGACGCGTTAAGATCGAAGCCGCGCGGTAGGGCACGCTATTGCGTGACTCGCCGAAGTCGATGCGAAGCGAGACACTAGCCTCTCCCTGTGGGAGAGGTTAGGTGAGGGCATCGAGCGTCAGACGGCAATCGATCGCGCTCTCACGCTCCATGCCCTCACCCAGCCTCTCCCACAGGGAGAGGAGCAAGAAGGCACCTATGACCGTCGCCGCCGAACCCCGTCCGCACGCCACGCTCGACGCCGAAAAAATCCGCGCCGACTTCCCCATCCTCCACACGCACGCCCGCGGCAAACCCCTCGTCTACCTCGACAACGGCGCCAGCACCCAGAAGCCGCGCCAGGTGATCGACACCATCGTCCGCTACTACGAAAGCCAGAACGCGAACATCCACCGCGGCGTCTACGAGCTCAGCCAGAACGCCACCGAGCAATACGAGCACGCCCGCCGGATCGCGCAGCGCTTCCTCAACGCCGCCGAGCCGGCCGAGGTGATCTTCACCCGCGGCACCACCGAAAGTATCAACCTCGTCGCCAGCAGCTTCGGCCGGGGCTTCCTCGAAGCCGGCGACGAAGTGTTCATCAGCGCCCTCGAGCACCACAGCAACATCGTCCCCTGGCAGATCGCCTGCCAGCAGAGCGGGGCCGAGCTGAAGGTGATCCCGATGAACGAGCACGGCGAGCTGATGCTCGACGATTTCGCCGCCATGCTCAGCAGCCGGGTGAAGATCGTGGCCGTCACGCATCTTAGCAACGCCCTCGGCACCGTCGTTCCCGTCGAGCAGATCATCGCCATGGCCCACAGCGTCGGGGCGGCCGTACTGATCGACGGGGCGCAGTGGGTCGCCCACGCCAAGACCGACGTGCAGAAGCTCGACGCCGATTTCTACTGCTTCAGTGGCCACAAGATTTTCGGCCCCACCGGCATCGGCATCCTCTACGGCAAGCGCAAATACCTCGACGCCATGCCCCCGTACCAGAGCGGCGGCGACATGATCGAGCAGGTGACGTTCCGCAAGACGACCTACGCACAGCTGCCGAACAAGTTCGAGGCCGGCACGCCGAACATCGCCGGCGCGATCGGGCTTGGCGCAGCGCTCGAATACGTTCAAAAGGTCGGCTTCGACGCGATCGCCTCGCACGAGCGCGCATTGCACGCGCACCTGACGAAACGCCTAAGCGTCATCCCGGGCCTGAAGATCATTGGCACCGCGAAGCACAAGGCCAGCGTCGTCAGCTTCACCGTCGAAGAACCGAAGCTCAACGCCCAGGACATCGGCGTGATGCTCGACCTCGAAGGCATCGCCATCCGCACCGGCCATCACTGCTGCCAGCCGATCATGGACCGCTACGGTGTCCCCGGCACGGCCCGCGCGTCGCTGGCCCTCTACAACACCAAGCACGACGTCGATCGCCTTGCCGATGCCTTAGCTAAGATCGTCCGCGTCAGCACAGAAAAAGCTGCCGCGCGCAGCGCCGGGACGCACGAGATCAAATTTCCTGATCCGAGCGCGTCTACGCCCGACGAAGCCGCCGCCGAACTGGTCGAAACCTTCGAGATGTTCGAGGACTGGAAAGACAAGTACGCCGTGCTGATCGAGATGGGCGAAAAGCTCCTCCCGATGGACCCGGCCATGAAGACCGAAGTCACCAAGGTGCACGGCTGCCAGAGCGTCGTGCACATGTTCGGCCGGAAGCGGCCCGGCACGCAGGACAGCGTCGATTTCCTCGCCGACAGCGACGCCGACATTGTCCGCGGCCTGATCGCCATCCTCGAGAAACTGTTTGCCGGCCAAAGCGCCCACGCGATCCTCGCGTTCGACATCGAAGGTTTCTTCAAGAAGCTGGGCCTCGACCAGCACCTAAGCATGGGCCGGCGGAACGGCCTGGCGGGAATGGTCAGCCGGTTGAAGGCACACGCGAACCAACTGGTGACCGCATCATGAGCGACGAAGCAAAGAAATCATCGAAGGTGTCGCCCAAGCTTTCCCTTGGCGTCATCAACCCGAACGACAAGGTCGCGCAGCTCCGCGAGGCGTTCGAAAAAGACGGGGTCCGCAACGTTCCCGACGTCGGACCCAGCATCGTCAACCCGCCGGGCGGCGACGAGGCCGCGCGGCGCGAGAAGATCATCGACGCGCTGCGCGAAGTGTACGATCCCGAAATTCCCGTCAACATCTACGACCTCGGCCTGATCTACACGATCGACATCGACGCCGATCACAACGTCGAAGTGCGGATGACGCTGACGGCCCCGGCGTGCCCGGTGGCCGACAAGATCGTGGCCGACGTAGCGTCGCGCGTTCGCGGGGTCGAAGGTGTGAAATCCGCGAAGGTGAACCTCGTTTTTGATCCGCCGTGGACGAAAGAGCGGATGAGCGAGGCGGCACTGCTGGAACTGGGACTTCTGTGAAGAATCCGCCAATTTTCTGGCCGACACCGCGGAAGGGCGGCGGTAGGATCGATGTCGAGGCCAGCGCCCGTAGCCGATGCCGCGCAGCGGCGAGGCATCAGCCTCTCCCTGTGGGAGAGGTTAGGTGAGGGCAGGCTGAAACGGGTGACGGGTGAGCGTAAGGAACAAGCGGGAGAAGAGGGACCTCTCTTCTTTTTGCGTCAGACGAACGACTCGGCTTTTCTGCTTCGGCCTGCCCTCACCAAACCTCTCTCACAGGGAGAGGCTTAGTGTCTCGTCGCTGCGCGACATCGATTCAAAACGCGCAAGCTCTTTGACATTCGAATACCGCGGCCGGTTTTGTGAGAGATCGAATCGCGAACGCCAACCCGTTTTGTCAAAACGAACCCAATTTTGGCCGAAACATTGGCCGTGCCACAGGTTGTGGCAACAGGGCTGTTCAAAATCACCGCTGACGAACCAAGTCAACGTCGGCCACGCGCATCGCCGATCTTGCCGCCGCGATGTCGCCGAGGAACCGCATCCCATCGTTGTAGTATCCCGCAGTCGCCTCGACGCCCGGCACCTGCTTCTGCCAAAACGCATTAAACCGCGTCATCAGCGCCTCCCGCGTGTACTTGGCCAGCATCGACGCGGCGGCGGTCGGCAGCGAGATCGATTCGCCTTTTTCGCAGAAGGTGATCAGCGCTGCGCGAGATCCGTTTGTCAGCCGATACTCGCTGCACGATTCGGCCTCGCTGAGAATCTCCAGCGACCACTCCTCGAACATCAGCCGGAGCAGATCGCCGTAATGGGAGCGGCCGCCCTGGCGATCGCAGACGATGTGGAGGTATTCGTTCGAGAACTGGTTCAGCAGGGCATCGATATGCCGGGCCACGAGCGAGAACAGGGCCGACGCCTTGTTGCGCGTCTTGCCGCACATCTCGTTGAACTGGCGCTCGAGGAGCACGTGGGCGCGGAAATGAACGCACGCAACGGAGGCGAGCTGCGATTCACGACTGTAAAAATTCGCCGAGATCCGATGCGACGCCGGCTCTATCGCCAGCGGGAACCGCTCATCGAGGGCCGGATCGTACCAGCGGTACTGCGGCAGAAACTGAGCGAGGTCGGCATCCACGCACGCCAGCACCTCCGACAAGGTTGTGGCGGGGCGGGTGGCCTGCTCCAGCAGACACAGCACCGCCCGCTCGAGCTCGCTCAGCCCTTTCGACGGCGAGTAGACCTGCTTGCTGTCGTTGACGTGCAGCCGTTTGCCCTTGGCGCATTTCGTCTTCGACACCGCCCGTCGCAGCATCTTCCAGACGCACGGCAGGCCCTCGCTGCCGGGAACGCGAAACGCACACGAGGCGCTCACCAATGGCCCCAACACCGGCCCGTAGCCCGCCTCGTCTATGCCCGCAATCACCATCGTCGGGGCAGTGTATCAAGCGGCCCATCGATCCGGGAGGATCAAACGAATGGCTTCCATTGAACTTGACAGCCGGCCGGCAATCGCTAACCTTGTCGATCCCTCACGGGGCTATAGTGAAATGGGATCACGCGACCATGGCATGGTTGAATTTGGGGTTCAAATCCCCATAGCTCCACTTCAGTCCGATACTTAAGCAAAAAGCCAGGCCGAGTGCCTGGCTTTTGCGTTTCCTGCCTTGTGCCGCTTCCGTTACGTCGCCTTCTGAACTGGCTTCAGAATCACCGCCCCCAGCGGCGGCAGTTTCAGCGTCAGCGACTTCGGCCAATGGTGGTGCGGCAAGGGGGAGGCTTCGATTTCGCCCCAGTTGCCTTGGCCGCTGCCCCAATACTGGTGGGCGTCGGTGTTGAGCACTTCCTTCCAGCACCCGCCGATCGGGACGCCGACGAGGTAATTTTCGCGGACGACCGGGGTGTGGTTGAAGGCGATCAGGAGCACGTCATTCGGATCGCTCGCCCGGCGAAGGAAGACGGTGACGCTCTGGGCCGCGTCATTTGCATCCACCCATTCGAAACCGAACGGCTGGCAGTCGCCTTCATGCAGCGCCGGTTCGCTGACGTAGAGGCGGTTCAGGTCATCCATGAGTTGTTGAACGCCCTTGTGGCTCGGCCAATCGAGCAGGTTCCAATCGAGGCTCTTGTCGTGGTTCCATTCGCCCCATTGGCCGAACTCGCCGCCCATGAAGAGGAGCTTTTTGCCGGGTTGGGTCCACTGGTTCGTCAGCAGCAGGCGGAGGTTGGCGAACCGCTGCCACGCGTCGCCGGGCATGCGGCTGAGGAGGCTGCCCTTGAGGTGCACGATCTCGTCGTGACTGAGCGGCAGCACGTAGTTTTCCGCGTACTGGTACATGCTGCGGAAGGTGAGCAGGTTCTGGTTATAGCTGCGGTAGACCGGGTCCTGCTTGAAGTAGCGGAGGGTGTCGTTCATCCAGCCCATGTCCCACTTGTAGCCGAAGCCGAGACCACCCAAATAGAGCGGGCGGCTGACCATGGGATAGGCGGTCGATTCTTCGGCGATCGTCTGCACGCCGGGGAACTGGGCGTACACCTCGCGGTTCATCTGCTGCATGAACTCGATCGCCTCGATGTTCTCACGGCCGCCGTATTTGTTAGGGATCCACTCGCCGTGGTTGCGGCCGTAATCGAGGTAGAGCATCGAGGCGACGGCATCCACGCGCAGTCCGTCGACGTGATACTTGTCGAGCCAGAAGCACGCGCTGCTGAGGAGGAATGCCTTCACCTCGTTTCGGCCGTAGTTGAAGATCGCGCTCTTCCAATCGGGGTGGAAGCCTTTGCGCGGGTCCGCGTGCTCGTACAGGTGCGTGCCGTCGAAATACTTCAGGCCGTGCTCGTCTTCGGGGAAGTGGCTGGGCACCCAGTCGAGGATGACGCCGATGTTGTGCTGATGCAGGTAGTCGATCAGGTACATCAAGTCCTGCGGGCTGCCGTACCGGCTGGTGGGGGCGAAGTAGCCGGTCGTCTGGTAGCCCCAGCTCCCGTAGAAAGGGTGTTCCATGATCGGCAGGAACTCGACATGCGTGAAGCCGCGGTCGACCAGGTATTGCGTCAGCTTCGGCGCGATCTCGCTATAGGTGAGGAAGCGGTCGCCTTCCTCCGGCACGCGCATCCACGAGCCGACGTGCATCTCGTAGATGCTCATCGGCTTGTCGAGCTTCTGCCGCTCGGCCCGGCCCTGCATCCAGGTGGAATCGTTCCACGTGTAGTTGAGGGTACGGACGATCGATTCTTTACGCGGCGCCGGCGCGTGCTGGAAGCCGAACGGGTCGACCTTTTCCACGCGGTAGCCGTTGAA